>ERZ778022.5203-NODE-5203-length-10700-cov-3.517050_pt1 | contig 10700 bp, 8 predicted proteins | sample MGYA00375752_ERZ778022 | MGnify/ENA primary metagenome ERZ778022 (study PRJEB29350, sample SAMN05389826) | bioreactor metagenome | isolation source: Thiocyanate bioreactor | place: South Africa: University of Cape Town | collected 2014-04-04 ...
CTCGACGCTGGCGACACCCGGCAAGGCCGCCACCCGGTTGCGCAGCGTGGCCGTCACCGCCACGCGCTTGGCCAGGGCGATTTCCACCTCTTCGCCCGCCGCGCCCGGCACCACCAGATGCACCAGCCCCTTGCCCGCCTGGCCCATCTCGGCCTGGATCGCGCCCAGCGAAGCGATGTCGGACAGGCGCACCACCATGCCCTCGCCCGCCTGCGCCGCCGCCTGATCCAGATCGAGGATGGAAGCGGCGCGCAGCTTCATCTCGTCGCCGTCCCATTCGACGCTGCAATTGATCAGCATGGACTTGCCCGCTTCCAGCAGCGGCCGCGCCGCCGCCAGCACTTCGGGGAACAGCATGATCTCGAACATGCCGGTGGGATCGGAAAAGGTCACGAAGGCATACATCTGGTCGTTGCGGCCGCGCCGCTCGGACTTCTTGATCATGGTGCCGGCCAGCTTGGCCTTGAAGCCGCGGCGGCGGTCCTCCACCAGCGCGGCATAGGTCTGCGCCCCCAGCCGCTTGAGCGCCGGGCCATAGGCGTCGAGCGGATGGCCCGACAGGTAAAAACCCATCGCGCCGAACTCCTCGCCCAGCCGCTCGTGCGCGGGCCAGTCGGGGACACTGGTCAGGCGCAATTCCTCGGCCGGGGCGGCGGCGCCGCCGAACAGCGACACCTGACCGCTTTCGCGCTCGCGCTGCGCCGCCTGCGCCCCGCCCAGGATGCGGTCGGAATTCTCCACCACCTGCCGCCGGTTGGGATTGAGGGTGTCGAACGCGCCCGCCCGCGCCAGATTTTCAAAGGCGCGCTTGTTGACCAGGCGCGGGTCCACCCGGCGGGCGAAGTCGGACAATGAGGTGAACAGGCCGCCTTCACGGCGCACCTGCACCAGATGGTCCATCGCCTGGGTGCCCACGCCCTTCACCGCCGCCAGGGCATAGAACACCGTGTTCCGGTCCGCATCGCAGGTGAACACCGCTTCGGAGACATTGATGTCGGGCGGCGCGATGGTCACGCCCAGGCGCTGGGCTTCCTGGCGGAAGATGTTGAGACGGTCGGTGTTGCCGATATCCAGCGTCATGGAGGCGGCCAGGAACTCCACCGGATAGTTGGCCTTGAGATAGGCGGTCTGGTAGGCGACCTGGGCATAGGCGGCGGCATGACCCTTGTTGAAGCCGTAACCGGCGAATTTTTCCGCCTGCTCGAAGATGGTTTCCGCGACATCCCGGGCGATGTTGCGCGCCGCCGCGCCCTTCATGAATTTCTCCCGCTGCGGGATCATCTCCGCCGGGATCTTCTTGCCCATGGCGCGGCGCAGGATGTCGGCTTCGCCCATCGTATAACCCGCCAGTTCGCGGGCGATGCGCATGACGTCGTCCTGATACGTCATCACGCCATAGGTTTCCTTGAGGATCGGCTCCATCGCGGGATGGAGATATTCCACAGGCTCCTTGCCGTTCTTGCGGGCGATATAGGTCGGGATGGAATCCATCGGGCCGGGCCGGTACAGCGCCACCAGCGCCACCAGATCGTTGATGTGGTTGGGCTTCATCTTGCGCAGCAGGTCGCGCATGCCCGCGCCTTCCATCTGGAAGACGCCCACACTGTCGCCGTGGGACAGCATCTCGAAGGTGAGGATATCGTCGAAATCGATGGTCTGGGTCTTGAGCGCGATGCCGCGCTTCTTCAGAAGTTCCTCGGCCTTGGCGATGACGGTCAGGGTCTTGAGGCCCAGAAAGTCGAACTTCACCAGCCCCGACTTTTCCGCATCCTCATAGTCGAACTGCGTCACCGGCATGTCGGAGCGCGGATCGCGATAGAGCGGCAGCAGGTCCTGCAAGGGCCGGTCGCCGATCACCACGCCCGCCGGATGGGTCGAGGCGTGGCGGTACAGTCCCTCGATCTTCTCGGTGATCTCGAACAGGCGCTGGGCGATGGGTTCGGCCTCGGCGATCTGGATCAGGCGCGGCTCGCTGTCCACCGCATCGCGCAGCGAGATGGACTTGCCCGGCGGATTGGGGATCAGCTTGGCGATACGGTCCACCAGACCCAGCGGCATCTGCAGTACGCGGCCCGCATCGCGCAGCGCGGCGCGCGCCTGCAGGCTTCCCAGCGCCATGATCTGCGCCACCCGGTCATGGCCATACTTGTCGCGCACATAGCGCACGACCTCGTCGCGCCGCTCCTGGCAGAAGTCGATATCGAAGTCCGGCATGGACAGGCGTTCGGGGTTCAGGAAGCGCTCGAAGAACAGGCCGAAACGCAGGGGGTCGAGATTGGTGATGTCCAGCGCCCAGGCCACCAGCGAAGAGGCGCCCGAACCACGCACGCCCACCGGAATCCCCTGCCCGCGCGTCCACTTCATGAAGTCGGACACGATCAGGAAGTAACCCGGAAAGCACATATTGTTGATGATGCCCAGTTCATAAACCAGGCGTTCGTCATAGACGGCGCGTTCCGCGAACAGGGGCGAAGTCTTGAGGCGGCGGTCCAGCCCCTCGCCGGCCTGGGCCTTGAGTTCGTCCTCGGCGCTGCGGCCGGATTCCGGCGTGAAGTGCGGCAGGATCGGCTTGCGCTTGACCGGGCGATAGGCGCAGCGGCGCGCGATCTCCACCGTATTGGAAAGCGCCTCCGGCAGGTCGGCGAATTGCGCCTGCATCTCGGACGGCGTCTTGAAGCGATGCTCCGGCGTCAGGTGGCGGCGGTCTTCCTGGGTGACGAATGCTCCGTCGGCGATGCAGAGCAGCGCGTCATGGGCCTGATACATGTCGGCGCGGCCGAAATGGACATCGTTGGTCGCCACCAGCGGCAGGCCCATGTCATAGGCCAGGTCGATCAGCCCGTCCTCGACGGCGCGCTCCTCGGGCAGGCCGTGCCGCTGCAGTTCGACATACAGCCGATCGGGCCGCCGCCAGCCGCGCCAGCGCGGCCTGGGCCGCGACCTTCTGGCCGTCCAGCAGAAGCTGGTTGATGACCCCGCCCGGCCCGCCGGTCAGGGCGATCAGCCCCTCGCTGTGGGACAGCAGCTTGTCGGCCTTCACATGCGCCCAGTCGCCCGCCTCGACATCCAGATAGGCCGACGAAAGGAGCCGGGTGAGATTGAGGTAGCCCGCCTCGTTCTGCACCAGCAGCGGCAGATGCGGCGGCTTGCGGCGCGAGCCGGTCTGGAGAGGGCTGCGCGGCGCGAACTCCACCGACAGCAGGGTGCCCACGATGGGCTGGATTCCCGCCTTGGTCAGGGTTTCGGAAATCTCGAAGACGCCGAACAGGTTGTTGGTGTCGGTAACGGCGGCGGCCGGGATGCCCGACTCCCGGGCCAGCGCCGCCAGTTCCTTGGGGCGCACCGCGCCTTCCAGAAGCGAATAGGCGCTCTTGACGCGCAGATGGACGAAGGACGCCATGAACCGTTCCCGCAATGCCGGGGATCAGTATCGCCCGGCGGGCGGCGCGATGGGGACATCACGGTCCCCTATCCACAACTGCGTAAGGTTCAAACCGCCGGGTTGAGCAGCACCGCATGGGCGCCGCTGGCCAGCACAAAGGCCGAAACCATGAACAGCATCAGACCCGCACCCGCCGCCGCATCCTTGATCCACATGACCACGATCTCCCTCTGTGTCGGCGTTTGTTCTACTTTAGTTCCAAACGATTCACAAGAACAAATCGTGATCAATCTGTCCCACCCAGTGCGGGCGGCGACCTGATGGCGGGAAGAACGCGGATAAAGCCATGTCCAGACAAGTGTCCGCACACGGAATGGTTTCCAGGTTTCGTGAAGAAAATCCGCCGGTTAGCGGGAACCGGCCTGGCTGGGAATCTGGGTACCTTCGACCAGCTTGCCCTGATGCAGCAAAAGCGCCCGGTCCATGCGGGCGGCCAGTTCGAAATTGTGGGTGGCGATCAGCGCCGCCAGCCCTTCGGCCCGGGTGATGGCGATCAGCGCGTCGAACACCCCGCCCGAAGTCCGGGGATCGAGATTGCCGGTGGGCTCGTCGGCCAGAAGGATGCGCGGGCGGTTGGCCAGGGCGCGGGCGATGGCGACGCGCTGCTGCTCGCCGCCCGAAAGCTGCGCCGGGCGATGGGTCAGGCGCTTGCCCAGTCCCAGCGTGGTCAGCAGGCGGGTGGCCATGCCCTCGGCCTGGGCGCGGCTCTTGCCCGCGATCATCTGCGGCAGGATCACATTCTCCAGCGCGTCGAATTCCGGCAGCAGGTGATGGGCCTGATAGACGAAGCCGATACGGTCGCGGCGGATCCGGGTGCGTTCCTGGTCCGGCAGCTTGGACACCGCCCGGCCTTCGATGAAGATTTCTCCGCCCGACGGCGCTTCCAGCAACCCGGCGATATGCAGCAGCGACGACTTGCCCGCGCCCGACGGGCCGACCAGCGCCACGATCTCGCCCGGCCGCAGCGACAGGTTCAGGTCGTTGAAGACTTCAAGCTGGCCCTCGCCTTCCTTGTAGCGGCGGGAGATGCCGTCCAGGCGCAGCACATCGCCGTCATGGGGCTCACTCATAGCGCAGCGCCTCGACCGGATCGAGCCGCGCCGCCCGCCAGGACGGATAGAGCGTGGCCAGGAAGGTCAGCACCAGCGCCATCGCCACCACGCTGATCACCTCGCCCGGGTCCATATGGGCGGGCATACGCGAGAGGAAATAGATGGTGGGATCGAACAGGGTGGTGCCGGTGATGTGCGACAGGAACTGGCGGATGGTCTCGATATTGGCGCAGAACAGCACACCCAGCACCAGTCCCAGCAGGGTGCCGACCACGCCGATGCTGGCGCCGGCGATGAAGAATATCCGCATCACCGCGCCGCGTGTGGCGCCCATCGTCCGCAGGATGGCGACGTCGCTGGACTTGTCCTTCACCAGCATGATCAGGCCGGACACGATGTTCAGCGCCGCCACCAGGATGATCAGCGACAGGATCAGGAACATGGTGTTGCGCTCCACCGCCAGCACTTCGATGATCGAGCCGTTCAGTTCCTGCCAGGTGATCAGCCGCATATTGGGGCCCGCCGCCTTGCTGATGGCGGGCAACAGGGCCAGGTTGGCCTCGGGGTCGGCCACCATCGCCTCCACCCCGCTGACGGCGTCGCCCAGGTTGAAATACATCTGCGCCTCGGCCAGCGGCATGAAGACAAAGCCGTTGTCATAAAGCGTGTTGCCCAGCCGGAAGATGCCCGCGATATTGTAGGTCTTGATGCGTGGGGTGACGCCGAAGGGCGTGACATTGCCGCGCGGCGCCAGCAGCGTGATCTCGCCGCCCAGCCGCAGCCCCAGCTTGTTGGCCAATCCCTGCCCGATGATGACCGAATCCTCGCCCCGGAAATTGTCCAGCGCGCCGGGGCTGAGCTTGTCGGCCAGCACCGGCAGGCGCGCCACATCCTCGCGCCGCATCCCGCGCACCAGCACGCCGGTATTGGCGTTGCCGCGCGAGGCCATCACCTGCCCGTCCACGATGGGGGCGGCATAGACCACGCCCTGTACCTGGCGGACCCGTTGCGCCACCGCGTCGTAATCGGCCAGATTGCCCGCCGCCGACTGGATGGTGACATGGCCGTTGATGCCCAGGATGGATTTCAGCATCTCGATGCGGAAACCGTTCATCACGCTCATCACGATGATCAGGGTGGCCACGCCCAGCGCGATGCCGATCAGCGAGAACAGCGAGATCACCGAGATGAAGCTTTCCTGGCGCTTGGCGCGCAGATAGCGGGCGGCGATCATCCATTCGAAAGGCGCGAACAGACCGGTGCTCCGGGCCGCAGGCAATGGGGGGGGTGATTCCGGCATGGCGGCCAAGGTAAGCGGCCAGGCACGACCCGTCCATGACAAAAACCCATCAAAATCAGTAGGCTTGCGCCGTTTTTCGTCCCGCCCCATACCCGATGTGGCCATGATTCACCCCGCAGCCCCCAGCGACAGCTTCAGCCACGCGCGGCGGATCGAACTGATCGTCCTGTTCGGGGTGCTGACGGTCTTCACCCCCATCGCCATCGACATGTACCTGCCGGCGATGCCCACCATGGCGCGGGAATTCGGCACATCGATCTCGTCGGTGGAACATTCGCTGGCGGCCTATTTCCTGGGCATCGCCATCGGCCAGGCGGCGGTCGGCCCCATTTCGGACCGTTTCGGGCGGCGCTGGCCGATCATGATCGGGCTGGGCCTCTATATCCTGGGCGCGGCGGCCTGCGCCCTCAGCGATGGCCCCCTGGCGCTGAACGCCGCGCGCTTCCTGCAGGCGCTGGGCGGCTGCGCCGGGTCGGTGCTGGCGCGGGCCTGTGTGCGCGACCTGTTCCCGCCGCAGCAGGCGGCCCGCATCTTCGCCCAGATGCTGCTGATCCTGTCGGTGTCGCCTTTGTTCGCGCCGTTCATCGGCGGGGCGCTGTTGCCGCTGACCGGGTGGCGCAGCCTGTTCTGGTTGCAGGCGGGGGTGGCGCTGACGACCCTGGCGGTGACCTGGAAGCTGCTGCCGGAAAGCCATCCCGGCTCGGACCGGCGGCTGCATCCGCTGCATGTGCTGAAGGACTATTGGGACATCCTGAAGGATGTGCGTTTTTCCCGCTACATCATCCCCACCACCCTGACCGGCGGCGGCCTCTACATGTTCCTCACCGGCTGGTCCCATGTGGTGATCGACATCTACCACGTGCCGCCGGAATATTTCGGCTTCACCTTCGTGCTGAACGGCGTCGGGCTGATCCTGTTCAGCCAGTTCGCGGTGCGCTGGTTGGCCCACCGCCCGGCCGAGCCGCTGCTGCTGGCGGGCATCGCCGGCAATGCCGTGATCGGCCTGCTGGCGCTGCTGTTCGGCTATACCGGCTGGGGCGGCCTGTTGGGTCTGATCCCCTGGATGTTCCTCTATTGCGCCATGATCGGCCTGATCAATCCCACCTCCGCCGGACTGGCCATGCACCATTTCGGCCATGCCGCCGGCATGGCCTCGGCCCTGATCGGCATCGTCTTCTATGGCGGCGCCACCATCGCCTCCTTCGCGATGGGCGCGGTTCATGCCGTCACCCCCCTGCCCATGACCGCCCTGATCGCGGCCTGCGGCATTCTGGGCCTGGGCAGCTATCTGCTGTTCAGGCTGGCCCGGCCGGGCTAAGACACCCGCCGGACTTTCCCTGCCTGGAGCCTTGAAGATGCAGCGCGCCCTGAATGTCGACCGCAGCCGGTTCGCCGACTGGTACCAGGCGGTGGTGCGCGACGCCGACATGGCCGAAACCAGCCCGGTGCGCGGCGCCATGGTGATCAAGCCCTGGGGCTATGGCGTGTGGGAACAGCTGCAACAGGAGCTGGACCGCCGCATCAAGGCGACGGGGCACGAGAACTGCTATTTCCCCATGTTCATCCCCCTCTCCTTCATCGCCAAGGAGGCCGAGCATGTCGACGGCTTCGCCAAGGAGATGGCGGTCGTCACCCATCACCGCCTCAAGAATATCGACGGCAAGCTGGTGCCCGATCCCGCCGCCCAGCTGGAGGAGCCGCTGGTGGTGCGCCCCACCTCCGAGACCATCATCGGCGACGCCTTTTCCCGCTGGGTGCGCTCGCACCGCGACCTGCCGCTCTTGATCAACCAATGGGCCAATGTGGTGCGCTGGGAGATGCGCCCGCGCCTGTTCCTGCGGACCACCGAATTCCTCTGGCAGGAGGGCCACACCGCTCATGCCAGCCAGGAAGAAGCGGTGGAGGAAACCATGAAGATGCTGGAGGTCTATCGCAGCTTCGCCGAGGACTGGCTGGCCCTGCCGGTGATCGCGGGCGAGAAGCCCGAGAACGAGCGCTTCCCCGGCGCCGAGGCCACCTATTCCATCGAGGCGATGATGCAGGACGGCAAGGCGCTGCAGGCGGGCACCAGCCATTTCCTGGGCACCCTTTTCGCCGAGGCCCAGAACATCAAGTTCCAGGACGATGTCGGTACGCTGACCTTCTGCAACACCACCAGCTGGGGCGTTTCCACCCGCCTGATCGGCGGAGTCATCATGACCCATGGCGACGATGACGGCCTGCGCCTGCCGCCCGCCATCGCGCCCCGCCAGATCGTGGTGGTGCCGATGCTGCGCGACAAGCCGGAAGACGCCGAGGTGTTGGCCTATTGCGAAAGCCTGGTGGCGGCGCTGTCCGGCCTCAGCGTGTTCGGCCAGCCCCTGCGGGCGCTGCTGGACACCAAGAAGATCAAGTCGGCGGAAAAACGCTGGAACTGGGTGCGGCGAGGCGCGCCGCTGATCCTGGAGATCGGTCCGCGCGACGCGGCGGGCGGCAATGTCACCTTCATGCGCCGTGACAGTTTGCGCGACGGCGACAAGGTCAAGTCCATCGCCTGCAGCCGTGCCGAATTCCTGGAGGAAAAGGCGGTGCAGCTTCTGGCGGAAATCCAGCATGGCCTCTATGCCGAGGCCAAGGCGCGGCTGGATGCCAATATCATTTCCGGCGTCACCGACTGGGCGGGCGTGGAAGCGTATTTCAGCGGCGACGAAGACGCCTTCAAGGGCTGGCTGAAAGTCTCCTGGTCGCGGCCCAGCGGGGCGGAACTGGATGCGGTGGAGCAGAAGCTCAAGGGCTTGAAGCTGACCATCCGTAACGCGCCGCTGTCGCAGCCTGACAGCTTCGCGCCCTGCCTGTTCACCGGCAAGCCGGGGGTGGAGGAAATCCTGATCGGACGGGCTTACTAGCCGGGTTCAGTGCAGCGCCAGGAAGGCCAGCAGCAGTGCCAGGCTGGCGGCGGCGGCGGGCAGGACATAGCTGCGGCGGCGCGGATGGAAAATCCATTTGCGCGGACGGCGCATCTCGTAGAGTCCCCAGCTGTCCTGATACATGGCCGCCCCTTCGGTACTGACCGGACGATGCTAGGGAGCATCCGGTTACCGGGGCTTTAAGACCCGTGCCAAAATGCGTCGCATCGGACCGCCATCAAGGCAGGCGCGATTGCCGCTCGCCGGGATAGCGCTGCACAAAGGGCGGCCGGGCGGGCATGGCCAGGATCAGTCCGCGTATGCCCACAGCCCGCGGTCCCGCCAGCGCCCCGCTGTCGCGGTCCACCACATGCCGCTGGCGCTCCTGCATCGCATAGTAACGCCGCTTGCCCGCCTGATCGGGGCAGGCCCCGGAACCATCGTTCCTGTCGTCGCCCCAGCGCAACTCCACGCAATTGTAAGGATCGAAGGACAGGGCGAACAGCCGCCGCGTCACATCATCGAAGGTCAGAGACACCGGCCGCTTGTCGCTGGACAGATAGGTGGTGACGCAGCGCGCGCTCATCCCGTCATAAGCCATCAGCAGGTCGCCTTTCAGGTCGGTGCCGTCATAGACGATGCGCGGATCGCGGTTCAGCCATAGCTGGATCATACGCGCCAGTTCGTTGCGGAATCCCAGGAAGCCCGCCCGCAGCCGGGTGTCACGCGAGGGCGTGGCATAGCTTTCCCACACACTGTCGTCGCTGCTGTAGATATTGTCCGGCAGGCCGCTGGGATGCAGCCGGGCCGCGATGCCGTTGGCGATCGCCTGCTCCACCGCCTGACGGCGGTCCTCCAGGTCGTTGCACAGGCTGCGCATTGCCGCCTGCACTTCATAGATGGGATTGAAATCGGCGCGCCCGCCCGACATCGCCACCCGCGCATACTCATAGAAGCCCAGCCGCGCACCGTCATAGGCAAAACGCGCCTTGGCCGGATCGCCCGACGGATTGGGTTCGGTGCCGTCATACTGAACCAGCGAAAAATCGGCGATCTGGGCGTTCGCCGCCAGCACATAGCGCCCGCCGACCAGACCATGGCCGTTCCAGCGCGCGCCCACCAGCTTCAGCGGCCGCCAGTTCTTCAACCCCCAGCCCAGCGCGGCAGGGCCGCGCCCGAACTGCGGGCCATAGACGCTGCGGGTGATGGTGAAGTCGGGATGGGCGTCCATGTAATGGATGCGGCCCGCCGCATCCACCTCATAGACCACGCCGATATGGGCATTGGTGTCATAGATGACGGTGCCGGGACGGATGCTGCCCGGTTGCAGCGCGGGCGCATAGAAATCCGCCGGTATGGCGCTGTCTTTCGCCATGTCGGTGCGGAAGGTGGCGGAATAGACCGCGCCCAGCATGGCGCGGATCGCGGTGGGACCGTTGACGCCAGTGCCGCTGTCCACGATCCCCGCACGGCCCGCGATGCGGTTGGAAGTGCCGCCGAAACGGCTGCCCGCCACGCCGCTCACCCAGGAAAAGGGCAGCCCGTTCTTCCAGGCGTAATAGGCCCGCAACAGATAGGGCAGCTTGGCGCAGTCCACATCGATGTCGAGAAAAGCCTGGTCGCTGCCGCGATAGGGATTGGCGGGATCGCGCAGGCAGCTTTGCGAGGAAGAACACCCCGAACGCCCGATGGCGGTGACGAAGGCCGAATAGCCGCGCTCGTCATTTTCGTCCCAATGGTCCTTGGTGACACGCCAGGTGACCGACGGCGCCGCCTGGGCGGCAACACCGGGCAGTATCAACATCAGGGCAAGAACAAGCGCGCGCATCGCCCACAAGCTAGCAGCCGGACCGGGCGAGACGGTGGCAAGATGCCCGCTTGGTTAACCGCCTAGCGGCGGCAGGCGGGCTGGTTCAGCAGCGGCGCCAGGCGGCGGCCATCCATCTCCACGAAGGCGCCGCTGATGCCGGCGCCGGTCATAGAATTGCGCTCCGGCCGCGCCACCTGCCGGCCGCCCAGCG
>ERZ778022.5207-NODE-5207-length-10695-cov-6.383459_pt1 | contig 10695 bp, 8 predicted proteins | sample MGYA00375752_ERZ778022 | MGnify/ENA primary metagenome ERZ778022 (study PRJEB29350, sample SAMN05389826) | bioreactor metagenome | isolation source: Thiocyanate bioreactor | place: South Africa: University of Cape Town | collected 2014-04-04 ...
GGCCGAAAGCGGCGCGGAGGGGTTGCAGGTGCTGATCGCCGCGGCGGCCTACGGGCTGCCGGTCGACTGCATCGTGCTCGACTATCAGATGCCGGGCATGAGCGGCGCGGAGATGGCGCGGATCGTGCGCGGGACAGCGGGCCTGTCCGAGACTCCCATCATCATGCTGACCTCGGTCGACCAGTCGCTTGCCAGCACGGCCGATCTCGGCATCGATGCGCAACTGATCAAGCCGGCGCGCTCCTCGGCGCTGCTGGAAACCCTCGTCGCCACCGTGCAGCGGCATCGGCAGAGAACAGACATCGTTGCCGTTCGACCTGGGTCGGCCACCGGCGCGCCTGCGGATTCCGTGCCTGTGCCGCCGGCGATGGAACGGGCGTTGCCTCAGCCGGCGGCGCGGCCTCGCGCCAGGCCTGTCGGCGAAGGGCGCCGGCTGGACATACTGGTGGCCGAGGACAACGAGGTGAACCAGATGGTCTTCAGCCAGATACTCGGCGAGACCAGCTACAGCTTCGAGATCGTGTCGAACGGCCGCAAGGCGCTCGAAGCCTCGGGCCACCTCGATCCGCGCATGATCCTTATGGACGTGTCGATGCCGGAAATGAGCGGCCTCGAGGCGACCGTGGCCATCCGCCAGCGAGAGGCCGAAACCGGCGGCCATGTCCCGATCGTCGGCGTCACAGCGCATGCGCTGAAGGGCGATCGCGACCGTTGCCTGGAAGCGGGCATGGACGACTATCTGCCGAAGCCGATCAGCCCGAGGGCGCTGCTCGAGAAGGTCGAGCGCTGGGCCGGCGGGAGCGGCGAGGCGCAGCGCGGCGGGCTGACCGGCGCGACTCAGCGGCGGCGGGACGATGCGCGGACCGATATGGTGCGATCGCACCATATCAAAGCCGGGACGCAGCCCTGACAATGTCGTTGTTTGATTCCGCTCCTCCATTACGGGCGGGAGCAGCGACCGCCACGAAAAGAAACAGCGTCACTACACCCCAACGGACCCTGTTTTCGGCGATGGCCCGGCCATGATCCGCTCTGGCTGTGAGCAACGCACTCCCGCCCGGATTTTCTTCTGCGCGATCGTCGCCGCCTCTGGCGCCGGCAAATCATTCACAAGACGCGCAACCCCATGTTTTCCGGGGCAAAGCCAGCCACGGTCCGTAGCCGATGCGGACCATCCGTTTCGCCGCCCCGGCGTGGCGTTACCGGGCTGACATGAAACTGTCATGCGACTGTAATAATCGAAGGCTATTGGCCTCGGCGGGCGCAGACGAAAAGCGCGCCAAGAGACCATCTTCCGAACAGGAGCAGGCCACATGAGACATTTCATCCGCTCGGCGGCCGTTGCGATTGCAATGGCTGCGGCGTCTACCCTCACCCTTTCCGCAGCCATGGCCGCAGACCTTTCCGGCGCCGGCTCGACCTTCATCTATCCGGTGTTCGCCAAGTGGGCCGACACCTACAAGAAGGACACCGGCATCGGCCTCAACTATCAGTCGATCGGTTCCGGCGGCGGCATCAAGCAGGTCATCGCCAAGACCGTGACCTTCGGCGCCACCGACAAGCCGATGTCCGATGCCGATCTGGAAAAGAACGGCCTCGTCCAGTTCCCGATGGTGATGGGCGGCATCGTGCCGATCGTCAACCTCTCCGGCGTGAAGCCGGGCGAACTCGTCCTGGACGGCAAGACCATCGCCGAAATCTACCTCGGCAAGATCACCACCTGGGATGATGCCGCGATCAAGGCGCTGAACCCGGAGCTCAAGCTTCCGTCGACCGCGATCGCCGTCGTTCACCGCTCGGACGGCTCGGGCACGACCTTCAACTTCACCGACTACCTCGTGAAGCTGTCGCCGGAGTGGAAGGAAAAGGTTGGCTCGGACACGGCTGTTGAATGGCCTGTCGGCGTCGGCGCCAAGGGCAGCGAAGGCATCGCCAACACGGTCAAGCAGACCGACGGCGGCATCGGCTACGTCGAATATGCCTACGCCAAGCAGAACAAGCTGTCCTACTCCAAGATGCTGAACGCCGCCGGCAAGGTGGTCGAGCCTTCGCTCGATACCTTCGCCTCGGCTGCTTCGAACGCCGACTTCAAGGGCGCGAAGAACTTCAACGTCATCATCACCAACGAGCCTGGTGACAACACCTGGCCGATCGCCGCCTCGACCTGGGTCCTGATCCACAAGGCGCCGAGCGATGCCGCGGCCACCGGCGAAGCCCTCAAGTTCTTCGCCTGGGCCTACAAGGACGGCAAGGAAACCGCCAAGGGCCTCGACTATGTTGCGATCCCCGACGGCGTCATCGACCTGATCAAGGCGTCGTGGAAGGCCGACATCCAGGCCGACGGCAAGCCCGTCTACGCCGGCGAGTAATCAAGTCAGAAGGGGCGCCGGCCCGGCGCCCCTTCTTCCTTTGAAAACCACGAGGGAACCAGGCGCAGATGAGTGTTGTCCAGGAAGCCATGCCCGCCGCCGCGCGCGGTTCGCGTGACGCCACCGTCAAGCGGTTCGCTCTCACCGACTCAATTTTCCATGGGCTGACACGCGCCGCCGCGATCCTGGTCCTGGTGCTGCTCGGCGGTGTCGCCATCTCGCTGATCGCGGGTTCCTGGCAGGCGCTGTCGACCTTCGGCTTCTCGTTCCTGACCACCGAGAGCTGGAACCCGGTCACCGAAAAGTTCGGCGCGCTGGCGCCCATCTACGGCACCATCGTCACCTCGGCCATTGCCATCGTCATCGCCGTGCCGATCGGCATCGGCATCGCCGTCTTCCTCACCGAACTCTGCCCGCGTCCGCTGCGGCGGCCGATCGGCATGGCCGTCGAGTTGCTGGCGGGCATCCCCTCGATCATCTACGGCATCTGGGGCCTGTTCGTCTTCGCGCCGTTCCTGCAGACGACGGTGCAGCCGTTCATCATCGGCCTGTTCAAGGGCGTGCCCGGCCTCAACATGCTTTTCGCCGGCCCGCCCTACGGCATCGGCCTGCTGACCTCGGCGCTGATCCTCGCCATCATGGTGCTGCCCTTCATCACCTCGATCACCAAGGACGTGTTCGACACCGTGCCTTCGGTGCTGAAGGAGTCGGCCTACGGCATCGGCTGCACGACCTGGGAAGTGACGCGCCGCGTGGTCATCCCTTACACCCGCGTCGGCATCATGGGCGGCGTCATGCTGGGCCTCGGCCGCGCGCTGGGCGAGACCATGGCGGTGACCTTCGTCATCGGCAACGCGCACCGCATCAGCGCCTCGCTGTTCGCGCCGGCGACAACGATCTCGGCGGCCATCGCCAACGAATTCACCGAGGCCGTGGGCGATCTCTACACCTCCTCGCTGGTGGCGCTCGGCCTGATCCTGTTCCTCATCACCTTCCTGATCCTCGCCATCGCACGCTACATGCTGATGCGGATCGACGGCCGCGCCGGAGCCTGACCTGATGTCGACCTCCTCCAATTCCACGCTCTACCGGGGCCGCAAGGCCAAGAACAAGGTGATGATGGCGCTGTGCGTCGCCGCCGCCGGCAGCGGTCTCGCCTGGCTGGCGCTGATCCTCGGCGCGCTGCTCTACAAGGGGCTCTCGGGTCTGTCGCTGGCGGTGTTCACCCAGATGACGCCGCCGCCCGGCGACGCCGGCGGCCTGCTCAACGCCATCTATGGCAGCGTGGTCATGACCGTGATCGCCATCGTGGTCGGGACCCCGATCGGCGTGCTGGCCGGCACCTACATGGCCGAGTACGGCCGCTTCTCGAAGCTCACCACCATCGTGCGCTTCATCAACGACATCCTTCTTTCGGCGCCCTCGATCATCGTCGGCCTGTTCGTCTACGAGCTGCTGGTGCGGCCGATGGGCCACTTCTCGGCGCTCGCCGGGTCCGTCGCCCTGGCCATCCTGGTCATCCCGGTGGTGGTGCGCACGACGGAGGACATGCTCAACCTGGTGCCGAACGCGCTCCGCGAGGCGGGCACCGCCATCGGCGCGCCGCGCTGGGTCGTCATCCGCTCGGTCGCCTATCGCGCGGCGCTATCGGGCATCGTCACCGGTATCCTTCTCGCGATTGCCCGCATCTCCGGCGAGACGGCGCCCCTGCTCTTCACCGCGCTCAACAACCAGTTCTGGTCGAGCAACCTCAACGCGCCGATGGCCAGCCTGCCGGTGACCATCTTCCAGTTCGCCCTCAGCCCCTACGAGGAGTGGCAGCAACTGGCCTGGACCGGCGCCCTCATAATCACCCTTACGGTTCTCGGGCTGAGCATTTTCGCCCGTAGCCTCACCGGACGCAGAGAGGACAGATGAAACCGATGTTGTCCACCGAACTGAACGTGGCCGATACGACAGCCGAAAAGGCCAAGATCGAGGTCAAGAACCTCAACTTCTACTACGGTCAGTCGAAGGCGCTGAAGGACATCAGCCTGTCGCTGCCAGAGCGCAGCGTCACCGCCTTCATCGGCCCGTCGGGCTGCGGGAAGTCGACGCTGCTGCGCGTCTTCAACCGCATCTATGAGCTCTACCCGAAGCAGAGCGCCGACGGGCAGGTGCTGCTCGACGGCAAGAACATCCTCGACCGCTCGCAGGACCTGAACCTGCTGCGGACCAAGATAGGCATGGTGTTCCAGAAGCCGACGCCGTTCCCGATGTCGATCTATGAGAACATCGCCTTCGGCATCAGGCTGTACGAAAGGATCGGCAAGTCCGAGATGGACGGCCGCGTCGAGCAGGCGCTGCGCCGCGCCGCGCTGTGGACCGAGGTCAAGGACAAGCTCAACGCCAACGGGCTCAGCCTTTCCGGTGGCCAGCAGCAGCGCCTCTGCATCGCCCGTACCGTGGCGGTGAAGCCGGAAGGCATCCTTCTCGACGAGCCGGCCTCGGCGCTCGATCCGCTGTCGACCGCCAAGATCGAGGAGCTGATCGACGAGCTGCAGGCCGACTACACGATCGTCATCGTCACCCACAACATGCAGCAGGCCGCGCGCGTGTCGAAGCAGACGGCCTTCATGTACCTGGGCGAGCTGGTCGAGTTCGACCGGACGGAGAAGATTTTCACGTCGCCCCGCGAGAAGCGCACGCAGGACTACATCACCGGCCGCTTCGGCTGAGACGATCACGCATACGAGGACAAGATCATGGGCGAACATACAGTCGCTTCCTTCGACGAGGATCTCGGACAGATCAGCCGGCTCATCAGCGACATGGGCGATCTCGCCGGCTCGATGGTGAGCGGCGCGACCAAGGCCCTGCTCACCTCCGACAACGCGCTGGCGCAGCGCGTCGTCTCCGACGACGCCATCATGGACGCGCGTCAGCGCGAACTCGACGATCGCGCCATCACGTTGATCGCCAAGCGTCAGCCGATGGCCGACGACCTGCGCCATGTCGTGGGGTCGATCCGCATGGCAGGCGACCTGGAGCGCATCGGCGACCTCGCCAAGAACATCGCCAAGCGCGTCGGTTCGGTTGGCATCAGCGCCACGCCGCGCGACCTTTCGCATTCCATCGATTCGATGGCGCAGCTCGTGCTGATCCAGGTGCAGGGCGTCATCGAGGAATATGCCGCGCGCGATGCTCAGGCGCTGGCGAAGCTGCGGGCGGACGACGAGCGCATCGACGTCAAATACACCTCGGTGTTCCGCGAACTGCTGACCTACATGATGGAAGATCCGCGCAACATCACGGCTTGCACGCATCTCTTGTTCTGCGCCAAGAATCTGGAGCGCATCGGCGACCATGTCACCAACATCGCCGAGAACGCCTACTATGTGCTGACCGGCACGCAATTGCCCGCCAACCGTCCAAAGCTGGACGAGACGGCGATCCCCGCGCCGGCGGCGTGACGACCGAGGTACTGAGGCGATGATCGCGCCGCGCATTATGGTGGTGGAGGACGAGGAGCCGCTCGGCGTCCTCCTCCGTTACAATCTGGAATCCGAAGGCTATCAGGTCGAGGTGGTGACCCGCGGCGACGAGGCCGAGATCCGCCTGCAGGAGAACGTGCCCGACCTGCTGGTGCTCGACTGGATGGTGCCCGCGGTCTCCGGCATCGAGCTGTGCCGGCGGTTGCGCATGCGCGCCGAGACCGAGCGGCTGCCGATCATCATGCTGACTGCGCGCGGTGAAGAAAGCGACCGCGTTCGGGGTCTCTCGACCGGCGCTGACGACTATCTGGTCAAGCCGTTCTCGACGCCGGAGTTCATGGCCCGGGTCAAGGCGCTGCTGCGCCGCGCCAAGCCCGAGGTGCTGTCCAGCGTGCTCAAGGTCGGCGACATCGTGCTCGACCGTGAATCGCACAGGGTCTACCGCAAGAAGAGCGAGATCCGGCTTGGGCCGACCGAGTTCAGGCTGCTTGAATTCATGATGCGCCATCCCGGCCGTGTTTTCTCGCGCAGCCAGCTTCTCGACAATGTCTGGGGCGAGACCATCTACATCGACGAGCGCACGGTCGACGTCCATGTCGGGCGCCTGCGCAAGGCCGTCAACAATGGCCGCATGCCTGATGTGATCCGCACCATCCGCGGGGCTGGATACGCGATCAGGGAAGACTAGAGCAATTCCAGCAAAACTGCGTAGCGGTTTTGCCGGGAAAAGCGCGTAGCGCTTTCCCTTGGGAATTGCGTAAAAACAAAGAGTTGGAGAAATTCCGGCGGTTCAATTTTCGCTGGAATTGCTTTAGCCGTTGCAGGCATGGCGCAGGCCATGCCGGCGCTCTCAGGCCAGTTCGTGCGACGCCATTGCCGTGGCCGTTGTTCTCACCGGGGCGCCCGGCGCGAAGATCTCCTGGTCGACGAAGGTCAGCGCGCGCATGGCGCAGCCTTCGCGGATGAGCGGCAATTCATTCGGCTCCGTATCGAATGAAATCGACTTCGAATGCTGGCCGCCGGCGGTCTGGGCGATCGCCTCGCGCAGCGACGGTTCGATCAGGTCGAAGGCGGCCGCGCTGACGCCGACCATGGCGACCGGCGCCGGATCGATCAGCGCGAACAGGCTGCCGAGGCCATAGCCAAGCGCCTCGCCCGCCTTGCGGTAGGCCTCGCGCTCGGGGCCGTCCGTTTCGCGTGCGCGGGCGGCCAGCGCGCGCATCTCGGCATCGCCGACATCGGTCGGCTCTGCATCCTCGCCCAGCTGCATAGCGTTGCGCCAGATGGCGTAGTTGCCGGCATAGGCCTCGACACAGCCGCGACGACCACAGCGGCAGAGCGCGCCGCCCGGCCGGTGGATCATGTGGCCGAACTCGCCGCCCGACGAATGCGTGCCGGTGAACAATTCGCCCTTCAGCACCAGCCCCATGCCGATGCCGTGCGACAGCAGGATGGCGATGAAATCGTCGCGGTAGCGCTCCGGGTCGCGCCAGCGCAGCGCCACCGCCATCATGTTGCAGTCGTTCTCGACCGTGACGGGCACGGAGAATTCGCGTTCCAGTATGTCGGCAAAGGCGATGTCGGTGTGCGGTGTGATCGGCGACCAGAGCATGGCGCGCGCCGGCGCATCGGTGATGCCCTGTATGGCCAAAACGATGCGCAGCACGCGGCGTCCGTCGCGTCTCGGATCGTCCAGCTTGCGCCGGATGATTGCCACGCATTCGCTGATGAGCTCTTCGCGCGGCATGGCGCGGGTGTCGAGCCGATGCTGTTCTTCGGCGACGATTTCGCCGGCATAGTCAAGCAGGGTGGCGGCGAGGAAATTGAGCGACAGAACGACCGTCATCACCACCGCTGCCTTCGGCTCGAGCGCCAGCGCGACTTGCGGCCTGCCGCGCTTGAGGGCAAGCTGTTCATGGCGGGCCTCGGCCAGAATGCCTTCGGCAATCAGGTCGGACGAGATGGCCGATATGGTGGAGTGGCTGAGGCCGGTGACCGCGGCGATTTCGGTGCGCGAGGTCTGGCCATTGCGCCGCACGGCCGAGATGACCATGGCGCGGTTGCGCCGTCGCAAATCGTCGTGGCGGATTCCAACCGTCATGTCGCGTTGTCCTCCCTCCGGCCGCGCGCCGTGCATAACAGCACAGTGATAGTGTCAGAAGCTCCGGGGGATGTCATTATTTAATTCGAGTTCCGAAAAAAATCATTTATGGGTGCGGAATCCCAGTTGACAGAAAAGCGGTGTTGCGGCACACTTTTTTCGAGGCTCGAAAAAAAAGAGCTTCCGCACCAGCATCGGGTCAGATTAGTCGCGCCTGTGTGGCGCAGGGAGGAAATCATGAGGAAATTTACGGCCGCCATCCTGGCGGGTGCCGCTATGTCGCTGACGCTTGTCGCGACCGCCGAGGCAAAGGACAAGGTCATCGGCGTCTCCTGGTCGAACTTCCAGGAAGAGCGTTGGAAGACAGACGAGGCTGCCATGAAGGCGGCAATCGAGGCTGCCGGCGACAAGTACATCTCCGCTGACGCGCAATCATCCGCGGCCAAGCAGCTTACCGACGTCGAAAGCCTCATCAGCCAGGGCGCCAATGCGCTGATCATTCTGGCGCAGGACGCTTCGGCCATCGGCCCGGCAGTTCAGAAGGCGCTGGACGAGAGCATTCCGGTTGTCGGCTATGACCGCCTGATCGAGAACAAGGACGTCTTCTATCTCACCTTCGACAACAAGGAAGTGGGCCGCATGCAGGCTCGCGAAGTGTTCAAGGTGAAGCCGGAAGGCAACTACGTCTTCATCAAGGGCTCGGGCGCCGATCCGAACGCCGACTTCCTGTTCGCAGGTTCGATGGAAGTGCTCAAGGAAGCCATCGACAGCGGCAAGATCAAGAATGTCGGCGAGGCCTATACCGATGGCTGGCTGCCGGCCAACGCCCAGAAGAACATGGAGCAGTTCCTGACCGCCAACGACAACAAGGTCGATGCGGTCGTGGCGGCCAATGACGGCACCGCCGGCGGCGTCGTCGCGGCGCTGACGGCGCAGGGTCTTGCCGGCAGCGTTCCGGTGTCGGGCCAGGACGGCGACCATGCCGCGCTGAACCGCATCGCGCTCGGCACCCAGACCGTCTCGGTGTGGAAGGACGCGCGCGAACTCGGCAAGAACGCCGCCGAGATCGCCTCGCAACTGGCTGGCGGCAAGAAGATGACCGACATTGCCGGCGTCAAGGACTTCACGACGCCGGGCGGCAACACCGTCAAGTCGCTGTTCCTGACCCCGATCGCGATCACCAAGGCCAACCTCAACCTCGTCATCGACGCAGGCTGGATCAAGAAGGACGAAGTCTGCGCCGGCGTTCCGGCAGGCAGCGTCGACGCCTGCAAGTAAGCCAGGCCGACATCGTTCAGAGACAAACGCCGCGGCCCCAAAGCCGCGGCGTTTTTCCAAGAAGCGGCTGCCCGGGGTGGTATCGGGCGTCTTCGCATCTGTTTGACCTAACCGCATTTCTGCGATGCCGGAGTTCGTCGTCTGGCCGCAAAATGCTCGGAGCTTCCGGCTTCAAATGAGCCGGGAAAGCAAATAGCATCGTGTCCCGGAACCCGCGTCAGACGGCGACCGGTGGGAGGAAATCATGACCGACACGGCATCCAACCCGCAGGCCGACATCGCGCGAGCATCCGAGCTCGGCGCCGTCGCCCGGTTCCTCAAGGCAACGGAGATCGACCCCCGCATGCTGGGCATGATCGGCGCGCTGCTGGTCATCTGGATCGGGCTGCACCTCATCTCCAGCACGCGGCTGGGCGTCAATCCGTTCGATTTCGACAGCCGCACGTTCCTGACGCCACGCAATCTGTGGAATCTCTCGGTGCAGACGTCCGCCGTGGCCATCATGGCGGCGGGCATGGTGCTGGTCATCGTGATGCGCAACATCGACCTGTCCGTCGGTTCGGCTGAGGGCGTGATCGGCATGGTGATGGGCTTCGCGCAGGTGCATTTCCTGGTGCGCTTCGTCGGTCTCGAACTCGGCAATCCGTGGATATGGGTTCTCGCGCTGGTCATCGGCCTGGCGCTCGGCCTGTTGATCGGCGCCTTCCAGGGCTTCATCATCGCCTATCTCGAGGTGCCGGCCTTCATCGTCACGCTCGGCGGCCTTCTGGTGTGGCGCGGCGCCGCCTGGTGGATCACCAGCGGCCAGACGGTGGCGCCGCTGGACGCCACCTTCCAGCTCATGGGCGGTGGCCCGGCAGGCTCCATCGGCGCCACATGGAGCTGGATCGTCGGCATAGCCGGCTGCCTGGCGGTGGTGTTCATGCTGTTCAACGGCCGCGTCCAGCGCAAGCGCTTCCGCTTCCCGCTGCGGCCGATCTGGGCCGAGGTGCTGATGGGCTGCATCACCTGCGCCGTCATCCTCGGCGCCGTGTGGCTGGCCAACTCCTATCCCTGGCCTGTCGGCATCGTGAACAGATACGCGGCGGCCAACAACATTACCGTTCCCGAAGGCGGCCTGTTCATCGCGCACGGCATCGCCATTCCGGTGCTGATGGCGGTGGCCGTCGGCATCATCATGACCTTCATCACCAACCGCACGCGCTTCGGCCGCTATGTCTTCGCCATCGGCGGCAACCCGGAAGCGGCCAACCTTGCCGGCATCAACACCCGCTGGGTGACGGTGAAGGTGTTCATGATCATGGGGGCGCTGGTCGCCGTCAGCGCGGCCATCTCGTCGGCGCGCCTCAATGCCTCGACCAATGCGCTCGGCACCCTCGACGAGCTTCTGGTGATCGCGGCCGCCGTCATCGGCGGCACCTCGCTCGCCGGCGGTTCGGGCACCATCCTCGGCGCCATGCTGGGCGCGCTTTTG
>ERZ778022.5209-NODE-5209-length-10693-cov-6.271292_pt1 | contig 10693 bp, 7 predicted proteins | sample MGYA00375752_ERZ778022 | MGnify/ENA primary metagenome ERZ778022 (study PRJEB29350, sample SAMN05389826) | bioreactor metagenome | isolation source: Thiocyanate bioreactor | place: South Africa: University of Cape Town | collected 2014-04-04 ...
CCGCCACGCCTCGGGCCACAACACGCACGTGTACACACACGGCCACTCAACACAACCAACATGCTCACATAGCGCAACCACCCATGGGGCTCATGGCATGGGAGGGCTCAAGAGGTCATCCTGCGGCATGCCCAGCGCCGCCATCTGCTGCAGCATGCCGGCGGTGCGCAGCGCGGCGTGCGCCGGGACGGCGGAGAACATGGCGGTGGCGAGCGCATGTACCTGGGCGGGCGTGAGTGGGCCGGGGTTAATGCGGCTGCCCAGGATGCCCTCTGCCACATCAGATGGCATGGACGGCAGCTCAATGACGCATAGCACCTGCGTGTGCCACGAGAACTGCATCACGCGGCCGGTGGCGTCGCCCGACTTCACGACAAGTGGCGGGAAAGTGGAGGACGGTACCAGGCGGTGGATGGCGGGCGTGCGCGCCAGGAATGCGCCCATCACGATGCCCTGGTTGCTGTTGAACAGGAAGGCGGGTGTGCCGGGCGCCACGCTGCGCAACCGCGGCGCGTGCTCCTCCGGCCCCACCAGCACGCCGCACCGCAACGAGGCGGGCATCATAAAGTTGTTGGTGCCAAACATGTACCCCGCCGTGCCGCGCGTGAAAGCGTCGGCGGCAATGTGCGCGGCGGGCTGCGCGTCAGGCGGAGCCGTACCAGCCAACAGCATCTCCACCAGCGGTGACACGGCCGGCATCCCCGGCAGCGCTGCCATGAACAACATTGGCGGCAACCCATGTTCATCAACCCCGCCGCCACCCATGCCGCCACCGCCACCACCGCCGCTACATTCTTCACTACGGTCCACCGTCGCCAACTCCTCGCCAAAGTCCTCGCCGTCCAGCAGGGCGGCGCCCGCCGGCGTTTCGCTGTGCAGCACGTCAAAGGTGGCGTCATCAGGCACGCCGTCGGTGGCGATGACAATCTCGGGCGACCGGTACAGGTGCAGCATGAGGGCGCGGCCGGCAGCAGGAGGCAGGGACGCCCAGTCGCGTGCGCGCGCGGCGGGCGCGCCGCCGTCAGCGTCGTTTCGCACCGCCGCCACCGCCGCGAACGGCAGGGCGCAGGCGCGCAGCCACTCGCACGGGATGTAGCACTCGGACGGCGCGTCGCCGGGGATGGGCGCAGCACGCACGCGCGCCACGCCCTGGAAGTGGCGGCTGCTCACCACCGAGAACAGGAGGAACACCTGCGCGCCCGCCGCCAGCGCTGCCGACACGGCGCCACCCGCTGCCACCGGCGCCGCCCACGTGGCGCGCTTCAGTGACAACACCAGGTTGGTGGGCACCGCCGTCTTTACCACAAAGTACGCCGCCGCGCCTTCCCGGTCTGGCAGCCCCAGCTCCCCCGCCACCGCCTCATACTCCGCCGCCAGCTCCGCTATGACGTCTTGTCCGCCGTCATCACTACTATTGTGGGCAGGTGGCACACGCAGCTGCAGCAAGGCGCCGCCGCCCTATGTGCCATCTGTGCTACGCAGCCGCTTTCCCGCCGGAGCGCCGCTGCTGTCCTCAATACCAGAAACGCCGCCACCGTCGCCGCTGTAGCTGCTAACTTCCGCCGCCGCAACCGGTGCCACCGGCCCCAGGCTGCCGCGTGGTCCGCCACTACCGCCGCCGCCACCACCGCTGCCGCGGAAATCGTCGCCACGCCGCTTGTTGCCACTAAGTGCACTGCCGCCACCGCCGCCACGGCCGCCGCCGCCCTTGAAGCGGCGCACCTGGTAGTCGCCGTGCGCGTAGTTGCAGTGGTCAAAGAAGCTGCACCAGCCCGTCTTGAGGAAGGTGGGGCATTGTGCCACGCGGTAGTGCGTAGGGCGCTCACGTAGAAGGCGCAGCGAGTTGGCTTCCGCCGCGTAGTGCGTGGTGAAAAGCTCCGAGACGGGCGGCAGGTCGGAGGGCGGCAAGGGTGTGTGGCGGAACTTGCAGATGGGGCCGCGCGAGCAGAAGCCCAGCCGGTAGTTCACGCACTCCTCCTTCTCCGCGTCCGGCGTGTGCTTCAAAAAGCAGCTTTTCCTCTGGCAAAACAAAAACGTGGGGGCGCTGGGCTAGGGAGGCGGCGAGCGTCACAAGCGAACCTTCCTGCCGGATGAACCGCTAGCGAGGCGGCCGCCAGGCAGCGACTGTAGCGTGCCCACATTCCACAGCCGCACTGTGCCGTCCTTTGACCCGCTCGCTGGTCAAGATGCCATTGGGCAGAACCGCCAGCGCTGCCACAGACCTTGTGTGCCCGGTCAGTGTCGCCGCCACAGCACCCGTGCCGGGACCAATCGCACACCGCAGCCTGCGGCCAGGCGCCCATCGCGCAGCACCGTCAGCGCGCACACGCCGCTGCCGCAATCAATGGTGGCGCACGGGGCGGGCGGTGCGACCACCGTGTCCCACACCACGATCCTGCCGGTACCCTTCTCACTGTCAGCCCACACGCCGACAGCCAGTCCGACACCATCAGGCAGGGCCGCCAATGCCATCACCCGCCCAACATGCCCCTTCAGCACCACGGTTGCCTCGCCGCCGCGCGCCGCGTCCCACGCCGCCGCGGACCACACAAACGTGGCGTGTCCGCCTCCTATTCATACACCAGCGGGACCGACCCTGCTGGTGCCCCGGGAGCAACTGCACCTGTTGCCAATGCGACAGCTGCTGGTGTAACTGCAGGCGCTGCGACCAGCGCGGCGGCTGGCGCAGCAGTCGGCAATGACGCGGCCGCCGCCGCTGCAGCTGGCAGTTCCACCGGCAGTGAAGGTACTTGTAAGGGAACGGACGCAGCAAATGGTCTACCAGTACGCCCCCCACCACCACCGCTGTCACCAGCCACGCCCCCAGTAGCCGCCACTGCTACCTCCAGCGTGCGGTGCACTGCGGTCATGGTGGGCCGTGCCGCCTGCGATGGCGCCCAGCACGCCTCCACCAGCGCCACAACTTCTTGCGGAACACTGCGCTCCACTAACGCGGACAATGCTGGGCGGATGCCAGCCAGCACGTGCCTCCGCAGCGCCTCCACCATTTGCGGGCCCGTTGCTGTTGCCGGCATTGTTGTCATCATCTCTGCGGCGTACGGCACGCACCCGCTCAGCACCTGCCATGCCATTACACCAAAGCTGTACACGTCGCTTGCAGCCGTGATGCTAGCCGCAGCGTCAAACAGACGCGGGTCCATGTACACCAGCGAGCCGCGCTCGCCCATTAGCGTGTCGCGGGTTCGGGTGCCCTCCCGGCGTAGCACGCTGCTGCCAAAGTCCGACAGCTTGGCGACGGGTTGGGTGGAGGCACTCAGCAGAACGTTCTCCGGCTTTACGTCCGCGTGGATGACGGAACACGAGTGGAGGTATGCCAGACCGCCTGCCACGTCCGCTAGCAGTCTGAGGCGCAGTGCCAAGCCGGAGTAGTAGTGTGCGCCGCCTGGCTCTAGTAGCCGTGCAGTCATGGTGCCCGCCAGCCGCTCCATCACCAGGTAGTGCGTCACCACGTCGCCGTCGTGGTCAACAAGTGTCCCGCGTACCGCCACAATGTGTGGGGACGTGGCGCTCATGTGAAGGCGGGCGGCTTTCATCCATGCCTCCTCCTCGCCGGCACGAAGCACCTCTGCCTTGATGGCCACGGGCTCGCCCTGCAGGCGGCCTGCGTACACGGTGCCAAAAGAGCCGCGGCCAATAATGACAGGCGAACGGCCTCTGCCAGTATCCCACACTAGGTCATCATTGTTGAGCGTCATGCCACCATTGGTGCTACCGCTGTTGTCGCTGCTCCCCCCGCCGCCGCCTCTGCGTGCGGGATCCAGCACTGTTGTCACTGCTAGTGACGGTGATAATGCTGGTTCTGGATATAATGCGGCAACTGGTGCTGGTGGTAGCGTGCCCGCCTCTCGGGCTTCCAGGTAATCCAGATAACGTGGAGGTAATGCGGGAACTGGTGGTGGCATGTCCAGGCGATCTGTCATCGGTGCCGATGATGCCGACTCCAGCGCACGGTGCACCTCCGCCATTGTTGGCCGCGACGCAGGCCCCGGTGCCCAGCACGACTCTACCAGCGCCACCACGGCCACCGGCACGTCGCGCTCCACCAGCGTCGCCACCGACGGGCGGCCTCCACCCAGCACGTGCCGCCGCAGCGCCTCCACCTTATGCGCCACTGTTGCAGTCGGCGCCAGCGTCGCAATCATCTCTGCCTCGTACGGATGCAACCCAGTCAGCACCTGCCAAGCCATGATGCCAAAGCTGTACACGTCACTCGCCGCAGTGATGCTCGCGCTGCCTTCCAACAGGGCGGGATCCATGTACACCATTGTGCCGCGCTCGCCCGCCAGTGTACCGGTACCCCGCGTTCTAGTGCCCACGCGCCGTTGCCCGCTACGGCCAAAGTCCGCCAGCTTGGCGACGGGCAGCGGCGTACCGGTACGGCGGCTGGGTGCCGTCAGCAGCACGTTGTCAGGCTTCACGTCACCGTGGATGATGGATGCCGCATGCGTGTATGCAAGGCCGCCAGCCACTTGCGCCAGCAGTTGCAGACGCAGCTCCATCCCGGCGAAGTAGTACCGGTAGTAGTCGTGTTTGAAGCCGAGCGTCAGCAGCAGCTCCGCCATGGTGCCCGCCAGCCGCTCCATCACAAGGTAGTGCGTCACGCTGGCGCCTTCGCGTTCTACAATGACACCGTGTGCCGCCACAATGTGTGGGCAGGTGGCGCGCACGTGCAGTCGCGCGCTCTCTAACCACGCCTCCACTTCACTGTCCTCCAACTCCTCTGCCTTGATGGCCACTGGCTGGCCGTGCAACACGCCTGCGTACACGTTGCTAGACGCGCCGCGGCCGATGATGACCTTGTTGCCGTGCTCGTCACGCTCCCACGTCACGTCGTCGTACTCCAGCATCATGGTATCTGCCATGCTGAGATGCTTGACAACCAGTCCACTGCTATCACGGCTGCCGCCACCGGTACCGGTACCGGTAGTGCCCTGGTCACCACCTTCGCTGCTGCCACCTGCAGCTGCACTTGCAGCTGCCGCCATGATTTTAATTTGGTCGCCGATTCTGTTGGCCGGGCAAGCAACGCCTCTGAGTTACTGGTACCCCGTGGCACACGGTGTTTGGCGGGCAACTGCGAATTGCGCGCGTTTGCGTCGTGGACGCAGCGCTTAGTAATTGCAGCAGCGCGACAGCAGCTGTGTGTTGCGTCCTTCAGCTGGGGACTGTTGTGTTGTTTTCCCCACACGCGTCCACCACAGCAGCTTTTGAGGGTCAACCGCCCGGCAAATGCTGTGCGGGCCGGCTGCAGCTGCTGCCCATGTGTCGGAACCGGTGCCGGTACTGACGCAACCACCTGCAGACATGCCAAGCAATGCTAGCGCACAAGAGAGGCAATACTGCCCGGTGCCATCACACCCTGATTGCGCTGTGTGCGCATCCCTGCTGAAGCGCCCGACGCCGCCGCTGTGCGCGCCGCCGTGCGCATCTGTAGTTTTCCCGGCCGGACACAAACGCTGGGCATCGGCGATAATTTGACGCGGCGGGCCACGTACAAGTACATTGCTCCTTTGTGACGGAGGTGGGGCGGCCTGGTCGTCGTGGTTGTGCTGGCTGGTACCTGGCCGCGTGTATCGCGCTGCGCTGCCGAAGTGCTGGCGACAGCCTGTCGCAGCACTCACACCATCAAGGGTACCGGAGTCACCGTCGGACGGAGCGACGTGAACGCAGCGGCGTCCTGTACTGAACCGGTACTACTGTGGAATACTTCTGTAGTGCTGGTGAGGGCGCAGGCGCCACGGCGGTGTAACCTTCTTCGCTTTTCCATCCTTTCCCAAACAGCGGCCATGGACTACCATCCCGTTCCGCTGGGTGCAGCCCGCCGTGGCGCAGGTGGCGCAGGCATGGCGCCAACGTTGCCCGGCCGTGGCAGTGGTGGCGCTGAGATGACGCCAGGCGGCAGCAATGGCATGGCGCCGCCGCATTACCTGTATGCTGGAGTTGGCGGTCGCGGCACTGACAAGCCACCTGGAGGTGTCGCCGGAATGCCGCCGCCTGCAGCCCGCAGTGGCGGTAGCGTCACTGGTACCGGTATGGTGCCGCGGCGCTATGCTGGCGGTGGCGGTGGTGGGGCCAGCATGGCGCCGCTTTGCCGGTACGCTGGCGAAGGCGAAGATGGGATGACGCCCGGTGACGGCGCTGGCATGGTGCCGCGGCGCTATGCTGCCAGCGGCGCAGGTAGCGCCGGTATGCCGCCGCGGCGCTATGCTGCCAGCGGCGCAGGTAGCCCCGGTATGCCGCCGCCTGCACCCCGCAGTGGCGGTCATGGCCCTAGCATGGCGCTGCCACGCCGCGGTGCGCCCATCTACTCTGCCTCAACTGGTCCTCCGTACACAGCGCCAAGCGGCGGCATGGGCATGGGCACGGGTTCACTGTCGGCGCCGCCCTTGCCCCCCGGCATGCCGCCGCCGTCGCCGCCGCCAACGCCTGCTTTGCCCGCCCGCACAGCGCCCACGCCGCCGAGTATGACGGCATACGGAGGGATGTCAATAGGGCCACACGCCGGCAGCATGCCGGGTTACTACGGCATCCCGGTACCGGCAAGGGGTGTTGCTGGTACTGGCACCAGCCGGGGAGGCGGCGACAGCACCATTGGCGGCGGCGGCGGTGGTGGTGGCGGCCCCCGTAGCGGGTACGATGCCACTAGTCACAGTGGTGGCGGCGGATACACTGGCGCTGCGTTTGCCGGTGGTGGCGGCAGCGGGGCACCGGTACCAGGACCGGTACCGGTAAGCCGCGGTGTTCCAAGTGGGGGAGACTATACTGGGGGAGGTGGTGGTGGCGGCAGCGGCGCGGATGTCGACTTGAGCGGCATGATACTCAAGTACGAGGACGTGACGTGGGACCGCAACAAGCGCGGCGACAAGGTCATAATCGGCCGCGGTACGTACGGCATTGTGTATGCGGGGCGCCTGCGAGGCAAGCCGGTGGCCATAAAGTCAGAGGTCCTTGACGCCGGCGAGGAAGAGGCATGGCTGAAGACGGTGCGACTACACATGCACGCGATGTCCCCACACATTGTGGCGGTGTACGGCATCATTGTGGACCGCGAGGACGATGCAACGACGCACTACGTTTTGATGGAGCGCTTAGCGGGCACCATGACGGCGCGACTGCTAACGCCGCGCGGCGCGCACTACGGCGCTGGCATGGAGCTGCGACTGCAGCTGCTGGCGGATGCGGCGGGCGGGCTGGCGGACTTCCACTCATGTTATGGCATCCACGCGGACGTCAAACCCGACAACGTGCTGCTGAGTGCGTCCTCGCCCCCCGTCGCCAAGCTGGCAGACTTTGGCAGCAGCGTGCAGCGCCGCGCGGGCACCAAGACACGCGGCACGCTGCAGGGTGAGCGCGGCACGCTGGTTTACATGGATCCCTGCCTGTGGGACGACAGCGGCAGCCTCAAGACAGCCAGTGATGTGTACAGCTTTGGCATCATGGCGTGGCAGGTGCTGACCGGGTTGCAGCCATACGGTGCCGAGCTGGTAGCGGCGGGGCCAGCAACCGAGCGGGAGGCGGAGAGGCTACTGAAGGCGCATGTGTGCGGGCCGAGCGGGAAGCGGCCACCGGTGGCGGCGCTGGTGGAACGCGGTGTACCACGGGACGTGGCGGCGCTGGTTGAGTCGTGCTGGGCGCCGGCGCAAGGGTTGCGGCCGGCCATGGCGACGGTGCAATGTATTCTGCAGGCGGCGGCAGGAGTGAGGGCAGCGGGTGACACCGGTGGCGGTGGCGTACGCAGCGCAGTTCCGGCATCTGCACCTAAGACTGCACCGCCAGCTGCAGCGGCGGCGGCACCGCCGTTGCCGACTGCTGGGCTACATGGCGCCGACAAGCGCGCAAGCGGTGGCGGCAACGGCAGTGCTAGCGGCGGTTCTGGCGGTGGTGCCGTCAGCAGCAGTGGCAGCAACGGCTCTACCGGTATAGGCGGCGGCGGCGGCGGTACCGTGGGGTGGAAGGACACAGACTGCCAGTTCCATGGCGCTCCGGGCACAGCGTGCAAGCATGGTAAAGATTGCATGTACCGGCACCGCGATTTGCGCGCCGTGGACCGGTCGTTGTGCCCGGACTGGGTGGTGCAGGGCGCGGGCATGCCTAGTTGTCTGCGCGGACAGAGCTGCCCTGCCACGCACCCCTGTATGACGCTGCAGCCTTTGTTTGACTGCGCGCGGTATCTCACCGGCGAGCCTGGCGCGTGCAACGCAAAAGTATGCCGGCTGCGGCACTCGCCGGCGGTGGCGGATGCCGTCAAGCGCGGTGTTGCCAAGGTGTGCAACCGCTGGCTCAATACCAGTGGGTGCCGCGTGGGCGAGACGTGCCCGTACGTGCACCCCACGGGGCGCACGGCCGACACCATGACGCTGTTTGGGTTTGCCTTTCTGAAGGGGCCGGCGCCGCCCGCCCCGCCGCTGCCGCCGTCGCCCGCCGTACCGGTACCACCCTCCCCTGCACCGCGCGTTTTTGTGGCGTGGGACATCGATTACGCGAGGGTGCCGGCCGGTGCCGCGGTGTCACGCATCATGGCGACCTTGCGGAAGATGCTTGCTGACGCGCTGCACTTTGGCGATGATATGGTTATGGACACCACCGCGTTCCACAATGCGCACATGGAGGATCCGCGCTACCCCCTCACCACCACAGTGGTGACAGACCTGAGAGAGGCAGGTGTGCTGGTGTCAGTTGTGGACATCAGCACAGAACACGCGTTGAAGGGCGCTGTGACGCGCAAGCTGCGTGAGCGTGCCGACGGCCTACCGCTGGCGGCTATTGTGGTGGTGACATGGGACGGCAAGTTTGCGCCCACCCTGCATGACATCCGGAAGGAGGGGTGCATCGAGGTGCTGGTTGTGGGCCCGCACCCCAAGCCCGAGTTGGTGGACGCGGCGTGCATCAAGCTGTACTGGAATGATGTCCTTGCGGCCGCTGGCGCCTCGCCGCGACGGGGCCCGCCGCCGCCATCTACTGGTACCGGTACGCCGGTGGCTGTACACATGCCCCCAGCGCATGCTGCCGCGCCTTCGTCTGCAGCCGCGCGGCCGCCCCCTGCCGTGCCGCCTTTTACCGCCGCACTGCCGTTTGCTACCGCACCGCGTCCTGCAGTATCGGTACCAGCGTCTACCGCCGCAGCGCTGCCTTCTGCCGCGCTGCCCCCTGCCGCCGCACCGACCTTCACCGCTGCAGCACCGCCTGTCGCCTCTTCACCGTATACCGCCGCAGCGCCTCCTGCCGCCGCGCTGCCGTTTACCGCCGCGCCGCGGTCTGCTTACGCTGTCGCTTCACTGTTCACCGCCGCAGCGCCTCCTGCCGCCGCGCCGCCGTCTGCTGTTGCGCCACCGTCTGCCGCTGCACCGCCGGCCGCCGCACCACCACCTGCCGCCGCACCGCGGCCTGCTGCGGTACCAGTGCCGGTACCGGTACTGGTGCCTGCCGTCGCGCCACCACCAGGCGCCGCGCCGCCTGTTCCCGCCCCGCCACCTGTCGCAGCCGCCCTTACCGGTACCGAGGAACACGACTGGGCGTGTCCTACCTGCACGTTCTATAATCGCCCGCTCTGGCTGGCATGCGATGTGTGCGGCACTCTACGGCATTCGTAGGTACCGGCACCTCTAAGTACCGGTACCGGTATGATACCGGTACCGGTACCGGTACCAGCAAGGTGGATGGTACCGGTAGGCTCGCCGCAGCCTGCTTGCGCGGAGCGCGGCGTACTGCTGCCGCCCTGTCTGTGCCTGCCCCATTGAAGTTGGTTGTCCATCCGCGTGTGCTCTCTGCTTTCCTTAGTGGTGTGTGTGTGGTACGGAGCTTGTAGCGTGGCAGCAACGCCCGCGATTGAATCTGGTACCGGTACCATGTACGGTATGTACCATACCGGTAGGTACCGGCGCGGGAGGGTGCTGGTTTGTGCCCTCTGCCTATCGGCGGTCGGAGGAGGTCGGCGTTTGGGACGCCGCGGGACTCGGCGCGGGAGGTGTACCGGCATTCCCACCTTGCGGGGTCTTGCAGCTCTTGCCCTTCCGGAGGCCCGAAGTATCCTTCGTTTGCGCAGCCCGCCCCGCCCGGAACCTTCTGCAGATTTCCAGCGCAGATTTTCAGGTCCTCTGTACCGGTAAATGCTACTGTGCACACACCTGCTGCATGGCGGCGGCGGCAATTGCAATACCAACCCCAAACGCATCTGCTTGTTCAATTGTTGGCCCTTCGTGAGTTATTTATCTGTGCGGCACGCCCTACAGCCTGCGTTTTGTGTCCCACTCAACTTGTGACTCAAGTTACTCTGTCTGACTTCGCGCCCTTCTCTAGACTCTAGCCAACAAGTCCAACAACATGGCAGCGCATCATGGCGGCGCTGGCGGCGGCGGGGACAAGGAGCACCCACGGCCCGACGCCGACTGCGCTTTCCATGAGTTTCGTACCTGCGGCTGCAGACATAAGGAGGGGTGCGGGTTCCGGCACCGCGACCTGCGCACCGCCAACCGGTCGCTGTGCCCAGACTGGACGGCGCGTACGCGGGGTTCTTGCCAGGCTACATGCCCGCGCGGCGCGGACTGCCTATTCACGCACCCCAGCACGAAGGTGCTGGATTCGTATGACTGCGCGCGGTATTTGATGGGCGGGCCCGATGCGTGCAACGCAGACACATGCTGGCTGCGCCACTCGCCAGCGGTGGCGGACGCCG
>ERZ778022.5212-NODE-5212-length-10690-cov-3.948660_pt1 | contig 10690 bp, 10 predicted proteins | sample MGYA00375752_ERZ778022 | MGnify/ENA primary metagenome ERZ778022 (study PRJEB29350, sample SAMN05389826) | bioreactor metagenome | isolation source: Thiocyanate bioreactor | place: South Africa: University of Cape Town | collected 2014-04-04 ...
CAGCTCGCGCTCGATTATCTGCGAATGATCTTCATCTCCATGCCGCTGGTGATGATCTCGATCATCCTCACCATGGGGCTGCGGGGCGCGGGCGATGCGCGCACGCCGCTGATCTTCATGGCGGTGACGGTGGTGCTCCACACCGCGATCAATCCGCTGTTGATCGTGGGTTACGGCCCCTTTCCGGCGATGGGCATCTCCGGCTCCGCTCTGTCGCTGATCATCGCCTCGCTCGCTTCGTTCCTGGGCATGCTCGTCTATGTCTACGCCAAGGACCTGCCGCTGCGGCTGCGCGGCATCGAGCTGGCCTATCTCAAGCCGCGGCGCGAGGAACTGGGCTTCATCGTCACCAAGGGCTTCCCCATGGGGGCGCAGATGTTCGTGATGTCGGCGGCGGGCCTGATCGTGATCGGCCTGGTCAACCGGGAAGGGATATTGACCACCGCGGCCTTCGGCGCATCCATGCAGGTGTTCACCTATATCCAGATGCCCGCGATGGCGATCGGCGGCGCGATCAGCGCGATGGCCGCGCAATTCATCGGCGCGGGCAAGTGGGACCGGATCGACGAGCTCACCCGCGCAGGGCTGGTCACCAACGGGGTGCTGACCGGCGTGCTCACCGTGCTGATCCTGCTGTTCGACCGGCCGGTGCTCGAACTGTTCCTCGGGCCGGACAGCCCGGCGGTGCCGATGGCGCGGCACATCCAGTTCCTGGTGGCGTGGAACTTCATCTTCTTCGGCATGACGATGGTGCTCAACGGCACGATGCGGGCGGGCGGCGTGGTGTGGCTGCCGCTCTTCATCCTCGCGGTCACGCTCTATCCGATCCGGCTCGGCTTCTATTACCTCGCTTATGACTGGATCGCCGCGGACGCGATCTGGCTGAGCTTCCCGGTGGCGGCCTTCTCCTCGCTCGCGCTCACGGCGCTGATCTACTACCGATCGCAATGGCGCGAAAAGGCGCAGGCCGAGACGGCGGGCGAAGCGGCCGAGCAGGCCAATGCGGAAGGCGAGCCTGCCGGGCGTTTCAATCCGACGATGTGAGGGGGCGCTGATCCTCCCCTGCAAGGGGAGGATCAGGCGAGTTCCGGGCTTACTTGCCCTGCGCGCGCCAGCGCTGGACGATGCGGTGGACCGCGTCTTCCTCGCCGCCGGAGCGCTGCCAGAGGTCCACGAAGCTCGGGTCTTCCGACGCGGGCCGCTTGGTTTCCTCCAGATTGTCGAACGACACGCGCATCGGGATGGAGACGCCTTCGCCGCAGATGATGCATTCGCGATTCCGAAGCGCGGGAATCGAATCGAGAAACCCGCGCGAGCCTTCCGGCATTGCCGCCTTCACGAAGCTCTGGTCGCGATCGTTGTTGAGGCGCATCGAGATGATCGTGCCGCATTGCGACAGCACGCCTTCGGCAAGGTCCGACGGGCGCTGGGTGATGAGGCCCAGCGAAATGCCGTATTTGCGGCCTTCCTTGGCGATGCGGCTGAGGATGCGGCCGACCGAGGAGCCGTCGGCGTTCTTCTCGCTGGGGACATAGCGGTGCGCCTCTTCGCAGACCAGCAGGATCGGGCTGGTCTTCTCCTCGCGCCCCCAGATCGCGAAGTCGAACACCAGCCGGCTGAGCACGGCGACCACGGTGGAGGTGATGTCCGAAGGCACGCCCGAAACGTCGATGATCGCGATCGGCTTGCCGGCGGAAGGCATGCGGAAGATCTTGGAGACGAACTCCGCCATCGTATCGCCCACCAGCATGCCGGAGAACATGAACTGATAGCGCGGATCGCTCTTCAGCTCGTCGATCTTGGTCTTGATCCGCATGTAGGGCGCGCTGGACGTGGCCTTGTCGAGCTTACCCATCTCGTTCTGGATAATGTTGGTCAGGTCCGAGAGGAGATAGGGGATCGGGGAATCCACCGTGATCTTGCCCATGGTTTCGGCCAGGCGGTTCTTGCTCCGCGCCTCCAGCAGGCATTTGGCCAGGATGTCCGCATCCTCCTGCCGGTCGTTGCCGGTGGTGGTGAGGAACACTTCGCAATGCTCCTCGAAATTCATCAGCCAATAAGGCATCTGCAGGTTGGTGACGTCGAAGATCAGGCCGGTGGTGCGGAACGCGGCCGAATATTCGCCATGCGGGTCGATCATCACGATATGGCCCTGCGGGGCCGCCTGGCAGATACGGTGCAGGATCAGCGCGGCGCTGGTGGACTTGCCGGTGCCGGTGGAACCCAGCAGGGCGAAGTGCTTGCCCAGCATCGCATCGACATAGATGCCGGCGCGGATGTCGGTGGTGGGATAGACCGTGCCGACCTGGATCGCGGAGCGCCCGTCGCTGGCGTAGATCTGCCGCAGATCGGCATTGGTGGCGGGATAGACCAGCGCGCCGGGGATCGGATAGCGCGTCACGCCGCGGCGGAAGCCGTGGATCTTGCCGGTCAGCCGTTCCTCGTCGCCTTCGCCCAAGAAGTCGATATTGGCGGCGATGCTGCCTGCCGCGCTGCGCCGGTCCTGGCGCTGGTTGCGCACGCTGGCCAGCAGCCAGCCGCCGGGAACGCGGATCTTGATCTGGCTGCCGACCTGCCCGGCCAGCGCGACCGAGGGATCGGGATCGTCGGCGCATTCGTTGAGGCGTTCCAGATCGAGCGCGATCTGCGAGCTCGAGCCGGCGATCTCCAGGACCACGCCGATCGGCTGGGTCGCGCATTCGCTGGCAGGCCCCAAGCCGCCTTCCGGCGCCGGCGGACGGATGTCCGCAGGCTGGAACTGATTGAACTGATGCTGTCCCAATTCGGTCATTTTCTGGCCGCCGTGATTGTTGCGTTCTTGCACGCCGGACATAGCCCGGCCGCGTTAAAATCGCGTCAATGAGGCAGGGGAAGGGTCAGGTCAGGGCGAACAGGCGCCCTGCCAGCCAGCCCATGCCCACCGACAGGGCCACGGCCAGCAAGCCATAGAGAAAACCGTCATTTTCGGCGAATTCGACGATGAATCGCTCGAAGCCCAGCTTGCGCACCTCCACCCGCGCGACGGCCGAGGCGATCACGCGACCATGCGCGATGGCGAAGGTTTCGGCGGTGTAGGTGCCGGTCTGGACGCTCGACGGCAGCTTGATCCGCGCCTGATAGAGCACCTGCCCGCTCACGCTGACGCCGTGATCGTCCTGCTTGTAGAGCCCTTCGCGCTTGCGCAGGTCGACCAGCCCCGCCGAAAAATGCGCCTGCTCTTCGGGATCGATCGCCCCGATCGGGGAAAGCTGCAGCCAGGGCAGGCCCAGTTCGTAGATCGCGGCCATGCGATCGTCCACGATCTCGGAAATCGGGTGGGAACTGGCCACGGCGAAAAAGGACGGAGCGGAACGGAAATCGGTGCTGTCCGCATTGATCCACACGCCCGCCACCTTGCGCTTTTCCCGCAGGCGGATCGACTGGGTGGGGCCCTTGAGCACGACGACGATATCGTATTCGCGGCCCGCGCGCGCGCCGCTGGGATCGAGGATGGCGCCGAACAGCAGCAGCTCGGTTCCGGTGAAGCCCTGCCGCACCTGAACCTCGTGCTGGGAAACTTCGGGCACGAGGATGGGATCGCGCTGCGCGCTCAGCATGGCGAACGCGAAGAGCGCGAACAGGGCGGACACCGCGCGGCGGGCGGGCCGGCCACTCACAGCGGGACCACCGTGAATATCTCGTCCGGCCGATAGCCCAGGCCAAAAGCCATCCTGAACGCCGCCGCCAGCACGATCCCCGCCAGCACCAGCCGGAGATATTCGGGCTTTGCCTTCTGCGCGAACTTGGCGCCCAGCTGCGCCCCCGTCACCGAGCCGACCAGCAGCAGCACCGCCAGCACGATGTCCACCGCCCGCGTGGTGAGCGAGTGCATCATCGTCGTCACCATGGTCACGAACAGGATCTGGAACAGCGAGGTGCCGACCACGACGTTGGCGCTCATCCCCAGGATGTAGAGCATCGCGGGCACCAGGATGAAGCCGCCGCCCACCCCCATCAGCATGGTCAGGACGCCCACCACCATTCCCAGCAGCAGCGGCGCCACGGGCGAGATGTAGAGCCCCGAGCGGTAGAAACGCCAGCGCATCGGCAGGCTGGCGACCAGCGGATGGTGCCGCCGCTTGCGCGCGGGCGGCGGCAGGCCCAGCCGCATCGCGCGCATGGTCTGCAGGCTTTCGCGCCCCATGATCCCGCCGATACCCCCCAGCAGCAGCACGTAGAGGATGTTGATCACCGTATCGATCTGGCCCAGCGCCTGCAGCAGGCGGAAAAGCAAGGCGCCGATGCCCGTTCCGATTATCCCCCCGGCGACGAGCACCATCCCCATGCGATAATCCACCCCGCCCCGCCGCGTATGGGCGAACACGCCCGACACGCTTGCGCCGGTCACCTGGCTTGCGGCGGAAGCGGCGGCCACCGTTGGGGGAATGCCGTAGAAGATCAGCAGCGGCGTGGTGAGGAATCCCCCACCCACCCCGAACACGCCCGACAGGATGCCCGTAAGCACCCCGAGCGCGATGATCACCAGCCCGTTGACCGCAAGATTGGCGATGGGGAGGTAGACGTCCATGACCGTTCACGACCTAGCCCGAAGCCGCGCCGGATTAAAGGCATGCGGGCGCCGATTCCCCTAAAAACCCGAGGAAATCGTCAAGGTGGGGCCGCTCGACGGCTCGGCGTCGCCGGCGATCCGGAAACGCCAGTCGAGCGAGAGGCGCATGGGCGCCCCGCCCGGCTGCAGGCCGAGCGTCGCTCCCGGCCCGATATCCAGCCGCTCCGCCCCTCTCTGCGCGCCGCCCCAAACGCCGCCGCCCACACCGAGCCGCATGCCGCCCATCTGCAGCACACCACGTTCGGCCCGCGCCTGGCCGTCCACGAAGGCAGTCGCGAAATCGCCCCCGACATAGCCCGCCTGCGCATAGGCCTCCCCCTTGAAGCCGAGCGGAAGGGAGAAGCGCGGCAGCTCGGTGACGGCAAAGCCCGCCGGCCGGATCAGCGTGCGTCCGCCCACTTGCATCGCGCGCAGCTCCACTGCCGCCGACACCGGAATGCCCGGAAGCGGGCGCGCCGAAAGCCCCGCGGCCGCTTCGCTTTCCTTCGCTCCTCCCAACGCCTGGCTGAGCCGCAGATAGACCGAGGGGCGATGCCTGCTCGAACGCGACAGGCGATAGCGGAGCACTGCGCCGGCCTGGCTCTGGCCGTAACTGCCCCGCCCCGAAGTGACCGCCGTGGTCGTGTCCTTGCGCAGCAGCAGCCACGCCTCACCCGACCAGCGGCTGCCCCTTTGCTCCGCCCGATCCGGCGCGAGGCCGGGCGACGCCGGCGCAAGCGCCTCCGCAGGTGCAACGGGGCCGGCAGCCATGCCTTGCGGAGCGCTTGCGGCCTGCGCCGCATGGCGCGGCAGGGTCCCTGCCGAAAGGAGGGGGCGGCCGCGCCGCGTGCCCGCCGGCGGGGTCCGCCGCCGGACCATGCCGGATCGCATGGCGGCAACGGCCGCAAGGGGCGGCAGCGGATCGCCGAAGGCTGGCCCCGCAATTTCCGGCGGCGAGCCGGCTGCAGGCAAACGCTCGAAAGGCAATGATTCGAAAGGCAGCGGCTCGAAAGGCGAGGTCCACGTCATCACCCGTAGCGCGAGCCATCCGCCCAGCAATGCCGCCAGCACGAACAGCGGCTGGCCGCGATATCCGGCCTTGGCGATCACGCCGCCCGCGCTCCCTGCATCAGTGCCGGGTGGGCGCGGTGAACCGTCTTGTCCCAGCGCGGCTGCTTGCCGCCGAGAGTGCGCATATAGGCGAACAGCGCGCGCCGCCCGGCCAGGATGGCGACGAGATTGGCAAGCGGGATGCGCAGCACCGCCCGCAGGCCTTCCACGCAGCCATATTCGTTGGCGGTGAAGGCGAAGGGCATGGCTGCGCGCCAGGCGAAGCCGGCGAAATTGTCGGGGCTGAGGCTCCGCACCAGCTGAGCCGGCTGCCACGGCCTGCCCAGCCCGGCCACGCCCGCGAGCCACAACAGCCCGGCCACGAGCAGCAGCAGATATCCGGCAGCCAGCACGATCGCCGTCAACGGCCCGCGCCGATCGCGAAACCGCATCCATAATTCGATCGGGCGCGCGGTCCATCCCAGCCGGTCCCACCCCTGCAAGGCGATTCCATGGATCCAGCGCGTCTTCTGCCGGACGGCGGCGCGAAGCTCGGCGGGAAAGCAGGCCCGTGTGGCGACCAGCCGCCCGTCGGTTCCGCGCAGGCGAAGGAACCGCGCCCGCGCGCCCAGCTGCTTGAGCCGCAGGCCCAGCTCGTAATCTTCCGTCAGGCTCTCCACCGAAAAGGGGCCTTCCCGATCCGGGCGCTCGGCCGCCACGCGCGCAAGCACCGGCCGTGCGAAGGCGCAACCCACCCCCGCCGCCGGCAGCGCCGCGCCCATGGCATCGCGTACCACCATGGCTTTCGCATGGGCCTCGGTGAACTCCTCAAGGTAGTGGCCCGCCACCCATCTCGAATCCGCCTGAGGCTCGGGCCGGACCGGCAATTGGACGAACTCGGCGCTGTCGAGCGCTTCGTCGAGCAGGGCGAGCGCCGTCGGATCGACCATGTCCTCCGCATCGTGGAGCAGCACCATGCGGTATTCCCCGCCTTGCGCCTCATCCTCGTACAGCGCGCGATAAAGCCGGTTGAGGCAGTCCGCCTTGGTGGTGGGGCCGTCGTGGTCATGCGGCATTATGTAGCAAGCGCACCAACACGCGGATAGATGCCAGCGCCCGCAATGCGCTATGTATCGTGCACGATGACAAGCCCCACAATTAAAGGCCTGCTCAGGAAGCGCGCGGAGCTAGCCGGGCGGATACAGGCCTTTCACGAGGAAGCCGGGCGGCTGATAGCCGATCTGGATCACATTGACCGCACGTTGCGTATCTTCGATCCAGAGATCGACTTTCAGGAATTGCCGGTAAGGCTGCTCCCGCCGCCCAATGCAGCGTTCCGGGGAGAGTTTCAGCGATCCTTGCTGGAAATGCTTCGCGGCACGCAACGCTGGCAGACAACGGACGAACTAGCGGTGAAGGTCATGGTGCAGCGGCGCATGAACGAGACGGACAGGGCGCTGCGGGTGCTTGTCCGTAAGCGCGTCGGCCATGCGCTCACTCGATTGCGCCGCAAGAGCGTTGTGGTGTCCCGTAAAGCCGGGAAAGGCTCGCTACTGGCGTGGAAGCTCACGCGCGGAGACGTGCAGCTTGAGGGTGGGTGGCGGAATGGGAGTGGCACATAAAGACTTAATTTATGAGCTTATCTGTTGCGTTCCTGCAACGCACCGTTCCGTTTCTGTTCGAATTGTTAACAAACTGTTTCGGGGGGCGGGACTCTTGGCACTTGAGATGGTATAGTGCCAATCGACATAGGAAAAAGGGACGGGCTACCGACCCGTCCCTTATCCGCCACCACGAGTGCAATCGCGGGTGGTCAGAGCTCGAAAAGCCCGGGAATCCTACCCGTTCAAGGTCTGAAGTCAAGGCGATTGCGATCAACTGAACTAAGAGGTTGTTCGCAATGAGTGTCTATATCGTGACCTATGACCTGCATAAGGTCGGTCAGAACTACACCTGCATTACCGACAAACTGAAAGGCTACGGAACCCACTGGCACATTCAGGGGTCGGTCTGGATCATCGAGACGGCCCAGTCGGCCGTTGAGGTGCGGGACTATCTTCTTCCGTGTCTCGACAACAACGACAAGCTGATTGTCGCTCACTTGTCTGGAGAAGCTGCGTGGTCCGGCTATTCTGACGACGGAAATCGCTGGCTGAAGGATTGCCTCGAAAGGGTTGCCCATTAAGCCAGGGTTTTCCTTGATGAACAAGGGGCTGCATAGTGGTATCATATTACCGCTTATGCAGCCCTTTGCCAATAGCCCTTCCACTGGCGACTAACGGGCGCATCCATCGCACCTTCCACAACAAGCATCGCCTGATTGCCGTTGTCGATCCGGCGATGATCTTCGCGCCATGCGGCTTCCCCGGCATAGGCGCGGAGATATGGCCCGGCGATGTGGTGGTGCGTGCCGACTTCCATCCGGCGCAAGCGCGAGAAGTAGCTTTCGGCCTGATTGGTGCAGGCTCCTTCATCGGAGAAGGCAATCGAGTGATTGATGCGCCACGCATCCCAACCGGCGTGGAGCGCGTCCCAGCTCGTGCTTTCGTCCGCGTGGATCGTAGCGAGAGTACCGACATGATCGCGGACATAAGGCACCGCATCGCCTTCTTGGCGCACCACGAAAGGGAGTGAGCGGCCTTCGCGCTCGCGCATGATGACGACGCACCGGCGCTTGCCGGTCTGGTTCTTGGCAAGGCGACGGTCGCGACGATCTTCTTTGTAGTTTTCGGGGCGGATATGCCCACCGAAATAGGCCCCGTCGATTTCCACGATACCATTGAGCTTCGCCCCGCCCTGTTCCTGGGCCATGGCTTCACGCAGCTTGTGCGCCAGCACGAAAGCAGTCTTATATTGGCAATCGAGATCGCGGCTCATCTGGAGCGCGCTAATGCCCTTTGCGCCGTTCACGAAGATCACAACGGCGGCAAGGAGGTCTGTGAAGCTCATCTTGCGCGAAGCGAAGATGGTTCCGCTCGTAACGCTGAACTGATGATGGCAGGCCACGCACTTGAACTTGCGGCGGCTCGTGATGTTGTAGGTCCCGACACAACCACAACGCGGGCACACGGCCTCGCCTTCCGTTTCGGGCCAGCGGAGCTGGCCGAAGGTCTCGTAAGCCTTGTCCTCGCCCATCTGATAAACCTTCTTGAGGCTCAGAGTGCGGGCGGCGGCGGAGAGAAGAAAGTGTTGCATATCATCATTTCCAGTGCTTATGCACTTTATATGATGGCAATACGTCCTATTGTCAATGGCAAATGCACGCTATATGATGGCAAAATGTATCACAGGAGGCTGCATTGCCTGTTGCCGAGAAAGAATGGGAAAATCGCGTAAAGGGGATGCTCAAGGCCGAGCTAAAGCGCCGGGGCGTCACCTATGCCGATCTAGTCGGAAAGCTGGCGGATATCGGAGTTATGGACTCTGAGCCGAATATCAGGAACAAGATCAGTAGGGGGAAATTTACAGCGGTGTTTCTGGTCCAATGCCTGACGGCAATTGGGTGTTCGTCGCTCGCCATAACCACTTAAGCGGCCCTGTCTTGAAAGCCTCCCTGTCAACAGCTATCTAAAAAATGAAATTGATCAATGCGGCGAGCCGTGCATTAAGAGCGACCAGACGCTTTTCGAGGACGTCAAAAACTACGGTGTTAAGCGTACTAAGGAAATCCGGAGCCGCCGCTTCAGCTCCTGGGGACAAGCTGTGGAACTGAAAGATTATCGCCGGAGGGTAAAGCTGCTCGCCGACCTTCGTAATGGCGGCTCTATCTTCAATGGCTCGGCTGAACATGCCTCAGTGATTGTTGAAAACCTATTTAGGGTTGCCAACCACCATGTCCGCATTCTTTCCGACAAATTGGAAGCTCGCGTGTACGGGAATCCAAATGTAGTTCAGCGCGTTGAGGAATTTCTCGCTTATAGCGATCATAAATTGGACGTCCTTGTGGAGGACGCATCTTTCACGAGTTCGCATCCCTTCATACGTGCCGTCCTTGACAATAAGAACGTTTCTATCAGGCAGGTTGATCCTCGGGTCGCCACGAGTTTGCCATATCACTTTATGACGGCAGATGAAGACTGCTATCGCTTTGAAGAAGTTAAGGGCTCGCACAAAGCGGTCGCCGCTTTTGGCAATCCGGCTGCACTGAATCTGGCGAATATATTCAACGCCATAGAGGCTCATTCTCTAGACATTAATCTACCTGTTCAATAGACGTCGTTCCTTTCGGTAATACCGGGGCTCGACTTTGAACGTTGGAGATATCGTACCGATTGCTGGGGCGGGGTTCGCCATGTGTTTGGCGTACCTCGCGCTTGATCGTTTCAGATATCGCGCCGAAATTGAGGCGACTGCCAAGAAGGCATTAGCTACCTTAGACAGGGAGGGTGACGGTCAGCCGGATCCTCCCCCATCTATTGCAAACAATGACGCGATGCTTGAGTTGAAATGGCATGCACGGTTACAGTGTAACGGATTTCACCCCTCTCACCCTTTATCTTGGTTTTACTCGTTCTTTTACAGGCGTGAATTTGACGTGCGAGTCACAGCAGCACTAGCCGCTCTCTCTGCGCTGACGTTAGTCGCAGGGGTCGCAAACAAAATATCAGCGATGCCGTTTTTGGATTGGATGAGCTATCCTTGGGGCGTTACGCTCGCATTCTATATGTGTCTCACCTGCATTATGGCACCGCCGTTCTTCGTCTGGCTGGGAAGGCGTATCATGGCGTGGAGCCAAGGGAGAGCTGCCCATCTAGAAAAGCAGCTTATGGACCTACTCACCGATCGTGCTGCGACTGCTCAAGCTCCGCCACTTCCGGAGAACGAACCAAACCCAACCGTGTCGTAAACGATTACGTTTAATTATCTGCGGCAGGGCGTTCGCCCTCATCGTGGTGCGCTTGCTACATAATGCCGTGGTCATGCATCACCCCCATCACGCGCGGATCGCCAGCGGCGGCGGCCCGCGCTGCCTCGGCGGTTTCCGGATCGTTGCGATAATAGCCCACGAACACGCGCAATTCCTGCTGCGGCCAAGCGGCAAGGGCGTGGGAA
>ERZ778022.5215-NODE-5215-length-10687-cov-4.155756_pt1 | contig 10687 bp, 8 predicted proteins | sample MGYA00375752_ERZ778022 | MGnify/ENA primary metagenome ERZ778022 (study PRJEB29350, sample SAMN05389826) | bioreactor metagenome | isolation source: Thiocyanate bioreactor | place: South Africa: University of Cape Town | collected 2014-04-04 ...
GTCAGGCGGGCGTCCCACACCCACCAGGTGCCCCACATCGGCTTGCCCCAGATCGCGCCCGTCACCAGCCCCAGCGCCGTGAACAGCGCGCCGAAAGGCGCGGCGGCGCGGGCGGCGGTGTCCGACAGAGGGTGCCGCCAGACCAGCGACAGGATCGAGCAGACCGCGATCGCGCCGTAAACGGTGGTGGCGGCGGTGGCGGCGGGCACATGCAGGAACATGATCCGCACCGAGTCGCCCTGCTGATAGTCGGGCGGCACGGTCAGGCCCAAATAGAGGCCCACGGCAAAGGCCAGCAGCGTGGCGGCCACCAGAAGGGGCAGCGCCGCGTCCGACAGGCGCATGAACTGGGCGGGATTGGCGTAGCGGAACAGGAACTGCATGGCCGTCTCCCTAGCTGGACAGGTTGAGGCGGACACAGGCCGCCGCCGCGAAAGGACTTAGCAGCACTGACGCCCCGGAAAAAGCCGCCAGCAGGCCCAGCGCGCCGCCGCCCGCAATGCCGTCCAGCACGGCGCCGCCCGCGCCCGCGCCGAAGATCACGGCGGGCACCAGCAGCGGCAGGATGATCAGGGGCAGGATCAGCCCGCCCCGCTTGAGCGACAGGGTCAGGCTGGCGCCGATCGCGCCCACGGCGCTGACCGCGGGCGTGCCGACCAGCAACGAGACGAACAGCATCCGCATCGCATTGCCGGGCAGGTTGAACATCAGCGCCAGCAACGGCGACAGCAGCGTCAGGGCCAGCCCGGTGGCCAGCCAGTGCGCCAGGATCTTGGCCAGCGCCGCCAGTTCCAGCGGCAGGGGAGACAGGGCGATCAGTTCCAGCGAGCCGTCCTCGAAATCGCCCTGGAACAGCCGGTCCAGCGACAGCAGCGCCGCCAGCACCGCGCCCACCCACAATACGCCGCCCGCCACCCGCGCCAGAAGATTGAGGTCGGCGCCCACGCCCAGCGGCACCAGCGTCGCCACCAGCGCAAAGAAGGACAGGGCCAGCGCGGCGCTGCCGCCGCCACGGGCGGCCAGCTTGAGGTCGCGCAGGAGCAAAGTGACGAAGGGGCCGCTCACAGCGTCAGGCTTTCATGGGCAAGCCCCAGGGGATCATGGGTGGCGGCGATCACGATGCCGCCCTCGCCGCAATGACGCGCCATCAGATCGGCCACCAGCGCCTGCCCGGCGCTGTCCAGCGCGGCGAAAGGCTCGTCCAGCAGCCAGAGCGGCCGGTTCGACACTAGCAGCCGCGCCAGCGCCAGGCGGCGCTTCTGACCCGCGCTGAGATAACGGCAGGGCAGATCGGCCTGGCGGGACAGGCCCACCTGTTCCAGCAGCGATATCAGGTCCGCCTCCCCCGCGCGCGGTGCGCCGGCGGGGGAGGTGCCCGTAGCACCGCCCAGGTGCGAAGGGCGGAGGGGGGCACTATAAAGCCTGGCGTAAAAAACCAGTTGCTCGCGCACCGTCATCTGCGGCTTGAGGCCGTCCTGATGGCCCAGCCAGCCCACCAGACGGGCGCGGGTTTCGGCCTCGTCGCTGTCACCCTCTGCGGTCCTGACCACCACACGGCCCGCAAACGGCGCCAGAAAGCCCGCCAGGAGGCGCAGCAGCGAGGTCTTGCCCGCGCCATTGGCCCCTTCCACCGCCAGCGCCTGCCCGGCGCGCAGGGTGAAGGACAGGCCGTCGAACAGCCGCCGTTCCCCGCGCGCGCAGGCGATATTTTCAGCCGTGAGGGCGGAGATCATGGGGAGCAGCGCTCCTCATGCTTCGACGGGTTCAGCATGAGGGTTATCTACAGCCTCACCCTGAACTTGTCGAAGGGTGAGCTTGTCGAAGGGGGCCCCGCACCGGGAGAGCACAGCCCCGCCTCCCCCTTCGCGTGCGGTAGCACGCTTAAGGGGGAGGTGGTTTCAGCGAGCGAAGCGCGCGCAGGCGCTAGCCGAGCACGCAAGCGGAAGCTGAAACCGGAGGGGGTCAAACAAGGGGGTCAATACATATGTTGCCCGCCATTGATCGACATGGTCGATCCGGTGATGAAGCCGCCCTCGTCCGCGACCAGGAACAGCACGCCGCGCGCGATTTCCGAGGCCTGGCCCAGGCGGCCGACGGGGATGCGGGCCACGATCTTGGCCAGCACGTCGGGCGGCACCGCCGCCACCATGTCGGTGTCGATATAGCCGGGCGCGATGGCGTTGACGGTGATGCCGGCGCGGGCGCCTTCCTGGCCCAGCGCCTTGGTGAAGCCGTGGATGCCGGACTTGGCGGCGGCATAATTCACCTGGCCGTACTGGCCCGCCTGGCCGTTGATCGAGCCGATATTGACGATGCGGCCGAACTTGCGTTCGTTCATGCCGTCCCAGGCCGCCTTGCACATATTGTAGCAGCCGCCCAGATTGATATCGAGCACCTCGTCCCAGGCGGTGCGGTTCATCTTCTTCATGGTGGCGTCGCGGGTGATGCCTGCATTGTTGACGATCACATCCACCGGGCCCAGGTCGCTTTCGACCTGCCTGACGCCCGCCACGCAGGCGTCGAAATCGGCCACGTCCCACTTGTAGGCCTTGATGCCGGTGCGGGCGGTGAAATCGCGGGCACGGTCGTCATTGCCGGCGTAATTCGCCGCCACGGTGTAACCGGCGTCCTTCAGCGCCACCGAAATCGCCTCGCCGATGCCGCGCGTGCCGCCGGTTACGATCGCTACCCGTGCCATGTTTGTTTGCGTCCCAATTGCTCCACCTCTGCTTGTAGGCGCGCGTTTGGGACGCTTCAACAAAGAACGATGCTGCGGTGCAGTCGCACCCCTCCCGGAATGGGGGCTACCGTTCAACCGTCTCAGGCCCTCTTCCCCCTTCGGCGCGAAGCGCCCAGGAAGGGGGAAGGTGCGGCAGCGAGGTGTTTGCTTGCAAACCCGAGCTGCCGCGGATGGGGGTCACCTTTCAACCGTCAGGGCGATCCCCATGCCGCCACCAATGCACAGCGTCGCCAGGCCCTTCCTGGCGTCCCGCTTGGCCATCTCGAACAGCAGGGTGGTCAGGATGCGGGCGCCCGAAGCGCCGATCGGATGGCCGATGGCGATGGCGCCGCCATTGACGTTGACCTTGGCGGTGTCCCAGCCCAGATCCTTGTTCACGGCGCAGGCCTGGGCGGCGAAGGCTTCGTTGGCCTCGATCAGGTCCAGCTCGGCGGCCTTCCAGCCCGCCTTTTCCAGCGCCAGCTTCGAGGCCGGAATGGGGCCGGAGCCCATCACCTTGGGGTCCACGCCCGCCTGCGCCCAGCTTGCGATGCGGGCCAGCGGCGTCAGGCCACGCGCGGCGGCGTCCTTGGCGCGCATCAGCACCAGCACGGCCGCGCCGTCATTGAGGCCGGAGGCATTGCCCGCCGTCACCGTGCCCTGCTTGTCGAAGGCGGGCCTGAGGCCGGTCATCGCCTCATAGGTGGCGCCGTCGCGGATATACTCGTCGGTGTCCACCACCGTGTCGCCCTTGCGGCCCTTGACGGTGACCGGAACGATCTCGTCCTTGAAGCGGCCGGCCTTGCGCGCGGCCTCGGCCTTGTTCTGGCTGGCGACGGCGAAGCGGTCCTGCTCCTCGCGGCTGATCTCCCACTGTTTGGCGACATTCTCGGCGGTGACGCCCATGTGATAACCATTGAAGGCGTCCCACAGTCCGTCGCGGATCATGGTGTCGATCAACTGCATGTCGCCGAACTTCTGTCCCGCGCGCAGATAGGCGGCATGGGTGGACAGGCTCATGGACTCCTGGCCGCCCGCCGCCACGATCCGGCTGTCGCCGTTGCGGATGGCCTGAGCGGCCAGCGCCACGGCGCGCAGGCCCGAGCCACAGACCATGTTGATGCCCCAGGCCGGCGTGGCGACGGGCAGGCCCGCGGCGATGGACGCCTGGCGGGCCGGATTCTGCCCCTGGGCGGCGGTCAGCACCTGGCCCAAAATCACCTCGGACACTTCGTCCGGCGCGACCTTGGCCCGTTCCAGCGCACCGCGCAGGGCGGCCTCGCCCAGCTTGTGGGCGGGAACCGAAGCGAAGGCGCCGTTGAAGGAACCCACAGGCGTGCGCGCCGCCGCAACAATGACGATGTCTTCCAAAGCGAAACCCTCCCCAAACCGATCCATATTATTGCCACGCGCAAAATGCCGCGAACGCGGCCATTGGTAAACTGCGGCGAAATCACTGTTGTTTTTCAGCAACTTGCCGTGGAACTGACACTTTGTTGCTTGCTGCGATTGCTAAATGAGGCTGGACTCCCGCGCTGCGGGGTGCTGTCCTGTCCTTTGGTGGGGAACGGCCCGGAAAAGGGCCAAGCGTAGAGTCGGGGTCATCGTGTCAGAAGCAAAATCCAAGGGCGAAGGCCCGGTCGTCATCAAGAAGTATGCGAACCGCCGCCTCTACAACACCCAGACATCCTCCTATGTGACGCTGGATCACCTGGCCGCCATGGTGAAGGACGGCACCGAATTCGAGGTCCAGGACGCGCGCACCGGCGAGGACATCACCCGCTCGGTCCTCACCCAGATCATCTTCGAGGAAGAGGCCAAGGGCCAGTCGCTGCTGCCGATCAAGTTCCTGCGCCAGCTGATCCGCTTCTATGGCGACTCCCTGCAGACTTTCGTGCCGGGCTATCTGGACATGAGCATGGAAAGCTTCACCAAGAACCAGGGCGCCATGCGGGACCGCATCGCCGAGGCGCTGGGCGGCGGCAACCAGATGATCGAGAACATGACCCGCCAGAACCTGCAGCTGTTCGAGAACGCGATGGCCATGTTCACGCCCTTCGGCGTGCCCGGGACGCAGCCCAAGAGCGACAGCCCCAAGGCCAAGCCCGCCGCCCAGAGCGACGAGGTCGCCGATCTCAAGGAAGAGATGGAGGCCATGCGCCGCCAGCTCGCCGAACTGAGCCAGCGCAAGTGATCCGCCCCTTCCGGGGGGCGCTCATCATCCTGTCCGGCGCCCTTCTGGCGGGCTGCTTCGCGCCCATGACCACGCGCGAGGCGCAGGGCATCGCCAATGCGCGGCTGGCCAAGTTCTGCAACGGCAAATGCGGCGAGGTCCGTTTCGGGCGCACCCAGCGCATCAAGGACCGCTGGCTGGTGGATTTCGACGGCCCGCGCCACAAATTCACCGTCACCGTCGAGAATGACGGCAACAGCAAGGTGGATGTCTGGGACAAGTGAACCGGCAGCGCGCGTAGCGCGTGAGCAGGTCCGGTGGACCTGCGAAAGCCGGTGAACGCCGCGAGCCAAAGCGAGCGGCAAGCGCCCCGCGCGATGTCATCCCCGGCGAGCGGCGCGCAAGCGGCAACGTAGCGACGCCGCGAGGGAAGGGGGCCCGTTACAGGCGGGTCGTCACGACCACTTCGGGTCCATGCAGAGCGTCGGCCCAGCGGAGCGAAGCGCAGCGCCCGCGCGCGGACGCGCGCTCTCTAAATTACAGGGGTGCGTCCGCACCCCGGGGCCGCGCGACCGTCAAATAGCGGTCATGGACCCCACTTCGGGTCCATGACCGGCTCGCCGAAGTGAAAGCCCTGGAAATAGTCCACGCCGAAATTCTGCAGCAGGGCGGCATCATCGTCCGAGCCCACCCATTCGGCCACCGTCTTGAGGTCGAAACTGCGCGCCAGCCCCACCAGGGTCCGCACGAAGACCTGGTTTTCCGGCGAATGGGACAGATCCTTCACATAGGAACCGTCGATCTTCACCGTATCCACATGCAGCATCTGCAGGTTGCGGAACGAGGTGTAACCGGCTCCGAAATCGTCGATCGCCACCCGCACGCCCATCTCGCGCAACTGCGAGATGAAGCGGGCATTCTCCTCGAAATGATGCAGGGCGGCGGTTTCGGTCAGCTCCACGATCAGGCGCGGCGCCACGGCCTGATGGGCGCGGACATAGTCCACGAACGCCTGCAGCCAGGCGGGATCGGAGGCGGCGGTGCCCGACACGTTCACCGCCAGGGTCACGCCCGGATGGGCCCGGAGCTGGGCGACCGTGGATTCCAGCGCGAAACGGTCCACCAGATGAACGATGCCCATCTGCTCGGTGGCGGGCACGAAATGCCCGGCGGTGGCGACGCTGCCGTCGGGGCGCACCAGCCGCAGCAGGCATTCATGGTGAGAAACCTTGCGGGTGCGGGCGGCGACGATGGGCTGATAGGCCAGACGGATGCGGTTTTCCTTCAGCGCCAGCACCACCTCGTCGGCGATGCCCATCTGGCGCAGGCGGACGCTTTCGCGCTGGCGCGAGACCTCATAAACGGCAAAGCCGTCACGGCCGTTGGCGCGGGCCTTGTCCAGCGCCTGCTCGGCGCGCAGCATCGCTTCCTGGCTGGTGGAAGCGGCCTGGGGCAGCCACACCGCCCCGACGCTGCAGGTGGCGGCGGCCAGGCCGCTGCGGGTTTCGATGCCGGTGGCGCGCACGCTGGAGCGCAGGCGCGCGGCGACGATGGCGATCTCGCGCTGCGAACAGTTCTTCAGGATCACGCCGAACTTGTTGCCGGCGGTGCGGCCGATGATGTCGCTGCCGCGCAAGGTGCGCGACAGGCGTTCGCCCACGCCCATGATGACTTCCTCGCCGGCATCGAAGCCGAAGGAATCGTTGATCATCGCCAGCCAGTCGATCGAGGCGACCAGGAAGGCGCAGTTGCGGTTTTCCGCCTTGGCGCTGTCGATCGCCCCCGCCAGTTCCTCGCGCAGGGCGTTGCGGTTGAGATGGCCGGTCAGTTCGTCGCGCGTCGCCAGATAGCTCAGGCGGCGCATTTCGTGGGACCGTTCGGTGGTGTCGCGCATCAACCCCACCAGACGCGCGGTGCGGCCCTCGGCATCGGGCAGGCGCATACCCGACAGGGTGAAGGCGACCGCGCCCATCGCGCTGGCCACCTCGATCTCCAGCAGGAAACGGTCGGATTGCAGGCCGTGCCGCTCCAGCAGCGCCAGCAGCGCGGGCCGCTGCCCCGGCGGGATATTGTCCAGCAGGCTGTGGCCGCGATGGAAATCGATATGGGTGGGCAGAATGCCCAGATCGCCGTCCCAGTGGATGACGTCGTCGGCAAGGGTCCAGTCGAAGGTCGCCGCCCCCGCCGCCTGCGCGGCGAAGCGCAGGCGCGCTTCGGCGTCCAGCGCCTCCAGGCGGATCACTTCATCTCGCTTCTGCAGAGAAGTCTTCAGCACAGTTACCAATCCCCGGTACCCAGTCCCCAGCCGTTTCTCGGCCTTTTCAGGGATGGACTATGGCCATGCGGGTATAAAAAAGCGGTAAGCGCATATGGTTAGCGCAATGCAAAGCGTGCGGCCCGCCGCTTGCCTTGCAGAGCGGTATGCGCCTGCAACCGCTCCTGGACGGCATCGGCCGCGGAAGCCTCAAAGCTTCCGCCGCGCAGCCGCGCGCGGTTGAAAAATCCAGTCCATCCAGTGGTTTGGGATCACGCTCCCGCGATACGGAACGGCGGCCGGACAAACCGCCGCCACGCCTGCAGGTGGAACTTGTGTGCCAGGACGGCACGGCGGGCTTCGATCCATTCTGGGATGGTCCGCGCCTGCGGCCGGCATTCGTGACTCAACTGTTGGGCCAGATCCTGCCGCCGCCGCGCGAAAGCGCACCCGCTTCAGCGCGCACCGTCTATCAAGCGGTGCCGCAGATGCGCGGGCGGCTGCTCGACCGCCAAAGCTGACCGCGCCGGCGGCGGAGCGCCCGCGCGCGCAAGTCCCAGCAGGGCGGCGGCGCAGAACAGCAGAACACCCGGCGATCCGCCGCCGCCGGCGACGCCATCGCGGTCCTGCCATGCAAGGCCGCCGCGACCGTCACCAGCGCCGCCAGCGCGGCGGGCCCCAGCGCCAGCATCGCGGACGCCCCCAGCAAAGCGGCCAGGCCGCCCGCCAGGACCAGCGCCAACACCAGGCTGGCGGAAAATCCGTTCAGCGGGCGGCCGAAACGGGCCAGCGCCGCCAGCATCAGGCAGACGGCGGCCAGCGGCAGAACCAGCAGGAACACCGCGTCGGCAAGATCAAGCAGGGTGGCGGCGGCGGGCGCGGCGAGCAGCATCGCGGCGAAGCGCAACGGCAGCCGCGCATCGGCCCTCAGGCGGCACGCCAGAACCCAGGCGCCGACCGCCGCCGCCAGCAGCGCGGCGGATGCGAGCAAGTCAGAAACCAGGCCAGAATCAAAAACCATCCGGGACAGAATAGCCCGGATGGTTTCTGGAACGGATGACCGCGCCTATGCCGCCAGCAGGTTACGCAGGACGTAAGGCAGAATGCCGCCATTCTTGTAATAGGCGACTTCGTCCGCCGTCAGGATCATCAGATGCAGCGGCAACTCGAAGCTGGTGCCGTCGGGCCGCGTGACCTTGGCCTGCATCTTCATGCGCGGCTTCAACTCGCCCGACAGGCCCGGAATATCCACCACCTCGCGGCCGGTGAAGCCGTAATCCTTGCGCGTCTTGCCCGCCTCGAAACAGAAGGGCGCCACGCCCATGCCGATCAGGTTGGAGCGGTGGATGCGCTCGAAGCTTTCGGTGATCACGGCGCGCACGCCCTGCAGCATGGGGCCCTTGGCCGCCCAGTCGCGCGACGAGCCGGTGCCGTATTCCTTGCCGCCGATCACCACCACGGCGTGACCGTCCTTCTTGTAGGCCTGGGCCGCGTCGAAGATGGACATGGTCTCGCCCTGTCCGTTGGGGTCCGCGTAATGGACGGTGTTGCCGCCCTCGGCCCCGCCCATCATCTCGTTGCGGATGCGGATATTGGCGAAGGTGCCCCGCTCCATCAGCTCGAAATTGCCGCGGCGCGAACCGTAGGAGTTGAAATCCTTCTGCGCCACCTGCCGCTCGGACAGATAGAGACCGGCCGGCGAGGTCGCCTTGATATTGCCGGCCGGCGAGATGTGATCGGTGGTGATGCTGTCGCCGAACACCGCCAGCACGCGGGCACCGGTGATGTCCTCCACCGGGGCGGGCTGGATGGCCATGCCCTCGAAGAAGGGCGGGTTCTTCACATAGGTCGAGCCCATGTCCCACTGATAGGTCTGGCCCTTGACCAGCTTGACCTTGCGCCAGTTGGCGTCGCCCTTGAAGACATCGCCATAGCGCTTGCGGAAGCTGGCGGGCTTGACCGCCTTGGCGATGGCGGCGGCGATTTCCTTCGGGCTGGGCCAGATTTCCTTCAGATAGACCGGCTGGTTCTTCCTGTCATATCCCACCGGTTCCTTGGTCAGGTCCAGATTGACCGAACCGGCGAGGGCATAGGCCACCACCAGCATGGGCGAGGCCAGATAGTTGGCGCGCACCTGGGGATGCACCCGCCCTTCGAAATTGCGGTTGCCCGAAATCACCGCGGCGGCCACCAGGTCGGCCTCGGTGATCGCCTTGGCCACCGGATCGGGCAGCGGGCCGGAATTGCCGATGCAGGTGGTGCAGCCGTAACCGGCCAGGGTGAAGCCCAGCCTGTCCAGCGCCTTGTCCAGTCCGGCCTTGGCCAGATAGTCGGTCACCACCTGGCTGCCGGGCGCCAGGCTGGTCTTGACCCAGGGCCGCACCTTCAGGCCGCGCGCCACCGCCTTTTGCGCCACCAGACCGGCGCCGATCATCACATTGGGGTTGGAGGTGTTGGTGCAGGAGGTGATCGCGGCGATCACCACATCGCCATGACCGATGGAGGCTTCGCTGCCCTCCAGACGGGCGCGGCGGTTGGCGGCGTCTTCCTTCTTGAAGGTGGTGATCAGATGTTCGGCGAAATTGCCCGCGATGCCCGACAGGGGCACGCGGTCCTGCGGGCGCATCGGACCGGCCATGCTGGGCTCGACCGCCGTCATGTCCAGCGACAGGGTGTCGGTGAAGACCGGGTCCGGCGACTTGGCGGTGCGCCACAGGCCCTGCGCCTTGGCGTATTTCTCCACCAGCGCGACGCGCGGCGCCTTGCGGGCGGTGTTCTTGAGGAAACGCACCGTCTCGGCGTCGATCGGGAAGAAGCCGCAGGTGGCGCCATATTCGGGCGCCATGTTGGCGATGGTGGCGCGGTCTTCCAGCGTCATCTCATCCAGGCCGGGGCCGTAGAATTCCACGAACTTGCCCACCACGCCCTTCTGGCGCAGCATCTGGGTGACGGTCAGCACCAGGTCGGTGGCGGTGACGCCTTCGCGCAAGCGGCCGGTCAGCTTGAAGCCGATGACTTCCGGGATCAGCATGGAAATGGGCTGGCCCAGCATCGCGGCTTCGGCCTCGATGCCGCCCACGCCCCAGCCCAGCACGCCCAGGCCGTTGATCATGGTGGTATGGCTGTCGGTGCCCACCACCGTGTCGGGGAAGGCCACCTCTTCCATCTTCTTGGTCTTGAGGTTCCTGGCTTTCCGCACCCACACCGTCTCGGCCAGATATTCCAGATTGACCTGGTGACAGATGCCGGTGCCCGGCGGCACGACGCGGAAATTGTCGAAGGCCTGCTGGCCCCAGCGCAGGAACTGATAACGCTCCTGATTGCGTTCATATTCGATGGCGACGTTCTTCTTGAAGGAATCCCGCGCGCCGAAACTGTCGATCATCACGCTGTGGTCGATGACCAGGTCCACCTCGGCCAGGGGATTGATCTTCTCGGGATTGCCGCCCAGCGTCTTCATGGCGTCGCGCATCGCCGCCAGGTCCACCACCGCGGGCACGCCGGTCAGATCCTGCATCAGAACGCGCGCGGGCCGGAAGGC
>ERZ778022.5222-NODE-5222-length-10678-cov-3.719853_pt1 | contig 10678 bp, 11 predicted proteins | sample MGYA00375752_ERZ778022 | MGnify/ENA primary metagenome ERZ778022 (study PRJEB29350, sample SAMN05389826) | bioreactor metagenome | isolation source: Thiocyanate bioreactor | place: South Africa: University of Cape Town | collected 2014-04-04 ...
GCGAAGGCCGACGGCAAGGGCGGCTATGTGGTCCAAGGCGCGAAGTGCGTCGTCCACGGCGGCGACAGCGCCGACAAGCTCGTCGTCTCCGCGCGCGTCTCGGGCGATCGCGCCAGCAAGGACGGCCTCGCGCTCTTCCTCGTCGATGCGAATGCGCCGGGCGTGACGCGCAAGGGCTATCCCACGCAGGACGGCACGCGCGCCGCCGACGTCACGCTCTCCGGCGTCAAGGTCGGCGCCGACGGCGTGATCGGCGAAGCCGGCAAGGCTTATCCCGTCATCGAGCGCACCGTGCAGAACGGCATTGCCTATCTCGCCGCCGAGGCCGTCGGCGGCATGAACGCGCTGCACGAGCTGACCGTCGAGTACCTCAAGACGCGCAAGCAGTTCGGCGTGCCGATCGGCTCCTTCCAGGTGCTCCAGCACCGCTCCGTCGACATGTTCGTCTCCGTCGAGCAGGCGAAGAGCATGGCCCTCTATGCCTGCGTCATGGTCGACGAGCCGGACGAGAGCGAGCGCCGCCGCGCCATGCACGCCGTGAAAGTCCAGATCGGCAAGTCGGCGCGGCACGTCGGGCAGGAAGCCATCCAGCTCCACGGCGGCATCGGCATGACCATGGAGTACAAGGGCGGCCACTACTTCAAGCGCCTGACCATGATCGACCTCATGTTCGGCAATGCCGATCATCATCTGCGCGAGCTGACCAAGGCTGGCGGTCTCCTGGCGGCATAAAAGCGCCCACAGTTTCGACGTGACTGACGGGAGCCATGCGGCCCCCGTTCTGCTATGGCCGCGAGGTCCTCAGGCGGGGGAGGGGGATGGCATGACGATTGTGCGAAAGACCATGACGGGCGCAGCGCTGGGGATGTCGCTGTCGCTCGCGGGCTGCCTCGAGCTGACCAAGGAGGCCACGTTCCGCGAGAACGGCGAGGCGCGTGTCGAAATGGAGATGGCGCTCTCAGCGGAGCTCGTCGCGCTCGCGACCAACCCCGCGATCGCCAAGCAGGCAGGCGCGGAAGGCCTCAACTTGTTCGGCGACTGCGGCAAGCCCTGGCCCGCGAACGAGCCGTTGCCCGCTGGTGTGCGCTCGGTCGAGAGCAAGCGTGGCAAGCGCGGCGACATGGAAACCTGCACGATCGTCTTCGACGTCTCCGATCCCATTGCGGCCGTCGAGAGCGCGAAGAAAGTCGAAGTGCCGCACGCGGATGCCGTGCCGAAGCAGGATGTATCGCTCACACGCCTCCAGGGCGCGCCGGGCTATCGCCTCAAGATGGCGATGGTCCCGGCCAAGCAGCCGGAGATCTCGGCCGAGGCCGCGCAGATGGCCGCCTCGCTCATGAAGGCGATGTTCGCCAACCGCTATCTCACGCTCAGTCTCTCGGGGCAGCGCATCGAGAACACGAATGGCGAGCTCTCCGCGGACAAGCGCAAGGTGACGTGGAAGCTGCCGCTTGCATCGCTCGTCGCGCCGAGCCCGGATAACCCGACGACCATCGAGGCGGACGTGATCTACCGCTAAGGCGCGGATCTCGCGTTATGAAACAAACGAGCAAGTTCCTGAGCCTCGTCCTGCGGCACGCGCCGGAGCGGATCGGCCTCGTGCTCGATGCGCACGGCTGGACGGATGTCGAGACGCTGATCGCCAAGGCTAACGCCGCAGGCGTCGTGCTCGATCGCGCAATGCTCCTGGAGATCGTCGCGACGAGCGACAAGCAGCGTTTCACGCTCTCAGCGGACGGCACACGCATTCGTGCGGCGCAGGGCCATTCAGTCGAGATCGACCTGGATTTGCCGGCTGTCTCTCCGCCCGCCGTGCTTTTCCACGGCACTGCGCGCAGCAACGTCGGTGCTATTCTCGCCGAGGGCCTGAAGCCCGGGCAGCGGCGCCACGTGCATCTCTCGCCGGACGTGGAGACGGCGCGCCGCGTCGGGATGCGCCATGGCGTGCCGGTCATCTTCGAGGTTGCTACGGCGCGCATGCACGCCGATGGCCTTGTCTTCTGGCAGGCCGAGAACGGCGTCTGGCTCACCGCACTTGTCGCGCCCGCCTATCTCACGCTCCTCGGCTAGCCCGAAACTCCAAGTCATAAAGACGGGGGCTCCGGGGGACACCCTCCCGGACCCGCCCGTCTTTATGACTTTAGGCTGCCCGCCGCACTGTTGCTTTGAGGATGGCCGCGCCGAGTGCCGACTTGACGATGGCGCCGAGCACGAAGGGCGCAACGCCGGCCCAGAAGGCTTTCTCGATGCCGATCATGCCCGCCAGCCACGCACCGCCGATCAGGAGGCAAAGTGCATTGCCCATGAGCATGGACGTGAACGCGCTGATGATGCGATCGCCCGTCCAGCCGCGCTCGGCGAGCCAGCCGGTGAGCATGGCAGCGACCGGGAAGGCGAAGAGGTAGCCCGCGGTCGGGCCCGCGAGGCGCGCGATGCCGCCCGTGCCATTGGAGAAGACCGGGAGGCCGAGTGCGCCCTGCATGAGCCACACGGCAATGGTGATGGCGCCGAGCCGCCAGCCGTACAGCGCGCCGATCAGCGTCACTGCCAGCGTCTGCATGGTCATGGGCACGGGGAACATGGGCACGGAGACGTACGAGGAGGCCGTCATGAGCGCCGTGCCGAAAAGCACCGCGCCCACTTGGACGGCGAGCGATCGCTCGCTCAGGCGAAGAGGGCTGAATGGAGTTGAGAGAGTGCCGGCAGCAGAGCGGCTCATGTCGATCTCCTCTTTGTTTTTCAGACAGGATTTCTTAGCGCACTTCGCCGCGCATGGAAGGCCCAAATCGGTGGCCGTCTGACATGCAGATCACGGTGCACTCTCGCTGCCGGAAAAAGTTCCACAAGCGCGACGATCCGCCTCAACTAAGGACTTGGCTCGCGCCACAAAATCCCTACTGTGCGATGCGCAACTCTAGCGTGCCTGTAGGCTCTCGAGGTGGGTGGGAGCGAGCAAAAAGGGATCGGGGGGCTGACAAGGTGAGAAGATGGTTTGTTGGCCTGGCGCTGGCCGGGCTGGTGGGGGTTGGCAGTGCGCAAGCGGCAGGACTTCTGGGTTTCAGACTGCTGGACTTCAACGGTGTCCTCGTGCGCTGGGGCGTTACCGACGCGCAGCCGGTGACGGTCACGTACGGCTTCGTCGAGGCGCCGGTCACGTTCAGCGACGCGCGCAACTGTCGGGCCATGGTGCCCATGGACGATCTCCTGAAGAGCTCGGGCCTCGATCGCGCGACATTGGAGCGCGAAGCGGCTGCTGCCTTCGAGATGTGGGAGCAGGTGGCGAACATTCGCTTCGCGCCCGCACGTCCTGGCACGCGGCCGGACATCCAGATCGGCGCGCAGCGCGATCCGATCGCCTTTGCCTTCGCCGACGTGGCGTACGTCAAGGGCGATGGTGCGGTCTGCCCGATCGAGCGCTCGCTGATCTGCTTCAATCCCAAGAAGCGCTGGAAGGTCGGCTTCGACGGCAATCTCGGCGTCTACGACCTGCGCTATACGTTCGCGCACGAGATCGGCCACGCGATCGGCCTCGATCATCCGGGCGGCCACGGCCAGCTCATGTCCATGCACTACCAGGAGACGTTCCGCGCGCTCCAGACCGGTGACGTGGACGGCGCCGTGCGCATTTACGGCCGCAGCCCTTCCAGCCAGCAGGCGGCCAGCTTCGCGAAGTGAGGTTGGCGGACGTGCCGGACACCTCCGGATCGTGTAGAGCTGGGAGCGCACACGCTCCCAGTCTCGACGAACCGGAGGTCCCATGCTCGCCTCGCAGCGCCAGCACTTCGATATTCCCCGCGAGGTTGCCTATCTGAACGCGGCCTCGTGGAGCCCGCTGCCGCTCGCGACGCAGGAGGCGGCGCGCCAGGCCGTCGGCCGCAAGGGCCAGCCCTGGAAGCTGGACGCCTCATTCGCCAACAGGCAGCACGAGCGCGCCCGCGCCGCTGCCGCGCACCTCATCGGCGCTGACCCTGGCGATATCGCGCTCGTCTCGTCCGTCGGATATGGCGTCGCGATCGCCGGCAAGGTCCTGGCACCGGCCAAGGGCTCTCGCGTCCTCGTACTGGAAAACGACCACACCTCGCCCGTGCTCGAATGGCAGACGCGGGCCGAAGCCCAGGGCTTCACCGTCGAGACGGTCCCGCAGCCCGCCGATGCCGATTGGACGAGTGCCGTCCTTGCGGCCATCGAGCGGCCGGGCGCACGCCCGCTTTCACTCTGCTCGGTTTCCTCGGTGCACTGGTCGGATGGCGGCCTCGTCGACATCGCGCGCGTGCAGGCCGCGCTGCGGCGTCAGGGTGCGGCCTTCCTCGTGGACGCGACGCACGGTGTCGGCGTCGTCGCGACCGACGTGAGAGAGCTAGATCCCGATTTCCTGATCTTCCCTACGTACAAGTGGGTGCTCGGGCCCTATGGCCGCGCGTTCGTGTATGTGGCCAAGCGCCATCAGGGCGGCGTGCCGCTCGAGCAGACGGCCTTCGGGCGCCGCGATGTCAAGGCGGAGAACCCGGTCTACTTCGCCGACACGCGCTATGTCCCCGATGCCCGCCGCTACGACATGGGCGAGCGCGATCATTTCATCTCCATGGAGATGGCCTCGATCGGCATGGAGATGATGGCGGCTTGGGGCCAGGGCGCGGTCGTCGCGCGGCTTGCTTCCCTCACGCGGCGCATCGGCGAGGGTCTCGCCGGGCTGCCGATCTCGATGCCGGCCGAAAGCGTGCGCGCCCCGCACATTCTGAGCCTCGGCTTTCCAGAGGGCATGCCCGAGGGGCTCGTCGAGCGTCTGGCCGCTGAGCAGATCTATGCCGCACCGCGCCTCGGTCGCTTGCGCATCTCGCCTCACGTCTACAACGACGAAGCCGACTGCGACCGCCTCGTCGCGGCACTGCGGCGGGAGCTCCGGTGAGGCAGCGCTGCTGAGCGGTGGCTCTTCAGTGCAGGCCGACGTGCGTCCTGTGGATCAGGCGGTCGTTGCGGAATGCGAGGATGACGCGCGAGCCGTCCGGGTTCGGCCAGGCGTAGACCGACACGCGAGGATCGTTCTCGATGCCGGGCATGCCGGCGACGTTGCGCGTCTGCAAGTGACCCGGCACGCCGAGGGAGCGCGCGGCGTCGTCATAGGTGATGCCGTCACTCAGCTCGATCATGTCTGCCATCGTGTGGCGCTGGCGTATGGACATCGTGACGACGTCGGCAGTCGCTGCCGTCGCCGTGGCGGTCGTGCCCGACGTGCTGCCGGCCGCGATGAACACGGCCGCGCCCAGCGATATTCCTACTGCGCCCACCAGCGCTGCGATGTACGGAAGCTTCATTTTCTTGGCCGTCCCCTGCTTGGTGCCCCCGACTTCTAGCGGGCGGGCGGCAAGGATTTGCTAAGGGGGATAGTAAGAATTGATTAGAATTGCCGGGCAGAGCAGTTTCACCGGAAATTGGTGCGAGTACTGTCCTGCTTGGTGAATGGCCGCTTAAGATCGTGCGGAAGTTTGGCACGACCACTGCGCGCTCCAAGATGGGCGCGAGGTCAGCCCGCAGCACCGGATATTCCGGTCATTGAAATTGGCGGCTGATTCGCGCTGCGCGGCGGCGCATCCGTGCTCCGCTATGACGATGGTGTTCATGCGAGCAAACGCGCGTTAATGTACGTCCCTATCCGGGACAGACGTTTGCATTTCTGCAAGCATTCCAAACAAGCATCCCTGGGAGGAATCATCCAATGGCCGACAAGCCACGCATTACGACTGCCAAGTTGAAGCGCCGCACGGTTCTCGCCGGCATGGGCGCGACGGTTGCCATGCCCTGGGTCGCGCGCGCCCAGGCCTCGAACCTCATTCGTATCGGCGTCCCGACGAAGACCTACTACCCGACCATCATCGCCGAGACGGCGATCCGCCAGAAGCTCTTCGAGAAGGAAGGTCTGAAGCCGGAGCTGACGATCTACCGCAGCGGTGCTGAAGGCTTCGAGGCGCTTGCCGCCGGCGCTGCGGATATCGTGATGAACTCCACCATGAGCGTGGCGGGCGGCCTCAAGCGCGGCGTCAACGCCCGCTGCGTCGCCAATGCCGCCAACGGCTACTATGGCTGGCAGCTCGTCGTGAAGACGGATTCGCCGATCACCAAGGTCTCCGAGATCGCCGGCAAGAAGGTCGGCATCACATCGGCCGGATCGGGCACCGACATTCTCGCGCTGTGGACGGTCGCCGAGCACAAGATCCAGTTCACGCGCGTCCCGCTTGGTGGCGGCGGTCTCGTCCCGAACCTGCTGACCGGCAATATCGATGCGACGGTTCTCTACTCGCCGCTCACCTACAAGGTCGTCGACGAGAAGGTGGCGCGCGTCCTGATCGACTACGGCACGGCCGTGCCTGCACACTCGACCGGAAGCTGGATCGCGACCGACAAGGTCATCAAGGATCGTCCCGAGGTCGTGCAGAAGGCCGTGAATGCGCTCTATGGCGGCGTCGGCTTCCTCGTCGACGACAAGAACCGCGACGCGGCTGTGAAGCTCGTTGCCGAGATCGACGAGATCCCTGAGAAGATCGCGGCCTTCGAGCTCGACCGCAACCTCAAGCTCATCTCGCGGACCGGCGAGTTCAAGCTCGAGTGGGTCGAGCGCGCTCTCGAGAACGCCCGCCTCATCGGCATGAAGGAATTGGCCGATCCGAAAGAGGTGTTCATCGACAAGTTCAAGCCGGTTCCGACGAAGGCCTGAGACGCGCTGGCCTACGGGCCGCAAGGCGGCTGTGCGAGGAGCTTCGCACAGCCGCTATCGTTCATCGACCTTCACGTGGATCAGGGCGTGTCGTGAAACGCTGGCAAATCATTCTCGTGCGGATGGCCATCCTGGCCCTTGTTCTCGGGGCATGGGAGCTCGCGCCGCGCATGGGCTTCGTCAATCCCATGCTTCTGCCGCCGCTCAGCGAAGTGCTGGCGATGCTGAAGACGCAGATCGCGCGGCCGGTCGTGCAGGAAGCCATCATGATCACCGCACTCGAGGTGATCGTGGCCTTCATCATTGCGGTGCCGATCGGTGCGGCCGCGGGCGTCGCGATCGCGGAGTTCCCGTACGCGGGCGCCATCTTCAAGCCGATGCTGTTCTACGTCTTCAGCATCCCCAAATCGATCTTCCTGCCGATGTTCATTCTGATCTTCGGCATCGGCTTTCAGCAGAAGGTCGCCTACGCCGCCTTCACCACCGCGTTCGTGGTGCTCATGAGCGCGACGGCGGCCGTCGAGTCCGTCAAGTCCGACTACATTCTCGTCGCCCGCTCGTTCGGCGCGACGCCCCTGCAGATCCTCAGGCGCGTCTACGTGCCGAGCATGATGCCCGTCCTGCTCGAGACGCTGCGCATCTCCATGATCTTCAATTTCACGGGTGTGATGATCGCGGAGATGTACGCCTCGCGCACCGGCATAGGTCACCTGATCTCCAACTGGGGCGAGAACTTCCAGATGCCGCAGCTTTTTGCCGGCGTCATCATGCTCGCGGTGGTGGCCATCGCATTCAATGAAACCGTACGCTTCCTGGAGGCTCGATGCAGTACGTGGCGGACATGAAGGCAGCCCAGACGGCGGGCGCCGCGATCGATATCGATCGCGTGAGCCACGTGTATGCAGGGCCGGAGGGCGGCGTTCAGGCGCTCAGCGATGTCTCGATGAAAGTCGGCGCCGGACGCTTCATCGTCATCGTCGGCCCGAGCGGTTGCGGCAAGACCTCGCTGCTCATGATGATGGCAGGTCTGCGCGACCATACCGAAGGCCGCATCCACGTGCATGGCGCGCCGATCCCGAAGCCGGATCCCGAGCGCGTCGGCGTCATCTTCCAGGAGGCGAGCCTCTTTCCCTGGCTCACGACCTTCGACAACATCGAGTTTCCCCTGAGCCTGCGCGGCATGTCGCGCGAGGAGCGCCGCCGCAGGTCCGAGCCCATGCTCTCGCTTGTCGGCCTGACTGGTTTCGGCGAGCGCTATCCGCATGAGCTTTCGGGCGGCATGAAGCAGCGCGTGTCGATCGCCCGCGGTCTCGTGCAGGATCCGCCCGTGCTGCTCATGGACGAGCCGTTCGCGGCGCTCGACGAGCAGACGCGCATGACCATGGGCCACGAGCTGCTGCGCATCTGGTCGACGACGAACAAGACCGTCGTCTTCATCACGCACAGCCTGACCGAGGCCGTCTATCTCGCCGACGAGGTCTACGTGATGTCGCCGCGCCCCGGCCGCATGATCGATCACATCATGGTCGACCTGCCGCGCCCGCGCACCTACGAGATGATGGCGACCGATACGTTCGGCCGTCTGCGCGACCGCATCTGGCAACAGATCCGCAAGTCCCACTGAGGTCGATGATGCGACGTCCCGATCCCAAGATCGTCCGCTGGGGCATCCTGATCGCACTGCTCGTCGCGTGGGAGCTCGTGCCCATGACGGGCCTGTTGCCGGAGCTGTTCCTGCCGCGCCTGTCGAAGACGCTCACCGTGCTCTGGATCGATCTCGACAAATACTGGGCGGCTCTCCTCGTCACGCTCTACGAGGTCGTCCTCGCGATGGTGATCGCGTGCGGCCTCGGCATTGTCGCCGGCGCCACGATCGGCGGCATCGCCGTGCTGCGCGATCTGCTGCTGCCGGTCTTCTCGAGCCTCTACGCCGTGCCGATCGTCATTCTCTATCCGATCTTCACGGCGTGGTTCGGTATCGGCTCTCAATCCAAGGTCATGTTCGCCGGCATCTACGGCTTCTTCCCCGTCATGCTCTCGACGGCAGCCGGCATCCGCACGATCGACCCCCAGTTCCTTCTTGCTGCGCGCAGCATGGGAGCGACCGTCACTCAGCAGATCACCAAGGTCATCATCCCGGCATCGCTGCCGACGGTCTTCGGCGGCCTGCGCCTCGGCGGCGCGCTCGCGATCATCGGCGTCATCGTTGCGGAGATGCTGACGGCTTCCGCCGGCATCGGATATCTCGTCACGCTGAACCGCACGATCCTCGACAGCCCGCGCGTCTTTGCCGGCATTCTTTGCATTCTCGTCCTCTCCGTCGCCTACGACATCATCGCGCGGCGGCTGGAGCGGCGTATGGTAGTCTGGCAGTCGGCCGGACGGCGGCAGCAGCAAGCCTCGCCGCGCCCGATCGCCCAGGGCGCGCCGGCGCCGGCAGCAGCATGAGCATTCACACGAGCCCGCAGGGAGAACAACACATGGCCAACAAGATCCTGCCCACCACCGTGGTCGGCAGCTACCCGCAGCCCGACTGGCTCGTGAACCGCGAGATGCTCTCGAAGCAGGTGCCGCGCGTGCGCCTGAACATCTGGCGCATTCCCGAGGCGCAGCTCGAGCAGGCCCAGGACGACGCGACGATCCTCGCCATCCGCGACATGGAGCGGGCCGGCATCGACATCATCACCGACGGCGAGGCGCGCCGCGAGAGCTACTCGAACCGCTTTGCGACCGCACTCGAAGGCATCGACGCCAATGATGCAGGCGAGGTCATCGCCCGCACGGGCAATGCGCGCACGCCGGTGCCGCGCGTCGTCGCCAAGATCCGCCGCAAGGGGCCGGTCGAAGTGCGCGACATGGAGTTCCTGCGCCGCAATACGGACCGCCTTGCCAAGATCACGCTTCCCGGCCCGTTCACCATGAGCCAGCAGGCCAAGAACGAGTTCTACAAGGACGCCGACGAGATGGTCATGGACTACGCCGCCGCCGTGAACGCGGAGGCGCACGATCTCGTCAAGGCCGGCGCCGATGTCATCCAGCTCGATGAGCCCTGGCTGCGCAATGATCCCGATGCGGCGAAGCGCATCGCCATCAAGGCCATCAACCGCGCGCTTGAAGGCATCAAGGTGCCGACGGTCGTCCACCTCTGCTTCGGTTATGCCGCCGTGGTGCCCGGCTCGACCAAGCCGGTTGGGTATTCTTTCCTGCCGGAGCTTGCCGATACGGTCGCCGAAACGATCTCCATCGAGGCGGCCCAGCCGAAGCTCGATCTCGGCATTCTGAAGGAGCTGGCGCCGAAGAAGGTCATGCTCGGCGTGCTGGACCTCGGCGACAAGACGGCCGAGACGCCCGAGATCGTCGCCGAGCGCATTCGGGCGGGCCTGAAATTCCTGCCCGCCGACAAGCTCGTGCCGGCCCCCGACTGCGGCATGAAATACATGTCGCGCGAGCTCGCCTTCGCGAAGCTGAAGGCGCTCGCCGACGGTGCCGCCATCGTGCGGGCCGAGCTGTCATAACTCGCGAAGCTCCGTCCCGCCGCACGGGGCAGAGCTCGGGTGCATTGGATTCGGCGATCTTCGATTGGCTTTTGCTATCGCAACATTGGGTGCGCCACCTTGATGGGGGTGGCGCACTGCAGTCTTCTCCTTGGAAGAACAATAAGTATTTTTCAAAGGAGGTGGCTGAACCATGAACATTGAAGTATCACGCCGAAGGTTCATGCAGCTGGCCGGTGCCGGCGCCGCAGGAACCGCGATCGGCGCGCTTGGCTTCGCAGAGGCGGAGGCGCAAGTCTCGGCCCACGTGAAGCCCTTCCGGCTCGTCCAGACCAAGGAAGCGCGCACGACCTGCCCGTATTGCGCAGTGAGCTGCGGAATGCTCGTCTATGCGGCCCCGAACAAGGCCAGCAGCGGCAAGCTGGAAGTCGTTCACATCGAGGGCGATGCCGACCATCCGGTCAATCGTGGAACG
>ERZ778022.5229-NODE-5229-length-10665-cov-3.791989_pt1 | contig 10665 bp, 12 predicted proteins | sample MGYA00375752_ERZ778022 | MGnify/ENA primary metagenome ERZ778022 (study PRJEB29350, sample SAMN05389826) | bioreactor metagenome | isolation source: Thiocyanate bioreactor | place: South Africa: University of Cape Town | collected 2014-04-04 ...
CACGTGCGAGGGCGAGAGCCCGAGCAGCCGAGCGGAAGTTGAAGCCGGAGGGGGTTGTTAAACAGGCGTCAACAACTTCTTTCCGGCAAAATGCGCGTCCAGATTGTCCAGGGTCAGCTGGCTCATGGCGCGGCGGGTCTCGACGGTGGCGCTGCCGACATGGGGCATCAGCACCACATTCTCCATGCCGAAGAAGACCTCCGGCACGCGCGGCTCGTCATAGAAAACGTCCAGCCCGGCCCCGCCCAGCGCGCCGGCCTGGAGGGCGGCGATCAGGACGTCTTCGTCCACCACCGTGCCGCGCGCGACATTGACGATGATCCCGCTGGGGCCCAGCGCCGCGATCACCTCCTGGCTGACGATCTTGTGGCTTTCCGGCGAGGACGGAAGCACCACCACCAGGAAATCGCTGTTCTTCGCCAGCTCCACCAGGGTGGGATAATATGTGTAGGGGCTGTCCGCCACTTCGCGGCGGCTGTGATAGGCGATGGTGTTGTCCATCGCTTCGGCGCGCCGGGCGATGGCCTGGCCGATGCGGCCCAGGCCCAGAATGCCCACCCGCTTGCCGCTGGCGCGGCGCTGCAGCGGATAATCGCCTTCCTTGGCCCAGCGGTTGTCGCGGACATATTTGTCCGAGGGCACCAGCTTGCGCGCCGTCATGATCATCAGGGCGATGGCCAGATCGGCGACATCGTCATCCAGCGAGCCCGCCGTGTTGGTGACGGGAATGCCCTTGGAGCGGGCATATTCGACATCGATATGGTCATAGCCGACGCTGCTGGAAACGATGATCTCCAGCTTGGGCAGGCTGTCGATCAGTTCACGGCTGGCGCCGGCATGGCCGTTGGTGACCAGGCCGCGGATATTGGCCTTGACCGAATCGGGCGCATCCGGGCCATGGACACGATAGCGCGCCTCCAGATCGGGCTGGACTTCCGGGCGCAGATTCATGGTTTGCAGAACGTCGATCATGGCTCTCTCTTTGATTTTGCGCCCTAGTCGGACTCGGCAAGGGCTTTCATATTGTCCAGCGCCTCGCTGAAGCGCCGGGTGCGGCGGTCACGGTCGGCCTGGCGCTTGTCCTTGGTCTTGAGCGGTTCGATGTCGTAGAACAGCGTATAGACGATCTTGGTCTGACGGCCGCGGTCCATCGGCTCCACCGCCAGGGTGCCGTGATAGAAGATCGGCGAGGCCTGCTGGGCATAGGTGTAGGACCAGGGCGTGGACGCCACCATCACTTCGTTGTTGTTGCCGTTGAGCAGACGGTTGGTCCCGGCGCTGACCTGGTTGCCCGCGGTGATGGCGCAGGTGACCTTCAGCCATTGGGCGATGGCGCAATAAGGCCCGATCTTGGCCCAGGTCTGATCGGGTGTGCGATTGACCACCTTTTCCAGCAGGATGGTGCTCCATTCCGCCGCCGACGCGGGCAACGGCGCCAGCGACAACACCGCGATTGCTGCGCCTGCGAAAAACCTTTTCATGCCATGGCCCCTGCCGCGTGGCCGTTTGCGGCCCTTCCGGTCTGTTGATAAAACCCGTGAGGCCCACACGCAACAAGACAATATGTGCGCCTTGATGTGCGCCCTGAGGTGCGTTTTGGGGGAGGGGGAGAGCCGAAATCCATGCGCCTGCCTGTCGGCCCATCGCTATGCCTGGCGTTCCTGCTGGCCGCGCCCGCGTCCGCGGCGGAGCTCAAAGTGCTGACCGGCGCGGGCATGGCCATGCCGGTGCGGGCGCTGGCGGCCGATTACGGCGCGCGCCACGGCGGCACCGTCACGGTGGTCAGCGACACGGCGGGCGGGGTGCAGAAACGGATCGCGGCGGGCGAAGCCTTCGATCTTGTGATCGCCACCACCACGGTCATGGACGCCCTGGCCGCCCAGGGCAAGCTGCCGGCGCAAACCGTCCGGCTGGCGCGCATGGTCGCGGGCATCGGCGCCAAGGCCGGCACGCCGCGCCCGCCCATCGCCGATTCCGCCCAGTTCCGCCGGACGATCCTGGCGGCGCGCACCATCGCCTATGTGGACCCCGCCTCCGGCGGCATCACCGGCGTGTTTTTCCTCTCCCAGGCCGACCGGCTGGGCGTGGGCGAACAGGTGCGGGCCAAGGCGGTGCTGCAACCCAATGGCACCGGCGTCGCCGCCGCCGTGGCGGCCGGGCGGGCGCAATATGGCGTCACCCTGGTCAGCGAGATGCTGCCCGATCCGGGGGTGACGGTGTGGCCGCTGCCCGCCGATCTGCAGATGACCACCATCTATGCCGCCGCCGTTGCCAGCGATGCCAAAAACGCACTGGACGCCTCCGCCCTGCTGGACGACCTTCAAGGCCAGAAGGGCCGCGACGCCAGCCGGAAGGCGGGCCTGATGCCGGTTTCGCCGTAAAAGAACCAAGCAAAAGAACACCAAAGGGAGACGTTTCATGGATCGCCGCAAATTCTTTTCCGTCACCGGGGCCGGCGCGGCCGCCGCGGCGGCGGGCAGCCTGGGCACCACCGGCCTTGCCACCGCGCCCGCCCAGGCCCAGGCGGGCGGCAAGCTGCCGCCGCTGAAGGCGCTGCTGGGCCATCAGTTCGGCACCCTGACCGAGCGCAGCGCCTCCTGGGTGGCGCGCTATGGCGTGGACGCGATCTGCACCAGCCCGGTGACCACCGATCCCACCCGCCTCTATCCCACCCCGGAAGAGATGCGGAAGATGCAGGACCTGGCCGCCAAGTGGAAACTGAATGTGGTGATGGTGGACAGCGTGCTGCTGACCTCCTCGCACATCGACCGCGAAAAGAACCCGGCCATCATGCTGGCCCAGAGCCCGCAGCGCGACCGCGACATCGAATCCTTCCAGAACCATATCCGCACCTGCGCCGCCACCGGCATCAAGACCCTGAAATACAACATGTCGCTGCTGGGCGTGGTCCGCAGCGGCCATATCCCCGGCCGCGGCGACACCATCGTGGAGAAGTTCAACGCCAAAGAGGCGCTGGCCAAGAATCCGCCCTTGACCCGCGCCGGCGTGGTCAGCCCCGACGCCTTCTGGGAGCGCATCAATTATTTCCTGGAGCGGGTGGTGCCGGTCGCCAACGAGTACAAGGTCCGCATCGCCTGCCATCCCCAGGACCCGGGCACGCCGCCGGAAGGCTATCAGGGCATCCACAATGTGCTGGGCACCATCGACGGCATGAAGAAGTTCATCACCCTGCATGAAAGCCCGTATCACGGCTTCAACTTCTGCCAGGGCACGGTGTCGGAGAATCTGGAAAATCCCAAGGAGGAGATTTTCGACGTCATCCGTTATTTCGGCACCCGCAAGAAGATCTTCAACGTCCACTTCCGCAACATTCGCGGCAAGCGCAACGACTTCGTGGCGGAAATCTTCCCCGACGAGGGCGATATCGATTTCGTCAAGGCGCTGCGGGTCTATCGTGAGATCGGCTATGAGGACATGCTGATGCCAGACCATGCCCCGGCGGTGCCGGGCGATCCCAACGCCAGCCGCGAGAACTTCCCCTTCATCTTCGGCTATATCCGGGGCCTGATGGACGCCGAGCGCCACCGCGAGGTCTGATCCAGTTTCACAAGACAAAGAAAGGGCGCGGGGATCAAACCCCGCGCTCTTTTGTTTTGCGCCCTTTGCAGATGAACGCCAGATGAACGGAAGGCCGATTACCGCTAACCGGATATTCGCAGGTTTGCGTCAATCTCGGCCGCGAGGGTGCACAACACAAGCGACCGGTCGCAAGGACCGGCGTGGGGACGATCACATGCGCCTTCGCAAGACCGGCTGCGCCCTGGCGGCGCTCGCCTTTTCCGTTCAACCCGCCTTATCCGCCTGTATCGGCAAATCCGACGCCGCCGCCCTCAAGATCGCGGTGATGCGCCAGCAACTGATCGTGGCGGCCCTCAAATGCGGCGAGGCCGATTCCTATCATCTGTTCGCCGACGGTTTCCGCGACGATCTCAAGACCGCCGACGCCTCGGTGCAGGATTTCTTCGCGGATCGCGGCGGCAAGGCGGAATATATCGCCTTCCGGGGCAAGGCCGCCAAGCTGGCCTGGGCCGAACAGGCCGACGACGCCAAGGGCTTCTGCGCCGACGCGCGGGCGCTGCTGGACGACGCCAAACAGTATCGCAGCCTGGCCGCCTTCGCCCAAAGCCGCTCCGGCGCGATCAAGGGTGGCAGCCTGTGCCTGCCGGCGCAGGCCAAACCGGCGGCCGATGCAAAACCGGCGGCGCGGCCGGCCGCCAATCCACCCGCGCGCGCCGTCGCGGTCCGCACCGCGCGGGTGATGCCGGTGGATGCGCCGCCCCCTTCCAGCAAGAAGGTGGCGCCCGCGCCGCTGACCGCCAGACCGGTCAACGCGCGCGTGACGCAGGCCGACATCGCCAAGGCGGACCTGTCGCGCGCCCCGCTGGAGCCGTTCCGCGTCACTTATTATGTGCCGCCGCTGGAAAGCTATGAGGTGGAGGATCCGCGCCCCATGCTGCAGGCCGAACCTGTTCGCGCGGCGCGCCGCGACTGGAGCGAGCGCGCCTATGGCCCGCCGCCTGCCTGGACGGACCAATGGCGGATGGCCTGGCGCGAACCGGATGCGCGTTACGATGATCGTCCGGCCTATGACGATGCCGCCTACGACAGCCCGGACGACGCTTGGTATGACGATGAAGACCGTTGGGACTGGTAGGGGTCTCTGTTACGGCTCCACCCGCTCCAGCTTGCCGATCATCAGGATATAGGCCAGCGCCCCCATCACCGCGATGCAGGCGATATAGGTCAGGCCCGGGGCGAAGTTTCCGCCCTGGGCCAGATAGCCGATGATCAGCGGTGTGGAGATGCCCGACAGGTTGGAGATGAAGTTGAAGGTGCCGCCGGTCAGGCCGATCAGGCGGCGCGGCGCCACCGACGACACCAGCGACCAGCCGATGCTGGCCATGCCGTTGCCGAAGAAGGCCAGCGCCATGAAGGCGATCACCAGTTCGGGCGACTCCACATAATTGGCCCCGATGATGGTGCTGGACAGGAGCAGGCCGAAGATGATCGGCGCCTTGCGCGCCAGGCCCAGGCTTCTGCCGCTGCGCAGCAGCCGGTCGGACAACTGTCCCGACAATTGCGTGCCGATGAAGGCGGCGATGAAGGGCAGCGAGGCATAGACGCCGGTCTTGATGATGGACAGGCCCCGGAATTCCACCAGATAGGTGGGAAACCAGGTCAGGAAGAACCACTGACAGGAGGTGACGGCGAACTGGCCCAGATAGACGCCCCACAGCTTGCGATACTTGAAGACGGTGCCGAAGTCGGCCAGCGACAGTTTGGTCTTTTCCTTGCGCGCGCCGTCGCTGTCCAGGTCCACCAGGCCGCCGCCCGCCTCGATATAGGCGAGCTCGGCGGCGTTGGCGCGCGACTGGCGCGGGGTGCGATAGCGCAGCAGCCAGAAAATGCCCCAGACGACGCCGCCCACGCCGGTGGTGTAGAACACCGCCCGCCAGCCATATCCGGCCTGCAGCCACAGCAGCAGCGGGGTCAGGAAGGCCAGGCCGATGAACTGGCCCGAAACATAAAAACCGATCGCCCCGGCCCGCTCGCGGTCGGGAAACCAGCTGGTCACCACCTGGTTGTTGATCATGTAGGACGGCGCTTCCAGCGCCCCGATCAGCAGACGGATGCAGATCAGCGACACCAGGCTGCCCACCACGCCCAGCAGCACCGTGGCGACGGACCACAGGATCAGGATGGCGGGATAGAAGACGCGCGGCGCGATGCGGTCCACCAGCCAGCCCGCGGGCATCTGGCAGAAGGCATAGGTCCAGCCGAAGGCCGACAGGATCCAGCCCATCTGGACCGTATCGAAGCCCAGTTCGTGCCGCATGGCGGGCGCGGTGATGGAGAGATTGCTGCGGTCCAGATAGGTGATGACCACGCTGACGAACAGCATACACATCACCAGATAGCGGACGCGCGTGGGCTTGTCGGCCAAAATGTCGGTCATCTCACCACTCCGCACCTGATTGCCATTCCGCGCCGATTACCATTCCGCACCAATTACCACTCGGCAAAAGACCCGTCGCCATGCCGCCACACAGGCGGCCGCCAGCGATGCCCGTCTTTCGCCGCGCGCCGCACGGCGTCTTCGTTGATCGTCACGCCCAGGCCGGGCCCGGCCGGGATCGCCACATGCCCGTCGGCATAGGCGAAGACCGAGGGATCGGCCAGATAATCCAAGAGATCGCCCGTGCTGTTGTAATGGATGCCCAGGCTCTGCTCCTGGATCACGGCGTTATGGCACACCGCGTCAAGCTGCAGACAGGCCGCCAGGGCGATCGGCCCCAGTGGGCAATGCAGCGCCACCGCCACATCGTAAGCCTCGGCCATGGCCGCGATCTTGCGCGTCTCGGTGATGCCGCCGGCATGACTGGGATCGGGTTGGATGATGTCCACCAGCCCGTCCGACAGGATTTTCTTGAAGTCCCAGCGCGAGCATAGCCGCTCGCCCAGGGCGATGGGGGCGCTGGTGACGGCCGCGATCTCGCGCAGGCCCTCGGCATGTTCGCTGAGCGGCGGCTCCTCGATGAACATGAGCCGGAAGGGATCGAGCTCGCGGGCCAGGATTTTGGCCATGGGGCGATGCACCCGGCCATGGAAATCCACCGCGATGCCGAAATCCGGCCCCATCGCCGCGCGCAGCGCCGCCACCCGCGCCACCGCCGCATCCACCTTGGCGTGGCTGTCCAGATATTGCAGTTCTTCGGTCGCCAGCAGCTTGACGGCGGAGAGGCCCTGGGCCGCCGCGTCTTTCGCGCCCGCCACCAGATCGTCGGGGCGGTCGCCGCCGATCCAGCCATAGACGCGCATCCGCTGGCGCACCGGCCCACCCAACAAATCATGCACCGGCCGGTTCAGCACCTTGCCCTTGATGTCCCACAGCGCCTGATCGATCCCGGCCAGCGCGCTCATATGCAGCGCGCCGCCCCGGTAAAAGCCGCCGCGATATAGGACGGTCCAGTGATCCTCGATCGGCGCGGGATCCTTGCCGACCAGATAATCGGCCATCTCGGCCACCAGCGCGGCGACGGTTTCGGCCCGGCCTTCCACGATGGGCTCGCCCCAGCCGGCCACGCCCGCATCGGTCTCGATCTTGAGGAACAGCCAGCGCGGCGGCACCACAAAGGTGGTGAGCTTGGTGATTTTCATGCCGCCGATTTTCCGCCCACACCCGGGCTTTTTCAGCCCTTGGCTGGACAGTGGCCCCGAATCCGGCGCTGTGCAAGCTTGTCGCACCGGCGCCGCCGCGATGGGAAAAGCCGGGCCATGCCCCTATAAGGCCCGGCATGAGCGACCATACCACCGTGACACTGCGTGACGCCGCCCTGCGCGGCCTCAAGGGCCGCTGCCCCTGCTGCGGCGAGGGCCGCCTGTTCAAGTCCTTTCTCAAGCAGGTGGACAATTGCGCCGTCTGCGACGAACCCCTGGGCCAGATCCGCGCCGACGATGCCGCCCCCTGGGCGACCCTGATCGTGGCCGGCCATATCTTCCTGCCGCTGATCTTCCTGTTCAACTGGGACGGGATGCCCCTGTGGGCCGCGATGGTGTCGATGTCGGCCTTGGTCGCGGCGATCTGCCTGGCGATCCTGCCCCGCGCCAAGATGCTGTTCATCGGCATCCTGTGGCAGACCCGCGCCCCCGGTTACAAGCCGGTCGAGCTGGGCTAGCCGCAGCGCCTTTCGCAAGCGTCGGTGCCACCGCGCCCCAGGCAGGTGCAGGCATGGACCTGGGCCTGCCCTTCCAGGAACTGCGCCAGGGCCTGTTTCAGCAAATGCTGGCGGGTGGTGCCCAGTTTCACCGCCAGGATGCCCAGCCGTTCATGATCCTGCGCCGTCATCCGCACGGCGCAGGCGCGGGTCTTGCCGGGAGGCGGTGGTGGCGGCGGCGCGGCAACAGCGACAGGCGCGCGCACTACCAAACCTGCGGGCGGCGGCGGCGGCGGAAAGCTCCTCTCTATTTCCGTCCTCTCTATTTCCGTCCAAGGCATCGCCTCGCCCTTGCGGGCCAGAAGATCGGCGGTGATGGCGGCAAAGCGGCTCATTTCCAGCCTCCCTGCATCTCGTCGCTGGCGCGGCGGCCAAAGACCCGGCGTTCCGGGACGCGCGGCTCGCCCAGCACGCGGCGCTCCACACCACTGCGCCGGTCCGGCCCCGCATAGACTTCCAACACCTCCGGCGGCGGCAGGATATCGGGACCGTTTTCCAGCACCGGCGGCAACAGCGAGGACACCGCCAGATGGCCGGGGCGGACATCGGGCATCAGCGCCGGATCGCGCACGATGCGCGACAGCCGGTCCTGCACATACAGCCACAGATCGCTGATCTCCTTGGCCGAGGGCGAATTGGGCACCACCTCGCCCACGGTGCGGCCGTCGATCATGCTGGCGGCGAAATCCACCCGGTGATGAATGGTGACCGGGGCCACCGTGCCGTGCTGCGACAAGGCGATGGCGGATTCGCCGGTGATGCGCGCCCGCGCCGTGGCGGCATTGACCACGAAGATCAGCGGCTTGCCGTGGCGTTCGGCGATATCGACCGTCGCACCCACCGCCCGCAGGTCGTGCGGCGACGGCCGTGTCGGCACCAGCACCAGATCGGCATGGGCGACCACCTGGGAGATGGACTGGGTGATGGCGGGCGGGGTGTCGATCACCGCGATGCGGATGCCTGCCCGCGCCAGTTCCGCCAGGGTCGATTCCAGGTCCATCAGCCCGCTGCGGACGAAATGGGGCGCGGGCGCCTGGCGGGCGTTCCACCATCCGGCCAGCGAGCCCTGCGGGTCGGTGTCGATCAGCGCGATCTCGCCCGCGCCGGCGCGGTGCGCTTCCACCGCCAGATGGCCCGACAGGGTGGTCTTCCCGGAGCCTCCCTTCTGGGAGGCGGCGACGATGGTGTACATGCGAACGACCCCTGGCTGGCGCGGGCCAGTGTGCCGAACCCCGCTTGCGCGCCGGTGAAAAGACACGGCGCAATTTGTCTCGAGTTTGCCGGGCATTGTTCCCAAGTCGTTGGTGTCATCCGCTGTCTTGAAAGCGATATCTTGAAAACGATGTCTTGAAAGGTTCGCGCTTTTACCTGACGCCCGGGATACCCGCCGCCTCTCTATATTCCCAGCACGAGCGCGCCACCGGTCAAGCCTGCACCCACCGCGGTCAGCAGAATTTTATCCCCCGGGCGCAACGGATTGTCCCGATGGGACAGTGACAACGATAAAGGGATTGTCGCGGCCGAGGAATTACCGTATTCCGGGAAGGTCCCAACAAGCTTGCGATCCTCGATGCCGAGGCGTTTGCCTATGGCGGTCACGATGCGCGCGTTTGCCTGATGTGGCACAAAGCGCGCCATGTCCCTCGCGTCCAGACCTGCTGTAATCAGCGCTTGGGTCGAGCAGTGGCTCATGATGTCAACGGCCTTCACGAACACCGCGCGCCCGTCAGGCATCGTCATCAGCGTTTCAATTATATCGAGACTTGCGCTGAAGGGGCGATTGCTGCCCCCCGCCGGAATCTGGATCAGTCCATACCCGGAGCCGTCACTCGTGAGAGACGCACCTAGAATCCCCTGTCCAACGTCATCGGAAGGAGCGAGAACGATAGCGCCCGCCGCATCGGCGAAGAGCGAAGCACTGGACGCTTCGTGCAAGTTAATGCGGCGACTCAGGATATTGGCGGAGATGACGAGCGCATATTTTCCGTGGAGACGGACATAGCCGTCAGCGAAGGGCAAAGCATAGATGAACCCGGCACAGGCGCCGGCGAGATCGACTCCACCGGCGCAACGCAATCCAAGCTGGTATGCGACAAGGGGGGCGCTGGGCGGCAGCAGGTGGTCCGGCGTGGAGGTTGCAAGCACCAACAGCCCGACCGCCTCACGGTCGACGCCAGCGGCTGCCAGCGCCATCTCGCCGGCCCTTGCCGCCAGTCCCGAGAGCGTGTCCCCGGGCTCCGCCCAGAAGCGGGAATGAATGCCCGTGCGCTCCGCGATCCAGCCTTGTTGCACACCAAGCCGGCCTTCAATTTCATCATTGAACACCCGCCGCGCGGGAACGGCATGTCCGAATCCGAGAATATGCGCGCTTCTGTACATCAGGTCACTCCCGGGCACGAAAGCGGTTGGGATCAACGGCATCAATAATACTGCCTGCTCCGGGCGGACACCCTGCGCCACGGCATGGCGGCAGGGTACCAGACCAGGCGGGATGACGCCCGCGATGGCGGCGATGCCGCGCCATGAACGCTATTTCTGCGGCTGTTCGAAAGCCAGCAATGCTCCCGCCAGTTCCGTGAAGACGCCCAGAGCCGCGGTGGCAAGGATGACCTCGGGATTCTCGTCATGGAGCGGCCTAGAGTCCGATTCGCCGCGAATATCCGCGACGTGGCCCATGTCTTCCGCCCGATATGCATACACCGGCATCATCCGACCCCCGCATTGTTGATGGACCCCGGCCCATCCGACCGAGTGAGGGCCGGACCCGATTGCGCCGCAATCTCGCTTTCAAGGAAGAGGCTGGTGACATGAGCGATGAAACGTGAACCCGTGGCATTTCCCAACAGGTTCGTGAGCAAATCGCGATAGAATGGCTTGGCGCGCCGCCCCATGACACCGCGGTCAGCGCACATCAGGTCGATGATATTCC
>ERZ778022.5233-NODE-5233-length-10661-cov-4.885725_pt1 | contig 10661 bp, 3 predicted proteins | sample MGYA00375752_ERZ778022 | MGnify/ENA primary metagenome ERZ778022 (study PRJEB29350, sample SAMN05389826) | bioreactor metagenome | isolation source: Thiocyanate bioreactor | place: South Africa: University of Cape Town | collected 2014-04-04 ...
CTGCGCAACGTGGGGGCGGGCGACGTGACGTGGCTGGAGGCGCCCAACTTCCCGCGCGACCGCGCGCTGGGCGCGCACCGCGTGGCGCTGACGCGCACGGTGTACATTGAGCGCTCCGACTACCGCGACGAGGACGCGGCGGACTACTACGGCCTGGCGCCGGGCAAGACGGCGGGCCTGCGGTACGCCGGCTACGTGACGGTGGTGGAGGTGGTGCGCGACGGCGCGGGGGCGGCAGTGGAGCTGGTGTGCGACTATGACGCGGGGCGGTCGGCGGCGGCGGGCAAGGTGAAGGGCAACCTGCACTGGGTGGCGGCCTCCACGCCGGGCGGCGAGCCGGCGACGGCGGAGGTGCGCCTGTACGAGACGCTGTTCACGTCGGAGGTGCCCGGCGAGACGGGCGACTGGGAGGCAGAGATGTGCCCCACCTCGGAGGTCGTCCTGCCCGCCTGCTACATTGACGCCTCCCTCGCCGCCCTCGCCACCCCTGCCGCCGCTGCTGCCGGTGCTGGTGGCGCCGTCCCCACCCACTTCCAGTTTGAGCGCCTCGGCTTCTTTGTGGTGGACAAGGACACGGACGCCGTCGCGGGCCGCCTCGTGTTTAACCAGACCGTATCGCTGAAGGAGGACACGGCCACCAAGAAGGTGCGCGGCGCCGGCAAGTAGCGGCGCACGCGGTGCTGCGGCCTCATGCCTGCATCAAGGTTGAAGTAGACTGGTACCATTATCATATACAACACTCACTCATGGCACTCACTCACTTGCCAGTGGGTGTGCCACCTTGCCCCACTCTACCGCTCTCAACACTCAACCCTATGTGTGACTCTCGAGTCTCAACCCCGCACGCTGCACGCTCCGCTCTGCGTCTGGAACTCTGCACTCAGCTCCTAGGAGCGTGCGTCCGTTAACGCCGCCTCAGCAGCCCCACTACTCCTTACTGCTGGCCTACAGGCTACTGCTGCTAGTGGGCACGTGCGAGCGCATGAATGGCGACGCGGGGGCGAGTGGGTGCAAAATAGAGAGTGGTGCGCGGGGATCGTACCACCACCTTTCGTTTTGTATTGTACAACGCTGCCTCATTCCTGTCGCTGTCTGTTTACATTTGTCGATACCACCACCACCTCTCTCCTCATCCCCTCACCTCCTACTACTGTACTCATACCCGTCACCGGTATCATCCTCCCCTCCCCCTCCTCTCCTCCCCTCCTCTGCCGGTGCGCCCTCTTCTCGCCCTCGCCTTGGCTCGTCCTGCTACTGGCACTTGGCTCGCTCTGCTGCCGCACAGCCAGGCGATCCGGTGGGGCACGAGGCGGCTGCTGCTTCTGACTTGTAGGCTACGGCTGACCTGCTCCTGCCCCTTCCCCCCCCCCAGCCCCACCCCCCCCCCCCCCCCCCCCCCCCCCCCCCCCCCCCCCCCCCCCCCCCCGGGCTTGCGGGCGTCTGGGTCGTCGCGTGCCATACTGGCCACTGGCACCGGCGGCGGCGGCGGCGGCGGCCGGCTGCCGGCAGCTGCGTCCGCTACCAACCTGCTGCGGTCGCCGACCACCCGCAAGGTGCGTCAGGGTGCCATCTATCATATTGTGCTGCCTAGCCACACCCACACCCATGCCCACACCCCACCCCACCCATATCCCACCCCAAACAGCAGGCGCCACTGTCGATGGCGGCTGGAGCGCCCATGTCGTCGCTACCCACACCAACAGCTGCCGCGGCCGCGGCCGTCGCAGCCGCAGCAGCCGCCGCCGCGGCGGCGACAAGCCCGCCCGCGGATAGCGCGTCGCCGATGGGCAGCGTCAGCATGGCGGCAGCACTACCGCCGTCAGCGTCATTTGCGTCGTTAGTGTCGCCGCCGGGTAGCAACGTGAGCGGCGTGGCAGGGTTTCGAACCTCAAGCGCCGCCAGCGGCGGCGGCGGCGGCGGTGGCGGTGGCGGCAGCCTGGGTGACGGCATCACCATCCCCGCGCTCGCGCTGGGCAGCATTGGCGGCGGCGGTGGCGGTGGCGGCGGGGGGCTTGGGACGTCTGCCCGCTTCTATGGGGGCGCGCCCGCGCCGCTGTCGGCGCGATCAACCGCCAGCGAGGTGCCGCTGGCACGCAAGCAGGCGCTGGCAGCCATCTCTGCCAACAAGGCGGCATCCAAGCCGTCCAACGTGGTGGTGGGCGTGCGCAGCCGGCCGCTGAATGACCTGGAGACCAGCATGGGCGACGAGGACGCGTGGGTGTACGAGCCGGAGCACGGCGTGCTGTACGAGCGGCGCGAGGGGCCCACGGGCGCCGCCGTCATGGAGCACACGTACGACTTTGTGTTCCCGCCCGCCACCCACACCTCCGAGGTGTACACCGCCATGGGCGTGCCCATTGTGAACGCGGCGCTGGAGGGCTACAACGGCACGCTGTTTGCGTACGGCCAGACCGGCAGCGGCAAGACGTACACGCTGATGGGCACCGCGGAGGAGCCCGGCATGACCATCCTGGCGGTGCACGACGTGTTCAAGCGCATTGAGGAGTCGGTGGACACCGAGTTCCTGGTGCGCGTGTCGTACATCGAGCTGTACCAGGAGGAGATCCGCGACCTGTTCAACCCCGACGCCGGCACGCTCAAGATCGTGGACAACCCCATGTCGGGTCCCTACGTCAAAGGCCTGACGGAGGAGGTGGTGCTGTCGCCGGAGCGCGTGCTGGAGCTCATGGCCATCGGCGAGGCCAACCGCCACGTCGCCGCCACCAACATGAACCTGCGCTCCTCGCGGTCGCACACCCTGTTCAAGGTACGAGGGGGGGGGGGGGGGGGGGGGGGGGGGGCAGTTTGTACCTTGTACAACCGCATCTAGCGCACGCACACACACTTGCACACAAACACATCATACACACGACACGCAGCTCGTCATTGAGTCACGCAAGACGGACGGCACCGAGGCGGCGGGCGCCACACCGTCGCCCGCGTCAACTGCAGCGGCGGCGGCAGCAGCGGCGGCGGCGGCAGCAGGGCCACGCGGCCTGGTGCGCACAACGTCGTCTGCCAGCTTTTATGGCGGCGTGCCGCCGGGCGCGGGCGCGTCGCTGACGGGCGGCGGCGCGGTGGTGCGCGTGGCGACGCTGCACCTCATTGACCTGGCAGGCAGCGAGCGCGTGAGCAAGTCGGGCGCGGCGGGCATGCAGGTGAAAGAGTCGGGCGTCATCAACGCGTCCCTGCTCACGCTGGGCGTCGTCATCAACAAGCTCATCTCTGGCGAGCCGCACATCCCGTACCGCGACTCCAAGCTCACCCGCCTGCTGTCCACCTCGCTGGGCGGCAACGCCTGCACCACCGTCGTCGTCAACATGTCGCCCTCCACCTGGAACCTGGGCGAGACGCGGTCGTCGCTGCAGTTTGCGGCGCGCGCCATGAAGGTGGTGAACAAGGCGCGCGTGAACGAGGTGGCGGACGAGGCGGCGCTGCTGGCGCAGTACCGCAAGGAGGTGGCGCAGCTGAAGGCGGCGCTGCTGGAGGGCCGCGGCGGCATGATCATCACGGCGGACGGCGAGGTGGTGTCGGCGGAGGAGATGCTGGCGCGCATGAAGCGGCAGCAGGACGAGCGGCAGCGCGGCATGGAGGAGGTGCTGAAGGCGCAGACGGACGCGACGGCGGAGGCGGCCGCCACGCTGTCAGACGCCCTGCAGCTCATGTTTGTGGCGTCGCACGCGTGCGGCCACCTGCGCTCCGCGCCGCTCATCCTGGAGCAGCTGGCGGAGGTGGCAGCAGGGCGACTGGCGCCCACCGCCGCCGTCCGCGCCCTCGCCGCCGGCGTGCCCGGCTTCCAGAAGCGCATGCCGCGCCTGCTCAAGAGCCAGCACCTGCGCGCTCTGACGGACGAGGGCGTCGGTGGCAGCGGCGGTAGTGGCGGCGCCGGCAGCGTCGGTAGCGGCTCGGCAGCTTCGCCGTCGCTGGCCTCCCGCCGGCGACGGCGCGCGCGGCTCCCCCGTGTCCCTCCTGCCTGGCGGCCGGGTTGGCAGCCCCACGGGGGGCGGCGCGCGGCACCTGCACAGCGTGGCAGAGGAAGCCGATGGCGACGAGTCAGGGGAGGACAGCGCGGCGCGCAGCGGGCGGCTGCGGCGGCCAGGCAGCTCTAGCAGCAGCAGTGGCGGCGTACCGGCCGCTGCCGACGAGATGGCAGCCGCTGTGGCAGCCGCGCTGGCGGGCGACGCGCTAGCCGCCGCCACCGTGCCCGAGGAGTTTGCGCTTGACTACTTCTCGCCCGCCTCGTTCGGCCGCCAGCTGCGCGCCTTGCTGCTCGCCAAGGAGGGCTTGACGCGCCGCGTCGCTGAGTTGACCGAGGCACTGGCAGGGAAGGCGGAGGCAGCAGCGGCGGCCGCTGCGGAGGCGCACTCTGCCAACGACGCGCTGGCCAACCTGGAGGCGGCGTACCACGACCTGCAGGACAAGGCGTCGGCGGCGGCTGACCAGGCGGCAGCCGACTTCCTGGCCATCCGCAGCGCTGCTGAGTCCAGCGCTGCGCTGCGTACCGCGCTGGCAGATGCCGAGTCAGAGCGCGCCATCCTGGCGCGCGAGCTGGAGGCGACGCAGGCCGCCGCAACCGCGTCTGCCGGCGCCGCTGCCGAGCACGCCGCCGCGCTGGCGGCCACCGCAGAGGCGGAGGCAGCGCGTGCGGCAGCGGCGGAGGCGGCGGCTGCCAGTGCAGAGCGGCGCGGGCGGGAGACAGCCGCAGCGTTGGAGCTGGCCACCCGCCAAGCGGCGTCCACCGGCGCGCAGCTGACGGCGGAGCGGGCAGCGGCAGAGGCTGCTACCGCGGAGCTGGCACGTGTGCGCGGCGAGTGGGAGGCGCTGCGTAGCCGGCTGCCGCAGTTACAGGGCGCGGTGGCAGCGGCGGAGAGCAACGCCAGCACGCTGGCGGACCGGCTGGCCACCACCGAGACGGAGCTGGCGGCGGCGCGGCGGGAGGCGGCGACGGAGGCATCCACCGCTGCGGAGCTGGGCCGCGCGCTGGAGGTGGCGCGGCGGGAGGCGGAGGCATCCACGCGCGCGGCGGCCGACGCTGCCGCCGACGCCGCCGCTGCTGCGGAGGAGGCGCGCGCGGCGCGGGGCGCCGAGGCTGAGGCACGCGCAGCGGCGGAGCGTGCGACTGCCTCCGCACGCTCTGCCACCGCTGCCTCCGACGCCATGGCGACGCAGCTGGCGGACGCCAACGCGCGTGCGCGGACGGCGGAGCGCGACGCCACCGCCGCGCGGCGCGCCGCTGAGCGGTCTGCCGACGAGGCAGACTCGGCCACCACACGCGCCGCCGCGGCAGAGGTGCGCGCCTCCACCGCCGAGACGCTGTGCGGCGACGCTGAGGGTCGTGCGCACCGCGCCGAGGCGGAGGCGGCGCGCGCGAGTGCGGCGGCAGGGGAGGCGCGCGTGGCGGCAACGGAGGCGAATGCGGCAGCGGGGGAGGCGCGGCGAGATGCGGCGGCGCGCGCGGCGGCAGCGGCAGAGGCGCGGAAGGAGGCGGACGCTGCCAAGGCGGCGTCGTTGCGGGACGCCTCTGCTGCGGCAGACGCGTCACGCCGCGCGGCGGACGCGGAGGCGGCATGTGCATCCGCGCGGGCGGCAGCGAGTGCTGCCGCGGCGGCAGCCGCGTCCGAGATTGGCGACCTCACGCACCGGGTGGCGGACGCTGAGGCAGCTGCAGCGGCAGCAGCTGCGGATGCGGACACGGCACGCCGCGCGGCGCATGACTACGCGGCGGCGTTAGCAGAGGCGCAGGGGCGGCTGGCATCCACGGTGGACGAGCTGGCTTCCAGCCAGCGGCGGCTGCGTGAGGTTACCGCTGCCGCTGCGTCTGCGGCCATGTCCACCAGCACCGGCGCCGCATCTGCTGCCGCCGCGCTGCGCGAGGCAGTGGCGGCACGCGATGCCGCTGCGGCGCGCGCGGTGGCGGCGGAGGCACGTGCAGCGGCAGCTGAGGCGGCGGCGGAGGGTGCCGCAGCTGACGCCACGACGGCGCGTGCGGCAGCGGCAGCGGCAGCCACCGGTCGTGCGGCAGCGACTGACGCAGCCACAGCGGCAGAGGCGCGTGCTGCGGCAGCGGACGCGGAGCGTGACGCGGCGGTGGGGCGTGCGGAGGCGGCGTCGACAGCGTTGCGGGAGGCGGCGTCGCGGCTGGAGGCAGCCACCGACGCTGCTGCCGCCGCCATTGCACGCGCGGCGGCGCTGGAAACGCGGGCAGCGGCAGCAGAGGCGGCGGCGGCAGCGGATGCAGCGGCGGCGCGGGAGGCACGTGCGGCAAGCGCGGCAGCTGCGGCGGGCGCGCGGGATGCGCTCAACCGCGCAGACCGCTCTGCCGCCGAAGTGGTGACGCTGCGCGCGGCGGTGGCGGCGGCAGAGGGGCGCGCCGCCGCGGCTGACGGCGCGGCAAAAGCAGCGGCGGAGGATGCACGCGCCGCGGTGGCGCGCGCGCTGCAGGATGCGGCAGCAGCCACGGCGGCTGACGGCGAGCGCGCCGCCGCCGTGGCCGCTGCAGCGGCAGCGGCGGCGGAAGCGACGCTGGCAGGGGCGGCACGCGACGCGGCGGCGGCAGAGGCGACGGCGGCGGCACGCGAACGCGACACGGCAGCGGCAGACGCCGCCTCCCTGCGCGCTGCCCTGGCGACTGCGTCGCGCGACCGTGGCGCACTGGAGGCGCGGCTGGCGGCAGCAGAGGCGCGCGCGGAGGGCGCGGTGACGTCCGCACGGGAGGCACTGGCATCCGCCGACGCCGCCAACGGCCGTGCGGCAGCGGCAACGGCGGACGCAGCGGCGGCGCGGGAGCGTGCCGCGGCAGCGGAGGCAGCTGCCTCCGCTGCTGTCGCGCGTGCCGACGGCTGCGACGGCGTGGCGGGTGAGGCAGACGTTCGGGCACGCCGCGCTGTGGCAGCGGCAGAGGCAGCAGAGGAGCGTGCGTCGGCAGCCGACGCGGCGCGCGCGGCGGCGGTGGCAGATGCCACTGCGTCGCGGTCGGACGCCAATGCTGCGCGCGCCGCGGTGACCGCGCTGACGCGCGAACGCGACGAGGCAGAGGCACGCGCGGACGCTGCCACGGCGCGCGGCACCAAGCTGGCTGCCTCGCTGGCTGCTGCAGAGCGGCGGGCCGCCGACGCCGTTGCGGCGGCGGAGGTGGCGACCACCGCGGCAGCGGCCGCCGAGCGCACCGCCGCCGCATCTTCTGCCGCTGCCGCCGCGGCGCGCACCGACGCCGCCACGCATGTGGCGGCGGCAGAGGCAGCGGCGCGGACGGCGGCGGCGGCGGTGGCTGATGCGGACCGTGCACGCGATGCTGCGGCGACGGCAAAGGAGCGGTGCACCGGGGCGGAGGCGCGCGCCGCAGATGCGGAGGAGGCGGCGCGGGGCGCCAGCGAGGAGGTGGCGCGGCTGCGTGCCGTCGCGTCCGACGCCGAGCTGCGCAACGCAGACGCCACGCGGCGCGTGAGCGAGCTGGCGGCGGAGGTGGACGACCAGCGCAGCCGGCTGGGCGCGCTGGAGGGCGCGCTGCGCGAGTGGCAGGCGCGCGCAGGCAGCGAGGCGGCACGTGCGGCGGCGGCGGAGGAGCGCGCCGCAGCGCTGGCAACCCGTGCAGACGACGCGCACGCGGCAGCGGCAGCGGCGGCAACAGCGGCACGGGCGGCGGCGGCAGCGCGTGACGCCGCCGTGTTGAAGGCGGCAGATGCGGACGCCAAGGCGGCTGCCGCGGAGACGCGGGCGGCTGCAGCGGGCGCAGACGCAGAGGCGGCGCGCGCGACGGCAGCGCGGGCGGTGCGCGATGGCGCGGCTGCGACAGATGCGGCTGCCACCGCCGCCGCAGCTGCCGCAGCGAAGACGGAGGAGCTGGCGGCGGTGCGTGAGCTGCTGGCGGTGGCGGAGGCGGCGGCAGGCGACGCGGGCCGCGCGCGCGGGCACGCCGAGGAGGAGCGGGCGGCAGCGGACGCGGAGGTGCGGGCGTTGCGCACCAAGGCCGGCGCGCTGGCATCCGCCGTGGCGGTGGCGGAGGGGCGTGCGGCGACAGCTGAGGCGGCGCTGGCGGGTGCGCGGCGCGCCGTTGCGGAGCGCGATGCGCAGGTGGCAGACGCGCGCAGTGCCGCCGCCGCCGCGTCTGCAGCAGCTTCCGCTGCCAATGCCGCGGCGGCGGCGCGCAGCGACGAGGCGACCGCGGCAGCGCGCGACGCGACAGCAGCACGGGCAGAGGCACGCGACGCGGCGGCGGCAGAGGCACGCGCGCGGGAAGGCGCGGCAGCTGCAATCTCGGCGCGGGATGCGGCCGCACGTGCCGCGTCGGACGCCGCGTCAGACGCCGACGCGGCGCGCGCCACCGCGCGTGCAGAGGCGGCGCGGGCGGCGGAGCTGGCGAGCGTGGCAGCGCGCGCGGACGCAGCGGCGGGCGCGGCGCGGCATGACGCGGAAGTGCTGGCGGCGGAGCTGGCCAGCTGCCGCGCCGCGCTGTTGGACCTGCGCACCAAGCACTCGGGGCTGGAGACGGCGGCGGCGCTGGCAGGGCGCACCGTGTCAGCGCTGCGGCAAGAGCTGGCGGCGCAGATTGCGGAAACGAACGCGGCGCGCGACGGCGTGGTGGCGGCGCAGCGCAACGCGGCGCGGGCGGAGGACGCGCGCGCGGTGGCGGCGGCGGATGCGGCGTACACGTCGGAGGAGCTGGGTGCGGCGCGCGCGCGCCTGGTGGCGCTGTCCAAGGAGAACGGCGAGCTGCGCGCGGAGGTGGGGCGGCTGCGGGAGGACGAGCGCAACAGCCGGGTGGACGCCGCGCGCAACCTGCGTGCGGCGGTGCAGGCTGGCATTGCCAGCGTGCGGGACGACGTGCGTGCTGCGCGTGTGGGCACCAGTAGCAGCGCCGGCGCTGGCACCGGTGCCGGAGGGGGCGGTGGCAACATCGCTGCGTCCGGTGTAGCTACTCGCCTGCCCAGTGCGCCGCCGTCGCGGCGCGCCTCACTGGCGCTGTCGCTGGATGGCAGTGGCCCCAGCTCTGTCAGCCCTGTTGGCGGCCGGGTTGATGTGGACGCGCTGCTGGCACGGTACGCCAGCGGCGCCCGGATGTCGGTTGGCTCCACTGGCAGCGAGCCGCGGCCTACACTGGCGCTGCCAGCGGCACCGAGTTCCCTTACGCCGCGCCTGGGCAGTGACGGCGGCGCTGCCGCGCTGGGGTTGGCTAGCAGCGGCGGCGTTGGGTCGCCAGTTGACGGTGTGGCGGCTGGTGCGGGCGCGGGTGTGCCATCTGGCAGCCGCAGCACGCCGCCGCCGTCACGCAATGGGTTGCTGGCGGCGGTGCCGACGGGCGGCAGTAGCGGCGGTAGCGGCGGCAGCGGGTTGGGTGGCAGTGGCCGGTTTGGTGGCGCGCCCTTGGCAGCGCCGCCAACGTATGCGGCGCCGCCACCTGCTACACCGTCGCCTACCAGCGCGCCGCCGCCCTACCGCTCTGCGCTGGCGGTGCTGGGTGGCGGGGAGGGCGGCAGCCCGGCGACAATGCGCAGCCCGGGCTCGCCCGGCTTGTATGCCAGCGCCAATGCTGCCGCCGTTAGCAGTTCTGCCGCCCGCGCTGCCACGTTGCGCTCGCCTGCCTCGCCGCTCGGCGGTCGTGTATGAGGGGGGAGGGGGGGGGCGCGTCGGAGGGGTGGACTGCGTGGACGGCTTGCAGCGCTTTATGTTGCTGCTGCCGCCGCTGCCGCCGCCGCCGCCGTCGCGCCCGCCCGCTGCGCCCGCCTACCAGATTATTGTTGTTTGCCGGGGTGACACCCCCGGCCCTGTATGTGTGGCTAGGTGCGGCAGTAATGCCGCGGCTTGCGGCACTGCAGAGCAGCAGCGGGCTTGTCGACGCGCCGCCCGTATTTATTACACAGTCTGTGGCCACCAACCTACCCCCGCCCGTTGTATGTTCCAGCCAGGCCCCCCTCCCATCGTTTCATTAAAGGGCCCGCGCGTCATCGATCTAGCGTCCGACACCCCGCCCTGTGTATGTGTGTTGTGGGTGCCACCTCGTGGGCGTTGCTTGAATACACTGCACGGCACTGCAGGGGACGGGGAGAGAGAGTTAAACAACGGCAGCCTCCTTCGGCGCTGCCACGGGCCCAAGGCACGACACCAAAATATCATCATATCATATGCACACAGGCCGCACATGGACTCGCCACTGCGTTGCCGTTTGTCACACACACGGGCACACACAGGGGAACAGGCCGGCGGGGGGGCTGGCTACACGCGGGAGTGGTAGGCGGAGGTGGAGAGGAGAGAGAGGGCGGCGAGGGCGGTGCAGCCGGCGTAGATGAAGAGCGCCTGCTTGTTGGTGAGCGCGGTGTGCAGCACGGTGGCGAGGGGCGGCTGCGCCTCCTTGCGCGCCTTCAGGTCGTTGTAGGCGTTCAGGCCCAGCAGCGCGATGGCGTAGCCCACGATCTGGATGAGCGTCACGGGGTTCCAGAAGATGAACACGGACACGATGATGAGCGCGATGTCCTTCACGATGCCCGCCAGCGTGAGGATGAGGCCGGAGGTGCGGGACACAAGGATGACGACCGCGATGTTGAGCACGAAGGCGGTGAGCGTGTTGAGGAGGACGAGGAAGCCGACCTCGGGCGTGGCCAGCGTGGCCAGCGCGTTGCCCTCAAAGGTGTACGCCACGGGCGCGAGGAGGAGGAAGGAGGGCGGCG
>ERZ778022.5241-NODE-5241-length-10641-cov-5.727187_pt1 | contig 10641 bp, 9 predicted proteins | sample MGYA00375752_ERZ778022 | MGnify/ENA primary metagenome ERZ778022 (study PRJEB29350, sample SAMN05389826) | bioreactor metagenome | isolation source: Thiocyanate bioreactor | place: South Africa: University of Cape Town | collected 2014-04-04 ...
GATGGGCGGCGAGGGGTCAGAGGCGTACCGCCGGTTTGAGGCGCTGGCGTGCCAGGCGTACAACACGCTGCGCCACAACGGCCACCTCTTCATCACCCTGTTTTTCCTCATGATGGCGTCCGGCCTGCCGGAGTTGCAAGAGCGCAAGGACCTGGACTGGCTGCGCGAGAAGCTGCTGCTGGGCGTCACCGACGAGGAGGCGTCGGATCACCTACGCAAGCAGATCAAGGCCAGCCTGAACACCAAGGCCACGCTGATCAACGACGCCGTACACCTTCTGGCGCACGCGTAGTGTACGCGCGCGCGCGCGCGCCTCCCTGGGTTCCCTGTTCCCTCGTCTTACTACCTTTTACGTGCCCGGCCGCCCTGCGCTGTCCCCCCGTTCGTCCATAGGGCTATGATACCTGCTTTTGTCGCCTGCGGAGTTCGGGAGCGCCCGCCCCTCCGGGCCTTCGCTCCCCTCGTGTGCCGGCCACTGCATGACCCCCGTATTTAAAATGTGCCGCGCCGGGTGCGTATATTAATTATCGACAATTACAAGGCACGCCGCTGCATGGAGTTGGATGACGGCCGGCGCGGCAACGGGGGCATCCCGCCTGCCGCCGTGGCGGCGGACCCGATCGCAGCGCTGCCCAACCCACCGCCGCCACCGCCGCCGTCACTACTGAAGGCCGCCGCCGTGCCAGATGCCGCACGGACCGGCGTCTTGACCAGCTCGCGCACTGCGGCAGACGGCGCGTCTGACCCGCTCGATGGGCGCGACGTGGCAGCCGCCGTGCCGCTGGATGGCAGCCGCGGTGTTGCTGTGCCGCGGCCGTCGTCTGCCAGCCACTCACCCAGGGCAGGCGACGCGGGGTACGTTTCAGGCAGGGCAGGCATGGCGAGTGGCAGCGCGCGGGTGGAAGATGACATGACGGCAGCACCCGCGCCGGTCAGTGACCGAGACGAGGTGTAGGGTGCCAGGACGGGTGCAGCGGGTCGCGGCGCGCCGCTGCTGCTGCTGCCGGTGGTGGCTGCCAGCGACGCGCCAGAGGGGACCGGCGGCGGGGCAGACGCGGGAGGCGCCGCCGCTACCGGCATGGTGGCGCTCAACCCGCTGCTGCTGCTGCCGCCACCTGCCGGTGCTGCGCCGCCGCCAGGTGCCAGCACGCCGACGGTGGGGTTTCGTGAGAACACCTTGTTAAAGTTGGTCTCCCGGTTAATGAGCTCCAGCTTGAAGAACTTGAGCTCCTCCTGCGTCTTCTTCAGCTCCTCGTCCATGCCCTTGATGATGGCGGTCAGCTTCTTCACCCGCATCACGTCCTCCGGCCGCGATTCCCGGCTGCGGTACTTCTCGTCTAGCTCGCCATACTGCCCCTGCAGCGCCTCCATGTCGGCGGCAGCCTGCAGCGCACGCAGCCGCGCGTCTTCTCGGAGCCTGCGGGTGGGTGGCAGTGGAATGGGGTGGGTGGGGGCATACAAATGGTGCTGAATTGCCCGCCCGCCGCCCCAAATACGCACGTGTGTAGCTCGGCTGACGCTGCGGCGGCTGCAGCAGAGGCAGCTGCTGCATGGTGCGCCTCCAACTTAGCCAGCTGGTCTGCCAGGTGGCGTGCAGCCGCATCGCGCTCGCGCGCCACCGTGTCGGTAAGCCGCGCAACATCCGCCCGCGCCGCGTCGCGGTCGCGCTCAATTGTGTGAAACGCCGCCGCCGCGCGCGCCGTCGCCTCCTCCGCCGTCCGCGCCTTGGCAGTCAGCTGCTCTACCTCTGCGCCGTGCCGCGCCGACGCAGCGCTCGCTGCCGCTGCAGCGGCCGCCTCCAGGCTTGCACGCAGCTCCGCCAGCTCGCGGGCATGCACCGCGCGCATGGATGACACCGCCGCCTCGCCGGTGGCATCAGCGGCGCGCTGCCGGTCTGTAGCAGCCGCCCTCAGCGCCGCCAGCTCGCTGGCGTGCTTGGCTTCCATCTCGCTCACAGTCTGCTGCAGCTCCAGCGCCGCCGCTGTTCGTACACCTGCCACCGTGGACTCGAGCGCTGCACACCGTGTGAGGATTGGGTGTGGGTTTGTGATCGTATGGTGTTGCAAGCAAGCAAGCCGCTGCTGCTGCTCGTTGGTACCACGTACTGGCAGCAGCCTGCCGCTCCGCCGTGGCAAGCCGCTCCACGGCCTCCTTGTCGCGGCGCGCGGCGTCCGCCACGGCGGCAGCCAGCTGCACGCGAAGCGCCGCGGCGTCGGCAAGGTGGTGGTCGCGCTCCGCCGCGGCGCCCTGGCCCGCCATGTTCAGCCGGCTCTCATAGTCGCGCCGCAGGTCTGCCAGCGCACGCTCTCGCGCCGCCGCCGCGGCATCCAGCGCCGCGCGCAGCTCCGCTGCCGCACCCACTGCGTCCCGTCGCCGTTGGTCGTCGGCGGCGTCCCGCGCGGCATCGGCACGTCGCAACGCTGCTGCCGCGTCAGCTTGCAGCCCGGCAATGGTGTCCCGCGCGGTGCGCAGCTCCGACTGCAGGCCGCGCGCTACGCCCTCCGCGGTTGCCGCCGCGGCACGTGCCGCCTCCCCACGCGCCGTGGCTTCATCGCCCCGCGCAGTGGCCGCCGCTACCTCCCTCTGCAACACTGCCACTGACGCCTCTGCCGCCGCTAACCGCGCCGCCGCCGCGCTGCCGGTGTCTTCCAGCGCGCTGCGCAGCGACGCCGCCTCCTGCGCGCCGGCATCTACATTACCCTGCAGCGCCGCCAGCTGCGCCCGGAAGTTTGCCTCAGCCGCTGCTGCCGCCACCGCCGCACGTGCCTCTGCGTCTCGAAGCGCTGCTGCCATCGCGTCACGCCCACGTGCCTCGGCCTCCGCCAGCGCCGCCGCGGCAGCAGCAGCAGCAGCGGTGGCAGCGTCGGCAGCCTGCTGGCGCGCAGCCGCAAGGGCTGCCGCGCTCTCCGCGCGCAGCCGCTCCACCGCGCTGCCGGCGTCGTTGCCGGCGGCAGCCAGTGCGCGTGCCGATGCCGCGCGCTCCGCCTCAATCTCCGCTTTGGCTGACACCGCAGACCGGATGGCAGCGTCCAGCTCCTCTTGCAGCGCCGTGACGCGCGCCGCCGCCGCTGCTGCCGCCGCCGCCGCATTTCTCTCAGCGGTCGCCAGCCGGTCCTCCAGGCCCGCCACCTGCGACGCTGACCGTGCCGCCGCCGCTACTGCACGTGCCGCGTCATTGGCGGCGGCCTCCCGCGCGCTGCGCAGCTCGTCTGCCGTCGTGGCCGCCTGCCGCCGCCAGGTTGACGCCTCTGTCGTCGCCTCCGCCAACTGCGCACGCAGGGAGGTGACGGCGGCGCTGGAAGCATGCGACGTTTGTGCCGACGCCGACTCCAGGTCTGCCAGCTGGCTGCGCAGCGACGCGGTTGACGCACGCTCCGCCGCCAAGCTGTCCTCTGCCACCCGCAGCGCGCCGCGCAGCGACGCCGCCTCGCCCTCTGACGCCTCCAGCGCGGTACGCAGGCCAGCAGCAGTGTCTGCCGCCGCGGCCGCGGCCCGCCGTGCGTCTGCCAGCTCCCCGCTCGCTGTCACTGCCGCCGCCTCTGACGCCCGCCCCGTCTCCTCCATCGCGCGCGTCAGCGTCGCAATCCGGGCCTGCAGCGCCTCGCGCTCCTGCTCTGCGTCTGCCGCTGCTGCCGCCGCCGCTGCTGCCGCCACCGCCGCCTGCCGTTCCACCTCCGCCAGCTTCCTGGCTGCCGCGTCGTCTGCGCGCTCGCGGTCTGCTGCTGCAGTCGCCGCTGCAGCTGTTGCTGCCGCCGCCGCGCTCGCCGCCGCCGCCGCCGCGCTGTCGTACCGCCCCTGCCATGCCACCAGCGCCGCCTCAAACTCGCCCGTCTTTGTCGCAAACGCCGCCGTTGCGGACGCCAGGCTGGCGGCACTGCGCTCCGCTGCATCACGCGCCGCCACCCCCGCCGCCTCTAGTTGTTGCCTGCGTGTGGGTGGGTTGGTGGGTGGGACGTGGGACTTGGGTGTGCTGCTCCATCAATTATGTCAAACCACACAGAGGCGGATAGAAACGCACCGGTACGTGTCCTCGCGCTTGGCGGCGGCGGCGGCGGCATCATCGGCAATCTTGGATGCGCGCAGTGTGGCTGCCGCGGCGTCGGCACGTGCCGCTGCCAGGTCGCGCTCCTGCGTCGCCATGAGCGTGTCGGTGAGCTTGGCAAGGCGCGCCGCCCCCTCCGCTGCCACCGTCGCCAGCGCCTCGGTGTGCTGCGCCCGCAGCGCCGCCACCGCCGCCTCGTGGTCCTCTGACTTGATGTTCAGGTGGTAGATGACCTTGGTCAGCAGCGCAATCTTCTTGCACATCTTGAAGTGCATGTCCGCCGCCGCCGCGGGCGGCAACCCCCCCGCGCCGCCGCCGCCGCCGGACGCCATGGCGCCGGCGGCTGGGTTGGTAGGCGCTTTGAGTGGGTGAGTTCAGTTGGTACAGTACGTTAGTGGCGACGACGCCTGCACCTCTGCTCCCTGCTCCTTGCTACTGCTGCTCCCTGCTGCTGCTTGCGTCAGCCGCCTCGACTGTACTGTTACTAGTGGTACCGGTACTGTGCACAGGTGGTATCAAATATCGAACATACAACTGACTGCCCTCACCGCTCCCTTCTTCTCACTCACTCCACTGCCAGAAAGTAACAAACTATTGCACCCCTCTCGCCATTATTGGATCACCACAGCACAACAGCAGCAGCCGCCGCACCAGCAGGACTCAGGAGAGGGAGGCAAGACGAGAAACGCGAAAAAACGCGCCAACGGCTAAAAGCAGGGTGGAGTTGCATCAAATATTCATGCGCAAGACGGCGACGAGGGAGTGTATTTATTGGCGGGAGGCACATTGTGGTCTGATTGGGACTGGCTGGTGGGGATAGCTGCGTCATTTAGTGCCCACACCGGTATTTCGTTACCTGCATTTTCACACCCTTTCGCCCTCGCATCGCTCGCCTCTCCTTAGCAGTAGAGTAGGAGTGGTTGTTCACAGCTGCTGTCCCCTGCCCTCTCGCCTCTCCTCCGCGGGTAGCCACCATGGAGCCAGAGGTAGAAGGCCGCCCGGTGGCGCCGGTTGCAGCAGCGGCAGCAGTGGCGAGGCCAAGCGTGGCAAGTAGCGTGGCACCAGCAGCAGCGGCAGCGGCAGCGCCGCCACCGCCACAGCTGCCAGCAGCAGCAACGGGTGCCGCGGATGCTGTGCGACGAGAGCTGAGGCGCGCAGGTGCTGCGCTATCGGCACGCTGTCTGCGGCAGGCGTCACGGTGGGTAGCAGAGATGGTGCTGGCGGTGGGTACCGATGACACGATGGCGCCGCTGCTGGCGTCGTCGGCGGCAGCGGCGGCTGCCGTTGGTGTCGCGCCAGCGCCCAAGGCAGAAGCGACAGCAGCTACAGCGGGTCCCGCGACACCGTCATGGGGAGCGGTGTGCGGTTGGACCGATGATGCGGGCGGCAGTGAGGAAGCGGATGAGGTGGTGTATGCGCGCACCCTATTTGACTGCCGCGAGTACATGCGGGCGGCGCACGTGCTGGACACCGCGTATGCCGAGGCAGACCTGTACCCACCCAAGGCGTTCTGGCTGCGCTGCTACGCGCTGTACCTGGTGCGTTGGGGGGAAGGGGGGCAGTTGTTGGTGGCGCATACGCCGCTGCAGGAATACTTTGAACACCCTATTCCACCTGTGTGCAGGACGGCGAGCGACGGAAGGAAGGCGAGCGGGCAGAGGTGACGCCCGCAGGTAGCGGCGGCGGGGGTGGGGGCGGCAGTGGTGGCAGTGGTGGGGGACCGCGGAACCCCAATCTAGACTCCCTGCACCTCGTGTTGTCTGAGCGGCAAGCCGCCGCGGGGCTGGATGCCTTTGAGGCGTACATGTACGTGGTGTGGGTCGTGTAGTATTCAGCCGTGCGCACACTCCCTGAAACCCCCCCACCCACCCACCAACCCATTGCCTGCGCAGGTACGGCATCGTGCTGCGGGAGCTGGGGCGCGTGCGTGAGGCGCAGGAGGCGCTGCTGGCGGCGGTGGCGGGCTGCCCGCTGAACTGGTCGGCGTGGCTGGACCTGGCGGCGCTGCTGGGCGACAGCGACAGCGTGGCGCGGCTGCCACTGCCGGGCCACTGGGTGGCCACCGCGTTTCGAGCGCATTCGTTGGTGGAGACGCAGGCCAACAATGCGGCGCTGAAGCTGTATGAGCCGCTGGCAGCCGCGTTCCCCGCCTCCGCCTACCTGCAGTCGCGCGTCGCCACCGCGCTGTACAACCTGCGCCAGTTTGAGCCGGCGCGGCAGCTGTTGGGCGCGCTGCGCGCGCGTGATCCGTACCGCCTGGACGACTTGGACGTGCTGTCCAACATCCTGTACGTGTCCGGCGCGCGCGGCGCGCTGTCCAGCCTGGCGGCGGACGCCGTGCGGCTGGACAAGTACCGCCCCGAGACGTGCTGCGTGGTGGGCAACTTTTACTCGGCGCGTGGCGAGCACGAGAAAGCAGTGGCGTACTTCCGCCGCGCCCTCCGCCTCAACCGCGCCTACCTGGCGGCGTGGACGCTCATGGGCCACGAGTTTGTGGAGCTGCACAACGCGCCCGCCGCCATCGAGTGCTACCGGCGCGCGGTGGACGTGAACGTGCGCGACTACCGCGCGTGGTACGGCCTGGGCCAGACATACGAGCTCCTCCACCTGCCGCTCTTTGCCTCCTACTACTACCGCCGCGCCGTCACCCTGCGCCCGTACGACGCGCGCCTGTGGTGCGCGCTGGGGTCGGTGCAGGAGGCGCTGTCGCGCTTCACCGAGGCGCTGGCGTGCTACACGCGGGCGGCGCAGTACAAGGACGCAGACGGCATCGCGGTGCTGAAGCTGGCGCGCCTGTACGAGACGCTGCGCGACGCGCCCTCCGCCGCCGCCTGCTACTACGTCTTCCTGCGTGAGCGCATCGAGGCGGCGGGTGGTGCCGGCGGCGGGAGTGGAACTAGCGGTGGCAGCGGAGGAGGCGGCGGTGGTGGCGGAGCCGGGATGGCGGGGAACAAGGCGGATATTGCATCAGCGCTGCTGGCGCTGGCGGGTCACGCGCTGCGGGCCCGGCAGCTGGATGCGGCGCGCAACTTTGCTGCGCGCGTGCTGGCGCTGCCGCTGCCGGCGGAGGTGGCGGCAGCAAAGGCGTTGCTGGCTGACATAAAGGTGGCCGCGGCGGCCGCTGGCCGGCGTGACGCACCGCTTGCCGCTGCGGCGCTGGCGGCCGCCGTGACCACCGCGGCTGCCGCCAGCGCGTCATCATTGGAAGATGCGCCGCCCTTGGGCTCCCCACTCCCGCCCATTACCTTCACGGGTGCCGCTGCTGCCGCGCTGTCACGGGCAGCTGGCAGCGCTGGCACTGGCACCGATGTCGACGCCGCCGCGCCTGCTGCGGCTCCCCTGCCTGCCTGGATTGCCGCCGCTGACCCGCCACCGGGCGCGCTGTCTTTCCCGGTGCCCCCACCCGCCGCCGCCGCTGCTGCCGCGGCTGCCGCACTTGGCGCTGGTAGTAGTGGCAACGTCAGTGGTTCCAGTGCCGACGGCATGGCCATTGACCTCGATGACGCCGCCGACCTGTAGTTGTTGTTGTAGTTGATTGTAAGTCGGCCTAGTTAGCCACTCGATTGGCACAATGCTGCTTGTATCGCCATTCAATACCACGCGCCGCGCGGTGCGGCCAGCAACCGCTCCTACGATAATCTAACGCAATCCTACCGCTTGGCCTCGTCGATGTACACCTGCGGCGCGGTGACCACCTCCCGCTGCCGCGCTGTCAGGTTGGGTGCCGCACACGCCTCATACGCCGCCAGCTCCGCCTTGCACTTCTCCAGCGCGGCGCGCCCAACGCCGGGGTCCTGCGCGTGTCCGAATTGGAGGGGTGGGGTGGTTAGGGGGTGATTTGATTGCTGGCACCCCTACACTCACCCACCCACCCAACTTGATGCGAACGTACGCCGCCAGCGACATAGACAGACTCCTTGGTGAAGCAATCAAAGAACGGCTTGGCAGCGGCTGCGCACACCGGCGGCACTCGCGGGAAGTAGGGCGGCAGGCGCAACGACGACGCCATCGACGGGCTCGCTCCTGCTGCTGCTCCTGCCGTTCCTGCTGCTGCTGCTGCTGCTGCTGCTGCTGCTGCTGCTGCTGCTGCCGTTGCCGCCATGGTGATGGTGGGGGAGGGGAGGGTGAGTTCGAATCAAAAATTCATTGGTATGCAGCTTATTCCAGCACACCCACACAGGTCAGCGCACAATAACACGGGGATACGTGCAAAAGTACGCAGAAATATTGTCACCCGCACGTGCCGTTGTTGATTTCGATATGATGTGCACGACCCCTTCCGGCGGCATCGACCAGTTTGGCCGCCGTAGCGCAGCAGCCAGCTGCTGCTTCTGCCGCGCACCTGACCTGGCACAGTGACAAGGCGCCCATCGGCAGCGTGCCGTGGGAGGCGGCGCAACGGTGGCAGCGACGGGGAGTGGGCGCGAGTATGAACCAATTTCAATGTGGAATACTGATTTGGGCAAGCACAGCAGACAGGCAACAGAAGGCAGCAGCAGCGATGAGAAGGCGCGGCGGCGGGCGCATACAACAACCCGACGGGCGACGGGCGAGCCAGGCAGACGGGCAGACGGGCGGACGGACAGACAGGGGGGCACACGGGGAGAGAGCCACGCGCGCGGCAACAGCACAATGAACAGTGAAACAACAGCAGCCAGACACAACAACCGCACCACAAACTGACTACCACCAGTGCAGCAGGCCGTAGTTCAGGCCGAGCAGGAGGCCGACGAGCGCCAGGAGGACGACAACGGCGGCAATTGCAAAGCAGCAGAGCGTCCAGCGCGCCCAGCAGGCGCGTCGCTGCAGCGTGGCACTGCGGCGGTACATGCGCCGCGCCCCCGTGTCCACCTCCCGTGTCCGCGCGTCTGCCGCCTCTAGCAGCGACGACCGCTCGGTGGCGGCGTGCACCGCCGCGGACAGCGTGGTCTGCAGTGCCGCCACCTTTGTCGTCGCCGCCGCCAGCTTGTCAATGCCCTCCAGGTCGTCAAACCGCGCCGCCAGGTCGCGCAGGAAGGGGCGCAGCGTGCGCCGCAGGCCGCCCACGCCCGACGCTATGCTCTCTGGCCCGTGGTGCGCGACAATATACGCCGCAAACTCGGCCATGAGCTTGGGCGTGGTGGAGGTGGCGGCGCTGACACTAAAGATGTGGCGAATTGGGTAGGCGCCTGCGGGGGGTGGTGGGTGGCGGGTGGGGGCGAGTGGTGGGGCGACAGGTTGCGTGGTTGTGTTGTCGTTGGTAACAACAAGCGACGCACGGGTGATGACGGCAACGTAGGTACGGCCACTGGAGTCAATCTCTATGCAATAGATGTTGGACCCCGACTTGAGCTCCAGCTTGTTCTTGCGCTGCTCTCGCACGGCGGCCCACCCGGGCGACTCAAAGATGGTGCGTAGCACATCTGTGGGTGGGTTGGGGGAGGGGGATGCGAGGTGGGGGTAGGGGGTGGAAAAGGCAAACGGCGTCCACGCCGCCACTCATGCCGCCGCCATCAGACATCAAGGTAATAAGGTACCTTCGTACTGCTCCGACGAGGCGGGGTCCTTGTCCCAGTGCAGGCGCGACGCCAGCACCTTGCCGTCGTGCGCCAGCGCCAGCAGCTTCACGTGTCGCGCCTCTGTCGCCATCCTTGCGCCCCACTGCCTGCCCTGGCACCGCGCTAGCAACAGCAGCGTGGCCGCCTAGCCGCCCTCCGCCCCGCTATTGGCTTGCTGACTGGCTTTGGCTTGCTGCAGTTCACAGATGGCTGGTACAGCACGGCAGCAGGTCCTGCAACGACGACGACGCACAGCGGCGTCAGTTGCTGACGCCTACAGCGCAACGACCGCAATGACGCCAGTGGTAGCAATTCGCTACCGGTGGCCACCGAGCAGCAGCAGTACACCCCTCCCTCCGCCGTCGCCCCTCGCGTCCTCCTCCGCCACCACCTCACCCTCCGCCTCTTCCGCTCGCTGCCGCCTCGCCGCCTAGTGCCGTCTCAACGGGGGTGCTCGCTTGTTGGCCAAATAATAGTAGGTAGAGAGCCGCGCTGCCACTAAATCAACACGCCGACCCGCCTTGCCACTACAATCAATCCCTTCTGTCACTCTTACATTTGCGCTCTGCCGCCTCCCTCACAACTTCACCCATGCCACCTCCACTACCCAGCCAGCAGCAGCAGTAGACCAGTAGTACCGGTAGGCAGCGACAAGAGGAACATAGAGAGGGGGAGAGGAGGGAGAGAGAGGGGGGTAGTTAGGGTGAGATAATGGGGGAGGGACAACATGGCAATTATGATTTAATGGAAGGAGAGCGTAGGAGGCAGTGTGTTGGTGTAATCCTACTGCGGAATACCCTTGTATAACCACCCGTACTTGTATTTCCGTACCCACACTGCACCCCTCCCCTCTCCCCTCCTCTACTCTTACTCCTCTCTAACTCCTACTGCTGCTGCTACTACTACTACTACTACTATCGATAGTCCTACTACTATCGACTGTCCGACTACTACTGCTACTGCGACTAGGGATACCTGCGTCAACGAGTCTACGACTGCGGCTGCTGGTCGTCTATTACTGCTGCGTCTGTTGCCCGCTGCCACATCGCCACCTTCTCAACC
>ERZ778022.5242-NODE-5242-length-10639-cov-3.040627_pt1 | contig 10639 bp, 8 predicted proteins | sample MGYA00375752_ERZ778022 | MGnify/ENA primary metagenome ERZ778022 (study PRJEB29350, sample SAMN05389826) | bioreactor metagenome | isolation source: Thiocyanate bioreactor | place: South Africa: University of Cape Town | collected 2014-04-04 ...
GTGGATGTTCCAGGCCTCTTTCCAAGAGAGGTGACTCTTCATTGCGTCGATTTCATCGCCGTGTATTAATCCCACGCTAGGTTTGGGGTTTGTATTTCCGGTAGGAGTGGTGGTACTGGTAGTAGCACTCATGTTGTTCATATGTTGTGTTTGAATGAAAGGAATGAATCGGCGACGTTCATTTATGGTCAAAAATGAACTTCAGAAAAAAAATGATTCACTTGCCAAAAAATCTTGTTTTCTGGTATTACCAACCAAAGAATTGAAATTGTGATATTCGTATCTTCTAACAGGATCACAAGATACTATTCCATTCTTATTCTAAAGCGGAAAAATAGCAGGTTTAAAAGCGAAAAAATCAGCCATTGTTAATTCATCAAACCAAACAACAACAACAACAACACAATCTTCTACTCTTCCATTCTTTCATTGTCTCAATAGCTACAATGTCTAGAATCTACGCATTACTACTCGTCATTGTCTGTGCATTCTTGGCCAACGTCAAAGCAGAGGGACAAAAGGTCATGCCCGACATCTTCGACCCTTTCAACCTCGCCGCTCAATACACCATGAATGGCACTGCTTACAACACTATTCTCGTCGATGGTTTCCCCGTGATTAGCATGCCAGGTGGCGTCATTCAAGACCCTCTCAACAAGCGTGGCTGGTATAACTTGGGACCCGGTGGTATTACCGTCATGTTGGAGAACATTACCTACTTTTACTTCCCTGCCGAGAACAACGCATGCTACGCTTTGCCGCTCGGTTACGACGCCCAAGTAGAAGCTTACGAGAAAGTGACGTTCGAAGGTGCCTACGTTGCTCTGGGACGCGGAAGTCAATTCGTCTACTCTTACGCCGGACAAGCCTACGACATTAGCGTCTGCGGTGTCCTCGCCAACATTCGAATGGACATTGACCCCAACGGTGAAGAGCTGGTCAAGTACGGATTCTACCAGCCGTTCCCCAGCGACAACCTCCCGCCTTTCCCCGGTGTCGAGTACCCACCCATCGTCCTCACTTCTTTGATCATCCTCGCCGACCAACACACGACCAACTTGCCCTCCAACATTGAAGACTACTTTGTCCTTCCTGCCAATTGCAACAATGCCACCTTGTGGTGCGACAGAGCCGACCCCGGAAGCAAGAGATCCGTTGAAAAGGTTCACCCCAAGCTCAAGGCCTGGGAAAACCTCCCCATTGGAAAGAAATAGACTCGACGCACTCATATTTTCTCTTTTCAAGACTTTTATTTTCTTTTGGTATTCAGTGTAGTGAGATAGATAAATAATAAATCGAAGGGGACTAACGTTCTCGAGAGAAAAAAAAACACAGTTTATTTCTATCATTTAGGTGAGCATGTACACAACGAAGAGCGCCACCATCCTGCGGGACATTTGCCGGCCAAACACAAGCCACCGTAAATGTCGTACATTCCCGGATTACCTTCACAAGGGAGACCCTTTAGACCATAGAGGACGCAGTCGTGGATATCAGGCTTCTGACAGAGAGTGGGTCCAACTCTCGTGGCACCGTTTTGGCATTGAGTATAACACGCTGAATAGATTCTTACAAATCCATAAGGGCAAGAACCGTCGGAGTTGAGTGGCATGCTGATCGATGGCTCTTGGTATGGAGTATTCCTGCACAAGCAAGCAAGTTCCATGGTATAACCGGCAGGACAATTTCCGTAGCACCCCCCATAAATGTATAGCTGGCCCATCGGGCATACATGTTTTTGGTCGTGACAGAACTGCTCGACGCTGGTAACTTGGCACCGGACAGCGCAAAGTACCAACGCAGCTACTAAAAATAAGGAGAGTTTCATGTTTCCTTTTTTGGAGTTCGTGGATAAAAATCCACGACATACCCGGATATAATTACAAAGAATAAAAAAAAGGTTTTTATGTAAATACACTGAATTTTTATTGACGCAAAGGTCTACAATCGAATTCTTTTTCGCCTTATTCGGTAGGGCACCCGTTCTGGATAGCATAATTGAGACAGTCGATACGACCGAGCTTGCGTGCGACTGTCACGACTCCCGAAGTCCAAGGGCAACCGTTCTCGTGGAGGAATTTGAGTATACTCAAAGAACCCTCCGTGACGGCCATCACGCAAAGATACGGGTCCCAGGGTTGATTGTTCTCGCGCAACAGTTTGATACACTTTGAGCTACGCATTGTAACGGACAGTTTCATACAACTGGGATGTATTTCCACTCCGTTTGCGATCGCATACTTGAGACAGTCAAAGTTTCCATTTTCGCAAGCAACGCGTGTCGCCTCGCTGGTGATGGGGCACCCCAGTTTGTGCAAATGCTCTAATATTTGCACGTGTCCAAAGAATGCGGCGTTGTTCGTGGGTAGGTAGTGAACTGGTTGGTTCGAGATCACTTTGGGCCAAGTGTATCCCAGTTTGAGAATCTGGTCCACCATTTCGATATTACCGGAAGTTACACTGTCGAAGAGGACTCTTTCTTTACCGGTTATCTGTTGACCATTGTCGAGCATGAATTTGAGCATGGCTACGTCGCCTCCTCTTATAATCTCCGTGGATGAAAAATCGTCAAACTTGTGTCCCTTGGACATCATGCGCTTTACAGGCGTGAGGTAGCCAAGAGCGCAGGTCATATTGAAGACGTTTCGCTTATCCACCTTTCTGGGCATTTTGGCTTTTCCAGAGAATTTGTCGCATAATTCTTTGATAGCTTTGCACGTCCCTCTGAGATTGTAAAAGAAGAACACGTCGGCGAGGTCGTTTATAGCGGTGGTCCTGTACTTTCCAGATTTGTAGGTTTTTGGAGCAACGTTGATATCGAACATGTGCAAGAAGAGATCCGAGATGGACAGGACCTCATAAATGGGTAATAGTTCGTTCTCTGCGTTCTTTTCCATTGTGCCGAGCTGTTGTTCGTATCGAGGAATAAAAATTATGACCGAAAAAAAGAAAATAAAGTTCGGACAAACATTATAAAGTCCAGAATTTCAGAAAATAACAAACCCAAAAAAATAACTGGCAATAAAATTTACCTTTTCGAACACACCACCGTTCGACACACCACAAGAGACCCTTTACTTTTTTTTTAATGGCCAACTTACCCAGCACGGCCATGTCGAAGAAGAGATTACGAGAACCGTCGAGCATCATCGAACTCGAAACACCCGCAAAGAGACACAAGACCGAGCAGATCTGCGATGAGAATAGCAACGAAGAGTTTGCTTGCTTGGCATTGGATGTGCTAACTATACCCGAATTATCCGAGCGCATCTTTCACGGACTCACAGCCGATCTAGGGGACTTGAATCTGACCCTAATTAGTAATCTGAAGATGTTTTCGGTCGTTTCCAAGGAATGCAACGCCATTGCAAAAAGAATTAAAGTGGATGGTCATGTCAACGATTTGGAGCAATGCCTGGCTGTCTACTATACAAAAATGGGCTACATGTCATGTCTCGAATACACATTATCCACGTCGACTGCCAAATCGTTCGAAGGAATAGTGTGCTGTGCCGCTAGTTACGGAAATTTGGATGCAATGAGGTTCTTGATACCACTGAACGTCGATACTCATCGACACGCTACCGCAAAAGCGGCCGAAGGAGGTAGTTTGGAATGTCTCAAATACGCTGAATCGATGAACTACGGACGTCTCCATCCGAAGCTGCACGTTTCGGCCGCGGGGGCCGGTAGTCTGGAATGTATTAAATACCTTCGTGAACGGGGCGTAGAACTGACCATAGAAGCCTGTGTCAAAGCAGTGGAAAAAAATCACTACGAGTGCTTCGAATACCTTCTCGAGAGATTAGCCCTGTTCGATCTGTGCGGGCCCCAAAAGGGCAAAGAAAAACCCCACCCTTGGTGTGAAGATTCGGATGGTTGCGTCACTGATTTGCACATCTCGGAACTCGCGGCAAAACACGGGGATTTAAGATACATCGATGCACTCAGAAAGCGCAATGGTAGACTCTCTAAGAAGGCGATGAATATAGCAGCGGATAGAGGCCATCTGGAATTTATAAAGCATTTGCTCGTTCACGGGTGTGAATGTACTACGACAGCTTGTTACAACGCGGCCAAAAAAGGACATTTGAATATTCTCGCCTATTTGATCGAAAATGGATGCCCTTGGAACACACGTATGTGCGAGGCCGCCGCAACGAATGGACACTTGGATTGTCTGAAATACACCGTGGAAAACGGGGGCTTCACGAAAAAGGCGGTGGGTTGTGCGATATTAAACGGAAGAGTCGATTGTTTGCGATACTTGGACCAGCACGAAGAGATTGATTGGGATGGATTATCTACGGCCGAACTATATGGACTCACAAAGCATTTGGAGTGTTTCGTGTATGCCGTGGAAAGGGGCTTTACTATGTATTCTCACGCCCTGCAATATGCGTATTCAAGAAGACATTTTAACGTCATCGACTATATGATAGAACAGAATCACTTTGTCGGCAACCTGGTTTTACATGCAATGATAGAGGAATACGATTTCAAGCGTTTAGAGAAAGTCCTTGCATCGGGGATTGAAGTGAATGCTTTTCTCTTATCAGTGGCTCACAAAGTTTGTTCTAATACATTAATGGGAGTCACAGAGGACTACCCAAAAGCCGTCAAGATTTTGAACATGCTCCAGGGCCTATACACCGGCGGACGAGCCCAAGAGGCGGACGAAACCATGTATTGAAAAAATGAAGTTCAAATAAAATTTGTAAAGTTCAGAATTTCGGAAAATAACAAGTATAAAATCGCAATTTTGGCCATTTTCAACCAAACACCACCTTCGCGCACCACGAGAGAGAGCGCTTATTGACGATGGAAAAGAACGATACTAACGCAAAGAGAGCCGAGCATATTGCCGTCTGCTTGGAGTTGATGAACAGCTACGATTTGGGCAACGTGGCAATCTTACCGGCTGTTGCCAAGCTCATTGAACTCTGTCACGGAAAGGAGATCCAGACGGATGAGCGTACAAAGTCGCAAGCTAGAAAAGCCAGGAAATCGATGTTGGACTACGTAGCTTTGCTTGCAAAAGGCAAGACCGCCCAACCGCTCGCCCGTGGATTGGTCACAGTTTGGGTAGATGGCATTATGGCTTGTAATTCCGTAATTGAAGGTGATGTCTTTTTGGCAAATCCCGATGACGTCGGGGAAAAAAGTACTTTGGCATCATTCATGAAGGGCATTTCAGACCTCGGAGGCACGGACGTTTATACGTTGAAGTCTTTGAACGATTTACTGGCCCATATCGTATTGGCACCACGCGCGTACATTTACAAGCGCTCGCACGTGGAACAAGTTCGCGAAGCGGCCACAAAGTTGAAGAAGGCACTCGTAAAGTACAACAAGAGACTAAGCGAATACTCGGAAGAAAACTTGAAGCACTATAACATTGACAGAGATCAAGTAAAGGAGGCGACTGATCCTTTGATAGAATATTGCGAAACCATGTCTAAATGGGAGATTGATATTATCCCAGAATTACCACAGATCACACCGACCAAAAGCAAAGGCGACAAAGAAGAACCTTCGCGGTTTGGCAAACTAGGCACCGTGCAAATTCACGAACTTATCAACAACATGCAGATAGAAGATAGAGGTGACCCTATGGGCGATATTCAAGATCAACACGATCAACAGAGCTTGGAACAAGACATCAAGACCACCGTCGATTATTTTGAACATCAATTGAATTAATTTTTTTTTTCGTGTATTCTGTAATCGTGAAAAAAATAAATTTATTTTCTGCCAAAAAACTGAACATTTCTATTATTCAACGTACCATGTCGAACAAGAGAACACGAGAGCCCTCCATCATCGAGGAATTACCCCCACCCTCGAAGAAACAAAAGCTGGGCCAAAATGACGAGGAGACTATGGAATCAAACGAGCTCGTTTGCAAAGCGCCGGACGTGTTCTGCATTCAAGAGATGGCGGATCATATCTTCAAATCGTATGATACGTTCTACGACCGCCTAGGGGTGGCCAAGATGTTCCAGTTAGTGTCCAAACAATTCAACGCGGTGGTAAAACGAAATCCTCACTACGAGACTCATTTTTCCATCACCCACCATCTACCAATACTCGGACACTACGCCGAAAGTGGATATTTGTCTTGTCTACGGTTCTACTTGGAAATGACCAAAATTAAAAAGGCCAACGGTCTTTACATCACGGCAGCAAAACACGGTCGATTGGAGATTATGAAGTACATCAACACTACTACCCTAGATCTCAATAGGGGCAAAGCTCTAAATTATGCCGCTGCCGCTGGTAGTGTCGAGTGCATGCGATATATACTAGAAGTCGATATGGAGGTAGCCAAGGTATCGGCGATGCGTTCGGCAGCAGAGCACGGTCATTTGGACTGCATCAAATTTCTGAAAGAATTGGGTATAGAAATCGATACGACGTCATGCATGCTCACAGCGAAAAGAAAAGGAAATTACGAGTGCCTGGAGTATCTATTAAACAACCTAACCCAGCACAGCCTCTGTCCTGGCAAACCACCCAATCGTGAACAATCCATACGATGTGGTACAGAGTGTTCCTTTGACACCGGTCTCTCGGAAGCAGTGGCTAGCAAAGGAGACATAAAATCACTGCAGTTGATACAAAGACTCGGTGGTACAATTGGAAGATTTGCAATCGCAAGATCAATCGACACACCAAAGGAAAAGCGCATGGAAATAGTCAAATATTTGATAGCCAATGATGCACCATTAGATACATTTGCAACGCTCAGAGCCGCAGAATCGGGTGATTTAGAATGCTTGATTTATCTACACGAGAACGGTGTCCCATTGCACGAAAAATGCTGCGAAGCGGCGGCCAGCAATGGCCACTTGGAATGTCTAAAGTACGCACATAAGAACGGAGCACCTACAGACAATGTCTTAAGAAATGCTGCATTGGGCGGTCATTTGGAATGCATCAAATACGGCCAAGAATGCGGTGAAATACTCAAACCTGGACACAGAGACGACGCAGCGTGTCATTTAGAATGCCTCAAATACATTGACCAGCGCGTCACTGGACCTTGGAGACACAAAACTTCGGAGTGCGTCACTTACGCAGGAAATTACGATTGTCTCGTTTACATCACCGAAAGGGGCTGTCCATTGACGCATAAATGCCTCGAAACTGCAATTGATTATCACGGTGAAGACTACGACCGCTCCCAACCCAATATGATCGATTACTTGTTGAGTAAAAATTGTCCCGTAGGAGTGCCGGCCATGAAGTATTTTGTTAAAAACAGAGACGTGGAAAGGATCAAGAAACACCTCTCTCAAAACACTCACATAGACCCAAACTGGATGAGAGTCATACACGAGAAATGTGCCAAATTGGTGCGCAAAAGAGAGAAATACACCGTGTTGAGGCAAATTCTAAACATGATACAGGAGGCCTACGATCGAGGATAATAAATCCGGGAAAACCATACATTTTACGGTATTCTGTAAAACCAAAACAATAAATTTTGACTGAACGTCATTTTTATCTCATTTCTATCGTCACACACAAACACAAACACCACGCGTGATTCCGACAAACATGAAGAGAAAAAGTACCCTCGTCGAGCTACCCGAACAAGAATCACCAGCGAAGAGACGCAAGATAACCAGCGAAGAAGAAGGGGGAAAAGTGTGCCTAAGCAACGTTTTTGGAATAGATGAACTGGGTATGGCCATCACCGATCACATAGGTGACACAGACAACAGCGTGGGCAAACCCTTTATGCTTAGAATGTTATCGCTGGTCTCCAAAGACTTTAACAAAATGTCACGCCGCGCAGCTCAACTATTGAATTTACGTATAAAGTACATCGACGATCAACGATATGCCACACACGCTGCTTTGATGGGATACGTGAAATGCCTAAAATACCTCGTTTCCACGAGCAACTTCACGTTCCGCTCGCTCATGTACCACGCCGCGAGCGCAGGACAATTGGACGTAATGAAGTACGTCGCCACCTTGGACGTGATAGAAGCGGACAGCGTTGCTCGCGGCGCCGCTGCCGGTGGTCATTTGAACTGTCTCAAATACGCACACGAAATTGGAAGCAAGATTGACGTACGAACGTGCATCGGGGCCATCACCGAAATGAAGCACGATTGTCTCGTATTTTGCCTGGAAAAGTGCAAAATTAGGGACGAAAGATGCAATCGTGACGGAACGCACAAATCGTCGACACATAGCGAGTGCGCTCTATTCGATGAAGGGTCAGGATGTCAAATGGACCGCATCATGGCACGAACCGCAGCGAGCAAAGGAGATTTGAAATCCCTCGAAATCCTAAAGAAACACGGAGGAAGGATAGACGTGGATGAAATAACGGAGGCAGCAGCACGAAAGGGCTCGTTAGAAGTGTTAAAATACGTCCACGAATCCGGTGCCCCGTTCAGTTCTGCAGTGTGTTCCCAAGCTGCATTAGGTGGATATTTGGATTGCCTCATTTACGCTCACGAAAATGGAAGCCCTTGGGACAACCTTACCACGGAGAGAGCCGCCGCTGCACGATCGCTAGAATGTGTCAAGTATGCCGTCGAGAATGGCTGTCCAGTGGGGACCGCCTGCGATGAAGCTGCCGTTAAAGGACATTTAGAATGCATTCAATACCTTCACAGCAAAGGAGTGCGATTGGAAAAGAGTGCCAAATTGCAAGCTGCTCATAACGAACATTTTGAATGCTTCAAATATCTAGTAGAGAACGGTGATCGAGAGTGGTGTGGTGATACTGCACTATCCATCGTGTGGAGATCGGACAATTTGGAACTCTTAGTATACGCGGTCAAGAACGGGTGTCCCGTGAGCAGTGAAACTCTCCTGGGGGCTTACAATCACAAACGCGAGGCGTGTTTCGAGTTTTTGTTCGAGCGTGAAGGACTATTCTCGGACAAGCTAATAGAAAGTGCCATAGAACAAAGAGATTTGGATCTCATTCTAAAGATAGAAGCCAGAGGAAAGAAATTAAAAACTAGAAGAGCTCTCGTAAAAGCCCACGAAAATTGTAGCAAATCATTATTGCCCACTGGTTTGCAACCCGTACACAAGGACGACTACACGAGATATGATCAGGCCCTCAAAGTTTTACAACATTATTCACAACGGAGAGAACAAGAAGTATGATCATTTTACGGTATTCTGTAAACGTCGTCAATAAAAATAAATCTCCACCACGCATTTATTTTAATCTCACCTTTCACCCAATCCCAAGTACCACAAATGAACAAGCTATTGATTGCCATAATTTTGCTATTGGCACTTTCTCAAGGTTACCAGGCCTACAGGGGCCCTCGTCTCACGTTTTTCTGCGAAGTCAACAGAACCAACATTCCGTGGGTGTCCAGTCCCAGTACCGTTCGAACGCTGGCCGAGATGAAGGCGCGCGTGAGCATGGCCATCATGGCCCTATCGGACGAGCGTGCCGAGTTTGTCAGACAACTCAACAAGAACAAAGTGGAAACGACCGCCTGGTTGTTGGTCGACATTAAAAGGGGCTATTGGTCCAACATGAACAATGCCGACGCTTTCACCGATTTTTACCACGAGTTCAGAGCGTGGACCGTCAAGAACAACCTGACTTGGGCCACCGTGGGATTGGACTTGGAGATTGACTTGTCGGAGATTATAGGCATCGGCGAAGGCAGATTGGACACGTACCTACTCAACTTGAGAAATCGCTACTACAATGGCGCCCAACTCGCACACGCGGCGGAAGAAAAATACGCTCAACTGGTCAAGACGATAAGAAGTCACGGCTACGAAGTAGAGAGTTACGTGTTTCCTTTCTTGCAAGACGAGCGCGCGCTGGGCAACACTTTCTTCAGGACCATGTTCGCGCTGATCGATCTAAAGACCGTCGTCGACAGAGAAATACCCATGCTCTACGGCAGTGGCTTGCCCATGGGCAAGGGATTCTTAAAGTCCTACGGGAAACTCGGCAAACCCGTAGCATTAGGCAGCACGGGATACGACCCCATGGACTCCCCCGTGCCTGCCCCTTACGAATCGTGGCAGGACTTTGAACACGACCTCATTTACACGTTTAGGTACATTACCGTCGATATTTACGTGTACAGCCTTCAAGGAACCGTAAAGAACGGCTACTTGGAGAAGATTGCTGCCATGGACTGGACCAAGCCTCTCGATCCCAAAATCATGGCTATTTACGATTCCGAATCCAAATTAGTTACAATGGCGCGTTATATTGTAAGATCTATTCTTTATTTATGGTCAATCATTTCCAAATAAACTGCTTTCGCCGATCGGGCGAGATTTTCTGCCAAGACGTCTTGTTCTTGCGGCGAGAAAAATACTTGTTGGGTTTTAAACTTGCCTAAGAACCTGAATAACAACCACTCGAACTGTCGCAGTACCGGAGGAGATACATTTCTCAACGTCTGATGTGCCCATGTCGCCACGGTCGTAAATGCGTGGATTTTACATTCGTCGAAGCTAGAGTGCAACTTGCAGTCGCTCTTGCAACAAGAAAGGTAGTGTCTGTTGGACCAATCGACCTTGCCAAAAGTGTGTTTGATACAATCGTAATCACCGGTTTCGAACGCAGATATCAAGGGGCGCAATGAAAATTTTGATTGAGGATCGAGGTCTTCTGCGTAGCGTA
>ERZ778022.5246-NODE-5246-length-10629-cov-4.512294_pt1 | contig 10629 bp, 5 predicted proteins | sample MGYA00375752_ERZ778022 | MGnify/ENA primary metagenome ERZ778022 (study PRJEB29350, sample SAMN05389826) | bioreactor metagenome | isolation source: Thiocyanate bioreactor | place: South Africa: University of Cape Town | collected 2014-04-04 ...
ATCCTGCACTCGCTGGGGTTCAACGCCGCCAAGTTTGACCTCTTCCGCCAGCCGGGCACCTCCGACCCCGTGCGTTTTATCTTGTTGTCTGTGAGGCCGCCCACCTCGCCCGTCACGCCCCACCCCCACCCACACCCCCCCCCCCTCCCCCACAGGCCACGACGTCGGCGTATACGTACAACTATGAGAATGCGCTGGACAAGCCGACGACGCGCATCACGACGCCTAAGGTGACGGCGGCGGCGCGCGCGCACTACAACTGCCTGGACGGCGCGCTGCCGGGCATGGAGATCGAGGACGGCGGCGGCGGCGGCACGATGGGCAGCCACTGGGAGAAGCGGGTGGCGATGACGGAGCTGATGAACGGCGTGGCGGAGAAGGCGGGCATGTACCTGTCTGCCATCACGCTGGCGTACTTTGACGACTCGGGGTGGTACCAGGTGAACTACGGCCGCGCCGAGGCGCTGCCGTGGGGCAACGGCGAGGGGTGCGCGTTTGCAACACAAAAGTGCAGCGGCTGGAGCTCGCGGTACCTGTGCACGCAGGAGGGCCTGCAGGGGTGCACGGCGGACATGCGCGCGGTGGCCATGTGCAACTACCGGTCCACCGTGGTGCCCGACAAGCCGTACTTCCAGTACTTTGGCGGCGCATCGGGCGGCGGCGCGTCCGAGATCCCAGACTATTGCCCCTACTACGTTGCCATCACGTCGCGCGACTGCGCCAACGCCAATGGCGTGGCGTTCTTTGTGTACGGCGAGCAGCCGGGCGCGGGCGCGCGGTGCTTTCAGGGCACGTACCAGCGAGCCACCTCCACGTTGGCGCCGGCAGTGCACGGCGGCTGCCTGCAGACGGCGTGCGACCCGCTCACCAACTCCATCGTGGTGACGCTGACCGGCACACCCGCCACCGTGGTGCGCTGCCCGCGTGCCGGCGGCGTGGTGGACCTGGCTACCGTGGCAGGCTCCGGCTACGTGGGCACGCTGAACTGCCCGCGCGTGGACACGCTGTGCACCGGCGACCCCTGCGCCATGAACGACTGCAGCCACCACGGCACCTGCAACCCAGCGGACGGCACGTGCGCCTGCTACACCGGCTACTACGGCGCCGACGCGTACACCTGCGACCGCCTGCACTGCCCCACCGCCGTGCCTGGCACCGAGTGCTCCGGCCATGGCACCTGTAACTACCGCACCGGCGTGTGTGAGGACGGCACGGGTCTGCCCGGCTGCGCCGCCGGTTACGAGGGCGCCGCCTGCGCAACGCTCGGCTGCCCCCGCACTGCCTCTCCCGCCTGCCCCACACCGGGCGTCCCGTGCGAGTGCGGCGGGCGGGGCGCGTGCACGGCGGGCGCGTGCAACTGCACGGCGGGGTACGTCGGCTCCGGCTGCCAGTACACCGACTGCCCGGTGGGTGCACCCGGCGGGCCGCGCTGCAGCGGGCCGGCAAACGGCGCGTGCGACGGCGCCACGGGCGTGTGCACCTGTCTGGACAGCGGGGCGGGCGGTGGCAGCGAGCCGTTCTACACGGCGGGGCCGGCATGCGAGGCGACATACAACGGCAGCCGGCCGCTGACGCCACTGCGGTATATGTTTGAGGCTGGCAACGCCACCGCGTACCCCTACAACGGCAGCCTGGCGCCCAAGGAGTATGCTTACTTCACGTTCCCGGTGCCCTCCATCGCCTACTCGCTGCAGGTGCGCGTGCGCGTGGCGGACGTGGCCGTGACGCCGCGCGTGACGGCGGCGTACGCGGGCGAGGGCCTGCCCACCGCCTCCACCGCCGCCTTCTTCGCGTCGTCCACCGGTGTGGCGGGCGAGCAGGCGATGGACTTTGTGACGGAGTCGCTGTCGCGGTTCACGCACACGGGTGACATGGTGGTGGCGGTGGAGGCAGACCGCGCCACCAACTACTCCCTCACCGTCACGCGCGACGGCTGCTCCACCCTGCGCTGCGCCTTTGGCCGCTGCGCAGACTCGGCGTGCCACTGCGACGCCGGCTGGATGGGGCCCACCTGTGCTGTACCCGACTGCCCCGGCACGCCAGATTGCGGCGCGCGCGGCAGCTGCGTGGCGGACGCGTGCTACGCTGACGGCGGCGTGCCCATCCGCTTCTGTGCGCCCGTGTGTGCCTGCTCGGCATACTTCACGGGGCCCGCGTGTGATACCATCACGGTGGACGCCGCCACTACCGCCGCGACGCTGCGCTTCTCCGCTTACCTGCTGCCTCTGGGCAATGGCATGTCGGGCGCGCAGTCCGGCGCCGCGGTGCTGACGCGCAACGAGAGCGACGGCACCGTCGTCATTTCCGTCACGCAGTCCGCGGTGCTGGATGTGGGCGCGTTCCACACGGTGGCGGTGGTGGACCCGCGCGACTTTGCGCGGTATGCCACCGGCCCGCTGGGCGTGTACATGTCGCTGTCCTTTGACGGCTCGTCCGACGCGGACGGCCTGCTGCTGGCGGCGGAGAACGTGCCGCCCGAGCTGGCGCTGGTGGGCCGCATCCCGCTTGACTTTGACGCGCCGGCATGGCGCCGCCATGCCACCTCGCACGCCTTTGTACACCGCCTCGCCAACAACGACGCCAGCACGGTGTACCTGGGCCGCGTATTTAACGGCCGGTACGGCACCGGCCGCCTGGGCTACACGTTCCACATGGAGATCGCGGCCGGTGTGTGCCCGCCCGCGCTGGGCGATTGCAGCGGTCACGGTGTGTGTGACCTGTCCACCTACACATGCGCGTGCGACGCCGGCTACGCCGGCCTCACGTGCGGCCAGGCGGTGACGACGCTGAGCCGCGGCGACACGGTGGTGGGCCCCCTGCCGCCTGCTGCGTGGGCGTACTATGCGCTGCCACTGGCGGCGGATGACGTGCAGGTGCGGATTACCCTGACCGCCACCACCGGCCAGCCGGCGCTGACGGCGGCGCTGGACACGACGGTGTCAGTGCGCGCTATCGGCGCGCTGACGTCAGACGCCGCAATGATTGACAGCGCTGGCAACGCGGCGCTGCTGGCCACGCTGGCTGCCAACGCCGCCGCTGGCGCCGCCGTCGCCGCCCTGCCACCCCTCTCCCTCCTCGTCCGCCGCCAGCGCAACGAGCTGATGCTGCTGGTGGGCGTGTCAAACAGCGGCCGCGCGCGCACGGAGCTGCGCGCCACGCTGCGCGTCGACACTTACAACGCCACCGCCACGCCGGTGTGTGCGCCGGAGAACGTCACGTGCCAGGCCGCCGCCTGCCACGGCCACGGGTCGTACGTGGCAGACCCGGTGTCGTGCCGGTGCGACCAGGGGTGGGACGACCGCGTGGATTGCGCGTCGCCGCGCTTTGCCTCCCTGGGCGCCCTGCTGCAGGCAGCGCAGGGCGTGGGCGCGCTGTGCAGTGTGTGCCACGCCACCCCGCTGCTGAACGCCACCGGCGACATGCGCATCTATGCCGTGCCGCAGGCGCTGCAAAAGGGCACGTCGGTGCGGCTGGCGGTGTCGGGCGTGTCAAGCAGTGTGGGCCAGGCAGCTGACACGCCTGCCGTCCTTGTGGCGCCCGTGTTGCCGCGCAGCCTGCTGGATTTCACCATGGTGGCAGCCAGCTCCTCTGTCAACCAGACGCTTGTGCTGCCCACCTCCTACACCGGCGTCCACTTTGCTGCCGTGCTGGCACAATCCGGCGGCGGCTTCTCCATTGAGGCGTCGCGTGACGTGGCGCCCGTCCCAACCGCCAACCTGCCGTCCACCTGGTCGCAACTGCGGGAGTGGGTGATCAACACGCGACCGGGCCGCATTGTGCTGGGCATCGGCGGCGCACTGCTGCTGATTGTGCTGGCAGGCTGCGGCCTGCAGTGTGCCACGACACGCACCATGAACGAGAAACTGGACGCCATGTTCAAGGTGGGCGGTGAGATGCAGGCGATGCATGCGCGCGAAGCCGCACTGGCCGCCGCGCTGGCCACGCAGGGCGACGCCGCGCTGGCCAGCAAGCCGGCGCTGCGCAAGCTGGCCACGTCGTACCATGGCGCTGCCGGCGGCGGCGCCAGCCATCCGCCTGCGGCCACTGCTCCCCCGTCTGGTGGCGCTACAGGGGCGGACAGTGCGGCGCCAGCCCCTGCCCCTGCTCCTGCCACCACCCCACTGCGTCCAACCCCGCCGTCAACCGCCAAGCCGGCATCCACGCCGCTTGCACCGACGCCCCCGGCCTATGCCCCTCGACCCAACTTCTTTGTGGCACCCACCGGCGCGCCGGCGCCGCCGGCGGGCATGACGCCGTACTCCATGCCGCGCTACGACTGGTACGCCGGCGGCGGCGCCCCAGCAGCAGCAGCAGGCATGCCCATGCGGCCATCGATGCAGCCCAGCGCGCCCCGCCCTCCCATGCCCGCGGGTGTGGTACCCGGGGCATTTGCCATGCCCTCCTTCCAAGGCAGCAACCCCATGATGGCGACCATGCCGCCACGCGGCACACCATCTGCTGCCCCTGCCGCGGCCGGCGTTGGCTACGTCGTCGCCGTGCCGCCCCCCTACCCGACGCGTGCCGGCTTCGGCTCGCCGTCGTCGTTGCGGTATGCCTCCGCCGTGTCGCCAGGCTCAACTCGCCGCGTTGCTGACATTTAGCCCGTTTTCCTACTATTTATGTAACGTTTGTTTGTGCTGTTGCGTCGCCGCTGGGGTGCTCCAGCTGGCCATGCCTTCTGCCGTCTGCCATCATGCCTTATTGTACCGGAACTGTATTTGGCGCCACCGATGCAACGTATTGCGACGGTATCCCCTGGCCGCCGACGCGCGGCCCGGCATCCCTCGCGCTGTTGCGCGCCTGCCCTCCAGCTGGTGTTGTCATTCATAGTACCCCTATTATTAACTTCTCTGTATTGCGGTGCGCGTAGACTCAGCATTGGCCTGCGTGGCAGCCTGTGTCACATGTGACCACGAGTTGCGCCCTACTTGCCACCTACTGGCAGCGAGCTGCTCTCTCTTCTCTCCTACTGGTCTCTATCTTTTCTTTCTTTTCTCTATCTTTTGACTTTTATGCCAAACTAGAACGTGACACACGCACAACCGACAATTTCACAGCCAGCACTGACCAATTATAGTGCCGGTTTTGTGTGCATTAGCCGCGTTATTTTTGTGATTGACCCGTTGCCTGATTTAGTTTCATCACTATTCTCTTCTCTCTCGCTACGTACCCCTCCCATATCATACACACACACTTTCCCTCTCCCTCTCTGCCTCTCCCTCTCTCGCTCCCCCCCTCTCCCCTCGCCCTTGGCTCCTGGTGGTTGATGGCCTGTAGTGGTTGTTTCCCGCTCCCTACTCCTCTCCCTCCCTCTCTCGCTGTCGGCTCCTGGTGGCTGCCGGGCTCTGGTGGCCTCCCCACCCACCCCCCGCCCCTCCCCCCCAATCACAATGGCAGCGGCGGCGGCGGCGGCAGCAGCGGCGGCGGCGCTGCCCAGCGGCACGGTGTACGTGTCGGAGGCGCCCACGCGGCTGTCGGTGGCGCGGTTTGACACGTACCGCGACGTGGCGGGCGAGGAGCGCCTGGCGCCCGACTTTGCGGCGGGGGTGCCGCCGTGGCGCGTGGGCCTGCGGCTGGACGCCAAGACGCGGGCGGACGACGGCAGCATGGAGGGGGCGGACGGCGGGTGGCAGCACTACAAGGGCGACCGGGACGCGGGCGGCGGGTAGTACATCGTGCTGGTGCGCGAGACGACGGCGGCGGGGGAGGTGCGGCTGGCGGTGCATGCGGTGGAGGACGCGTACAGCCTGGCGCGCGCGCCGCGCGGCCTGCTCAACGCCAGCGCCAAGGAGCAGGTGGAGGCGTTTGACCGGCTGCAGAAGGTGGGGGAGCGGCAGACGGCGGCGGCGGTGGCGCGCCGGCGGCTGGCAGCAGACGCAGAGGAGGCGGCGTCAGGCGACACGGCAGCAACGGTGGTGGGCGCGGATGGGAAGCCGGTAGTGAAGACGTCACGGCTGGTGGAGCCGCTGCGGTATGATGGCGACGCGGGCGGCGGGGCGGGCGGCGGCGGCGGCGGTGGGAAGCGGCGTGGTGGCGGTGGGGGTGGCGGCGGCGATGGTGGTGGCGCCAGCGGCGGCGGTGGTGGTGGCGGTGGCGATGACGGTGACGGCGGCGGAGGCGCGATTGCCGCACCCGGCGCCATCCCGGGCGGCCTGGATGACCTGTACGCGCAGCTGGAGGCGCGGGAGGGCGGGGAAGGGGACGATGGCGACGGCATGCGACGCGGTGGCGGGGAGGAGGACGGCGGGGATGGACGCGTGTTTGACGGGTTTGGTGACGGCGACGACGGGGAGGCAGGGCTGGACTTTGACGGCGGCGGCGAGGTGGGTGACGACGCGGGCGACGACGGCAAGGCGGAGGAGGGCGTGGATGCCAACCTGGTGCAGGGCGTGACGGCGGACGACCTCATAGAGGGCGAGAACGCCATGATGGCGGCAGAGAACGAGGACAAGGACGACATCTCGGAGCTGGACGCCGATGAGGTGATCCGGCAGCTGGAGGACGACCGCGACACCAAGACCGCCATTGCGGCGGCGGCGGCGGCAGAGCGCGCCAGCGCGGCGCCTGACCTGGGCAGCAGCGTCGGCCGCCGCAAGAGTACCGCACGGCTGGACCGGGAGGACGCAGCAGCAGCGGCGGCAGCAGCTGCTGCCGCAGCGGCTGCCGCGGCGGCAGGCGACATCTTCCCCGACGCCGAGCCCGCCGCCAAGCGGCCGCGGCTGCGGCTGGAGTACCAGGACGAGGAGAGCCGCATCCGGGAGCGGCTGCGCGAGGCGCTGGTGGCGAACGGCAACCGCATCAACAAGCGCACGCTGGACCTCACGTTTGCGGGCGAGAGCCGGGAGCGCGGCGAAGCCTACAACCTGCTCGTCCTCATGGTGCTGGCCTCCATGACCAAGAAGCGCACCAACGTGGACGGCAAGGACGAGTGGATTGGCAATGCACGGTAATTAGTGGTAGTTCTGTGTGCGCGCTTCAAGTAGAGGTATTATCATGAAAACTCGCGCAGCATGCGCGCCGTCACACCCAGCATATCATACACCGTGGACACCATGACGCGCAGCACGCGCGCCTCGGTGGCGTAAAAGTTCCTGCAGCGTGGGGGGCAAATGGGTGAATGGAGAGAAATTGGTGAACGTGTCGGCAGCCAATCACGATGGTGCGCACGCGCAACGCACACCACCACCTCGTCGCCCTCCACGGCGTAGAACTTGAACGCCTTGTCGGGCTGCAGCTCTGCATCCACTTCCAGCGCCGCCACCGCCACGCCCGCATGCCGCGCACTTGCAAATCGCACCCGAAGCGTCCTGCGCGGTGTGAATGTGTGGGAGTGGTATTGTAAGTGTGTCGGGTGTCAATGCGCTCGCATCGTAGCGGTTACGCACAAGTGGTACGGCAGCGCCTCCATGCCTGGTGCGCGCGTACTGCCCCCACCAGTTGCTGCCGCTGCGGCCGCCGCACCAGCACTGCTGCGTGTCGCCACTTCGACATCCGCTGACACAGGGTGCGCCGCCGCGCGCGGCGGCGCGGAGGCAGCCGCCGTGTCGACCTCCATTGTCGTTTTCAATACACAGTGTTGCTAGTCGGTGGCTTTGGCTGCGAATAGCTTGCAGTATACCAGGTACCGTACTGCAGTCGTCACAGTTCTTGTTGCGGTGGCGATGGCGGAGGGGAGAGGAGAGAGGGGGTTGTGACTTGCACCATAAAAGAATCAGAATCAGAATCAGAATTGAATCGGTAAAAGGAATTAATTACAAATTATGCACACATGTACGCCCTCGTATCCAGACACTAGCACCCTATCCCTCCTTTCGCAGCAGTTTTGGCGCTTGTGCACGGTGGCGCCTGCGAGTTTGCACTTTGCCAACTCGAGACTTCCCAGCAGGCGTATCCGCGCCACGATGTCGTATCCTTGATTCCTTGGACATGGATGTTGAAGGATGTTCGATGTTCGCCCTGCACCTGTTGCAGTGACTATTGCAGTACCGGGTGCCGGCACCGTATGCATGCCGGCTCGTTGCCGGGTACGGCGCTGCAACTGCTGCAGAGCGGTGCGGTGGGCTGGCGGCGAGTTTGTGGCTGATGCGGCGAGCCGGCGGCCGGCGGCGACTCGCCGGCGAGGCGCGGCGACAGCGCGCTGCGGCGCTGCGCACCCGCGGCCACTGACCGCAGCGACAGCAGCGCGCCCACTGCTAAAGTCGACCGCACCAGCCGCGCACCACCACGTGGCGTGACCCCGTTTCGCCTACCGTCACAGTACCTGGTTGCAACTTGCAATAGCAGCACTGCTGCAAGTAGCAGGGCAAGTTCAACATGTCAAAAATCAAGATGAAAATGAAGATGGTGTCGGTGAGCTGTATTGGACATGAATGCAGGCCTGCCACGCACATTGATGGCGGCGGCGGCACCCAGGGACAGTACACCCGCGACGGTGATAGGTGTGCGCGCTGATAAAGGCAAACAGGTGCAGGGGGTATGCATCATGCAGGCGCGGAGGCGCAGGCCGCACAGGCGCACGGGACAGTATCGGTAACTGCATGCAACGCTGTCACACGCAACGAGCATGGTAGCACGACAACACGACGCCAAATAGCACAGCAAAGAAAGAAATATGCACACACGACAGCAACAGTACCCGTTTTGATCATTACACGTCGTCAGCGTCAAAGCCAGAGCGCGCGACGGCGGTGGTGAGGTGCTCCGCGGTACGCGGCGGCGCGGATGCAGCAGCGACCGCATTGGACGACGGCGAGCGCAGTGGGTTGCCGCGCATGACCGCGGCGGCGGCAGGTGAACGGTAGGACGACAGAGAGCCAGACACAGTTCCAGGCATGGCAGCGGCGGCGTCGGGAAGCGGCGTGGCAACTGGCACGGCAGCGGCCGCGGCAGCCACGGCGATGGAGGCACGAGCAGTGCCGCGGCCCTGCCGAACAAGCGGGCTAGCAAACGGCGCGTAGGTGTCCATGACGGCACCGCGTGAGGCGGTTCTAAACCGTGGCGGCAGGTTGGAGGGCTGGGCAGCGGCCGCTGATGCCGCAGCAGCGCCGGATGCGGCGGCACCCCCAGAAGTGACAGACCCGCGCAGCGGCGACCTGAACAGCATGCCCCCTGTGCCGGCGGCGGCGCCGGCTGCTTCAGTGGCTGCAGGCGGTGCCGTCGCGAGTGGGGACGCAATCGTGGACAGCCGACGAGAAGCGGCGGCGGCGATGGCGGCATCCACAGAAGCCGGTGACATCAGGTTGCGGTCACTGGCGCCCACCCCAGGCTTGCCGCCCCGCAAGTTTCGCTTGCTGCCGTACTTAGACCCCGCGAAGCGGTTGGTTGGCGCAAAGGCGGCGCGGGAGTCGGGCTCGTCGCTGGGCCCAGCGCGCGGCACCGGCGGCGCTGCGGCGTCCTCCGCATCAATGACGCTGAGGAAGGTGGCACGGCGGCGGTACAGCGCCGAGCGCAGTGCCTCCGACCCCTCAGGCCACAGCTCCTCCTTGCCCAGCACCACCGTCAGGCGGCGCAGCGTTGTGGGTGTGGCAGTAGCCAGGAAGGAGTCCGCCACCGCGGTGGCAACAGCCGCCGTCGTCGCGCCCGGGAGGCCCGCCGCAATCACTTGGCTGCTGCGGCGCAGCGCGCTGGTAAAGGCGACGCGCGCCTCCTCTGGGTCCTTGTAGCGGCTGCCGCCGCCGAAGCGGCCGCCCACATCGTCGTCGTCGTCGTTTGCAAAGTACGTCAGCACCGCAATGTGCGCCGCCGCCGTTACCGCCTGCTGCACCAGCTCTGTGGCCACCGCCGGTGACAGCGTTGCAGAGCGGCTGCGGGCAGCGCCCAAGAACCGCGATGATCCTGCGACGCTGCGCGTCGGCGCCGCCGCCGTCGTGACGTCACCAATCGTGCGGCTGCTGGTGCTCACGGCGGTGCTCGCATTGGTGCGTGCCATTGCCAGCGGGTTTGCCGCCGTGACGACCACCGGCGCGGCAGGCACTTCGTCCATCCCCTCGTGCAGCGCGGCGCACAGCGCCACAAACGCCGGCTGTGGCAAGAGGCCCGTGCCCGTGGGCGGATACGAGGACATCAGGGCCTGCAACGCTTCAGTGCGCGTCAGGCGCTCTGCCAGCAGGCGGCTGGAGCCCACGCTGGTTGTGACGGCACCGCTCACCGCGCCCGCCACGGCGCGTGCCTGCTGCGCTGACAGCGGCGGCAGCAGTGGCAGCGCTAGCAGCGGGTTGGCGGCCGCCACATTCACCACCATCTCTTCACCGCCGCCCTCCAGTGGCTCCGAGTCGATGCTGTTGGAGCGGTCAGAGTTGGAGTGTGTGTCCTGCGCCTGCTTCACCGCGCGATACCGTGCCGCCACCCACAATATGATCGCCACCAGCGCCGCCAGCACGGCCAGTGTGCCCAGCACGGCGCCAGCAATGCTGGGCACACCCAGTGTTGCCGATGACGACGCCAATGCCGCTGCTGGCTCCAGCAAGGTGACGTTGAAGGGCGGCAACATTGCAGCACTTGATGCGGTTGCCGTCACAGTATTTGTCGGCGTCGCAGTCACGCCGGGGACGCCCGGCGGAATAACGACAGCGGGCGGGGTGCCACTGCTCGATGCCGGCACTGGCGGCGTCGCGGAGGTGGAGGCCGTGG
>ERZ778022.5252-NODE-5252-length-10622-cov-2.474307_pt1 | contig 10622 bp, 10 predicted proteins | sample MGYA00375752_ERZ778022 | MGnify/ENA primary metagenome ERZ778022 (study PRJEB29350, sample SAMN05389826) | bioreactor metagenome | isolation source: Thiocyanate bioreactor | place: South Africa: University of Cape Town | collected 2014-04-04 ...
CGACGTTCCCGCGATCGGGACACCATCGGCATAGACCGCACCACCGGGCGCACCGGCGGCAAGATTCTGCGTTTGCTCGACCGTGACGGCGCGCGGAGCCCTGTCGAACAGCGTCACACCGCTATCGGTGTAAATCGCCATGTCGCCGTTAGCGCGCGAAACCGTTCGTATCCCGACTTCCGTCGAAAGCTGCTTCAGGACTGCGTCGCGCGCGTCAAGGACGTCGGTGACATCGCGGCCGTTGCTTGAGCCGCGAATGACCTGGTTATTGAGATTTTCAAACTGCGAGAGAAGATCGTTGATATTGGCAACGGACGTTGCAATGTCGGCATCCGCCTGCTGCCGCACCTGCGTAACCGTCGCGGAGGCGGAATTCAGCGCGTTCGAAACATTCTTCGCGGCGGAAACGACGCTTGCGGCGACGGCCGGGTTTTGTGGATTACCGGAATACGTTTGGAGCGTCGCGCTCAGCTTTGCGATCAGCGCGGCGGGCGAGTGCTCCTGGTCGGTATCGTCGACGGTGCTTTGCAGCTGGCCGAGCGCCGACGTGATCGACGTCTGCGCCTGGCTCGCCGAATTGGCTGTCAGATACGTATTGAAAAGGAGTTGGTCCGACGTCCGATCGATGCGGGGAACGCTGACGCCGACGCCTGGACCGCTGACGAGCGTCGCAATTTTGCGTGTCGCGTCCGCGTCGTGCACGCGCGCGATGTTGCGCGACACCACCGAAATTTGCTCGGAGGTTGCCTGCAGACTTGAGCGCGCCGTGTCCGTACTCAGCGTCAACGACATATGCGGGACCTTCCCCTAGAACTCCCGGCTACCGCACGAGATTGACGAGCACATCCAAGAGCTCTGTGCCCGTCTGAAACACCTTCGAGTTGGCTGTGTAGCTGCGCTGAGCTTCGACCATCGTCGTCAGCTCGGACGCGAGATCGACGCTCGATTTTTCAAGAGCGCCGGAAACGATTTTTCCGAGAGAACCGGAATTCGCCGTTCCAAGCTGAAGGTCGCCGGATTCCTTGTTCGTCGCGAACACGTTGCCGGAAATTGCCGTCAGGTTGTCGGGGCTGGCGACGTTCGCCAGCGGAATCTTGAAGGCATCGACGCGAGAGCCGTCGGCATAAACTGCGGTGACGATGCCTTGCGCGCTGATCTCGAGCCGATCGACAGCCGACGGTCCGTTGCCGTTCGCGCTGGCGTCAACAGGGATGTAGGCGCCGGCGAGCTGCGTGGTATTGCCCATATTGAAATTCAACGTTGCGCCGTTGGGAACGTTGACCGAAAGCGTTGCGGGCGACGGCGATGTCAATTTTCCGGTGGTTCCGCTGAACGTCAGCGCCTGCGTCGTGAGCTGCGATCCGGCCGCATACGGGAATCCGCCGCCAGCGCTGGCTCCAGCATTGTCATAGACCGAGACTTCCCACTGATTGGGACCCGTCTTCGCCGAGTAAATATCGAGCGTAACCTTATGACCGAGATTATCGTAAGTGATGATCGACGTCTTGCCGGCGAAATCGGCGCCGGCCGCGTTCGCGGATGGAAGGCTGGTCGAGACGGCGGCATCGGAGGGCAGGTTGACTTGGAAGTTACCTGACGTCGATGGCGTCGCTTTCAGTCCGAGATTTGCAGTGCCGACCGGAACCAGACCAGCGGCGCTATTGATGACCGACGAGCTTCCGCCGTTCAGAAGATCGTATCCGAGCAATGTAAATCCGGCGGCATTGACGAGTTCGCCATTCGTCGAAATGAAACTGCCGGCGCGCGTCAGGTAAGGCGTGCCCGACGGACTCTGAACCATGAAGAAGCCGTTGCCGCTGACCGCGAGATCCGTCGGCGAATTCGTGTAGCTCAAGTCGCCCTGATGCGTGACCGCACGGCGGGCGATGGTCGAGACGGAGCCAGGGACGTATGATGCAACGTGGCCTTCGGCGACGAGTGTCGCAAATTCCGCAGAAGCTTCCTTGTAGCCGGTTGTATTGACGTTCGCGATGTTGTCCGCGACGGTTCCCATACGGTCAGACTGGACAGCCATGCCTGAGATGCTGGTAGTCATTAATCCGTAAAGGCCCATCGACACTCTCCTGCTCGGAAATGATAGATTGTTCAAGAGAAGCATTCGGGCCTTGCGTGAGACTGTTTGCAGTCTCTTCCGATGAGGACATTTGCGCCTCTCCGGAAAATTCCTTGAGGCGGTAACCGAGGAACCGCTGGGAATCGATCGGATCGTGACCGAGCCGCTGCTTCAACCGCTTGCGCAGACGGCTGATGTGGCTCTCGATGACGTTCTCGTGGATCTCGTCGTTGAAGATGCCGTACACGCGATTGAAAATCTGGGTCTTCGTCACGCGTGTGTTGCGGCTGAGAACGAGGCATTCGAGGATTCGGCGTTCGCGGCGCGGCAGGGACAGCACTTCGCCGTTCACCAGAGGATCGCGTCCATCGAAGAAGATGCGGATGCCGGCGATGTCGACGCACTGCTCAGCCATTTTCATCCGGCGGCGAATCGCGCCGCTGCGCGCCAGGACTTCGCGGACATGAAAAGGCTTGGCGAGAACATCGTCGAACCCGAGCGAAAAAAGTTCGAGCGTTTCATTCAACGCCCTTGCCTCGATCAGGCCGATGAGGGGTGCCCGGCACCGCGATCGGATGCGGGACGATATTTGCCGCCGATGCTCGACGGAACCGATCAGGAATCCTTCGATGACGGAGAGGTCAGAATCATTAACTGACTCAAACCATTCAGGAAATTCGTGCGACTCAACCGCAACCGCTGCGATGCCCTCGCGTTCAAAGCACGCGACACAGCCTCCCGCGACCGTGGACCGGTCGTCCAGAACAACGAACATCAAGCCTCCCCCGCATAATTCCGTGCACGCCACTTCAACGCAGATACAGTGATTCATGTGACTTATTAACAATTATTTCGTAATTGCATGGGTCACAAAAACCACACCAAATCAATTCGGAGAGGTTTAGTCCGGGACGCGATAGTTGTATCGCCTTAGTCGAGGCCGATTTTCCGAGATGATTCCAAATAATGAACTCAATGCATTCAATTGGGTTCATTTGAATAGTGATATCGTAGAGAATTTGCGTTTCAATACAGAATGATATTCGCCGACATATTCATAGCCGATCGAGGTCTTGGCCTCACGGCGCATCACAGAAATTGAGTGTGATGAAACAAACGCGAACGCGCAAACTTCGCCGAGATGCTCTCAACCGTGATATCGCTACGGCCGATGACGTGCGCGTTTTCGAGCGGCGCAATGATTTTCGCTATTCGGCAAGCCAGCATGCGGCGATGCGCTTTCGCAGCGCGAATATGATTTGCGATCTGGTCGATCTGTCTGAAACCGGTGCAAAGATCCGAATTCTCGACGGCGCCGTCCCGAACATCGACGAGCGGGTTGTACTGACGCTTTTCGATGGAACGCCCGTCGATGGGCACGTCTCTTGGATACGAGACAAGCACATCGGGATCGCTTTTCGCAGCCCAGTGATGAATGTCGCCGATCGCCTCGACTTCGAGGATCTCGGTAGCGCGTTTTTCGGGAAGGCCGTCACGCTGCAGAAGGCAACGCGGCGGTCGTAGCGAAGGCCACGCCGCGTAAGCGTTCCGCAAGGCCCGCCTGTTATCCCTTGCTGAGCCGGGGTCAGCTTTCAAACGTATCATGCGCATTCGCACGCCGTTGCCGTCGAATTTTGAAGCGCTTCTTGCGGATTTCTTCAATGACGCCGACGCGCCGAGCGAAGCGTCACCGCCTTCGCATCGGTTCTCGATCAGCAGTCTCGAGGCCGCGTGGGATGTTGCGGCTCAGGCGCGCGCGACGCCTCAGCGCGAGGATCTGGATCGTGATACCCGGCGAACGGCTTATCGCAACGAGAGCGAGAGCACGCTGACGGCCGCGCTCGATCCGCAAAAAATTCTGAGCGAGCTCGGTTTGCATTCTGATGCGACGGAACACGAGATCGCCATTCTCCGCAGAGAATTCGCGCTTCGCAATCATCCTGATCGGGTCCCTTCCGACCTTAGAGAAATCGCAACGCAACGCATGATGATTGCCAACGATCTCATGGACAGGCATCTCGCCCGACAGCGCCGCTCGAACGGTTAACAACCGGTAGCCAGACTTTGTTAAAATGCAACCTGCCCCGTTCGCGATGTTGCGACGAATATCGCGTATGGTCTCCGTTATGGTCCGAGACGGCCACATGAAATTACGGGGACTATGATGAGTGAGAATTCCCTCGACCTGCAGATCCTTCGCGCGCGCATGAGCGGCCTTGGCGAACGTCTCGATAGTCTCTGGTCAGATCAACTGCGCGAGCATCGCTATCTCGATAGCAATACCACCGAATGCGCGTACTGGCATTCCGGCTATCATCAGGCGCTTGCCGATCTCGTCAGCCTCATCGAAGGGCCGCGCCCTATCTGCGGCAGCGCGGGCAAGTCCAATCCGTCCCGGCCGGCCGGGCAGGGTGCAGAAAGTTTCCAACCGGCATAAACTGGTGGAACATTTCGCACTCTTTTTCGAAAGCCTGCTGCGGCTGCGCGAAGTGGCGAAACTTGAATTGCGATGCGGTGCCAATTCGCTGCTTCAATATGGATTTCAGATCGCTGCCGTCGCTGCCGACGAACGTGATCGAAAAACGGCCTAAATTATCGATGAAGCCGAGGGCGTAGGCTCCCGGGCAGTTTTCGACCAGCTCTTCTTCGATCGTATCGGCGGCCAAATCAAACGGGCCGCGCCATCCCGCTCCGAGCGATTCCTGCTGCGTCATATCAACAGACCCTAAATATAGATCGCGTTTGCCTGCCTGCCATTCGCAACGTCAGCGCTCGATGGCTGCTGACCGTCATTGCGTCGTCGGTGCTGCGATTGATCCGGCATTTCACCATCGCGCCGGGGCATCCCGTCGTCCTGCCGGCCACCCAAGTTTGCGCGTGCCTGGCTTCCGTCCTGGAACGTCGAGCTGCCGTTGTTCAGCAAGCTGTTCAAGTTTGAATTGGAACTGGACGAGATATCCGAGATCTTCAGGCTCTTCACGTCGTAGCCGGCGTCGCGCAGGCTTTGCTCCAAACCCTTGCGGTCATCGTCGAGCAGCCTGGCTGTCGCCGCTTTGGATGCCTCCGCATCGATATCGAGAGCGCTGGCTTTGAGGCTGAGCTTCAATCGGACCGTTCCGAGATCGGGTGGTGAAAGCGTCAAATCAATGCTTCGCAAAACGTAGCCTGCAGCCGGAGGCTGATCGGCTGGTTGCCGCGGGGTAAACGGTTCGGCGCTGGTGCGATCGCCGGCAAGCGCGGTCAGCACGCCGCTGCGAACCTGTTGTGTCGCGGCAGACAGGGGAGCTGGTATTTCCGGAATATCCTGCGTGATGTTTTCGACAGGCGTGGAAGTTGATGCGTCCAAAATCTGGCGCGCGCCTGCGTCCGGTGTTGCGGACTCTTTGCGTGATCCCGATCCGCCGCCTTGCGTGTCGCCGAAGTTCTGCTGCGGCGCTGTACCGGCCGTCGGCTGGGGCTCTGCGCTTCGTGCGGCTCCGATCATATCCGTCGAAAGCTTGGGTGCGCCTGTATCACCTTTGCTCTCTGCAGCAGCGGTCAACGCCGAGAGGGCGTTTTCCGCGTTGGTCTTGTTCGTCACCGTTTCAAACATCCGGCTGTCCGATCCGGCGTTCCTATCGTCGAAAATCCAGTGCGCCTCGCGCGATTGAACCGACACGGGCGTCGTGACTGTGTCTTCGACGTCGGGCTCGGCCACCGGCGTCGTGTCCTGCGCCGCCATCAGGCGCTGCCGGGCCTCGAGCAGCGCAACGACGCTCGCTTGTTTGAGGATATGCCCGGGAATCACTGCGTTCGTGACATTCGTCGCGGCGCTATCGTCGTTCGATGCCGTTTCCGGTGCAGGCCCGGTTGCGGGCGGAGCGGTCCATGCCAGCGGCGGATTTATCGAAGCGGGCGCGGGCTGTGCTTCCTGGCCGCCGAGCGTGTCGACGGTTGCCTCGAACGATGCTTGCACATCATCGTCCGATCGACTTTCGCGTTGAGATTTTTCAGATACCTTCGGCCTCTTGTCGACCGATTTGGGGTCGGCGCGCTGTTCGCGAATGTTTGTTCGGCCGGCGGGGCGATCGCGAGCCCGATCGCTGGACACGTCGGCATCCTGCGCCTTCGGGGTCGGCCTCGACCCGCGATATGTTTGTGCCGGGCTCCGACTTGAAATCGTATCGATGATGCTTTGGCCCTGAGCGGCGCGCGAAGCGACTTCGGTCATTTCTTGGTCCCAGACATGATCATGTTGGCTTCTTCGATGGCGGCATCGGCGCTTTTGACGGCTGTCGACACGCGCGACAGCTCCGTTGCCGCACGCGAAACTTCAATCTCTGCGTTGCGAGCGTCGCTCGCAGGCGCAAATTTATTCTGCGTGACCGTTTGGGCGATGTAGCCCGCAACCTCGCGGATTTCGACATCATTGCCGGTCAGGCGATCGGCCGTGATTTGGCGCAATGCCGACAGGGCTTCGGCCGCGCGCGCGCTCGGCGCGTTCGCAGCGGCCTGATACAGCATGGCCCGGTCGAGATCTTCGGCGCTATCCGGTTTCAATGATAGCGCTTCGTTCGCGGCGGCCTGTGCCAGACTTATGCGGCCCGCCGGCAACGCTGCAGCCGCCATCGCAAGGAGCAGATCGATGCGCGACTGACGGTCTGCCGTCGACGTTGCCTCCGTCAGCTTCTCGACCATATCGCGGCCATCGAATTCGTCGCGCTTGGCAGCGGCAGCCGAAAAATCGCGAAAGAGTTTCCAGGCGTAGATCGATCGTCCATATCGCCGGAGATAATCGGTCAGCAGCAACATGGCGCGTTGCGTCTCGCCTTTGCTGACAAGCACCGGAATCTCGCGACGTACGGCCGCTTCCTCGATTGCGGTATGAGGACAGGCGAGACGGGCTTCATCAAGGAGCGCGATAGCTTTAGCGTCGTCGTTGCCGATATAGAGCGACGCTCGCGCCAGCGCGAATGGTCCGACCAGACTGACATCGACGGATCGCGGATCGACGTCGGCCCAAAGCTTTCGCGCCGCGCTCGTCTGACCCTGCGCATACTTTATTATGCCTTGCGCCAGCGTACGGTCGGCTTCGTGGCGGGTCTCGTCGTTCGCCAGCGGCTTCAACACTCCGTAATCGCCGCCGCTCAAAACGTACACGAAAGCGTCGCGAACCTGCGCATAGTTGTCCCAATCGGACTTTTCAAAAGCGCGCACGACGGCTGAAATTTCCGACAACAGGCGGCCCTGATCGGCGAGTGCGCCCTCGTCGCCTTGCACGACGATATCCTGCACCGTTCCCAAGCGGGCGAGCAATCGGCGAAGCTCGGCGCCCTTTTCAGTATTGACGCCCAGAACGCTCGCCGATGCTACGGCCCTGGCTTTTGGTTGCGACGTCACCGCGCCGCCTGACGTGAACATCGGCAGCACATAAAAATACGCGCCTGCGCCTATGCCGCCAAGCACGACCACAGCGCCAGCGATCAACGCCTGACGCTTCATTTCTTGACCTCTTTGATGAGGATGTCGATCCTGCGGTTTTCCGGCGCCTCGCGATTGGAGGGAATTTTGGGGTCCCGGTCGGCGCGGCCTTCGATGGCTGAAAATCGCGTTTCAGCAATGCCGCCGCGCACGAGCATGTAATAAGCCATTTGCGCGCGTGCCGCGGAAAGACGCCAGTTGTCGCGACTATCGGTGTGCCCGCGGACGACGATGCTGCCCGGCAAGGATTTCAGAACGTCACCGACCTTGCTCATGGCGAGAACCAACGCGGGACGCGGCTTCGCGGAGCCGACCTCGAACATGTCGAAGTCGGCGCCATCGAGCAAACTGACGAGCAAGCCTTCGGACGTCGCCTTCACTTCGATCTCGGGCGCAGCACGGGAGCCTTTCGCCAAGGCACTGCTGATGTCGTCCTGCAGCTTTTTGGCTTTTGCTTCGTCGGCTACGTCAGCAGCAGCATCTGAAGGTTTCTGCGCATTTGCTGCCTGATTCTGATCTTTGGCATTGAGCGCGGTGGCGGCCTGCTTCGTATCTTGCGCCTCCATCGCGCGCGCATTCTTCGCGGCGTCCTTGCCTGCCACACCGGATGGCGGCGGCGACGCCTGCGCGGTTGGCGCTGGTGGTGCCGCCGGCGTGGGATTGGGCTGCGATGCAGGCCTTTGGGCGGCTGACGATTTTCCGGACCGGCGATCGGCGCGATCAAACGGATCGCTGATGCTGCTGTCCAACGGACTTGCCGCCGTCATGGACTGGCTGGCCTTGGCTTCGTCTGCAAGCTTGTCCAGAAGCTGCCCTGGATTGTCGAAGAGCGCTTCTTCCTTCTGCGCTTCCGCGCTCTTGCCGCCGGCGGAAGCGCTTCTCTTTTGCGCTTCTTCGTCCATCGCCTCGCCGATGTTTGCCTTGCTCGCCTTGGGCGCGCTGAGCTTCTGCGCTTGATCGGGATGCTGGCTCAAGCCCTTCTCGGACTTTTCCTCGTTCTGCTTCGCGTCGATCTCATTCAGATCTTCAAGGCCCTTGGGCGCCTCGAAGCGATCCGTCAGTCGCATCGGATTGAAATAAGCCGCGACCTGCACGATCGTCTTTTTATCCGCGGCATTGATCAGCCACATGACGAGAAAGAACGCCATCATGGCCGTCATGAAGTCGGCATAGGCGATCTTCCAGACGCCGCCGTGATGCTCTTCGTCGTGACTGCGACGGCGGCGTACGATGACGAGCGGTTGCGATGAAACGTCTTCCTGGCCGTTGCTCATGTCGCCGCCTCAAGCTCAGAAATCCACGCGGCAATGTTCGCTTCGATGACGGTGTCCTCGATATGCGCGCGAACGTCGGAGGATGGGCTTTCCGAATAGCCGATCTGGAACGCATCGTTCGGCAGCGAGCTGCGCAGATGCTCCAGCATTTCCGCCGGAGCCTCGATATGGACCTTGGCGCCCTCGACAAGCGCCCGCGTGATTGCTGCTTCGAGGTCTTGCACGGCGCGCTCCCGCAGTTGTTCGACGATCCAGGGACGAAGCAGCGTCGCGACGCGCTCGCCCACCGCGCGCTCAATGAGCTTCACGGCGCCATCCAAGCGGGCGGCGAGGACGTCGGCGCATTCCTGCCGGAAACCGTTGCGTTCGAGGTTGAGGCGTTCGAGAAACAGCGTCTCCGCTTCCGCCAGCCTCACTTCCGCATCCGCCTGCGCTTCGGCGCGGCCCTCGGACAATCCCTGCTGGTAGCCGTCTTCAAACGCAGTCTTGAGTTCCGTTTCGTGATCGGGTTTCACCGCAGCGGCATTCGGATGATCGAAGTCCGAAAGCATTGGAAATGCCCGACTGAGCACCCTGGCGGTCATCCGTTCTTGACCCAATGCTTCATGATGGCCGTGGCCTGATCTTCATCACGATCGATGATCGCACCGAGCTTCTCGACGGGACCAAACGCAAGCGAGCGGCCGAACGACATTCCATCGCCCGCGAATCCCGATGAGCCGAAATCGGAATCGAATGGATTGGCCCCAGGCTCAAGCAGCGGCGATGCCATCTCCGGCATGTCGAGAGGCGCCGTGACGCCGCCAGCATCCGCGATCGGCGGTCCTGCGAGCGCCGCCACCGCGCCATTGCCTTCGATGGCTGTCGCCGCGCTTCCGGTCAGCAAAAGCCGCATCGCGGGCTTGAATCCAGCGAAGACAACGATGGCGGCGACCAGGAGAATGGTCAGTGATTTGATTCCTGTCCCGGCAAGACCCATCAGCATCACGCTCCAGTCGGTGCCGGGCGCCGTGATATCGCCAAAGGGCGATTGCGCGAATTCGACAGCCGCAACGCTGATGCGATCGCCGCGCTTGGTGTCGAGACCGGCGGCTGACAGCGCGACTTTCTCAATCTCGGCAACCTGCTTCTCGATGTCTTCGGGCTTGGCGTCCTTGCCGATGATTTCAGCGATACGCTTCTTGTTGACGACGACGGCGAGCGAGATGTTGTTGACCTTGTAGCCTTCGCTGGTGGTGGAGGCGGAGTGCGAACTGATCTCGTAGTTGGTCGTTTCCTCTTTCCGATCCTGCGCCCGCTTATTTTGCTCTTTCGTCGTCGGCGCTTCGTTCGGAATATTCTGCTCGACGCTGACGTCGGTTCTGCCGGAGCCATCGGTCGAGCTCTGCGCTTCCTTGATGACGCGCGTCGAGCGTTCGACTTTGGACTCGGGGTCGTATTTCGTTTCCGTCGTCTGGTGCTTGTCGATGTTCAGGCGCGCGATTGCGCTGACTTCGAAATTGTCGATGCCGAGGTACGGCGACAGGGCGCGGCGCACGCTGTCCTGCACCTGCGTCGAGATGGTGCGCTCGAGATCGAGCATTTGGACCGGGACATCGCCGCTTGGGCTGCCGCTGCCACCGAGCAACGTTCCGTCGGTGCCGATGACCTGGGCATCGTCCGGTTTCATATCGGGAATGGCGGCAGCGATAAGATGCTTGATGGCGGGCGCCGCCGTGGCATCGCTCGCGACATCGGTCTTGATGACGACGGACGCCGTCGGAGCCTGCTTTTTCGTCCTCAGGCCGTTCTGGTCCGGCAGATAGAGGTGGACG
>ERZ778022.5258-NODE-5258-length-10609-cov-5.390563_pt1 | contig 10609 bp, 2 predicted proteins | sample MGYA00375752_ERZ778022 | MGnify/ENA primary metagenome ERZ778022 (study PRJEB29350, sample SAMN05389826) | bioreactor metagenome | isolation source: Thiocyanate bioreactor | place: South Africa: University of Cape Town | collected 2014-04-04 ...
CAGGGGCCAGAGATGGGTATCGAATACCTCCCTCCTAGTGAGCAAGAGAGTCCAAGTGACACCAGCCAGTAGCGAGTAGCGGGCGAGAGGGCGGTAGAGAGGGCGGAGTAGAGAGAGAGAGGCGGACTATGCAAAAATAGGGGAGCGCACGGGGCAGCGGCACAAATCAACCACCTGGATGCAAAGAGTACGTACGGAGTATACGCCTGGTGCCACGGCGTCCACAATTGGCGCGGCTGCACCCGCGCCACTCCCCGCAGTATCCACCCTCTCTAGCTCCCCTCTCTCCCCTCCTCTCTCCACTCTACTGCTACTAACCTCTCCTCTCCTCTCCTCTCCTCTCCTCTCCTATCGCTGCTCGCCTCATCATCAGTTCCCGCGCTCGCCATCCGAGTCGAAAAGTAACGGAACTGCAGACACTGGCACAACACACACACAGATGCGGCGACGCACGCAATTTGTACCGCTGCTCTCACGCCGGCACGTATGCGGTGACGGGCATTCACTCCCTGTTTTGTGTGCTTGTGCCCCGCGCTGCTTTATATTACCACTTTGAGTGGCGCTTCGTACCTTGAGTCACGTGACAGCAGCCAGGCAGGCAACACTGACAGCTGCCAGACGACTGACGACAGAACGGGTGACTCCCGCCGCGTTGCCAAAGGCACCCCAAACAAGACGCCATGGCGGACAGCCTGCGGTGGCCCGCCGTTGCCGCCAGTACGTCTGGGTACGGCAGCGGCAGTACCGGTACCGGAATGATGGGTGAGGGGCCGGAGCGCGACCGGCGGCGCGTGGTGGCGCTGTCGGAGGAGGTGGGGCGGCTGCAAGGCGTCATTGCGCAGCTGCAGGCGGCGGCAGCGACGGCGGCGGCGGCGCGGGAGGGCGAGCGTGCGGTGGGTGTGAGCGCGGCGGCGGAGCGCGGGGAGCAGGTGGTGAGCCTGCTGACGGAGAACCGCAAGCTGCATGAGCTGTACGTGGCGGCGGCGGCGAAGGCGGATGCGGCGGCAGAGCGGGCGGAGCGCGCAGAGGCGTCGGTGCGGCGCGGTGGCGCGGCAACAGCGGCGGGGCAGGCAGCGGTGGCAGAGTTGCAGGTGCGGTACGACGAGGTGGCGGCGCTAGCGGCGGAGCTGCACGGCGAGGCAGACCGGTGGCGCGGCGACGCGGAGGTGGCGCGCGCCGAGGCGGCGGGCGCGCAGGCGCGGGAGGCGGAGCTGGCTGCGCAGCTGGCAGCCACCACGGGTGCCACCACTGGGGTGGCGGCACGCGCACGGGAGGCGACTGCTGCCGCGGAGGCGGCACGCGTGCAGGTGGACGAGCTGATGCGCATGGTGCGGGAGCGCGATGACGCGTTGGCGACCACGCGCGCAGAGCTGGCGGCGCTGCAAGAGACGCACGACGCCGCGGTGCGCGGTTACCAGGCGCAGGTGCTGGACCTTACGCGCCGCAGCCACCTGGCGGCGCTGGATGCCGGCGCGTCCGTCCTGGCTTCCACTGCGCGCGGCGGCCCAGGCGGCGCCTATGCTGGCGGCAGCCGGTCGCCGCCGCCGGTTGGTGCCAGCAGGCTGGGTGGCCCCGGCTCCCCCTTGCCGCCCGCTCTGACGCGCACCGCGCTGGGTGCGTCGCGCACCCTCGCTCCTACAGCTGCGGCACCGGCCTTTGGCACGGACGCCAGCGTGCGCGCGTTTGAGGACGCCATCACACGCGCCGCCACCGCCGAGGTGGAGCTGGCGGGCGCGCGGGAGGCGACAGCGCGCGCGGCGGCGCTGCAGGAGCGGCTGGAGAGCGCGGCAGAGGAGGAGGCGGCGCTGCGTGCCGAGTGCGCGGGCGCGCGGGACCACGCGGCGCGTGCCAGCGCCGCCGCTGCCGCCGCGGATGCGCGTGCCGCCACGTTGGCAAGCGAGCTGGCGGCAGCGCAGGCGGCTGCACGGGCGGCGGCAGGTGAGCGTGACGCGGCAGCGGCGCGCGCCGCGTCGGTGGAGGCGTCGGCGCGGGAGCGGGCGGCGGCGGCAGCGGCAGCGACGGCGCAGGCGGATGAGCTGTCGCGCGCCATCGTGTCACGCGACCTGCGCCACCGCGACCTGCAACGCAAGTACGACGATGCGGTGGCGGCGCTGGCACGCGCGCAGGCGGACGCCACCACCGCTGCCGTCGCGGCGGCAGGCCATAACACGACGTCGAGCGACGTGGCAAAGCGGCTGCTGGACACGCAGCGCGAGCTGGTGGCCGCCGCGCAACGCGCCAAGGAGGCAGAGTCGCTGACGGCGCGTGCGATGGCGGAGGCGGAGGCAACGGAGCGCGCACGTGCGCTGCTGGCGGCCGAGCTTGCTGCCGTGCAGCAGGAGTTGCGCACCATGGCGCTGGTGGCGGTACCGCAGGCCTTGGTTACCCATGCACCAACGGTGGTGCATGAGGAGGAGCACGTGCCATACAGCTACGAGGCTGCGCCGACGGCGGCCCCACCCGCGCCAGCGGCGGCGCCTGTGCCTGCTGCTCGCCACCTGCCACCAGCCGCCTCCTCCCCAGCCCTGCTTGCACGCGGCCACATGGCGGCGGCGGCGGCGGCAGCGCCCCTGCCACCCCCGGCGCCGACGTCGGAGCCGCCGGCGCGCGTCGTACACGCGCCCGTTGCGGCTCCGGCACATGTGGCGCCGCATGCGCCGCTGCAAGTGGCGCCACACGCACCGGCCGGCATGGTCATGATGGATGACGATGGCCACGCGCCGCTGCATCATGTGCCCACCACACACCTGCTCACCAGCGCCGTGCGTGCCACGGCGCCGCCGCCGCCTGCTGCCGCGTCCGCGTATGTCCCCCCACCGGCACCCGCGCCCGCGCCCGCGCCTGCGCCTGCGCCGTACCGCACTCTGCATGCGGCGGCCTCCACACCCGCCATGGCAGCAGCCGGCTCGCCGCCAGCTCGCGGCCTGCCGCGGTCGTACACCACGGCCAACGCGGCGGCAGCGGCGGGCATGGACCCACACGCGTTGGCGGCAGGGTGGGCGACAGCACCGCTGCCAGTGGCTCGCGCCCCTGATGCGCCGCCGCCGGCAGTGGCCCGTGTGCCTAGCATGGCTGCAGCAGTGTCGGAGGCGGGCGACGGGAGCAGTGGGCTGGCGACCAACCCGTATGCATCCGCATCCAGCTTGCGCGCTCTGCCATCAGCCACGTCCATGCATGGCTTCCCCTCTGGCGCTGCGTTGCGTACCGCCGCCAGCGCGCCGTACTTGACGTCAACGACGCCAGGCTATGCGCCGACGGCATCCCACAGCGCCTCCACCCGCGCTATGGTGGGTGGTGTGCCGCGTGTGGACGACACCGGCCTGCCGTCGCCTGCCTTCCCAGTGTTACATGCCGCCCGCAGTGCCACGGCGGTAATGCTGGCCGCGCGGGATGCGGCGGTGCGCGAGGCGGAGGCGGCCGGCGCGGCAGTGGCCATGGAGCGCGCCATGTCTGACCACCTAGCGGGGCAGGTGGAGGAGTACCGCACCACGACCGAGTCGTTGACGGACAACGTGGCGGCGCTGTCGGCAGAGGTGCAGCGCCTCGCCGATTCTTCGCCGCAGCGCGGGTACGTGCAGACACGACCGGTGATGGCAGGCGCGACACGGTCACGCTCCGCCGCCGCCCTGTCGCCGACGCGCTCGCCGGCGTTGCGAGTGGCAGGCAGCATGCCTGCCATGGCGCTGCACGCTGGCGGCGCTGCAGCCGTGGCGCCACCGCCCGCGTCCGCGCCTGCTGCCGCCGCCGCTGCTACCAGCAGCGACAGCGGCGGCTACGAGGGTGAGGAGGATGGTGGCGAGAGCGACGCGCTGAAGCGGCAGCTGTCGGACATGAAGTTCCGGCTGATGCGCAGCCAGACAGAGCGGCGGCTGCTGGAGCAAGAGATGAAGGCCGCCACGCTGGCAGCGGGCGCCGCCTCCAGCCGTGCGCGCACGCCCGGCCGCGCTGCATCCAGTGCCGCCGTCCTGCGCACGCCGTCACGCGAACGTGCGGCCGGTGGCGGCGCCACGTCGCCTGCCGCCGCGCCGCGGGCAACCAGCGCTGAGCCGCCGCTGCGCCGTGCAGCAACCGCAGCACCCGCTGCGGGTGGTGGCAGCCGGTCGCCGCCGTTCTCGCACCTGTCCGTCGTCGTCCCGCCCGCTCCCGCACCACCGGCACCGGCGCCAGCGCCGGCACCTGCACCGCGACCCGCGCTTGCCCCCGCGCCAGAGTCGGTGGTGGGTGTGGTGGCGTCGCCGCCTGCGCCACGCGCCATTGCGCGGCCGCCAAGTGGCCGCATGCCGGTGGTCCGCGGGTCGCCGAGTGCAGGCATGCGCCGTGTGCTGTCGCACATCTCGGAACACAGCGGTGAGGGGCGGGAGGGGTCCCCTGACACGGTGGGGTCGTTTGCCACGGACGCCGTGGTGCTGGACCGCATCACATCCACCACGGACGTCCTGACCGCCGGGTTCTCACCCAAGGCGTCGCGCCCCGTGCCGCGCATGTTTGCGCCGGTGGAGGAGGAGGAGGTGGGCGGCGGCGTCGATACGACGGGCGAGTGGGGAGTGGATGCCACCGCGCCGCCGCCAGGGAGCATGCACGCTGCCGCCAGCTGGGTAGGGTCGGCGTACCACCCTGGGTACGATGATGCCGAGCGCGAGCGCTACAGCGCCGGAGCGTACCCCGGCGACGACGGCTACGCGTCGGTGGAGGATGGGCGGGAGCCGGTGCCGCCGCCACCATATGCATCTGCCTCATCATATTCCCTGCCGGCCGCCGCCGCTGGCAGCAGCTTCCGGTCCAGCGCCGCCATGCCTGCAGGGTCCGCCCGCTCCCTTGTGCCCACCAGCAGCTACTCTGCCGCGCCCGCTGCTGCTGCGCCACCCCCTGCGCCGCTGTACGCGTCGGCCTCATCACACACGCTGCCGACCGCCGCCAGCTTCCAGACTCGCCCACTGGCGCCTTCCTACAGCGCCTACTCTGCCGCGCCCGCCGCGCCCGCTGCGCCTGTGCCACCGCCTGGGAGCATGCCGTCACCTGCACGCCCCCTGCTGCGCGGCGCCTCTGAGCGCCTGCCGCATGCGTCACCCGCTGCCGGCGGCACGCTGCGCTCCGTACAGACTGCTAGTGCCTTGGTGGCCCCCAACAGCTACTCTGCCGCGCCCGCTGCGCCGCCGCCGCCGGCAGCGGCGGCCTACGCGCCTGCCTCATCGCACGCGCTGCCAACCGCCGCCAGCTTCCATTCCACCGCCGCCATGCCAGCGTCGTCTGCCCGCAGCCTGGTGCCTACCTACAGCAGCTACTCCGCCGCACCCGCGGCTGCGCCCGCACCCGCACCCGCGCCCGCTGCGCCGGTGCCGCCGGCGGAGAGCGTGCTGTCCCCTGCCCGCCCGCTCCTGCGCGGCGCCTCTGAGCGCCTGCCGCATACGTCGCCCGCTGGCGGCGGCGGCGCGCTGCGCTCCGTGCAGACTGCCAGCGCCCTGGCGGTACCCGGTGGCGACGTGGATGCGCTGGTCGCATCCATGCGCGCTGACTTGGGGAACGCACGCGCGCGCGTGGCGGCGCGCATGGCGGGTGCCGAGGCTGACCGCCGCAGCGTTTAGTTGTGTGTTCTCCGATCCGCTTTTGTGCCGACGAGTGCCGTCCTTGTGTACCCAACATACGTGTGTCCCCACTTGTCCCCAGCTGATACCCTATCTATTGGCCCGCTTGCGTATTCAATCAAACGCTCCTCGCCGCCAGACATTATGATAACTTAGACTAGAGCGCGCCAAAGGCGCCAGCGACGCCGAGGTGGAGCAGGAGGGCGGTGGTGGAGGATGCGACCCAGTGGGGCGGGTGCAGTGGGGCGTAGGCGGCGGCGGGGAGGGAGGTGGCGGCAGCAAACAGCGCCCAGGCGCCCAGCCCGCAGACGGCACAGATGGCGACGGCACGGCGCGGCTTGGCAGCTGGCGCCCGGCTGTAGGCGGTGAGCGCCAGCATCCAGGGCAGCAGGGCGGCGCCGCGCAGCAGGCCGGCGGCAGGCGCCAGGTACAGGGCACCAAACGCGGTGATGCCAGCAAACAGCCACGCTACGTACAGCGGCGCTGACAGCGGCGCACCGGCGTCGCCTTGCCACAGCACGCTGGCGGGACGGCGGCGGCGGAAGGCGGCGGTGGCAGCGCCCCGCAGACCGGCAGCCACGGCAATCGCCAGGAGCGCGACGCCGGCCGGGGACGTCAGATCAAGACACCGAGCCAGGCTGGCAGCTACAGCCGGCGCGGCAAGCAGCAGCAGTACCTCAAGCGCAAGGGCTTCATACGAGGGTGTGGCAGCGGTGGGCACAGTCAGGAACAAGACGGGCAGGTGTGCCACCGCACACGGGATGGCGGTCTCGTCCAGGCCGACAAACAGGGTGGGCGACAGCAAGAGGTAGGTGCGCGCATTGGCGTGTAGGCGCTCGTCCAGGCCCGTCAGGCTGCGCACGCTGCGCTCCAGCGCGGCACCAACCGCTACCGCGTACGCCGCGGCGTCACCGCGGCCGGTGTGCGTGCCATACGGGTGCAGCGTCACGGCATCAATGCCGGCCGCCAGGGCAGGCGCATGCGGCATGGCGCGGGAGTGCACCAGCGCGGGCGCCGTCTGCTGCAGCATGCTGACAAGCAGCGTGGCGGCGCGGTGCGCCACAAACGCAGCGGGCACCACCGTCGGTTCGGTGCGCAGCCCGGCGTCTGCGGCAACGCGCCCCACCGCCGCCCACATCGCGCGCCATCGTGGCGGCGGTGCCACCGCGTTCACGGCGCGGGTCACAGCCGACGCGGTTGCATGGATGGCTGCCACCAGATGCGAGTCGGCAGGGTGCCACGTCCGCACCGGCACCGGCATCGCGTCTGTGACGCTGCGCAGAAAGTCCAGCTCCGCCTGCCCGCCTGCCGCGCTGGTGCCATCCAGCAGCACGCCGGGCGGCTCGTCAGAGACGCTCCAGGGTGACAGGAACAGGGCCGCTCGCACCCGCCCCATCTGCGTCAGCAGCGGTGTGCATCCGCCGGCGCAGTCGCCGCCCTGCGCGGCAGCCAGCACCGCCGCAGCGCCGCCGTCAACGTCGTCAGCATCCAGGAATGCTAGCACCACGTCGGTGCCGCGCCACCCCGCGTCATGAATGCTGCCACCAAGCGCCAGCGCCAGCCACGGCGCATCCAGCGGCGGTGCAGTCGCGGGCGGGGGGCGTGGCAGGGGCGCTCCCAACACAATGGCCTCACCGCCGGCGGCAGAGTGCCGTGCGCGCGAGATGCACACTACATTCGTTCCGCGCTTCTGCGAGTCGCCGCCAAAGTGTTGAAGATAGGCCTCCAAGCCGGCAGCAGTGCAGTGGCGCATAAAGGCGTGCGCCGCACTGCCCTCCTCCTTCCCGCTCTCCCACGCCACCTGCGCTGCGCGCGCCGGTGCCGCAGCAGCGGCAGAGAAGGTGGTTGAAAAGGTGGCGCCTTGCAGCGCGTTCTCTGCAATAAACGTGCCGCGCGGTTTGGCTTCCCCCGTGGACACACTCAACGTAGCAAACCCTACCATCACCATTGCCGCTGCCGCCGCCACACATGCGCAACTCAGCCACAGAATGCGGGGGCCCCACCTGCCTTGCCACGCTGCTCGCCACCGCGCCGTTGCTTGCAGCGCTCGTGCCAGCGCCTCGACCTCGGCACCCCGCACGCCACGGCTGCCGGTAGCATGTGACCTTACCGCCGGCAGGGGAGGTGCATCCATACTAGCGCGTGTACCCCATCCTACTCCCTCCCGGGCACCCGACCTGCTACTACAGCTGTCACTCCGCTCGTTGCTGCCTTCACCACTACTGTTCTGTCCGCTGTCGCCGCAACCGCGTCCGCTGCGACTGCTACGGCTATTACTGCTATCGCCATCAAGCTCCAGCGCCGGCTTGTCGGTGAACGTCGGCGACGCGACATGGCTCGACCGCCCATTACTATGTGGCGCCTCCGCCGCCATCGTGATGTGTGCTGCGTTGAATGGGGAGATGAGGAGGAGGCGTGATTGGTGGCCGTTGGCCGCCTGATGCCGCCAAAACCCGAACCAAAAATATAAATAGGAAGCACGCTGAAATGACCGTATTATAAGTTGAAACGCAACCACCTGTCATGCGCCACCGTTTGCTACTATTGGTTTTGCACGTGTTCTGCTGCAAGCATATTTGTGATATTGTGTGTTAAGCATCACCACCATCACTTCAACACGTCCACAACACACACAAACCGCCGCGCGGCCCGCGCCGAAAGGAGGAGGATAAAGGATCACCAGCAGGAGGGGACACAACGGGAAGTAGCAGCAGCCGAGCTTAAGCGTCGGGCGGCAGGAAGGCGGCGAGGGCGGCAACGACGGCGTCGTAGGTGGCAACGTCGGCAGGGTAGGCGTGCAGGACGCCAAAGCCGGGCTCAATGGCAAGGCGGGCACAGCGGTCCCACCCGGCCTCCCGCTCCACGCGCACGCGGCAGCCGTCCGCGCCCGCCACGCCCCGCCACCAGGTATCCAGCCCCCCGGCAGCCATCATGGTCGCCACGTCGTCCTCCAGGAAGGCGCGCAGCGGGCGGCCGGCCACCTCCACCACCGCGTACACCTTGGCGGGCCAGCGGCCCAGCAACTTGAAGCGCGCGCCCGTCGACGCCGCCGCCAGCTGCAGCTGCAGCAGCACCGACTCCAGCTGCATCAGCGTGCCGTCTGCGTCAAACTCCTCGCACGGCCACGCCAGCTGCAGCTCCAGCGTGCCCGCCTGCGTCAGCGCGGTGGCGTCGCGGTCGGAGACGACGGCAGGGATGAGGTCGCGCGTCAGCGCCAGGCCGTCCCACACCGCCGCCTGCACGCTGGCGTCCGCCACCGCGCTGCCGCCCTCACCCGACCCGCCGCCTGCCGCCCGCCCGCCTGCCGCGCCGCCCCACTGCGCCAGCCGCTGCAGCTGCAGCAGCGCGTCCGTCACCACCGGCACAAACGCGATGTTGTCGCGCGTGTCGCCTGACCCACGCTTGTCACCGCCCGCCGCCGCCGCTGCGGCGGCGCCCGCGCCTGCCGCCGCCGCTTTCCGAGTGGCGAGGCCCAAGTCGACGGGCGACACGCCGGCGCTGTGCACCCGCGCCAGCGAGGCGGTGACCAGGCGCACGACGGCGCGCAGCATGGGGATGAGAACAGGCGGCGGCAGGGTGCCGGCGCCGCCGGTGCGCACCAGATGCTGCAGCAGCTCGCTGGCGGCGGTCAGCGTGCGCGCGCTGGGCTCCACGGCGTACGGCGCCTCCACCATGGGTGCGCCGGTGGCGCTGGTGATGGCGGCACCGCCCAGGCGCATGGCGCGCAGGTGCTCCTCCGCCAACATGCAGGCGTGCACCAGCACCGCCTGCGCGGCGCCGGTGGTGGTGCGCGGCCACGCGGGCAGCACCGGCACCGGCGCGTCGGTGCCGCGGGTGATGCCGGACAGCGCGTCCTTAAAGGCGGCGCGGTCGTTGCGCCAGCCACGCAGCACCCACTCGGTGGCGGTGGTGAAGGAGGGGTCCACCCACACGGCGCACGCGCCCGTGTTGGCGGCCACGCAGCGCGTCACCAGGCGCACCACGTCCACGCCCACCACCGACACCGTGAAGGCCTCGGGCGGCGCGCGGGCGGCGTGGAAGGGCTTGGAGCGCCACAGCAGGCGGCTGTCGCCGTACACCTCAAAGTACACCGGGCTGGCATCCGCGCCCGCGCGCGCCTCCGTGGTGGCGGCGTCCGCCAGCGCCACCGCGCCCTCCAACTTCTCCCACCCCTTGCCCGCCCAGTACACCGCGGTGGCCATGTTCAGGAACCGCCGCGCCGTCTCGCCCGCCGCGGCAGCCAGCGCCGCCTTCTTGGCCTCCGCTGCCGCCGCTGCCGCCGCCTCTGCACAGGGTTCGCCCCCCTTGCTCTCGCTGATACCCGCCGCCGCCGCCGCCGCCGCTGCTGCTGCTGCTGCACCGCCACCGCCGCCGGCACCGCCCGCCGCGCCGCCGTCATCCTCCACCAAGCGCCACCGCGCCGACCCGGGGTGCATGCTGAGCGCGTGCGTCTTGTGCACGCCGCCCACCTTCACCTTCCGTTCCTCTGCCGTCTTGCCGTACCCCAGGTCGCCGTTCTTGCCAAAGGACCCCAGCCCCACCACCGCCTCCTCCTCTGCCAGGTCAGCCAGGAAGGTGGTGGTGGAGCAGCCCACCTCGCACCCCGTGATGGCGCTGGCGCCGGACGGCAGGCGGGCGGCGGCAGCGGCGGTGGCGCTGGCGCCACCGCCAGACATGCCCTCCACCCCAATCAGCTCCACCGCGCGGCCGGAGCCGTAAAACGCCACCGCCGGCCACACCTCCTTGCCGCGCAGGCCGGTGAACATGATGCCCTTGGCCGTGCCCTTGATCGTCATGCGCACCACGCCGTCCCCCTCGTCCATGTCCAGCTCAAACCGCACCGTGTCGCCCTTGTAGATGCGCGTGTCGTTGGAAGACGACAGCGTGGAGCCGGCGGCGTAGCGGTACCCGTTGTACGCGCGGTACATGTAGAACGACGGCGCGGAGTTGTAGTCGGACGACGTGACGGGCTTGGTGGACAGGCCAAACACGATGCACTGCGGAGCGGGGGTGGAGGGGGGGGGGGG
>ERZ778022.5260-NODE-5260-length-10608-cov-4.346442_pt1 | contig 10608 bp, 10 predicted proteins | sample MGYA00375752_ERZ778022 | MGnify/ENA primary metagenome ERZ778022 (study PRJEB29350, sample SAMN05389826) | bioreactor metagenome | isolation source: Thiocyanate bioreactor | place: South Africa: University of Cape Town | collected 2014-04-04 ...
GCGGACTCGGCGAGATCGCCATCCCCGAGAACGAGCCGGGCTCGTCCATCATGCCGGGCAAGGTCAACCCCACGCAGTGCGAGGCGCTGACCATGCTGTGCTGCCAGGTGCTGGGCAACGACGTGGCCATCAACATCGGCGGGGCCTCGGGCAACTTCGAGCTGAACGTGTTCCGCCCGATGGTGATCCACAACTTTTTGCAGAGCGTGCGCCTGCTGGCCGACGGCATGGCGAGCTTCAACGACCACTGCGCCGTGGGCATCGAGCCCAACCAGGCCCGCATCAACGACCTGGTGGAGCAGTCGCTGATGCTGGTGACGGCGCTGAACCCCCACATCGGCTACGACAAGGCGGCCTTCATTGCCAAGAAGGCGCACAAGGAGGGCACCAGCCTGCGTGCCGCCGCCATCGCGTCGGGCCATGTGACGGGCGAGCAGTTTGACCAGTGGGTAGTGCCGGGGGATATGGTGGGGCGCTGATTTCCTTGATGCAGGCCCTAGGCCCTATGCCCGAGGCTTGCTCAGAAACGCCAGCAGTCTGCGCTCGGCAGCGCTGAGGCCGCGGGGTGATGTGGCGCCGCCAAGGCGGGCCCACACCTGCTGGCTGCGTGGGCTAGGGTCGGACGCGATCTGTGCGCCCAGCGCAAGGACGGCGGGGTGCACGTACGACTTTTTGCACACGGCGGGCGTGTTGCCCAATTGGTAGGCCACCTCGGCCAGGATGGCTTGGGCGCTGTAGCCCAGACCCTTCTCCGTGGGGTTGGCGGCATCCGCACCAGTGCAGGCTAGCCGGGTCAGCTCCAGCGCCTGCGTGGTCCCGTGCCAGGTCCGAAAGTCCTTGGCGGTAAAGCGTTCGCCGTCGGCCTTGCCAGCAGTGCGGGTGATCTCGTTCAGGTAGTCATTCACGTCGCCAGAACCCAGGGTGCGCAGGTTGCCGTCTTCATCCGCATACTGAAAAAGCTCTTGCCCCGGCAACTGCTGGCAGCGGCGCACCACGCGGGCCACCTGCGGGTCGTTCAGGGTGGTCTCCTGCTGCACCCCGCTCTTGCCGCGAAAGCGCAGCCGCAGCTCGTTGCCCTGCAGCCGCGCATGCCGCGTGCGCAGCGTTGTCAGGCCATACGAGCGGTTGGTGCTGGCGTATTCCTCATTGCCGACGCGCAGAAAAGTGGTGTCCAGCAGGCGCACCAGCGTGGCCAGCAGCCGCTCGCGCGTGAGCACCGGGCCTCGGCGGGGTGTGGCCAGGTCGCGCGCCACGCGGGCCCGGATGCGTGGCAGAGCCCTGCCAAAGGCCTGCATGTGCTCGAACTTGCCTTCGTCCCGCTGGCGGCGCCACAGGGGGTGGTAGCGGTACTGGCGCCGCCCGCGTGCATCGAGCCCGGTGGCCTGCAGGTGTCCGTTGGGCAGGGGGCAGATCCACACCTGGGTGTAGGCCGGCGGGATGGCCAGGCGCCGGATGCGATCGATCTCTGCCAGGTCTTGCAGCCATTGGCCATCAGGCAGGCGGTAGCGAAACGCCTTGGCGCCGCAGCGTACCCGGGTAATGCCCGGCAGTGGGGGGCTGACGTACACCAAGCCACCTTGCAGTCCGGGTGATGGGGAGGGCGCGGGTTCGGATGAGCGGGCCGAGGATGAGGTGCCGGGCTTGGGGGATGCGGGCATGAGGGGCAGTGAATAAAGCCGGTGAGTGGGCTTTGATCACACCCGCTGGTGCCCGCGAGCGGTGTAGGCCTGTGGCGTGCGCTGCGGTGAGCGACCCGCGCAACCGTGCTGTGGAATCCGTGCCGCGATGTGGTGCGAAAAGAGGCTGTGGCGCATATCGAATATGCGCTTGTTGCTATCAAAAGCGTATCAATCTGGCGCCGTCGGATCCAGCGCAAAGCCCACGCCATACACCGACCGGATCCAGTCGCTGCCGTCTGTGCTGGCGGCCTTGAGCTTCTTGCGCAGGTTCTTGATGTGGCTATCGATGGCGCGCTCGTTCACGTCCAGCGTGTCGTCATAGGCCTGGTCCAGCAGCTGGGCCCGCGAGAAGATGCGCCCGGTCTGCCGCGCCAGCACCTGCAGCAGCTTGAACTCGCGGCGGGTCAGTCCCAGCGGAGTGCCGTGCAATGTGGCTTGCCAGTGCGATTCGTCCAGCATTAAGGCGGCGGTGGTTGTCTGGTGGGCTGGCGGCTCTTGGGCGGCAGCGGTGCGGCGCAGCACGGCCTTGACGCGGGCCACCACCTCGCGCGGTGAAAACGGTTTGCAGATGTAGTCGTCCGCTCCCAGCTCCAGACCGATGAGGCGGTCCACTTCTTCCACACGGGCCGTGAGCATGATGATGGGGTGCTGCGTGTGGCGCCGCGCCTGGCGCAACATCTCCAGGCCGTCCATGCCGGGCAGCATGATGTCCAGCAGCGTGAGGTCGGGCGGTGTGGTGATGAGGCTGGCGAGGGCTGCGCGGCCTTCGGCCTGGTGCTCCACCGTGTAGCCCGCGTGGCGCAGGTAGTCCACCACGATGGCGGCGATGTCGGGTTCGTCTTCGACGACAAGGATGCGGGGGCTCATGAAGGGTTGTCCAGCAAGGGCAGTTGCAGCGTGATGCGCAGGCCGCCGAGGGGGGAAGGTTCGGCCGTCAGCGTGCCGCCGTGCGCGAGCACGATGGCGCGGCAGATCGCCAGGCCCAGGCCTGATCCGCCGTGGTAGCGGTTGCGCGAGGTTTCGGCGCGGTACAGGCGGTCAAAGATGCGGGGCAGCTCGTGCGCGGGCACGCCGGGCGCGCTGTCGTCCAGCTGCACCTGCAGCTGCGGGACTCCATCGGTCGGCGGCAGCAGGCGTGCTGCAATGCGCAGCAGGCCGCTCGCGTCGGTGTAGCGCAGGCTGTTTTCCAGCAGGTTCAAAAACACCTGGTGCAGTTGCTGTGCGTCGCCACGCACCAGGGGCGCGGGCTGAGCAGTGCCCTGTGCGGTCAGGGGGTCCAGGCCGGTAGTGTCCACATCAATCCCAGCCTGCGCCAGACGGGGGCGCATGGACGCCAGCGCCTCGGCCAGCAGCGACAGCGGGTGCACGGGCACCTGGGCCGAGGGGGCGCTGGTGCCCGCTGCATCCAGGCTGGCGCGCAGGTCGCCCACCAGCTGGATCAGCCGCATCACCTGCCGGTGCAGGCGCAGCGCAGTCTTGTCGTCAAAGGGGCGGATGCCGTCCTGCACAGCCTCGATCTCGGCGCGCATGGCGGCCAGGGGTGTGCGCAGCTCGTGGGCCACGTCGCCCAGCCACTGGCGGCGGCTGGCCTCGATGCTGCCCAGCTGTTCGGCCATGGTGTTAAAGGTGCGGGCCAGCTGGGCCAGCTCGTCGTTGCCGTGCACGGGCACGCGGGTGTGCAGGTGACCTTGCGCGATGCCGCGCGCGCCGGTGGCCAGGGCCTCGACCGGGGCCAGCCAGCGCCGCGCGAGCCAGCCCGACAGCAGCAGCGCCAGGGCCAGACCGGCGAGGCCCGTCCACGCCACAAAGCCAAGGTGCTGCGCCAGAAAGGCCTGGTCGGCCTCGCTGCGCACGCCCTGGGGCGGTGCGAGCACGAGGTGGCCGATGACCTGGCCGCTGGCGCCGCGCAGTGCCAGACGGGCGCCCCCGGGCTGGGGCGCAGTGCCTGCGACCAGCTGATCTTGCGCGTCCAGCAGGCCCAGGCGGGGGTAGATGTCATCCGGGTGGCGTTGGGGCGGGGCAGCGCCCCGGTCCCTGGGGCGCAGGGCGTCGTTGGGCGGGCGCGGGGGCGGGCCATTGCCCGGGTCGGTGCCACGGCCACCCTGGCTGTCGTTGGCCGCAGGGGCACTGGCCGCGCTGGCAGGCTGCGTCAAGAGGTCGGATTGCACGGAGGGGGCAGGGGACGCAGGTGGCGCGGCAAACGGGCTACTGCGGTCGGGCGGCGGGCCATTGGGCGGGCGGAAACCGCCGGGCCCGCGCGAGCCGCCGCTCGGGTGGGTGAGCCGTCCCCACAGGGAGGGCTGCCCGCGCAGGCTGTCCCAGCCGCCCGTCTGGGTGTGGTGAGACTGCAGGCGTTCGGCCAGCCAGTCCATGCGGGCCAGCTCGATCTCGGCGACATACGGCCCCAGGCCCCGCTGCAGCCCCAGGCGTGAGAACCCCACAAAGATCAGCAGCAGCGCCAGCAGCAGCGCGGCCAGGGCGATGAAGGCTTTGCGGTGCAGCGTCAGGTGGGGCACGGGGACAAGGGAGCGCAGGGGCGGCCTGGTGGGTCAGCGGGCGGGGGGCGGGCCACCCGCGCCGGGGCCACCGGGCCCGCCAGCGGGCATGGCCACCAGGGTGCCGTCCATTGTGCGGCAAGTGCCGGCCAGGGTTTTGCCGTCGGGCATGGTGAGCGTGACGGAGGCGCCTTCGGTCTTGCCCTTGCAGGCGGCGTAGGCCTCTGGAGGCGGCGCGGGCGGTGTGCCGCGGGCGGGCTGGGCGTGGCTGGGGGTTGCAGCGGCCAGGGAGATCAGAGCCAGGCTTGCGAGAAGGGTGTGCATCTGTTGCATGGTGTGCCTTAGAAATGAGCGGAAGAAGCGATGGGGAGGGGCTCAGACCGCGATGGAGATCGTGATGCTGGCGGAGTAGCCACCGCCGGAGTTGGCCTGCATGGTGGTCATCTCCAGATCGGTGCCGTCGCTGAACACGTTGTCGGTGGCGAAGGTGATGGAGGCCAGGTTGCGCACGCTGGCGCTGTAGCCGGAATTGGCGCTGTATATGCTGCTGAGCAGCGCGGTGGGAAAGGCCAGCTGCGTGGTCTTGATCTTGTTGGCGGCTTTGGTCGCCGATGCCAGCGTGGGGTAAATCTCCAGGTGCATGTGGGGCATGCGTCCTGCATAGCAGCCCGGCACGATGGTGGTGAAGGTGACGGTGCCATTGGCGTCCGTGGCCTGCACGCCGCGCAGGTAGTTGTCAGCGATGTTGTTGGAGGAATAGACGGAGTAGTTGCCGTCTTGCGTGCAGTGCCACAGGTAGATGGCGTACCCCGACAGCGGTGCGCAGTTGGCCTTGGTGTTGGTGAGCGTTATGGTGATGGACAGCGGCACGCCGCTGACTTGGCTGGACGAACCCACCGAGCTGCGGATGTCCGAACGCACGATGCCGCTGAGCGCGAGCACGTTGTAGGTGTTGTTGCTGGCCGTGGAGCCGTCGGCAGGGTAGGGGCCGGCGGTTTCTTCGGGCACCAGGGAACAGGTGGTGGTTGTGCCGGTGCCCGTTCCCGTGCCGGTCCCTGATCCGGTGCCGGTGCCGCTGCCCGTGCCCGAACCGGAGTCTGTACCAGTGCCTGCGTCAGTGCTGGGGCTGTCCCCGCCTCCGCCGCAGCCCCACAGGGTGGCAACGCCCAGGGAGCCCAGCGCGCTCAATGCCAGGCGGCGGCTGGTGGCGGTGGGTGGTGTGAGGGAGGCTGCTGCATCGGGTGCAGGTGCTGTGGCGGCGGTCGAGGCGAGAGAGTGCAGAGGGGGCATGGATTTCTCCTTCGGGTGGGTCTGCACCGCACTGTGCCTACCGATTGAGGAGAAATCTGGGAGCGCCGCGGGGCGCTGCCTGCTGAAGTGTGGCTACTTCAAATTTGATAGCTGCCAGCGCATATTCCACTAGCGCTATGGGCAGTTTTGACTGATATTTTGCCCTGGGCGGGCGCAGCGGTGCCGGGCCGCCCAGGGACTCCCGCTGTGCTCAGTGGCTGTCGGACGAGTGCGACATCAGACGGTCGGTCAGCGCAATCGCCAGGGCGCTGAGCAGGAACACCACATGGATGATGGTCTGCCACATCAGCACCTTGAGGTCGTAGTTGGCGGCGTTGATGAAGGTCTTGAGCAGGTGGATGGAGCTGATGCCGATGATGGCGGTGGCCAGCTTGACCTTGAGCACCGAGGCGTTTACGTGGCTCAGCCACTCGGGCTGGTCGGGGTGGTCTTCGAGGTGCAGGCGCGAGACAAAGGTCTCGTAGCCGCCCACGATCACCATGATCAGCAGGTTGGAGATCATCACCACGTCGATCAGCGCCAGCACCACCAGCATGATGATGGTCTCGTTGAGCGCGGTGACCTGGAAATCGCTCTTGTAACCAATGCTGGACACCAGGCTTTGCAGGGCCGTCGTGTTGCCAAAGGCGGCTTCGATCAGGTGCACCAGCTCCACCCAGAAATGGAAGACGTACACCGCCTGCGCCAGGATCAGGCCCAGATACAGCGGCAATTGCAGCCACCGGCTGGCGAAGATCATCGAAGGCAGGGGGCGCAGTGGCGCGGGGGGCTTGTGTTGGGGAGAGGACATGGCACTCGCAAAGGGTTGCAGGACGCGCGATTTTAGGGGGCGCGAATGTCTTCGCGATGGCATGCTGGGCGGAGCCTGTCGTGCCCGGGCCCGTCGCCGGGAACGACCGCACCGCTGGCGTGGGGGAGGCCGCGCAGCCTGCGCCCGGCGGGCCGCGATGGCGTACTCTGTAAGCTTCGCGCCAGTCAGTGGCCTGTAAGTGCCGAGCCCGACAGTACCGCCCAATTCCAATTCCCATTAGATCCAGGAGACAACACCATGAGTGCGCCCACATCCGCCATCGAGTCCGTGCTGGTTGAGAACCGCGTGTTCCCGCCCTCGGACGCAATTGTCAAAGCCGCGCGCGTGTCCGGCATGGCGGGCTATGAGGCGCTGTGTGCCGAAGCCGAGAAGGACTTCGAGGGCTTCTGGGCGCGCCAGGCACAGGCCAACCTGCAGTGGACCAAGCCTTTCACGCGCACGCTGGACGGGTCCAACGCGCCGTTCTTTCAGTGGTTTGCCGATGGTGAACTCAACGCATCGGCCAACTGCCTCGACCGCCACATCGGCACCCCCACCGAAAACAAGACCGCCGTCATCTTCGAAGCCGACGATGGCACCGTCACCAAGATCACCTACAAAGAGCTGCTGGCCCGGGTGAGCCAGTTTGCCAACGCGCTCAAGGCCCACGGTGTGGCCAAGGGCGACCGCGTGCTGATCTACATGCCCATGACCATCGAAGGCGTAGTGGCGATGCAGGCCTGCGCGCGCATCGGCGCCACGCACAGCGTGGTGTTTGGCGGCTTCAGCGCCAAGGCCGTGCACGAGCGCATCATCGACGCCGGTGCCGTGGCCGTGATCACCGCCAACTACCAGATGCGCGGCGGCAAGGAGCTGCCGCTCAAGGCCATTATCGATGAAGCCCTGGCCATGGGCGGTTGCGACACCATCCGCAACGTGTTCGTCTACCAGCGTACGGCCACGGCCTGCAACATGGTGGCCGGGCGCGACAAGACCTTTGCCGAAGCCTTGGCTGGCCAAAGCACCGAATGCGCCCCGGTGGCCGTGGGTGCCGAGCACCCGCTGTTCATCCTGTACACCAGCGGCTCCACCGGCAAGCCCAAGGGCGTGCAGCACAGCACCGGCGGCTATCTGCTGTGGGCCAAGATGACCATGGACTGGACGTTCGACCTGCGCGCCGACGACGTATTCTGGTGCACGGCCGACATCGGCTGGATCACGGGCCACACCTACGTCGCCTATGGCCCGCTGGCGGCAGGCGCCACGCAGATCATCTTTGAAGGCATCCCCACCTTCCCGAACGCAGGCCGCTTCTGGCAGATGATCGAGCGCCACAAGTGCACCATCTTCTACACCGCTCCCACGGCGATTCGCTCGCTGATCAAGTCGTCGGAAAGCGATGCCAAGGTGCATCCCAACGCGTCTGACCTGTCGAGCCTGCGCATTCTGGGTACGGTGGGCGAGCCCATCAACCCTGAAGCCTGGATGTGGTACTACAAGAACGTGGGTGGCGAGCGTTGCCCCATCGTGGACACCTTTTGGCAGACCGAAACCGGCGGCCACGTCATCACCCCGCTGCCCGGCGCCACACCGCTGGTGCCCGGCAGCTGCACCTTGCCCCTGCCCGGCATCACGGCCGCCATCGTGGACGAAATGGGCAACGACGTACCCAATGGCTCGGGCGGTATCCTGGTCATCAAGAAGCCCTGGCCCAGCATGATCCGCACCATCTGGAACGACCCTGAACGCTTCAAGAAGAGCTACTTCCCTGAAGAACTCAAGGGCTACTACCTGGCGGGTGACGGCGCCGTGCGCAGCGCCGACCGGGGCTACTTCCGCATCACGGGCCGCATCGACGACGTGCTGAACGTGTCGGGCCACCGCATGGGCACGATGGAGATCGAATCGGCCCTGGTCGCCAAGACCGACCTCGTGGCCGAAGCCGCCGTGGTGGGCCGCCCTGATGACGTGACCGGCGAGGCCATCTGCGCGTTTGTGGTGCTCAAGCGCTCCCGCCCCACCGGCGAGGAAGCCAAGCAGATCGCCAACGAGCTGCGCAACTGGGTGGCCAAGGAGATTGGCCCCATTGCCAAGCCGAAGGACATCCGCTTTGGCGACAACCTGCCCAAGACCCGCAGCGGCAAGATCATGCGCCGCCTGCTGCGCAGCATCGCCAAGGGCGAGGCCATTACCCAGGACACCAGCACGCTGGAGAATCCGGCAATTCTGGATCAGTTGGCCCAGACCAACTGATCCAGAAGGCGCCGTGCACAACGGCGCCAGCGTGCAGCGCTTGCCGGATTCGGGGACACTCATATCGCGCAGCGATGTGATGTGGCCACAGAACCCGTTGATCATCACCCGGGTACGTGATCGAAACAGCGGGCCCGCTCACCCGGCAGGCTCGCAGCGCGCTTTGTAGGACGCAATCTCCAATTACTTCTTTGGAGCTGGTGAATCCCTGCGCATGCGTTACAACGGCAGCATGGCGTGGCCGGTCATCGTGGCCGGGCGCCGCTGACCGGAGATTTCACATGCAACTGCGTTCCTTCGTTTTGCTGCTGACCGTGCTGGCCATCGCCGCACTGGCCGCCCTGAACTGGCCCACGCTGGCGGCTCCCTCCCTCGTATCGCTGGGCGTGGTGTCGTTTGAGGCACCCCTTGGCCTGCTGATGCTGGCCCTCACCACGTTGTTGGGCATCTTCTTTTTGGCGTACGTGTTGTCGCTGCAGGGATCGGTGCTGCTCGAAACCCGTCGCCACACCAAAGAGCTGCAGGCGCAACGCGAGCTGGCCGACAAGGCCGAGGCGTCTCGCTTCACGGAGCTGCGTGCCTTTCTGGAGGCCCAGCACAGCCAAGCCCATGCAGCCGTGCTGGCGCGTCTGGACCACCTGGAAGCCCGGCTCGCCGCGCGCGCCGAGGAATCTGACAACACAACGGCGGCTTATGTCGGGCAGCTGGAGCAGCAGCTGCGCTCCCGCCATGCGCTGGGGACGCCTGTCGTTTAGTCCTGCTCTACTGCAGGAGCCGGCGCAGGTTCCTGCGCTTTTGGTTTCACCGCTGCAAAGCGTTTAGGCACAAAAAAGCCGCGTCACATGGTGCGCGGCTTTTTTTCATGGGTTCTTTCAGGCATCAAACCCGGAACCCTTGGGCTGCAGTCAATTACTTCTGCGTCAGCACCCAGGCGGCCAGCTTCTTGGCTTCGGCATCATTCACTTGGGCGTTGGCGGGCATGGGCACCGGGCCCCACACGCCAGAGCCACCCTTGATGATCTTGGCTGCCAGCTTGTCCACAGCGTCCTTCTGACCCGCATATTTGGCTGCCACGTCCTTATAGGCGGGGCCCACCAGTTTCTTGTCCACTGCGTGGCAAGCCATGCAGTTCTTGGAGGTGGCCAAGGCCAGGTCGGCCATCGCGGGTGCCGCAACCGACAGCGTCAAGGCGAGAGTGATCAGGGAACGCTTCATGGTGGGAATTCCTGTGGTTGAGTTACAGTGCTTTTAATGCGATTGTAGTGACTTGGGTTGACACGCAGTTGTCCTTGGTCAATCCCGCTTTTCGCGGCATTTTTTGGAGAGAGCGATGTATCTGCTGGGTCTGTCCCTTCTCATTCTGGCACTCAAGTATTTCGAGATCGGCCCTGTGGCCACATGGTCCTGGTGGTGGGTGCTGGCCCCGTTTGCCGCCACGGCGCTGTGGTGGGCCTGGGCTGATTCCACCGGCTACACCAAGCGCAAGGCCATGGAAAAGATGGACCAGCGCAAAAAGGACCGCATCAACAAACACAAGGAAGCGTTGGGCATTCGCCCACGCAAGCCGCGCTGACACTGGCGCTGGCCCCGCAGCAAGGGGCTGACGGTGGCTTGAGCGATGACTTGTTCTCGTCGTCTATTCAACAAAAAGCCCGCAGTACATCGCGTACTGCGGGCTTTTTGTTGTGAGCCGACCACCTGGAGAAAGACGCCTGCCGGAGCCTCAACCGTCTTCTCGCCACCGGCCGGTGCGCAGCCGCAGCGCCATCAATAGGCGTCCAGCACCGCCCCCTTGCTCGCGCTGGATGCGTTGAATGCAAACTTGGCTTGCACACCCCGGGTGTAGCGTGGCGCAGGTGCCGTCCAGGCGGCGCGGCGCTTGGCGATTTCTTCGTCGGGCACATTCAGTTGCAACAGCAGCTGGCGCGCGTCAATGGTGATGCTGTCGCCCTCGTTGACGAAGGCAATGGTGCCGCCCGCCGCCGCTTCAGGCGCTACGTGGCCCACCACCATGCCCCAGGTGCCACCGGAGAAGCGGCCGTCGGTGATCAGGCCCACGCTCTCGCCCAGGCCCGCGCCG
>ERZ778022.5261-NODE-5261-length-10605-cov-4.498673_pt1 | contig 10605 bp, 11 predicted proteins | sample MGYA00375752_ERZ778022 | MGnify/ENA primary metagenome ERZ778022 (study PRJEB29350, sample SAMN05389826) | bioreactor metagenome | isolation source: Thiocyanate bioreactor | place: South Africa: University of Cape Town | collected 2014-04-04 ...
CGCCTTCGCCGCAATCCCGCTATAACGGCGCATGATGTCGCGAATCCGGCGCAGCGTGGCCGACGAGCCCTTTCTGCTGATCCGCACGGCGGCGAGCGACCATCATGCCGGCGAGGCGATCCCGCCGCATGCGCATGACTGGCACCAGCTGGTCCATGCCGCTGCCGGGATGATGGAGATCTGGACCGAGCGGGGTTCGTGGATCGCGCCCAGCGGCCGGGCGGTGTGGGTGCCGGCGGGCGTGCGGCACGGCATCCGCTTTGCCGCGGCGAGCACGCTCCGCACCCTCTATCTCCAGCCGGAATGGGCGCAGGGGCTGCCGCGCGACTGCGTGGCCGTCACGGTGTCGCCGCTGCTGCGCGAGCTGGTGCTGCGGGCCGTGGCCTGGGGGATGCTCGACGGCCGCCGCCCCGCCGAAGCGGCAGTGGCGCTGCTGGTCCGCGAGGAATTCCGGCGCTCCGATACGCCGCCCTTCGATCTGCCCGAGCCGGCCAGCCAGGCGATGCGGCGCGCCGCCGATCTGGCCCGCAGGGGCAGGCGCGGGCCGGAGATCGCGACGGCGACCGGCATGAGCCTGCGCGCGCTCGAGCGCCGCTTCCGATCGGAAACCGGCCTGAGCCTGGGCCGCTGGCGCCGCCATGCGCTGCTGCTGGCCGCGATGGAACGGCTTGGCGCGGGCGAGCCGGTCAAGTCGGTTGCCGCCCATGCCGGTTTCGCCACGCCCAGCGCCTTCGTCGCCGCCTTCCGCGCCGCATTCGGCGAGACGCCGGGATGCTATTTCAGCCTGCCGCCCGCGCGTTCCTGAGCGCCGTGCCCCACCAGGCCAGCTCGTCGAACAGATGGTTCAGCCGTGCGCCTTCGCGCGTGTCCGCGGCGAAGCGGCCGCCCTCGCGCCGGTTCCACACGCCCTGCAGGTGGAGCGCCCCTTCCAGCGGCGCCATCTGCAGCTCGCGCGAGACCATGGTGAGCTGCTCCACCGCACGCGCGCCGCCCATGCCGCCATAGGCGACGAAGGCCACCGGCTTGCGGTTCCATTCGGCATAGACGGTGTCGAGCGCGTTCTTGAGCACCGCGGGGATGCCGTGATTATATTCGGGCGCGATCAGGATGAAGCCGTCGGCGCTCGCCACCTTCTCGCCCCAGGCGATCTGCTTGGCGTCGGCATAGTCGCCCGCCGCGGGCGGCTTGGGATGAGGATAGAAGGGCAGGTCCCATTGCTTCAGGTCGATCAGCTCGCAGTCGAGATCGTCGCGATCCGCATCCGCCGCGCCCATCACCCAGTTGCCGATCGGCTCCGCCACCCGTCCCTCGCGGACAGATCCGAGGATGACGAGGATCTTCAGCTTTTGCGTCATTGTCTTCCCTTCGTGCATGCCGCGCTGCCCGGCGCGGCGCCTTTGCGGTTCAGGATGGCCGATGCGCGCGCGTGCTCCAACCACCCATTTGGCGCCCCCTTCCGGCGATCGCCGCCCGCGCCCGGCGCGCCGCCGCCGTCGCGCGCGATGGGGCAGGGGGCCTTGCGACCCTCCGCTGCCGGTCGCTCCCGCCCGGGCGCGGGGAGAGGCAACGGAGTCAATGCCTTCGTCCGGCGGGCTGCCGAATCACCGGGCTTCCCGCAACGCACAAATTGCTGTACGGGCCCGCCAACTTCTTTCCAGGAAAGCACCATGAACCTCCGCAACGTGGCGATCATCGCCCACGTCGACCACGGCAAGACCACGCTCGTCGACCAGCTCTTCCGCCAGTCCGGCACCTTCCGCGACAACCAGCGCGTCGAAGAGCGCGCGATGGATTCGAACGACCTCGAAAAGGAGCGCGGCATCACCATCCTGGCGAAGCCGACCTCGGTCGAGTGGGCGCCTCCGGGCGGCGGCGAGCCGGTTCGCATCAACATCGTCGACACCCCGGGTCACGCGGACTTCGGCGGCGAGGTGGAGCGCATCCTCTCGATGGTCGACGGCGTGATCCTGCTGGTCGATTCGTCGGAAGGCGCGATGCCGCAGACCAAGTTCGTCACCGGCAAGGCGCTCAAGCTCGGCCTGCGCCCGATCGTGGTCGTCAACAAGATCGACCGTTCGGACGCGCGCGTGCAGGAAGTGCTCGACGAGGTGTTCGACCTGTTCGTCACGCTCGAGGCCAATGACGAGCAGCTCGACTTCCCGGTGCTCTACGCCTCGGGCCGCAACGGCTATGCCTCGGACGACGCCGATGCGCGCGAAGGCACGCTGCAGCCGCTGTTCGAGAAGATCGTCGAGCATGTGCCGCCGCCCGCGCTCGACCAGGACGCGCCGTTCAGCTTCCTCGTGACGCTGCTCGACCGCGACAATTTCCTCGGCCGCATCCTCACCGGCCGCGTCCAGTCGGGCACGGTCAAGCTCAACCAGCCGATCCATGCGCTCGATGCCGAGGGCAAGGTGATCGAGACCGGCCGCGCCTCCAAGCTCATGGCCTTCCGCGGGCTGGACCGCGTGCCGGTGGACGAGGCCCGCGCCGGCGACATCATCTCGCTGGCGGGCCTGACCGTCGCGACCGTCGCCAACACCATCGCCGACACCACGGTCAGCGAGCCGATCACGGCCCAGCCGATCGACCCGCCGACCCTCTCGATGCGCTTCGCGGTCAATGACTCGCCGATGGCCGGCCGCGAGGGCGACAAGGTGACGAGCCGGATGATCCGCGACCGCCTGCTCCGCGAAGCCGAGAGCAACGTGGCGATCAAGGTCACGGAAAGCGCCGACAAGGACTCCTTCGAGGTGGCCGGGCGCGGCGAGCTTCAGCTCGGCGTGCTGATCGAGACCATGCGCCGCGAAGGCTTCGAGCTGGGCATCAGCCGCCCGCGCGTGCTGTTCGGCGAGGACGAGGCCGGCAACCGCACCGAGCCTTACGAGACGGTCGTGATCGACGTCGACGACGAGCATTCGGGCACGGTCGTCGACAAGATGAACCAGCGCAAGGCCGAGATGACCGACATGCGCCCCTCGGGCGGCGGCAAGACCCGGATCACCTTCTCCGCCCCGTCGCGCGGCCTGATCGGCTATCACGGCGAGTTCCTGTCCGACACGCGCGGCACCGGCATCATGAACCGGCTGTTCGAGAAATACGGCCCGTACAAGGGCCAGATCGACGGCCGGAAGAACGGCGTGCTGATCTCGAACGGCTCGGGCGAGGCCAATGCCTATGCGCTGAACGCGCTGGAGGATCGCGGCATCCTGATGGTCGCGCCAGGCGATCCGCTCTACGAGGGCATGATCATCGGCGAGAACGCCAAGCCCGAGGACCTCGAGGTCAACCCGATGAAGTCCAAGCAGCTCACCAACTTCCGGTCGAGCGGCAAGGACGACGCGATCCGCCTGACCCCGCCCAAGGTGATGACCCTGGAACAGGCCATCGCCTATATCGACGACGACGAGATGGTCGAGGTGACGCCCAAGTCGATCCGCCTGCGCAAGGCGATCCTCGACCCGCACGAGCGCAAGAAGGCCTCGCGGAAGAAGGAGGCGGCGTAAGCCGCCTGGGCGGGCCATTGCGTTCACAATGGCCCGCAGAAAGCTGAACAATGGATAACCGGGCCGTGCCGGGCGCGTTCAGCTTGGCAGGCCTAAACATGAACTCAAGCGGCGAATCGGTACGGGCATGGGGCCCGGAAGGAGCCCGCCGCGTGGGAACCTGATCCATGAACATCCTCAAGAAGGCCACGCTTGCCACCGTCCTCGGCGCGACCGCGCTGACCGCCGTCGCCACTCCGGCCATGGCCCGCCCCTACGACCGCCACCGTTCGGACACGGCCGGCGCCGCGGTCGCGGGCGGGATCATCGGCCTGGCGCTGGGGGCGATGATCGCTTCGAGCGCGAACGACCGCTACGACCGTTACGACGACTACCGCTATCGCTACGCCGATCGCGGCTGGACCTGGCGCGACGGCTATTACTGGGACGGCGACGGCCGCCGGTTCTATCGCGACGGCCGCCCCTTCGGCGACTACCGCTTCGACCGCCGCGGCCCCGGCGACGGCTATCCCGGCTACGGCGGCTATCGCGGCCACTACGGCTACTGAAAACCCCTGGTGCGAGGGGCGCGCGGGCGTCCGCTCATCGAAGCGGGCGCCCGCTTCGTCGTAGGTGTATCATAATTAACACCCGGTTCAGCGCCTCGGGCGTTTCATCTTCCAGTCCTTGCCCGAATCGTCTCCATTCTGGAGCAATCACCGGGTCAGCACGGGGAGAAAAACCATGTTTGGACTTGTGAAGAAGGCGGCCCTGGGCGCAGCCCTCGCCGCAACTGCCATGGCCGTATCGAGCCCGGCCCAGGCACGCGACCGCTGGCACCGCGGCGACGACCGCGCGGCCGTCGCGGTGGGTGCCGGCGTGCTCGGCCTGGCGCTGGGCGCGGCGATCACCTCGGACCATCGCGATCGGTACTACTACGACCGCTATTACTACCGGCCCTATCCGCGTTATCGCAGCTACTACTATTACGGCCCACCGCCGCGGTACTACCGCTACGACCGGCCGATGTGGCGCGACCGCTACTATCGCTATCGCCGCTGGTAATCCCACGCATAGCGACGGAAGAAAGGCCCCTCCCCTTGCGGAGGGGCTTTTTTTGGTTCCCGAAAGCCGCGCAGGCGCTAAAGGCCGGGCCATGACCCCCGCCGATCTCCGCATCGCGCTGTTCAGCGGCAACTACAACTACGTCCGCGACGGCGCGAACCAGGCGCTCAACCGCCTGGTCGGCTACCTGCTGCGCCAGGGCGCGCAGGTCCGCGTCTATTCGCCCGTCGTCGAGCATCCGGCCTTCCCCGCGACCGGCGACCTCGTCGGCGTGCCCTCGCTCGCCATGCCCTTCGGGCGCGGCGAGTACCGCTTCCCCGCCGCGCTCTCGCCGCGGGTGCGGCGCGACCTCGCGCAGTTCGCGCCCAACGTGCTCCACGTCTCCTCGCCCGATCCCGTCGGCCATCGCGCCGTTACCTGGGGCCGCAAGCGCAAGCTGCCGATCCTCGCCTCGGTCCACACCCGGTTCGAGACCTACCCGCGCTATTACAACATGGCCTTCCTCGAGCCGGTGTTCGAGGCGCTGCTGCGCCGCTTCTACCGCCGCTGCGACGCGCTGGTCGCGCCGTCGGAATCGATGGCCCAGGTGCTGCGCGAGCAGCGGATGAACTACGACGTCTCGATCTGGTCGCGCGGGGTGGACCGCGAGATCTTCGATCCCGCCAAGCGCGACCTCGCCTGGCGGCGCGCCCTGGGCATCGCCGACGACGAGATCGCGATCGGCTTCCTCGGCCGCCTGGTGATGGAAAAGGGCCTCGACGTCTTCTCCGACACGATCGACGAGTTGCACCGTCGCGGCATCGCCCACAGGGTCCTGGTGATCGGCGAGGGCCCGGCGCGCGACTGGTTCGAGGCGCGGCTGCCGAACGCCGTCTTCGCCGGCTTCCAGGGCGGCGCCGACCTCGGCCGCGCGGTCGCCAGCATGGACGTGCTGTTCAACCCCTCCGTCACCGAGACCTTCGGCAACGTCACGCTGGAGGCGATGGCCTGCGGCGTGCCCGTGGTCGCGGCCGAGGCGACCGGCAGCGAGAGCCTGGTCGACGACCATGTCTCGGGCCGGCTGGTCCGCCCCGGCGCGATCCACCACTTCGCCGAGGCGCTGCGCTGCTACGTCGAGGAAGCCGACACCCGCGCCCACCACGGCGCGGCCGGCGAACTGCGCAGCCGCGAGTTCTCGTGGGACGCGATCAACAAGGCGGTGGCCGATACCTACCTGCGGCTGATCCGGCAGAAGGGGTAACGCAGCCCCTTCCCCGTCAGAGGGGATCATGCAGTTTGCAAATCGGACCGAGCGGACGTTCCCACTCCCTTCGTCACCCCGGACTTGATCCGGGGTCCCGCTTTCCTTTTCCGGCGTCGCGCACGAAGTAGCGGGGCTCCGGATCAAGTCCGGGGCGACGAGGTTCGGGATGGCCTTCCGCTTCCCACCCCATCCCGGTCATTCGTCCGGCGCATCCCGCCAGTCGAAGGCCAGCGGCGCCTCGCGGAAGGCGAAGCGGTCGAGGTGGCGCGCCACCACGCCCTTCATCCCTTCGAGCTGGGCGGGCTCGCTGGCCTCGATCCGGCAGACCAGCACATCGGGCTCGGCGGCCATGACCAGCCGGGCATCGCCCTGCCAGGACGCGCCGCGCGCGTCGCGGGGGAAAACGACGCTCCCCCGCTCCGGCGTGAACTCGACCGCCAGGTTGTGCCCCCAGTGCTTGCAGAGCTGCTGGAGATAGCGGCTGGCGTGCCCGGTCGGCACGCGGGCTTCGGAGACGGCGCTCACAGCCGCTCGATCCGCTTGGCCGCCTCGTCGAGGATGTCGACGATCGCGTTCTGCCGCTCGGCCGAGGGCTCCTCGTGCTTGGTCTGGCGCAGCACCATCATCAGGTTGCCCAGCGCGCGGGCGACCTGCGGCGGCGGACCGCGACGGCGGCCCTCGCCGTGCTCGGCCAGGCGGGCGAGGATGCGCTCGACCTCGGCGGCCCTCTCGGCCAGCTCGCCGCGGCCCTGGTCGGTGATGGCGAAGGCCTTGCGCGACCCTTCCCCTTCACTCTCCGTCACGGCGCCTTCGTCGGCGAGCAGCGACAGGGTCGGATAGACGACGCCCGGGCTCGGGGCATAGGCGCCCTGGGTCAGTTCCTCGATCGCCTTGATGAGCTGGTAGCCGTGGCGCGGCTCGTCGGCGATCAGCTTGAGCAGGACGAGCCGCAGCTCCCCGCTGCCAAACATCCGCCCGCGACCGCCACGGCCGCGTCGGCTGCCGCCGTCCTCGCCCCAGTCGCCGAAGCCGTCCCCGAAGGGTCCGCCCCAACCGCCGCCGAAACGGGCGGCCTTGAGCATCGCCAGCTTGGCCATGCCATGTTCGTGGCGACCGTGAGGACGCCGGTGATTTCGATCCATGCGCATTTTGCGCTTACTCCTTCGATCTAGTTTCGATGGCTCTAAGATATATCTTATAAATATCCTGGCAAGCCCCTCATGCAAATTTTTTCGAAGTGCCTATCTTGCCCCGCGATGGCCGACCTTTTTGCCGACGACCTTCCGCCCCCGCCCCGCGAGGAGCTGCACGCAGACGCGCCGCTGGCCGACCGGCTGCGCCCGGCCCGGCTCGACGAGGTGGTCGGGCAGGAGCACCTGACCGGCCCGGAGGGCGCGATCGGGCGCATGGTCGCGGCCGGGCGGCTGACCTCGATGATCCTCTGGGGCCCGCCCGGCACCGGCAAGACCACGATCGCCCGCCTGCTCGCCGATGCCGTGGGGATGCGCTTCCACGCGGTGAGCGCGGTGTTCTCGGGCGTGGCCGACCTCAAGAAGGCCTTCGCCGAGGCGGACCTCGCCGCCAGGGCCGGGCAGCGCACCCTGCTGTTCGTGGACGAGATCCACCGCTTCAACCGCGCCCAGCAGGACGGCTTCCTGCCCTTCGTCGAGCGCGGCACCGTGACCCTGGTCGGCGCGACCACCGAGAATCCGAGCTTCGAGCTGAACGCGGCACTGCTCAGCCGCGCCCAGGTGCTGATCCTGCGCCGGCTCGACGCGGCGGCGCTGGAGCTGCTGCTGGAGCGCGCCGAGGCGGCGGAAGGCCCCCTGCCCCTCACCCCTGAGGCGCGCGAGGCGCTGATCGCCTCGGCCGACGGCGACGGGCGGTTCCTGCTCAACCAGGCCGAGACGCTCTATTCGGCGAAGATCCCCGACCCGCTCGATCCGGCAGGCCTCGGCGCCTTCCTCCAGCGCCGGGTCGCGGTCTACGACAAGGACCGCGAGGGGCACTACAACCTGATCTCGGCGCTGCACAAGGCCCTGCGCGGCTCGGACCCGCAGGCCGCGCTCTACTACCTCGCGCGGATGCTGACCGCGGGCGAGGAGCCGCTCTACGTGCTGCGCCGCCTGACCCGCTTCGCCAGCGAGGACATCGGCCTCGCCGATCCGCAGGCGCTCACCCAATGCCTCGCCGCCAAGGACGCCTACCAGTTCCTCGGCAGCCCGGAGGGCGAGCTGGCGATCGTCCAGGCCTGCCTCTACTGCGCCACCGCACCCAAATCGAACGCGGCCTACGTCGCACAGAAGGAGGCCTGGCGCAGCGCGCGCGAGACCGGCTCGCTGATGCCGCCGCAGAACATCCTCAACGCGCCGACCAAGCTGATGAAGGACATCGGCTACGGCAAGGGCTACGCCTACGACCACGATGCCGACGACGGTTTCTCCGGCGCGGACTACTGGCCCGAGGAGATGGCGGCCCAGACCTATTACCGCCCGGTCGCCCGCGGCTTCGAGCGCCAGGTGATCGAGCGGATCGAATGGTGGGAAAAGAAGCGGCGCGAGCTGCGCGGAGAGTGAGCGCCTGATGCGCTTCTCCAGCTTCGCCGCGATCGACTGGTCCGGGGCGGCCGGCGAGCGGCACCACGGGATCGCGGTCGCGCTGTGCGGGGCAGATGGCGCTGCGCCGCAGCTCGTCCGCCCGGGCCACCGCTGGTCGCGCCGAGAGGTGCTCGACTGGCTGCTGAAGGACCTGCCCGCCGATTGCCTCGTCGGCCTCGACCTCGGCATCTCGCTCGCCTTCGCCGACCGCGGCGCCTTCTTCCCGGGCTGGGCGCGGAGCCCGCCCGACGCCCGCGCGCTCTGGTCCCTGGTCGAGGAAATCTGCGCCGGAGACCCGCACCTTTCCGCCGGCAGCTTCGTCGACCATCCCGAGGCGGCCCAGCGCTTCCGCCGCCACGGCGGCCGCGAGTGCGCGCAGTTTGGGGCCAATGGGCAAAGAGGCGGCAGGGGCCGCTTCCGCCTGACCGAGGTCGAGCAGGAGCGCCAGGGCTGCAAGCCGACCAGCAACTTCAACCTCGTCGGCGCGTCCCAGGTCGGCAAGTCGAGCCTGACCGGAATGCGCGTCCTCCACCGCCTTGCGGGAAAGCTGCCGGTCTGGCCGATCGATCCCCTGCCGGAGCGCGGCCCGGTCGTGACCGAGATCTACACCGCCCTCGCCGCGATCGCCGCCGGCCGCCGCGCCGGCCGCGCCAAGGTCCGCAGCCACGAGGACCTGAACCTGGCCCTCGCCGCGTTAAACAGCGATCCCGTAACCGGCACCGGCCCGATCGACGACCACCGCAGCGACGCCCTGCTCACCGCCGCCTGGCTCCGCACCGCCGCCCATCGCCCCGAGCTGTGGCGCCCCACGGCAATGACCCCCGAAATCGCCCGCACCGAAGGCTGGACCTTCGGCGTCCCCTGAGGGTAAGGCGCGAGCGAGTGCCGGCTTAGCTCAGTTGGTAGAGCACTTGACTTGTAATCAAGGGGCCACGGGTTCGATTCCTGTAGCCGGCACCATCACTCCAAAAACCTCACCCCTTCGGGCGGCGCGGGCGTTTCGGCTTGGCGGGGGCGGGCTTGGGGGGGTCGCCGTCCGAGTTCTCGGGGGACTTGAACACTTCCTCGCCCTGCGCCTTCTGGCCGATCGTATACTTGTAGATGACATAGGCGGAGGCCCCCGCCATGGCCCAACGAAGCAGCTTCATCTCGGTCTCCAGATCTGCGGCACGCATTCGGCGCTTGGAAGGGGGGCGATTTGGAAGAACATCGCCCCGGCGTCAATCCGTTCTTCCGATAGGGTCACGGCAAGCCCGCGGTCCCGCGCAGGCCGCTTTCCCCGAGCCCCCTTGCGGTGCCCGGCATATGGCTGCACATTCCGCGCCGGCCGCTCCGAGGTGCCATAGGTGCCATGCACGAACTCCGCGCCGTTACCCTGTCGGGCTATCTGGAGCTGGCGGCCGCCGTCGGCCTCGACGGCTACTGGATGCTGCGCCAGGCGGGCATCCCGCCTGCCCTGCTGGAGGAGCCGGACAACCGCATCCCGGCGCTGGCCGCCGTGCGCCTGCTGGAGAAGTCGGCGCAGCGCTCGGGCTGCGAGAACTTCGGCCTGCTGCTGGCCGAGCATCGCTCCTTCGCCAGCCTCGGCCCGATCGCCCTGCTGCTCGACCGCCTCGGCACGACCCGCGAGATGCTCGACGCTCTGGCCGCCTATCGCCGGCACATGAACGACATCATCGCGGTCAACGTCGAGGAGGAAGGCGGCACTGCGCTCATCAAGATCGGCTTCATGGCCGAATATGCCCAGGTCCAGATCACCGACTTCGCGCTGCTCCTGGGCTACAAAGTGCTCAACGGCGCCTCGCACGGCAACTGGGTCCCGTCCGAGGTCCACCTGACCCGCGAGGCGCCGCGGGACCTCGCGCCCTGGCGGCGCAACTTCCCGGCGACGATATCGTTCGGGAACCTGTTCAACGGCTTCTCCTGCCCGAGCGCCGCGCTCGACATCCCCAACCCCAATGCCGATCCGGTCATGGCCGGCCATGCCGAGCGCCTGCTCCGGCTCGTGCCCCTGCCCGACGAGCAGGCGCCGGTCAGCGACCGGGTGCGGCGGATGATCGCCGAACTGCTGCCAAGCGGCCAGGCGCGGCTGGGCATGGTCGCCGGGCGGCTCAGCCTGGGCGGCCGCGCCCTGCAACGCAGCCTGGAGCACGAGGGCGCAACCTTCGCCGGCCTGCTCGGCGAGGTCCGCAGCGACCTCGCCCAGGTCTATCTC
>ERZ778022.5262-NODE-5262-length-10605-cov-4.036303_pt1 | contig 10605 bp, 9 predicted proteins | sample MGYA00375752_ERZ778022 | MGnify/ENA primary metagenome ERZ778022 (study PRJEB29350, sample SAMN05389826) | bioreactor metagenome | isolation source: Thiocyanate bioreactor | place: South Africa: University of Cape Town | collected 2014-04-04 ...
GGGCCAGGCCGGAACTGCCCGAAGTAGAGACTGCCGTCCGCGGCCGGGGGCCCGGGCTCAAGGGCGGGAGGATCGCCCGCCTCACGCTGCACCGCGGCGATCTGCGCCGGCCGTTTCCCGAGGGGCTCGGCCAGCGGCTGACCGGGGCAACCGTCACCGGGCTGGGGCGGCGCGCCAAATATGGGCTGATCGAGACGAATCGCGGCGACACGCTGATCTTCCATCTCGGCATGTCCGGGCGCTGGCGAATCGACCCCAGGGAGATCGGCAAGCATGATCACCTGGTGCTGGAGACGCAGCATCATCGCCTGGCGCTGAACGATCCGCGGCGTTTCGGCTCGGTCGACCTGGTGCCGACGGCGGAAGTGCCGGCCTGGGCTCCCTTCGCGGCACTGGGGCCGGAGCCGTTGGGGCCGGACTTCGATGCCGGGCACCTGGCGCGCCTGTTCAAGGACCGCGTCGCTCCGGTGAAGGCCCTGCTGCTCGACCAGCGCACGGTGGCGGGCCTGGGCAACATCTATGTGTGCGAGGCGCTCAACATCGCCGGCATCGCGCCCATGCGCGAGGGCGGTTCGATCCCGAAGGCGCGGCTGGAGAAGCTGGCCGCCGCGATTCGCGCGGTGCTGGAAGGCGCGATCCGCGCCGGCGGCTCCACGATCCGCGACTATGCCAAGCCTGATGGCGAACTGGGCTATTTCGCCAAGCAATGGCAAGTCTATGGCCGGGAAGGAGAGGCGTGTGCGTGCGGAGGGCCGGTCGAGCGGCGCGTGGATTCGGGGCGTTCCACCTTCTGGTGCCCGAAATGCCAGTCGTAACGGTTGACCCGAATCGCCGGTGGCGCTAAGGGGCCCGTCTTTCCGGGCGTGGAGGCATGTTCCCCGCGCCCTAAACATTTCGAGCTAGGAACGAGACGGCATGGCGAATACGCCGCAAGCGAAGAAGCGTATCCGGCGCAATGCGCGCCGCGCGGAGATCAACGGCACCCGCGTGAGCCGTATCCGCACCTTCGTGAAGAAGGTCGAGTCGGCCCTCGAGGCCGGCGACAAGGCGGCGGCCGCTGCCGCGCTCGCCGCTGCGCAGCCGGAAATGGCGCGCGGCGTCGCCAAGGGCGTGCTCCACAAGAACACCGCCTCGCGCAAGTTCGCGCGTCTCAACAAGCGCGTCGAAGCGCTGGCGTAATCGTAATTTTTTCGTAATAAAACCCCGCGGGACCCCGGTTCCGCGGGGTTTTTGTCGTGTCTGACAAAGGTTTGCGGAACGAATCAAGGCTGGCCCATGGAACCCTGAGATTCGCGCGAGTCGCAGTGTCTTTGGTTTGCAATAATTCGCAGAAGCCAAGCTTTTCAGTAGTTTGTAAGGTTGCCCCCACGGTTTTCCGCGGGTTACGGCGAGTCAACAAAACTATTTCAGTATCTTTACACCCGACCCCCTTGATCGACTCAGAAAGGGGTTCCTAAAACAGACCTCCCAGGCGAGGTCTCGCCGGGGCATTTAGCGAAGCCCGTCGCACAGGGACCGGGGATGTCCGGTGTCGAAGGGCCTCATGTCGGAGCGAATTAGCGCACGGGAAGCGGCTGCTTCCCGCGAAGGAGGGGTGCGTCAGGGTGACTCAGGTGCAGGCCTTGGAACGGGACGGAATGGAAGCTGCGGTTGCCAAGGCTTGGTCGCATGTGCGCGCGAACCTGCGTCGCTCTGCGGGCCAGCGCCTGTTCGACCAGTGGCTCAAGCCGGTCGTCCTGATCGAAGGCAGCAATGCCGAGGTGGTGCGTCTGGGCCTGCCCTCGGCGTTCATGACCCAGTGGGTGAAGAATCACTATGCGGAGCGGCTGCTGCTCGAGTTCCGCGGCCAGATTCCGGCGGTGCGCAACGTATCGATCGAAACGCTGGCGGAGGAGCCGAAGCGCGTTCTGAGCACGGCGTCCGCGCCCGTGGCGGCCGATTCGGCCCCCGTCGCAGCTGCCACTGCCTCGCCGGCCGAGCGCCCGCAGTTCGACGTGCGCTTCACTTTCGATCGCTTCGTGATCGACGCGACGAATCGCGTGGCGTGCAACGCGGCCAAGGCGATGGCCGAGCCGGGGGCGCCGCGCTTCAGCCCGCTCTATCTCCATGCCGGCACTGGCCAGGGCAAGACGCACCTGATGCACGCGATCGGCCATGCGTTCCTCGAGGCGAATCCGGAAGCGACCGCGATCTACGTGACCGCCGAGCGCTTCATGTTCGAGTTCGTCCAGGCCCTGCGCAACAAGGACACGCATGCCTTCAAGGCGCGGCTGCGCTCGGTCGACCTGCTGATGATCGACGATCTGCAGTTCATCGGCGGCAAGGACGCGACGCAGCAGGAGTTCTTCCACACCGTCAACGAGTTCATGTCCTCGGGCAAGCGGCTGGTGATTGCGGCCGATCGCGCGCCGCAGGCCCTGGAGGGCTTCGAGCCGCGGCTGGCCGGCAGGCTGGCCTCGGGCCTGGTGGCGGACATCAAGCCGGCCGAGCTGGAGCTGCGCCGGGCGATCGTCGGCCGCAAGCTTCAGGACATGCCGGCGGTGACGATGCCGCATGAGGTCATGGACCTGCTCGCCGCGCGGATCACCACCAATGTCCGCGAGCTCGAGGGCGCGCTCAATCGCCTGGTCGCCTATGCCCAGCTGAACGGCGAAGTGATCACGATCGACTTCGCGACCAACGTGCTCGGCGAAGTGCTGCGCTCGGCCCAGCGCCGCATCACGATCGACGAGATCCAGCGCGCGGTCTCGGCGCATTTCGAAGTGAAGCAGATCGACCTGATCTCCGAGCGCCGCGCCGTGGCGATCGCCCGGCCGCGCCAGATCGCGATGTACCTGGCCAAGCGCCTGACCACGCGCTCGCTGCCCGAGATCGGCCGCAAGTTCGGCAATCGCGACCATTCGACGGTGATCCATGCCGTGAAGCGCATCGAGGAACTGCGCGGCAAGGATGTGGAGATCGACACTGCGGTGCGCACGCTGATGCGCACGCTGGAGGGCTAGGGAGCTATATTCCCGCCTCTTTCAGGGGCGGGCGGGGGGGAGGAGCTGAGAGCGGGGCAACGCGAATCGGTCACGCCTCCACCCTGATCAACAGAAAGGCCGGGCCCAGGCGGGTCCGGCCTTTTTGTCTAGACATAACGGTTACCAGCAGATGGTCTGACCGATTCGCGGATCATAGACGCAGCCGCCATTGCCGCTCTCGAGCAAGGGGCAATAGTCGCTGTAGTATGTCACGCAGTCGCCATGGCTGGAGAAACCCCGGGCCTGATAGTTGGAGCAGGTGACCGATGGCGGATTGTCGCATTCGCCGAAGCCCGGCCGGGCCTGGAGCGGCTGGGCCAGGACGGCCTGGAAACCGGCCGCGGCGGCGAGCGAGAGCGGGAAACCGATCTTCTTGCGCATGGATGCCTCCCTGTCTTGGAAAGCACAGGCTAGGCCGCGATGCCGCCATGGCCCAGCGGAGCTGCGACGGATATGGTGCTTTGCCCCGTTCAGGGCACCAGCCGGAAATAATAGCTGTAGCTCCGGGCGGCGCCACCGACGGTGACGTTGCTGATGGTCACGTCATAGACGGTGTTGGCGGCCAGCCCGGCGACTTTCCATTGCAGGCTGTTGGGCAGGCCGTAGCCGTCATTGTCCCATGACACGCTCGACACCGTGAGCGCCGCCCCGCCCCGCGCGCGTACGGCGATCGTGGCGTTGGCGTAGCTTACTGCGGCGTTCGCCCCGAAATTGGAGGTCTTGTTGGCAATCACTCCAAAGGAGAGCAGCGCCGCGGTGTCGAAATAGCGCGCCGGATATTCCTCGAACGGATAGGCGACATAATCGGGCAGCGGGCCGGCAGTGTTCTGGGTGGTGTTGATCACCTTGATCGAGGCGCCGTCCGCGCGGTTGCTGCCCTGCCAGACCCCGGCGACCCGGCCATAGGCAATGGTCGAGAGGAACGGATAGAGCAGCCAGCGGCGATGGCCGATATTGTTCGCCACCACATTGTTGGTATCGGTGAGCCAGCCGATCAGCAGGTCGGCATCCTGCGAATAGCGCAGCCCGCCCGTGCCCAGATAGATGTTGCTCTGCCCGGCAGCGGTGGCGCCGGCCGTGGTGTAGCAGTTCCAGCTCGTCGGCGGGTTGTGGCTGAGCTGGCCGTTGGCGGCCATCATCAGCGCCGATTGCTGGGAGGCGGGCTCGTCGGCCGGCGCATAGGTGACCGCGGGCAGATTATGGTGCGCGCGGATGTCGTTGAGCGTCGCGAGCACCCGCGCGCCGACCTCGGGCTTGAGCGTTCCGGCCTGGCAGGCGGCGATGTTGGGCGCAGCGCTGTAGAGCAGCGCGACCGAGCTCAGGAAATCCGAGCCGGTGGCGGGCTCGGTGCTCGTCGGGCTGGGCGAGGGCGCCGGGGTGGTGGGCGTGGGCGTCGATGGCGGGGGCGTCGGGGTGGGCGTGACGACCGTTCCGCCTTCTCCGCCCGAACCGCCGCTGCATGCGGCCAGGGCGCCGCCGAGCAGCAATAGGGCAACCAGCTTACGCATCCGCATGCACTCCCGCTTGGCAGAACCCGAAGGGCGTGGCGCGGTTCCAGCCCTTCCCTGGAGCATAGCGCGCGGGGAAGGGCTGTCAGCAGTTATCGGCAGACGGGTCGGCCGGCGGGGCGATGCGAGTGCGAAGCGAAGCCCGCAGTGCATCGCGCGGCGTCCGAAGGCGGACGGTCCGGACGATGCCGCCATGGCACCCGCGGCGGCGCGGGTGCCATGGATCCGGTATCAGATCTGCAGCCCGACTGCCTTCTGCGCCGCCTTGAGCGTGGGTTCGGCGAGGGCACTGGCACGCTCGGCGCCTCTGGCGAGCTGCTGGCCCACTGCCTCGCGGTCCGCCAGCAGCTGGTTCAGCCGCTCGCGTACGGGCCCGAGCACCGCAATGGCGAGATCCGCCAGCGCCGGCTTGAACGCGCCGAAGCCCTGGCCGGCGAACTCCGTCACCACCGACTGGGGGTCGCGGTCCGACAGGGCGGCGAAGATGGTCACCAGGTTCTTCGCCTCGGGCCGCTCGGCAAGGGCATCGAACGAATCGGGCAGGGGCTCGGGATCGGTCTTCGCCTTGCGGAGCTTCTGCGCGATCATGTCGTCATCGTCCGACAGGTTGATGCGCGACAGGTCCGAAGGGTCGGACTTGGACATCTTCGCGCTGCCGTCGCGCAGGCTCATGATCCGCGGGGCGGCCTTGGAGATGAACGGCTCGGGCAGCGGGAACAGCTCGACTTCGAAATCGGTGTTGAACTTGGCCGCGATGTCGCGGGCGAGCTCGAGATGCTGCTTCTGGTCCTCGCCGACGGGCACATGCGTCGCCTTGTAGACGAGGACATCGGCCGCCTGGAGCACCGGATAGGTGAACAGGCCGACGCTGGCGCCTTCGCGGTTCTTGCCCGCCTTGTCCTTCCACTGCGTCATGCGGTTCAGCCAGCCCATCCGCGCGGTACCGTTGAGGATCCAGCACAGCTCGGCATGCGCGGGCACGCGCGCCTGGTTGAACAGGATCGCGCGATCGTCGATGCCCGAGGCGAGCAGGGTCGCCGCCATCTCGATCGTGCTATTGGCGAGTTCCCGCGGCGAGATATTGCCCGTCAGCGCATGGAGATCGGCGAGGAAGAACAGGCATTCCCCCTGGTCCTGCATCGCCACCCATTGCTTGATCGCCCCGAGATAGTTGCCGAGGTGGAGATTGCCGGTGGTCTGGATGCCGGAAACGACGCGCATGATTGTTCACTCCGCGCCCGGGCTGACCGTTCGGCCTTTGGACGGGCCGCGGGTCCGAGACGGCGGGGACGCGGCCGCACGATGATGTCAGGGACGCGGAGGCCTCTAGCGCGCGGAACGGCGGCGGACCAGCGCCTTGATGTCCGAGATCAGGAAGGCGCGCGTGACGAAGCAGGCAAGGACGTAGATCGTGCAGCCCGCGCCCACGAGCACCACCAGCGCGCCGTAGCGCTCGATCATATGGCCGTTGAGCCAGGGGTCGAGCAGGTGATCGAAGGCGAACAGCGCCCCGCCCATGATTGCCGCGGCGATCGCCAGGCGGGGCAGGCGGCGCTTGAGCTGCGCGTCGGCGGTGAAATGGCCGCGCCGGTGCAGCGTGCGATAGAGCATGAAGGTGTTGACGCTCGACGAAATCGCGGTGGCGAGCGGCGGCCCGCTGGCGCCGATCAGCGGGATAAGCGCGAGATTCAGCGCAATGTTCACTCCAACCGAGACGATGGCGTAGCGCACCGGCGTCTTCATGTCGTGGCGGGCATAATAGCCGGGCGTGAGTACCTTCACGAGGACATAGGCGGGCAGGCCGACCGAGAAGCCCGCGAGCGCCAGCGCGCAGGCGCGCGTCGCCTCCGGGCCGAAATGGCCATATTGGAACAGGCCGCGCACGATCGGCTCGGCCGCGACGATCAGCGCGACCATCGCGGGCAGGGTGAGGAACAGCGCGAGCTCGATCCCGCGATTCTGCGTCTCCATCGCCTCCTCGTCCCGTCCGGCGCCGAGCAGGCGCGAGATGGTGGGGAGCAGGATGGTGCCCAGGCCGATGCCGATCATGCCGAGCGGCAGCTGGTTCAGCCGATCGGCATAATAGATGTAGGAGAGCGAGCCCGCGGCCAGCAGTCCGCCGGCAAGCGCGCTCGAGATCAGCAGGTTGATCTGCGAGGCGCCGGCGCCTGCGGCGGCGGGCAGGATCAGCTTCATCAGCCGCTTCACCTCGGGATCGAGGCGGGGCAGGCGGGGCTTGAGCGACACGCCCGAACGGCGACAGGCCAATGCCAGCCAGCCGAGCTGCAGCGCGCCGCCGATCGGCACGGCGATCGCCTGGGCCCGCGCCGTCTCGAACGGATCGCCGTTGAACACGGCGAGCGCGACCACCATCGCGATGTTGAGCAGGATCGGCGCCGCGGCGTTGACCCAGAATTTGTCGAGCGAATTCAGGATGCCGCCCAGCAGCGAGGCCAGGCTGATCAGCATCAGATAGGGAATGGTGATCCGGCTCAGCTCGACCGCGAAGGCGAAGCGATCGGGCGCCACGTCGTTGAAACCGCCGGAGAGCAGCCAGGTGAGCGGCCAGGCGGCGGCCAGCATCACGCCGGTCATCACCGCGAGCGCGAGGAACAGCACCGAGAGTGCGCGCTCGGCGAAATCGAGGCCCTGCGAGAGCTCGCCGGTCTCGCCTACCTTTCGATTGAACATCGGGATGAAGGCGGCGTTGAACGCGCCCTCGGCGAACAACGCGCGGAACATGTTGGGGAGGCGGAAGGCGATGGTGAACGCATCCGACGCGAAGCTCGCGCCGACATAGCGGGCCTGCAGCGAATCGCGGACCAGCGCGAGAATGCGGCTGGCCAGCGTGAGCCCGCCCACCGAGCCGAGGCTGCGAGCGAGCTTCACCGCGTGAATCCTCCCCGAGGCGAGCCCGGGGAGGATCTGGGAACCGTCACCCCCGGATACTCCTTCAGGCTTCGCCCGCGACTTCGCCGGTAAGGCCCGATTCGTTCATCGCACGCTGCTGGATGTAGATGCCGCCGAAATCGATCGGCTCGAGCATCAGCGGCGGGAAGCCGCCGTCGCGCACCGCATCGGCCAGCACGCGGCGGGCGAACGGGAAGAGCAGGCGCGGCGCCTCGCCGAGCAGGAAGCCGTCGAGCGCTTCGCCTTCGGGCACGTTGCGGATGCCGAACAGGCCGGCATAGGACAGGTCGACGATGAAGGCGGCCTGGCTCTCGGCGGTGGCGCGCACTTCGATCTTGAGGACGACCTCATAGACTTCGTCGGCGACCTTGGCCGAGCCGATGTTGAACTGCACGTCGATGGCCGGCGCGGTCGGGTTCTGGAAGATGGCCGGCGCGTTCGGATTCTCGAACGAGAGGTCCTTCACATATTGCGACAGCAGACCGGCGGCCGGGGCGGTATCGGCGCCATTGGCAGCGGGCTCGCCGAATTCGGCGATCGTGTCGTTCTCGGCCATTTCGATGTCCTCTTTATTTCCGGAAAGATTGGCGCCGTTTGCGCGTTGGATCGATTGCGCGCCTAGCAGGCGGGCGCACGCGTTTCAATTGCCCCCGGATTCGACGCGCGGAACCGGATATTTGAAACCAGCGTCGCTTAGGCCTATGTTAGCGGCGAAGCGTTTGGAGGCGTAGTGTACACGATAATTCTGTTCGCAATGGTGGCCGGTTTCCTGGCGCTCCGACTCTATGCCGTGCTCGGCAAGCGCACCGGCCATGAGCAGGCGTTGCCGAAGCCGAGCGAGGAGCGCGTGGCGGTGTCGCCGGCGGCCCGCACCATCGATCAGACGCCCGAGACGCGCGAGATCGGCGCGCGGGTGATCGGTACGGGCGCGGAATCGGGCCTGAAGGCCGTGATCGCCGCCGATGCGAGCTTCGACGTCGCTCAGTTCCTCGATGGTGCCAAGAGTGCGTACAAGATGATCCTCGAGGCCTTCTGGAAGGGCGATGAAGAGACGCTGACCTGGCTGGTGGAGGACGATGTCCGCGCCGGCTTTGCCCAGGCGATCGCCGATCGCAAGGCCGCCGGCCATGTGCTGGAGAATCGCCTGGTTGCGATCGAGCGCGCGCTGATCTCGGACGTGGTGGTGGAGGGCAAGGCCGCCCGCATCACCGTGCGCTTCGACGCCGATATCGCGGCGGTGACGCGCGATGCCGATGGCAATGTGATCGCCGGCTCGCTGAGCGATGCGGTGGAGACGCACGACATCTGGACCTTCGCGCGGAGCCTCCGCAGCGACGATCCCAACTGGAAGCTCGTCGAAACCGACGAAGCCTGAGGGGCCGATCTATGCGGATCTGGGGGGGAGTCGCGCTTGCGGCGCTGCTGGGCGCTTGCTCGGGCGGCGTGGTGCCGCATTCGGTGGAGCCGGGCTATACGCCGCCGCGCGAAGCGCCGAGGGAACGTCCGCGAGAGATGCCGCGGGAGTCGGGGCGCGTCTCGGAACCGCACGGCAACCCCGCCGCCCGCCAGCCCATCCCCGCGACGCCGCTCGCCGCCATTCCGGCACGCGCTGCCGCCGCCGGCACGCTCGTCGCCGCCTCGGCCGGGCTGCTTGCCGGACCCGCGCTGGATTCGCTGCCGTTGGGCGATGCGGCTGCCGCGCGTGCGCTGGTCGCCTATCGGTTGAGCTGTCCGTCGCTGGTGCGCCGCACCGATGCGAGCGGGCTCACCCAGGGGCGGGACTGGCAGCCTTCCTGCGATGCTGCGAAGGCCTGGGACGAGCGTGACGCGCGCGGCTTCTTCGCGCGCTGGTTCGAGACGGTGCAGGTCGCCGACGGCAAGGCGCAGGCGACCGGCTATTACGAGCCGGAGATCGCCGGATCGCGGCATCGCCGCCCGGGCTATGAAGTGCCCGTCTACGCCAAGCCGGACGACATCATCGAAGTCGATCTCGGCCAGTTCTCGGCCGACATGAAGGGCAAGCGGATCCGCGGCCGCGTCGCCGGCAAGGCCTTCATTCCCTATTACGACCGCAAGGAGATCGACCAGGGCGCGCTGGAGGGGCGCGGGCTGGAGATCGCCTGGGCGGCCGATCCGATCGAGCTGTTCTTCCTCCAGATCCAGGGATCGGGACGACTGCGCGGGCCGGACGGCCAGCTGATGCGCATCGGCTTTGCCGGCCAGAATGGCCGCGAATATGTCGGCATCGGCGCGTTGATGCGCGACCGCGGGCTGCTCAAGCCCGGCGGCGCCTCGATGCAGGGCATCATCGCCTATCTGCGCGAGCACCCCGAGGAGGGGCGGGACATCATGTGGGAGAACAAGAGCTATGTGTTCTTCCAGGAACTGAAGGGCGCCGGGCCGAACGGCTCGCTCGGATTGCCCGTCACCGGGCAGGTGAGCGCCGCGGTCGATCCCAAGTTCATCCCGCTCGGCGCGCCGGTGTTCCTGTCGATGGACCGTGCCGAGGCGAATGGCCTGTGGATCGCGCAGGATACCGGCGGGGCGATCAAGGGCCCCAACCGGGTCGATACCTTCTGGGGCGCGGGCGACGATGCGCGCGCGATCGCAGGCGGCATGAATGCGCGCGGCACCGCCTGGCTGCTGCTGCCGGCCGGAACGCTCAGCCGACTGGGCGGCGGGCCGATCGCCACGGTGCCGACGCCGCAACGCCAGCGGTGAGACGCCTCGCGCCCGAGGAAGCGGCGCTGTGGAAACGCGTGATCGCCAGCGTGACTCCGCTCGAGAAGCGGGCTGCGCGCGCGGTGGCGCCGCCCGAGGCGCCGGCGGCCGTCGCGCCGCAACCCCTGCCGGCCAAGCCCCGGGGGCGGGTGCCGCCGCCACCTGCCGCGGCATCGCCGCCTGCGCCGCTGCGCGGGCAGGCGGTCAACACGCTCGATGCGTCCTGGGACCGGCGCCTGTCGCGCGGGCTGGTTGCGCCCGAGTCGACCGTCGACCTGCACGGCCATAGCCTTGCCTCGGCCTATGACCGGCTCGATTTCGGGCTGGAGGGCGCGATCGGGCGGGGCGACCGCGTGCTGCTGCTCGTCACCGGCAAGCCGCCGCGGCCGGAATCCGAGCGCCCGCATGCCCGCGGCGCGATCCGCGCGGCCGGGGGCGACTGG
>ERZ778022.5263-NODE-5263-length-10601-cov-8.187654_pt1 | contig 10601 bp, 2 predicted proteins | sample MGYA00375752_ERZ778022 | MGnify/ENA primary metagenome ERZ778022 (study PRJEB29350, sample SAMN05389826) | bioreactor metagenome | isolation source: Thiocyanate bioreactor | place: South Africa: University of Cape Town | collected 2014-04-04 ...
AAGCGGCACTACCTGCAACTGGTGACGTACTACCAGCACAGCAACGGGCGGTACCGCATGCGCGTGACAACGACGGGCGGCATGTGGAGCGCGGACACGGCGTCCCTGAACTCGGTGGCGGCCAGCTTTGACCAGGAGGCGGCGGCGGTGGTGATGGCGCGCCTGGCGGTGACGCGCGCCGAGGTGGACGACCCGGCGGACATCATGCGCTGGCTGGACCGCTCGCTCATCAAGATGTGCCACAACTTTGCGGAGTACCGCAAGGGCGACGCCTCCTCCTTCGTCCTGGCGCCCAACTTCTCCCTCTTCCCGCAGTTCATGTTCCACCTGCGCCGCTCCAACTTCATGCAGGTGTTCAACTCGTCGCCCGACGAGGCGGCATACCACCGCCTCATCCTGACGCGCGAGGACGTCTCCAACTCCACGCTCATGATCCAGCCCTCCCTCATGTGCTACTCCTTCACCGCGGAGCCGCACCCCGTCCTGCTGGACGCCGTCTCTGTGCGCCCCGACGTCATCCTCCTGCTCGACACCTTCTTCCACGTCCTCGTGTTCCACGGCGAGACCATCGCCGCGTGGCGCGAGGCGCGCTACCAGGACATGCCGGAGCACGAGGCGTTCCGCGCCCTGCTGCAGGCGCCCAAGGACGACGCCGCCGTGCTGATGGAGTCGCGCATCCCCATGCCGCGCTACATCGTGTGCGACCAGCACAAGAGCCAGGCGCGCTTCCTCATGTCGCGCGTCAACCCCTCCATCACGCACAACAACATGTCTGAGGCGGGCGGCGTCAACCCCGTGCTCACAGACGACGTGCCGCTCGCCATCTTCATGGAGCACCTGGTCAAGCTGGCGGTGGCGGAAGAGTAATGCCTTTGTGTGAACAGCATTATTGAATTACCGGTATTGGCCAAACGCATTGTATGGCTTCAAACGCAACGTCACACGACGGACGACACAGGGCGAGCCGCCGCACCTCCCGGCGTCGGTGGTGGCGACGCGACACGCGATATGGCCGCCAATGGATTCACAAACGACCCGCCGCCGTCGCCACCAACAGCAGCACCACCGCCTCCGCCAGTAGCGGCGGCGGCAGCGAGAGCGGGGGCGGGCGGCAGGGGGCATGGCGGGAAGAGGGCAGCGGCATCCAGCGGCGGGAAGTCGCAGCGGCGCTTCACGACCGCCTGGAACGACTTGAACACGGCAGGGAAGTCCATCAAGTTGCGGGGCTTGGCGGCGATCCAGTGCGAGTCAAACCAAAACACGAGGCGCGCCACAATGTCCAGGTACTGCTGCAGCCCCGTGTCTGCCGCGTCACCTGCCTCGGTGCCGGCGGGCAACAGTGCCGCCGCCGCCTCTGCCGTGGCTGCCAGGTACGCCTGCACGGCGCGGCTGCGCACCAGGTGCATGGCATACTCGCCGATCTGGAACACGGTGATGGCCAGCGGGTAGCCGCGGTACGGCAGCTCGGTGGCCACCACAATCGCACGCGCCTGTGCGCCGTAGTGCGCCGTCAGGTACGTGAGACAGCGCAGCCCCAGCACGCCCATGCCACGGAAGTCGGTGGCGGGGTCGGCGCCCTGGACCCCAATGCCCTCCCACTGCTTGCTCCCCCGCGCCGTCAGCGCCCGTCCGCCCCCCAGCACGCCCCACACGGCTGCCAGCCCCGCCTCATGCTCTCGGTTCCCGGCGTCATACGGCACGCGCGCCATCGCCGTCAGGGTGCCCAACAGCGACAGGCCGCCTCGCACCGCTGCCACACAGGCGCGCAGGTTGGGTAGCAGCAGGGCGCGGAACGCCGCCTGCTCTGCCCGGATGCCCTTCAACCCCACAATACGCACCACATACGCGCCGTCCTCACCGCCGCCGCCGCCCTCCATCTCCCGCCGCACCACCGCCAGCACGCGGCTGCGCCGCAGGTAGCCGCTGAAGGCTGCTGTCATGGCTGGCGTGTGTGGCCCGCTCGCCAGCAGCCGCTCCAGCTCGCCGCGCCCCGTCAGCGCGCGCATCACCGCCTTCACCAGCCGCCACAGGAACGCCCAGCACCCGTCATCCTCGCCGCCCTCCTCCTCCCACCCGCCGCCTGCTGTCACTGCTGCTGGTGCTGTCGCTGCCATCTGGTAGAGTCCCTAGTGGAGGCGGAGGGGTGAGAGTACCAATCGAAAAATTAAAACGCGTGGGTGGGGCATAAAAATGAACAGCGAAATAAGTTATAATGCAACTGTCGTTGTGATTGGCGGTAAAATATCGTGTTGCGACGTGAAACTGCGCAATTTCCATTTTGGCCACCAATGCGTTCCCCATGGTGATGTCGCCACGCGGCGTGATGAGAAGCACACCGACCGCGACGTGGTGCCGACCAGGAAGATGATGATCACAATGCCAGCCGCCAGCACCGGCAGCAGCACCGTGCCGGCGTACTGCGTCAGGTAGGACATCCGCAGCACACATTGGAGTGCGCCCATGCTCAGCGGACTGGCGCTCACCACCTCCGTCCACCCCATCACATTGGTATACGCCTGCGTGCTACCGGCAATGAATACACGCAGGCTACCAATGCCCTGCAAGTAGCTCATGGCAATGCGCAGCACAATGGTGTCGTCAGGATACTTATTGTACACCTCGCTGAATAGCGCCACGTGCGCGAGCAGTGCCAGCACAACAATGAACACCACGGACACGAGGAACGCCGACGCGCTGGGATCCCAACACGGTGCGCACGCGTCCCCAAACAGCGCGTAGTTAGCCGCCGCGTCACAAACACCGCACAGCGGCCCCGTGTAGCCAGGCGCGCAGCCGTATTTTGCGTCACTGCCATTGAACGTCAGCGTGCATGCCGCGGTGTTGTGACAGGGGTGCAGCTCCGTGTCGGGTCCCAGTGGCTGCCCCGCCTGAGCTGCCGGCCGGTAGAAGTGCGGCAGCAGAGTGAGGATGCCGCCAACGCATGTGGCACCGGCGGGCGGGCAACCCATGCAGCGCGCGCCCTTGCCGCCCAAGCTAAAGGTGCCGCTTCTACAATTCACGCACGTGATTGACATCGACTCTTGACCAGGCCGGCAGCCAGCTAGCGTCACGATGAAGGGGAGTGACGGCGGGATTGCCAGCCCGCCGACGGCACAGGTGAGCGTCAGCCCGTATGTCTGTCCCTGCGGTGCCACCAGTGTGAATGCGCCAAACGTTGCGACATGGCTTTCGGTGGATGCAGGCACCGCAGTTTGCTGCAGAAACACAAACGAGGCGTCGGTAAAGGTTGACGCAGACGCGTTGAGCGCAATGGTGCACACGATGGACGGCAGCGCTATGGCTTGTTGCGTCGGGATGCACGGCGACGTGTGGGTACCGCCTGGCGGCGTCACTGCAACACCGACGCTGAATGCTGGTAGCGGATAGCCGACTGCTGCCGTTGCCGCTGGCCTCACACATTGCTCCACCGTCAGCAGGGTGGCCGGGATGGTGAGATTGATCGGCGCCACGGCGTCACTGGATGCAAGGCACTGGCACTCCACCACTAGTGTGACAGCGCGCCTTGCAGGCGACGTTTGCACCACAAATCGCGGCACGGCAACGACGCCAGTGTGTGCATCCGCTGGGACGGTTCGCAGCGACACCAGCGCGCTGGTGCCGTCCACAACTACCAGTTCTGTCGCGGGCGTTGATGCCGACACTGAGCAGCTTATGTCGGTAACTGCGACGTTGTCGTGACGGGTTACCACTGCCACCACCAGCGGCGGCTCCACCGGCCATGGTGATGACGCGTCGGACGCAATGAATGTGGTCGGTAGCGCCGACGTGATGCGCGCCTCCAGCGACGCGGTTGTGAGGCGCAGTGGTGGCGACGCCAGCAGTTGGCCCCACGCGCTGCAGGCCACGCGAACAAACGCAACAACCCCTTGCGCTGCTTGCAACAAAACGTTTGTTGATGTGGCCACCACAGTGCCAGCCGGCGCCGCGCCGTCTATGTTCAGCGCCCAGGTGTCGGCAACCACTTGCGTGCCGCGAACGGTGGCATTCACGAGTAGCACTTCGCAGGATGCTGCTGTTGCGGCACCGCTGCTGCTCGTTGCTGGTGAGCCGACGGTTGCAGCCAGGTGCAGCGGCAACGGCGTGAAACCCAGCACCGTAGATGGCGGCGCCACCCAATCCAGCGCCAGTTGCGCTGTCGACAGCGCTATGGGCGGCAGACGCACCCGCTCGCCGGTGGGCGCCCAGGTGCACTCCGCATACACTGACAGTGCCTGCCCCAGCGCCACTGCCGATGCGGACAGGTCGGCAAACACAACTGGCACGTTGGAGCTGGCGTCCAACGCTCCAACCGCCGCGGTGGACGAGGACAGCACATCCCGGGGCGACACGAGGTCCAGCGACTTGGTGAGCGCCGGTGGATTAGTAGATGCCGATAGCAGCAGCGCCTGACAGGATAACGACGACGCAAGCGCGGACGTTACGTTGCCGCCGCCGCCGCTGCCAAGTAGTGTAAATACAGCAGTCAGGGCGGGTAGTTCGCCGGGCACAACGGTAAATGGGTGAGGCATGCCGGCTGTGTTCCAGTCGGCGCGCCATGCTGGCAGTGCGACCGTTGGGTTGACTTGTCCAACCGTGGACGCTGTCTGACCCGTGGAGTCCACACATGACGCCGTCAATGTGCCGGCACAACCCGACGCGCCGCTCACCGTCCACTCGTTGAGCAGCAAGTCGGTTGGGACGGCATACACACTGCCGCTGGAGCCGACCGCCAGTACTGCGCCCAGTGTTGCCACGGTCATGCTGGCTGGGCGCGACGCCGCCGCCGGGTTGGGCGTGGCACACGAGCTAACGTCAATGGCGAGAGTGCAGGTCGCTGCCTGCCGCGACAGAACCCGCAGTGTGAGCTCGGGGAATAGCGCACTACCCGGCAGTGCGGCCAGCGTCGGCGTGGATGTCCACGACACGGTAAAGGTGGCGGGGTACGCGAGGTTGACGAGCTCGGTCGACGCTGCGCCGGCAGCATTCACCAAGACAACTGACACAGCTGGGTAGCCGGGCGCGGATGGCAGTACAAACGGTGCGTTACATTGCACCACTGTTTGGGACAGCACCACCACGCCACTGCACAGCGTTCCACCAATGAGCACGGTGGGTGGCACACGGGTGGCGTCCATGATGCCAGTGCCGGTCACCGCCACCGCTACGCCTGGCGCGCCAATGGAGGTGGGTGAGATGGACGCCAACATGGGCCGGGTGGCCAGCGTCACGCAGGCGGCGCAGGTGACGGGCTGGGAGGCGGGGTTGACCCATGCTACAGTTACGTTGACGGCTGCCTGTGGACCAGCAGCGCGCAGCGTATCGACAGCGGGGTGGCTGACGTTCCAGCGCACACACAGGGCGGTATCCGGGCGGCCAGAGATGCAAGCAACTGCCGCACATGGCACACCGGCGATGGATGCGGCTGCCAGTTGTGGGACACCGCTACCAGTACCGGTGCACAGACCTACACCAGCCAACGTGATGTTGACGGCTGTGTTTGACGCCGACTGCGCAGGTGGCAGCAGCTGCAGGTCCACATTAGCAGCGAGGTACGGTGTAGACAGTAACGACGGCAGCACCCCACTGACGTTGAACGCCCCGCCCGCCAGCTGCACCACCACTGCCACGTTGATGGCGTCGGTGGCAGTCGTCCCGCATGACAACGTGGTGGAAGACTCCCATGCCGGGCTCGTACAAAGCTTGCCACCCAGCCACACTGCCAGGCTGTCAATGGTTGCTTGCGGTGGTGCTGACAGCCCAGCAGTGGTCCAGTCGGCGGCCGTCAGCCGTGGCGCTGGAAGGCGCAGTGCAATGCGGCCAACGCCGGGCGTTAGGGGCGCTAACCCAACGCCACCACCAGGGGCAAGAGCGACCTGCGGTGGTGGCAGTAGTATGACAGTAGTGTTGAGTCGCTGGGGAATACCACCCGTGCCGGAGTGCGCCACCCACACGTATGTGAGTACGGGCGCGTTAGGCAAAGCGGGCAGCAGGAACGGCAGCGCGCATGACGCCGTGGTGCTGGACACAGGAGCCACTGGACTGCAGGACACGTTGGAGATGGTAGGTAGAGACCCAGCAGGCACCAAGTAGATTCTGGCGTTGACCCAGGCGCCAGCATCGTCAGCCACAAGCGTAATAGCGTCGCGCCACGACGCGGTGGCATTGCAGCCAGGGGCGGCCAGACCCGGTGGGCAAGCGATGCAATCCTTCGCGGCACCTGGCGCATACGTGCCAGGCGGACAGGATGCGCAGGCAGCGGCGCCGCCTGCCGCGAAGGTGTTGGCACGGCACTGTTTGGGGCTGCTGGACCCACCAGCGCAGGACATCCCAGCCAAACATGGGGTGCAGGCAACAAATGGCACTACTCCCACAGGAGTCAACTGGATGGCATTGGATGACCCTGGCCGGCAGCCGCTACCCGTTACCAACGGCGTACGCGACTGGTCAATGACCGCCAGCACGGGCTGCTTGGTGATAGAGAAGGCAGCGTCGCTGACAAAGTTTAGAACGGTATTATTTGCCAGCGACAGCCAACGCAGGGAGCGGGCAGCATCAAAGTCATGCTCATTGACAGTCGTGATGGCGTTGCCGCTCAAGTCCAACGCCACGAGACTTGGAACCGCCGGCAGCCACGCAAGGTAGGGCCAAGAAATGTTGTTGGCGTTTGACAGCGCCAGCGTGGTAAGTGCGGGCAGACCGATGAAGCTGTCGTTTGCCAGCTGCAGCGCCTGCATTGGCGCCGGTGGTGCGGCGAGCGTCAAAGATGTGAGCGCCGGCAGCGCGAGGGCGGCTGCCGGCACGGCAGGCGTCGTCAGGGTGAGCGACCGCAGGCCGCGCTGCGCTGACGTTGAGAAGGTGGTGTTGGTGTTACCGGCGGCGGCGGGCGCAATATTGCGTGCCACCAGTGTTACGTTGCCCAGCAGTAGCGCGCCGATGACAGGATTCAGGCCTGCGGTGTTTGCAGCTGCCATTGGCAACCAGAATATAACTTTGCAGGCGTCCAGCACAGGCTGCGCCGCGGCTGTTCCGAGGCTGTTGGGCGTGCCAAGCGCGCGCCATGCAGCCAGCTGGTGGGTTGACGCCAGTGACGACGGTGGCAGCGGTGCGGCGGCAAAGATGGTTGGAGCGAGAGCCAGTAGTGACAGCTGCACCTGCCGAATGGCATGGTTATACTTGTCAACAATGAACAGGGCGCCGGTGACAGCATCCAGCGCAATGCCAACAGGAAAATTAAATGCCGCCACCGTGCCAACGCCATCTACCAAACCGGGGTCACCCGAGCCTGCGACTGTGGTAACAACGCCTCCAGCTGTGGTGATGCGCCGAAGGCGACTGTTGCCAAAGTCTGCCGCATACAGCAACCCTGCAGCTGCGTGCAGGGCTAGCCCATGTACAAAACGGAACCTTGCCTCACTGCCGGTTCCATCGGCGTAGCCGTCCGTAGCGACACCACCAGCCAGCAGCGTGGACACACCCGCGTATGTGACAGCAAACACTGCATTCATCACGGAGACATACACAATGCGCGCTGCGGGATCCACCGCTAAGTCTCTTACCGTGGAGGGGAGCGTGGCCAGCGTGGCAACAGCGCGGGTAGTGTTAATCGTGCGAATCATGCTACTAGAATCCGCCACATACAGTAGCTCGCTTGCCACATCACCACGTACCGCCGTTGGATAACCAAATAGGGCGTTGGTACCAACTGGACTATCAAACATGCCGGGCATTCCACTCATACTGCCTGCCACCCAAACACCCGACAGCATGCGAATGGCGTTATTGAACGTATCTGCCACATACACGTTGCCGGCGCCATCCACATCCACACAAAACGGGCTGTTAAACGTGGATTGCAGCGGCGTGGCACCTACCACTCTGCCGTCGTTACCTGCAATGCCAGCCACAGTTGTCACCATCCGCGTGGCAATATCCACGTGCCGAATAACGTGATTGGCTGAGTCAGCCACGTACAGCCCCCTGGCGCCGTCGAGGAATACGCCCGCTGGTTCATTGAACCGTGCCAAGGTGCCCACGCCATCAGCGTAACTATAATCGCCATTGCCTGCCAGCGTGGAGACCACAGCATCGCTGGTTCGTGGCATCGGTGACCCGCCTACAGCTGCGGCCATCACCACTTGCGGGTTGGCACTTGCGCCACCTGTTGCGGATGCCACGCAACCCCAGCCCGCACACGCCACCTCATATCCGGCATGTGTGATGTTGCCAGTCACACTCCCCCAACAAGTCAACACCCCTGGCACGCTCGGCCCCGATATTGCGCACGTCATGCCGCCGCCCGCTGTCAGCCACCACACGCTGCCATTTGTCAATAGCGCTGCCGGCGGGGCCGCGCCGCCACGGGCATTGCTGCCCCAGCACGCCACGCTGCCGTTCACACGCACGTAGCACGCGTGGTCGGCGCCCGCCGCCACGTGCTCCGCGTCGTTGATAGCCCGCCATACGGAAGCATTTGCCACCACCGGGTTACTACTTTCGCCCCAGCACACAACGCTGTGGTTGCGCGCCACGCCGCAGGTGTAGTCGGTGCCCGCGCTCACGCCCTGGAATGCAACACCGGCCGGCACACTGATAGCGCCGCGCGACGTCGCGTTGCCGTAGCAGGCAACGGCGCCGTCTGGCACCAAACCACACACATGGCGCGGCCCAGCATGTGCGTCAATGAAGAAGGTGGACGGCGGCGGCAGCTGTGACGCACCACCTGGCAGCGCACCCCAGCACCGCAGGCTGCCATTGGTAGTTAGGCCGCAGGTGAAGTCATCGCCGACAGTCACAGCGTGGAACGCGACACCTGACGGCGGGTCCAGCTTGCCGGTGGTGGTAGCATTGCCACGGCACGCGACGCCACCGCCATCCAGCACCACGCATACGTGCCCCGCCGCCGCCGCCACGTGGCGTTCGGCCGCCACAGCCGGGGCTCGCAGGCTACCCGCAAGGAGCAGCGCCATAACCAACACCAGCCAAGCCATTGCACCGCCGCTGGCGCCGCACCTGCCACGGATACCCAGTGGTTGCAGTCACTCACCCACACAGGTACAGGAAGCAAGACAGGCGGGTGCTGCGCCGTAGCAGTGGGTAGATGCAATGGGGGATTATTGAGAAGCCAGGCCCAGAAGTGTCGCCTGTCTCACGCGTGCCGGCGTCGTCACTCTCAACAAGGTGAACCTCAAAACACAATTGCAGCACGCTGCAGGGAAGAGCGCAAAGAGGACACACAGCAGCAGCTGTATATGAAAACTGTGCGCGGCGAGTGCGTGGCGCGCGCGTGCGCGTCAGTAGACAACTGATTTGTGTGGCGAAGTGGCGAATTCGCGTGCCATCGTTGTGATCATCCTCATCAAGCTGCGCGACTCCTCGTTTTGTAGCTGATGTCTGTGACTCTCCGCATTCAACCTCGCTGCTACAACGCCCGACTGCCTTGTGCACTGCAGACGCCGGCGCCAGCGGTCAGCTGTAATTATGGTGATGCCCCTTTTTCAAAGAAGTTGTGTGTCGAGGCAGCGGTGGCGCCAGCCCGGCGCAAACAACTCAAAAGGGGAGTGGGACACACGTCACGTCACGTGCCATCGCCGCCGGCCACTCCATGCATGCGCCAGCCCCGCACGTCGCCGTACGGGGGTGGGGCAGTGACATGGGCCGGCAGCGGCACAACGGACGCTCGCCGCCTCAGCAGCAGCACTTAGTCACGGCCACCGCCACCGCGGCGGCGCGCCGACGACGCCGGCGACTTGCTGCGCTTGCCGCTGGTCGGCGCTGCCGGCGGCGGCAGGGTCACCGGGACGGGCGCAGAGGCGGCAGGCGCGGGCGCCGACTGCGCCGCCACCAGTGCCTTGTAGTCCGCGGTGCCGGAGGCCGCCATGGGGATGATCTCCGCCAGGAAGGTGGTGTCCAGCAGGCGGGTGAGGAGGCGGAAGGTGATGGGGAAGTAGCCCTGGTCAATGATGACGCTGCGGCCCACGCCGCGCAGGATGACGTCCGCCACGCGGTCGGGGCCCTTGGCGGTGCCCTTGAACATGTGCAGCGTGGGCAGCGCGTGCGCGCCGGTGTAGAAGGCGGTGGCGGTGGGGGAGGGGTGCACCACCGACACGTCGATGCCGGAGGGGTACAGCTCGGCGGCGAGGGAGGTGGCAAAGTGCGTGATGAACGCCTTGGTGGCGCCGTACATGGAGGAGAAGGGGGAGGGCAGGATGTTGGCGGGCGAGGAGGTGAAGACGACGGCGCCGCGCGCGCCGACGGCACGCATGCGGCCCACAAAGTGGTGCGTGATGGGCACCGCCGCCGTCGCGTTGCAGTTGAAGTTGGCGAGCCAGCGCGCCAGGGCAGTGCGGTCAAAGAAGCCGGTCACCATGTAGCCCGCGTTGTTGAACACCAGCTGCACCAGGATGTCGTCGGTGGCGCGCCGCAGCGGCTCCATGTACGTCTCCGGGTCCGACGCGCCCAGGTTGACGGGCACCACACGCACCGACACGCCCGGGTACGCCGCTGACAGCTCCGCCGCCGCCGTGTCCAGCATGGCGTCCGGCATGGCCGCCAGCACGATGTTGATGCCCTGGCCCGCCAGCTGGTGACACAGCGACTTCCCG
>ERZ778022.5266-NODE-5266-length-10584-cov-4.912527_pt1 | contig 10584 bp, 9 predicted proteins | sample MGYA00375752_ERZ778022 | MGnify/ENA primary metagenome ERZ778022 (study PRJEB29350, sample SAMN05389826) | bioreactor metagenome | isolation source: Thiocyanate bioreactor | place: South Africa: University of Cape Town | collected 2014-04-04 ...
CTGATGGAGCAAGGCTTCGCGAACCTCGACGGCATCGAGATCCTGGTGCTCGACGAAGCGGATCGCATGCTCGACATGGGCTTCATCCACGACGTGCGCCGCATCGTCGCCGCCGTCCCGAAGCAGCGTCAGACGCTCCTCTTCTCGGCGACCGTCCCGACGGAGATCGCGAAGCTCATCTCGAGCGTCCTCACCGATCCGGTGCGCGTCGACATCGCGCCCGAGGTCACGACGGCCGAGCGCGTCGCGCAGTGCGTCTACTTCGTGTCGAAGAACGAGAAGCGCCACCTCCTCGAGCGTCTCCTCCACGAAGAGAAGGCGGAGCGCTCGATCGTCTTCACTCGTACGAAGCACGGCGCCAATCGTCTTGCCGAGCAACTCTCTCGTGGCGGTCTTCGTTCGGAAGCGATCCACGGGAACAAGTCGCAGGGCGCACGCGAGCGCGCGCTCGAGGGCTTCCGCGTCGGCACCGTCGCCGTCCTCGTCGCCACCGATCTCGCGGCGCGAGGCATCGACGTCGACGGCGTCTCTCACGTCTTCAACTTCGACCTGCCGAACGTCCCCGAGAGCTACGTGCACCGCATCGGCCGAACGGGCCGCGCAGGCGCGAGCGGACGAGCGATTGCGTTCTGCGATGCGGAGGAGCGCCCGCTTCTCCGGGACATCGAGCGCTTCGTGAAGAAGCCGATCCCGGTCGCCGGTCACATCGCGGCGCAGGTCGCGGCGCCGACTGTCGATGGCGCCGCCGCGGCAACGGGCGGTGATAGGGCAGCAGCACGGCCCCAGGTGGCAGCACGGCCCCAGCCGGCAGCACGGCCCCAGGCGGCAGCACGGCCCCAGCCGGCAGCGCGGCCCCAGGCGGCGGCAGCGCGGCCCCAGGCGGCGGCAGCGCGGCCCCAGCCGGAGGCACCTGCAGGGCCCGCCGCACCGGCAGCGATGCCAGGTGAGTCGACGCGTCGCCGTCGGTCCCGGCGTTATCGAGGGGCCCGCCTTTACTGACCAACAGCGATTAGACTACCGCGCGGCGCGGCTTTCTACGCCGCGCCTTCTTCAGAGGAGAGAAGCGCATGGCAAACCCGAGCATGAACAAGCGTCTCAAGGAGCGACAGCGCCAAGAGAAGCAGCGAGAGAAGGCCGCGAAACGGCAGGAGCGCGCGAGGGAGAAGGCAGATCGCCCCGCAGCAGAGGGGGGGATCGATCCGGACATCGCTCACATCGTCCCGGGCCCGCAGCCGATCGTCGAGGACGACTTCTGAACGCGTCCTAGCGACGAGCGATCCGTCGGGGGAGAGAAGCGGCGACCTGGGCACCGAGGGGAGTGCCGGGCGCCGCGTCTTCATTTGGCGGGCTCGACGTTCGTCGCTTGGTGGCGACGGCGGTGCGAGCCCTTCGGCGACTGCTCGTTGCCGGTCGGTCAGCGCAGGCGCGTGACGTACCAGGCGCCGCGCCAGGCGGTCATCTCGGCGATGTCGAGGTGGCGCGTCTTGCCGTCGATCGTGAAGGTGAGCTTCGAGTGCTTCACGCGCCAGAGCGGCTTCTTGAAGTCCCGCTTCTTCGGCGTGATCTGCACGACCGAGTGGCCTAGCTCGAAGGACACGAACCGCGCACGCTCGGCGCCCTTGATCCGCTTGTGCATCCGCTCGACCGAGCGGCGGAAGCCGGCCGAGACCTTCTTGTCCCACGCCTTCTGCGGATCGGCGGAGTCGCGGACGGCAACGTATCCATCGCGCGGGAAGAGCGCGTCGCTGGCGAGGTCGGGGTTGTTCTGCGAGATCGCCTCGAGCAGGTGACGCATCCGGTTCTGGAGGTCCTCGCCGCTCGAGGCCGGCATCGCCGTGTCCTCGTAGGCGCTGCCGGCGTCGGCCTCTTCGGCCAGCGCATTGCCTCCGTCGCTCGCGTCGAGCGGGCTCTGGAGCACGGCAGCGGCGTCCGGTGTCATCGCGGTGCTCTTCTTCTCGGAGCACCCAGGGGCGAGCACCAGGAGGAGGACGGCGAACGCCGTCACCACGCGCTGGCCGACCGACATTTCAGGCCAGGTTCGGCAGCGGGACGATGTCGACGTGGAGGACCTCTTCGAAGGCCCGGATCTCGTGGAAGCACGCCTCGCTCGGACGCGAGACGACGCGGAGCTTGGCGCAGGAAGCGCCGCCGCCCTCGAACACGGTGTTCGTGACTTCCTCGACGTTGATGCCGTGACGCTTGATGACGGCGAGCACGTTCGCGAGGGTGCCGACCTTGTCGAGCATGCGGATGACCATCTGGAACCGCGCGTTCGAGAGGTTCATCACGTTCTGCACGTTCGGCACGGTCCCTTCGAGCAGGAACGAGCGGATGACGCGCACCGTCTCGGCGGCGATCGCGAGCTGGGCCTGATCGGTTGAGGCCGCGATGTGCGGCGTCGCGTAGAGGAAGCCGCCCGTCGCGCTCGGAGTCGTGAGCGTGAAGAGGTCGGAGGCGACCTCCTTCGTGCCGCGTGGCTCGTTCGGGATCACGTCGATTCCGACACGCAGACCACGGTTCTTGATCGCGTCCTGCATCGCCTCGTGGTCGACGAGATCAGGGCGTGCGCAGTTGATGAACATCGCGCGCTTCGGCATGAGCTCGAAGATCTTGCGGCTCACGCACTGGCGCGTGCGATCGTTCAGCGCGAGGTGGACCGTGAGGATGTCGGACTTCGCCGCGAGCTCCTCGAGCGAGCTGCAGAAGCCGACGCCCAGCTCCGCGGCGCGCGCCGGCGTGAGGTTCTTGCTCCACGCGATCGGCTGGAGACCGAACGCCTTCGCACGCGAGGCGACGTCACGGCCGATCGCGCCGAGGCCGGCGATGCCGATCGTCTTGCCGAGCAGGCCTTCGGCCTTGCCGTACTCGAGGCGCTCCCACTTCCCGCTGCGGAGCGAGGCGACGGCGTCCGGAATCCGGCGGTCGAGGGAGAGGATGAGGCCGAACACGAGCTCGGCCACGGCCGACGAGTTCTTGCCTGGGCAGTTCGCCACGTAGATGCCGCGCTCGCTGGCGGCCTTCACGTCGATGGTGCGCGTCTCGGCCCCCGCGCGGACGATGAGGTTGAGCTGGCGCGCGCTCTCGATGGCCTTGCGCGTCACCTCTTTGGAGCGGACGACGAGGATGCCGACTCCGGGGATCTTCGACTCGAGCGTCTCCTTCGTGACCTCCGGCTCGTAGAGCACGTCGACGGGAAGGGTCCGCAGCTCTTCGACTGCACGAGGGTGAAGCTTGTCAGCAACGAGGACACGCATCTCGGCGCGTATCCTAGCCGAAAACACGAATTTTAGTAGGTCAATCGCTTGATATGGCGCTCGATTCCAGGGGGCGCGCGGCCGCTGATTTTTGGCCGGTTCGGCACGCGGAGCCACGGCCGGCTCACGCCGGGAGGCGTACCCGACCCCGTCGCGTCGTGAGCACCGCGGCGCCCTCCTCTTCGGTGAGGAAGGGACCGAGCTGGGTCTGCGCGAAGCGGGTCATCTTCGCGTCGAAGGGGCCGTCCTTCGTCTCGTGCTTCACCTCGAGGTAGAGGTCGCCCAGGGGGCCGACCCGGACGGTGCTCGGCTCGAGCGGCTCTTCGGTGCCGTCGCTCAGGATCAGGATGGCATCGCAGGCCTCGGGCCCGCCTCCGCAGCCTTCGCGCTCGGTCTTGATGCTGCGGACGAAGAAGGGGACGTCGTCGACGGTGAAGTACGTCCAGTCGTAGCCGTTCGTGAGGATGTAGCGCCCGTCGTCGGGATGGCGCGAGATCCACGTGTGGAGCGCGGCGGCGAGCTTCGGATGCTCGACGGGCGAGTCGTGATCGAAGAAGCGGCCCTCGCTGTCGAGGCGGATCTTGCTCTCCCGCGAGCGTCCTTCGGGGGGAGGGAAGCGGAAGAACTCGGGATGGTCGCCGGGCTTCATGTCCGACCAACGTAAGGCGAGAGGTGCGGCGAGGACACGGGATCCACTGCGGAATCACGGACGCTTGACGCCTCGTCGATGCGGCCTATAAGAGCCTTCAAAAGATTTTGAAACTTCCGAGCCCCCAAGAACCGCAAGGAAAAGCGTCATGTACGACGGCCTGAGCGCCTTCGTGGCCACCCTCGAGCGCGAGGGTGAGCTCGTGCGGATCCAGAGAGAAGTCGATCCCCATCTGGAGATCGCCGAAATCGCAGACCGGACGATGAAGGCCGGTGGGCCCGCCCTTCTCTTCGAGCGGCCGAAGGGGTCGCGGTTTCCGCTCCTCATCAACGCCTACGGGTCGCGGAGGCGCATGTCCCTCGCGCTCGGCGTGAAGGACCTCGAGGAGCACGCGAGAGCGATCGCGGAGCTCGTCCACACGAAGGCGCCCGGCAGCGCCCGCGAGCTCGCGGAGATGGCGAAGAAGCTCCCCGCGTTGAGCCACGCCGTGCCGCGGAAGGCCTCGCGAGCGCCGTGTCAGGAGGTCGTGCTCGAGGGCGACGCCGTCGATCTCGATGCGCTTCCGGTGATGACGACGTGGCCGAAGGACGGCGGCCCCTTCTTCACGCTGCCGAACGTGATCACGCGCGATCCGGACACCGGCGCGCGCAACATCGGCATGTACCGCATGCAGCGCATCGACCGGCGCACGACGGCGATGCACTGGCAGATCCACAAGACCGGAGCGCGTCACTTCCGTCGCGCGAAGGAGCTCGGCAAGCGCCTCGAGGTCGCGGTCGCCTTCGGCGGCGATCCCGCGCTGACGTACGCCGCGACCGCGCCGCTCCCCGACGGGATCGACGAGTGGATGTTCGCCGGCTTCCTCCGCGGTCGATCGGTCGAGCACGTGCGCTGCAAGACGGTGGACCTCGAGGTGCCCGCCTGCGCGGACTTCGTGCTCGAGGGCTACGTCGATCCGAGCGAGCCCCTCTTCGACGAGGGACCGTTCGGCGATCACACCGGCTACTACACGCCGGTCGAGGGCTTCCCGCGCTTCCACGTCACGTGCGTCACGCATCGGAAGAACGCCGTCTACCCGTCTACCCTCGTCGGCCCGCCGCCGATGGAGGACGCGTGGCTCGGCAAGGCCACCGAGCGCCTCTTCCTTCCGCTCCTCCGGATGATGTTCCCGGAGGTCGTGGACATGAACCTCCCGATCGAAGGCGCGTTCCACAACCTCGCGATCATCTCGATCAAGAAGCAGTACCCGCACCACGCGACGCGCATCGCCCACGGCCTCTGGGGCGCGGGGCAGATGTCCTTCACGAAGGTCATCTGCGTCGTCGATGACGACGTCAACGTGCAGGACACGGGCGAGGTCGCCTGGCGCCTCCTCGCCAACCTCGATCCGAAGCGCGACATCTCGATGGTCGACGGCCCCGTCGATCAGCTCGACCACGGCGCGAGCCAGGCGCTCTGGGGCGGGAAGATGGCGATCGACGGCACGAAGAAGTGGCCCGAGGAGGGCTACAAGCGTGACTGGCCGGACGTCTGCGTCCAGAGCGAGGTCGTCAAGGCACGCGTCGACGCGATGTGGTCTGAGCTCGGGATCCCGCTCGGCAGGCAGGCGAGCGGCGCGCAGACGCCGCGAGTGGAGGCCGACCTCTCTCGTCGCGCAGCCGCGCCCGTCGAGCACGCCGACGGGAACCGGGAGATGTTCGACCGGATCGCGCCGAACTACGATCGCCTGAACCGAGTGATGTCGCTCGGGATCGATCGCCGCTGGCGCGCGCGTACGCTCGAGATGATCCGGCCCACGCTCGAGTCGCGCTCGCGCCCGCGTGTGCTCGATCTCTGCGCCGGCACCCTCGACTTCGCCGCTCTCATCGAAGAGGCGTTCCCCCAGGCGCACATCATTGCGTGCGATGCGTCCGAGAAGATGCTCGCGCTCGGCCGCCCGAAGGTGCGGAACGTCGAGTGCGTCGTCGGCGACGCGCTCGAGCTTCCGTTCGAGGACGGCTCCTTCGATGCGGTCGTCTGCGGGTTCGGCGTCCGCAACCTCGCCGATCTCCGGCGTGGCATGCGCGAGGTGCGGCGTGTGCTCGCTCCGGGCGGGGTGTTCGCGACCCTCGAGCTGTTCCGCCCGCGCGGCGCCGTCTCGCGCCTCGTTCACGGCGCAGGGCTTCGCTATGCGCTGCCGGTCCTCGGTGCGACGATCGCGAAGGATCGCGAGGCGTACGAGTACCTCGCCGAGAGCATGGAGGGCTTCGTCACGCGCGAGGCGTACGAACGCCTGCTCGAGGAGGAGGGCTTCGGCCCGGTCGACGCCGTCGACCTCACGCTCGGCATGTTGGCGATCGTGCGCGGGGGCGCGGGTGCACGGGAGGAGGCCGCGCAATGAGCCGGAAGAAGCGAAAGATCGTCGTCGGGATCACCGGCGCGAGCGGAGCTCCTTATGCGCGCCGGCTGCTCTCCTTCCTGTCGGACCGCGTCCGCTCGGTGGGGGACGTCGAGGTCGGCGTCTGTCTTTCGGCCACCGCACCGGAGGTCTGGGCGCTCGAGTGTGGCGGCGATCTCCGCGAGGCGATCGACTTCCCGATCTACGGGATGCGTGACTACAAGGCGCCGTTCGCCAGCGGCAGCGCCGGCTGGGATGCGATGGCGATCGTCCCGTGCTCGATGGGCACCTGCGCTCGCGTCGCTCACGGTATCTCGGACACCCTGCTCACGCGCGCGGCGGACGTCATGATCAAGGAGCGCCGTACGCTCGTCATCGTGCCGCGCGAGACGCCGCTGTCGGTGATCCACCTCGAGAACCTGACCGCGCTCGCGCGCGTCGGAGCGACGATCATGCCGGCGATGCCGTCCTTCTACGGGAAGCCGGAGGGCGTCGACGGGCTGCTCGACACGGTCGTCGGGCGCGTCCTCGATCATCTCGGGCTCGAGCACGATCTGATCTCGCGATGGGGAACGAAGAACGAGAAGGAAGGTCGATCATGACACGCTTCGTCGAGCAGGCGATCGCACGCGCCGGCCTCGCACCGATCCTACCTGCGCGAGAGCGCGGCGACCTCGACGCGGTTCGCTCGCTCATCGCGTCCCTCGGGGAGATCGACCTCCTCGCGCTCGGTGCGGTCGCCGACGCGGTCCGCACGCGCGAGGGCGGCGAGGTCGTGCGGGTGCACCCCACGGCATCGAGCGACGTCCTCTGGGTCCGCGATGCGGTGAACGAGCTCGAGCTCCTTCGCGCCGTCGCCATCGCACGCATCACCGGACCTACCGCTGCCCGCATCGGCGTCGACTGGGGCGAGAAGGGCTTCGAGCTCGCGCAGGTCGCGCTCGGCTTCGGAGCGACCGATCTGACCGGACCGATCACGCGCAAGAGCGGCCTCCTCATCTCCGAAGACGAGCTGAAGAAGGTGAAGGGGCAGGGGATGGTCGCCGCGAGCGCGCTCAGGCGCCGCGAGATCGCCGCCCTGATCCGCAACGCGGGGCGGTCGTGCGAGTTCGTCGACGAGGCTGGCGCCGGCACGTCGATCTCTTCCAGTGAAGCCGAGGCCGTTCATGCTTGATTCGATTCGCCAGAAGGTTCGCCAGGGCGAGCGCCTGTCGTTCGACGACGGCCTCGCGCTCTTCCACGAGCCCGACCTCCTCGCCGTCGGGCAGCTCGCGAACGAGGTCCGCGAGAAGCGCCATGGCGACCGCACGTACTTCAACCGCAACATGCGCGTCGAGGTCACGAACGTCTGCGTCGCGTCCTGCCTCTTCTGCTCCTTCGCGAAGCTCGAGGCGCACATGCCGGGCGCGCACACGATGTCGCTCGAGGAGGCGTGGAAGCACCTCGAGGATCGCAAGGACGACCCGCCCACCGAGGTGCACGTCGTCAACGGCCTGCATCCGGGGCTTCCGTTCTCGTACTACGAGGAGCTGCTGAAGGGCTTCAAGCGGATCGACTCGAACGTGCACCTCAAGTGCTTCACCGGGGTCGAGATCCACTTCTTCGCGCAGCACTACAAGATGACCGTCCGCGAGGTGCTCGAGCGCCTCCGAGCGGCGGGGCTCGACAGCCTGCCCGGCGGCGGCGCCGAGATCTTCGATGAGGACGTCCGCAAGCGCATCTCGCACGACAAGGCGAACGCCGACGAGTACCTCGAGGTCCACCGCGTCGCCCACTCGATGGGGATGCGCTCGAACGTGACGATGCTCTATGGGCACATCGAGACGTTCGCCCATCGCGTCGACCACATCCTTCGTGTCCGCGCGCTGCGGGACGAGACGAAGGGCTTCCAGGCCTTCATCCCGCTCGCGTTCCACCCGGACGGCAACGGGATGAAGAACCTCCCCGCGCCCACGGCGGTCGACGACCTCCGGACGCTCGCGGTGAGCCGCCTCTTGCTCGACAACGTCGAGCACATCAAGGCGTACTGGGTCAGTCTCACCCCCGACGTCGCGCAGATCGCGCTCCGCTTCGGAGCGGACGACATCGACGGAACGATCGTGCACGAGACGATCTACAAGGCAGCCGGCACTCGATCGCCCGGCGCGCTCGGGTACGACGAGCTCGTGCGCCTCATCCGCGAAGCCGGTCGGACGCCGATCGAGCGTGACACGCTCTACAACGTGGTGCGCGAGCACCCGAAGGCTGCCGCCCCGGAGGCGTCGATGAAGGTCCGCGATCGCAAGCGCGCGCTGCAGGTGGTGTCGTGAGCACGCTCCGTGTCATCGGGGTCGAGTACCTCAACGCGCGTCCGCTCTGGGAGGCCTTCCGCGGCGACGCGGCGGCCGAGCGCGGACTGGGCGCGGGGATCGTCGATCTGCGCCTCGCTCCTCCGAGCGAGCTCGCGCGAGCACTGGCGGAGGACGAGGCCGACGTCGGCCTGTTGCCCGTCGCTGCCGCCGCCGCGATGGGCGAGCTCCGCCTGCTTCGCAACATGGCGATCGGCGCGCGCGGCAAGGTGCGGAGTGTCGCGATCGTCGCCGAGCGTCCGATCCACGAGCTCGACTCGATCGCGCTCGACCTCTCGTCGCGTACGAGCGTCGTCCTCACGCGGCTGCTCCTCGCGCGGCGCAAGCTGGCGCCGAAGCTGTTCGGCGCGCTGCCTCCGCAGGCCATCGCATCGATCGGCGATCGGACGGGCGCGTTGATCATCGGCGACCCGGCGCTCGATCTCGAGGACCGCTATCCCTACCGCCTCGATCTCGCCGAGGACTGGTTCGACTGGACGGGGCTGCCGTTCGTCTTCGCGGCGTGGTTCGCCCGCCCCGGCGCGGTCTCGCGCGATCAGGAGGACCTCTTCCGCATCGCGAAGCAGAAAGGCCTCGCCCGCACCGACCAGATCGCGGCCGAGCACTCGGCGCGCTCCGGCCTCTCGGAGGAGTCGCTCCGCTCGTACCTCACCGAGTCGATTCGCTACGACCTCGGAGACGAGGAGCTCGCGGGGCTTCAGCGCTTCTGGTCGGAGGGCGCGAAGGCGGGGCTCCTCCCCGCGGCGACGCCGACCTTCGAGGAGCCGCGCACCTCGGTGTCGCGTCCGTCGCTCGACTCGATCCTCTTGCGCGCCGCCGACGGCGAGCGCCTCTCGGCCTCCGACGGAGTGCGTCTCCTCCGTGAGGGCAGCTTCTTCGAGCTCGGCCTCGCGGCGGACGCCGTGCGCCGGCGCAAGCATCCGAAGGGCGTCGTCACGTACATCGTCGATCGCAACGTCAACTACACCAACGTCTGCACGACGAGCTGCCGCTTCTGCGCGTTCTATCGCCCGGTGGGACACCCCGAGGGCTACGTCCTCTCGCGCGAGGTGCTCGGTCAGAAGCTCCAGGAGGTGAAGGACGCCGGCGGTGTCCAGATCCTGCTCCAGGGTGGGCTCAACCCCGATCTTCGCATCGAGTGGTACGAGGACCTCTTCCGCTGGGTGAAGAAGGCGTACGGCCTCGGTCTCCACGCGCTCTCGCCGGAGGAGATCATCCATCTCTCGCAGCTCGAGGAGATCAGCGTGCGTCGGGTGCTCGAGCGTCTCCACGCTGCGGGCCTCGACTCCGTCCCGGGCGGCGGCGCGGAGATCCTCGTCGATCGCGTCCGCCGGAAGATCGCGAAGGCGAAGTGCACGAGCGCGGAGTGGCTCGACGTGATGCGCGTCGCGCATCACATGGGCCTGCGCTCGAGCGCCACGATGATGTACGGGACCGTCGACACTCCGGAGGAGCGCATCCAGCATCTGATGAAGATCCGCGACCTCCAGGACGAGACCGGCGGCTTCACTGCCTTCTTCTGCTGGGACTTCCAGCACGAGAGCGGAACGCACATCGCGCCGGGGGACAACGGCACGCACCTCTACCTGCGCACGCAGGCGGTCGCGCGGCTCATGCTCGACAACGTCGACCACGTCGGTGCCTCGTGGGTCACGCAGGGCCCGGCGGTGGGCCAGGTCGCGCTTCGCTGCGGCGCGGACGACTTCGGCAGCGTGATGTTCGAGGAGAACGTCGTGTCGAGCGCAGGTACGACGTTCCGCATCGGTGCCGAGGCGATCGAGAAGCGGATCAACGACGCCGGCTTCAAGGCGACGCGTCGCAACGTGCGCTACGACTGGCTGACGGAGCCGTCGTGACCACGGCGGGCTCGGACGGCGTTCGCGTCTCCGGTGCGCACGACGGGCGCCTGGACGTCGGCGTGGCCGTCCGGGTCCTGCATGCCGATCACGTGCTCCC
>ERZ778022.5267-NODE-5267-length-10583-cov-5.245821_pt1 | contig 10583 bp, 10 predicted proteins | sample MGYA00375752_ERZ778022 | MGnify/ENA primary metagenome ERZ778022 (study PRJEB29350, sample SAMN05389826) | bioreactor metagenome | isolation source: Thiocyanate bioreactor | place: South Africa: University of Cape Town | collected 2014-04-04 ...
GGCCTGCTGCCGCAGTTCCAGCGCTTTCGCTACGACCCGCAGCCCCGCGACGACGTGGCCTTGCTGCCGGACGAACAGGAGGAGAACCTGGAACTGCACCGCGTGCAAGACGGAGAGCGGAAATACGAAAAGCTCTACGTCCCCATCCACCAGAGCCTGTGCCACCCAGTGCCTGCAGCGCAACTGGCATCACCCAGCGTGTCGCCCTGGCCGCAGGTGGATTTGATGAAGGAACTGGCGGCACTGGCGCAAGCAAGGAGCTTGCCTTTGGACCGCTGTGCGGAACGCTATGCCACCGCCAGCCTGCCGCACAACGACAACGGCTGGTGGTTTCACGAGGCCCTGGGCTTCGCGGTTAAACGATGAGACGTTCAGGCCGCTTGCAGTTCGAGGGGCTGCACGGCCATGACGGCCGCTTGCACCGTCTCGTCCAGCTCTGCCACCCGCAAGTCGTAGGCCGTCTGCAGGTTCAGCCACGACTGCGCATCACCGCCAAAAAACCGGCTCAAGCGCAAGGCGGTATCGGCAGTGACGCCGCGGCGCTCCAGCACGATGTCATTGATCCGCGAAGCCGGCACACGCAATTGCTTGGCCAGGGCGTTGACGCTCATGTCCATGGGCTTGAGGTAGTCCTCGCGCAGCACCTCGCCAGGATGAATGGGGCGCATACCGTTCTTGAACATTCCTATTTCCTTGCTCCATGCCTTCGCCACCGCCGATGGCCGATCACATCGCCGATTGCCTCAGTGGTAGTCGACGATCTCCACATCACTGACCCCTTTTTCCGACCAAACAAAACACACGCGCCATTGGTCGTTGATGCGGATGCTGTGCTGGCCTTGGCGATCCCCGGTCAACAACTCCAGCCGGTTGCCCGGCGGGCTGCGCAAAAAGTCCAGCGTGTGCGCCGCATCCAGCTGCGCCAGCTTGCGTTCTGCCACGGACTGGATGTTGGAAAAACGCCGCGTCTTGCCGCTGGTAAATAGCCGCTGGGTGTCCTGACATTTGAACGAAAGGATCGCCATGGATTGAGAGATTTTATATTGTTTACCGATATTCGGTAAGCTGCCTATGCGGCAGTTGTGAAATCGTCGCAATGGAAAAGCCACGCATCGTTTTCTGAGCTGCTTGAGTTCAGCAGAAAATCCACGCATCGTGGATGCAAAGATTCTACGAGGAGGGAAGCCATGTGGAAACAAGGAATCACAGATTTCATTTCCGAGCGCCTGAAAGCCAAGCTCGACAAGCTGGCGGACGACGACCCCAAACGCCCGGAGCTTGTGGCGCAACACGAGCGACAGGCGTGGCTGGCCGATGCGGCCCGACGCGTTGCGCAAATCCAGGCGGTCACCCACTCCCTCAAAGCCATCCACCCCGACGCCCGAGGCACCAACCTGTATGTGGAGCCCCGCACCCTCCCCCCGCTGGCCGAGCTAGGTAGCCACGCACTGGGTGAGCGCTTTGTGGGCGACGTGGTAGGCAATGCGGCCGCGCTGGATGTGTACAAGCTGCTCAAGCTGGAAGTGAACGGGCGCAGCCTACTCACAGCCCTGTTGGCGCACGATGCGGACGCGCTGGCAGCCCTGCATGCCGATCCGGCAGAGGCCGCGAAGCTGCGAGACGCGTTCGTATCGTTGACCCAGCCCCGCGCAGAAAGCCCGAGCAGCCATACCTTGGCCAAACAGCTCTACTGGCTGACGGGCGCCGACGCCTGTGACGATGCGCACTACACCCTGCTGGCCCCGCTGTACGCCACGTCGCTGGCGCACGCGGTGCACACCCAACTGCAGGAAGACCGCTTTGGCGAGGCCAACAAGGCAGCCCGCCAGGCGCGGCGCGAGCGGAAGATGCATGACGGCGTTTTCCACGACTACCCCGGGCTGGCCGTGCAGAACATGGGCGGGACGAAGCCCCAAAACATCAGCCAACTGAACAGCGAGCGCCGGGGCATGAACTATCTGCTGCCGTCGCTGCCACCGCAGTGGAAAGTCAGTGATCAGCGTTTTCCCACCCATGCGGAGTCTGTTTTCTCCCGCTACTTTGACTCGCGTCCGTTGGTGCGCCAGACCGTTCATGCGCTGCGACGCTATCTTGAATCTGATCCCGATCCGGTCAAGGGCACACGCGACCATCGCAAAGAACTGGTCGACGTGCTGGTCGATGAAATGGTGGCCATGGCTGCAGAGTTGCAGCACGCTATGCCGCCTGGTTGGACATTGGACGATCCGCATTTTTCAAAGCTCAACGAAGACGAGCAGACATGGCTTGATGCCTTGCGTGCCGAGCTGCCGGGAGAAGAGGACTTTGCCAATCGCTGGCTGGCCATGGAGTGGCCTGACGCCATCGGCACACGCTTTGGCAACTGGCTCAATGCTCGACTGGAAGGAAAACTGAGCTTCAGTGATATTGAATTCCGGGAGTGGAAGAAAGAACTGCTCACCGACGAAGATGGCTTTTCCCAGCAATTGCCTGAGCGCCGAAAGCGCATACGGGCCGCGCACAAGGGGGGGCAGCCATGACACAACCCCAAGCCATCCTCGTTTTGCCCCACCTGCGCATCCAAAACGCCAACGCCATTGGTAGCCCACTCACGCACGGCTTCCCGTCCATCACCGCCTTTGCCGGTGTGATGTGGGCGCTGGAGCGCAAGCTGGCCCAGGCCGGTATGCCGCTGCGGCTGCACGGCGTGGGCGTGGTGTGTCACCACCGTCAAGAGCAGGTGACCGGGAAAGGGAAGCTGTACGCCCCTTTCGAATTCAACCTCACGCGCAACCCGGTGGACAAAGATGGCAGCACTGCCGCCATCGTGGAAGAAGGCCGCATGCACCTGCAGATCACGCTGGTGCTCGCCGCGTCAGAAAAGCGTGCCTCCAACACCCCTGCAGCGCTGGTGCAAAGTAACCAGGCACAGCTGGACGACTGGGCGGCGCAAGCAGGCCACATCCTGGCGGGCATGCGCGTGGCGGGGGGCAGCGTGCTGCCTTCGCGCCCTGTGCCGGGAAAGCGCGTGCGGCCCTGGATGGCCGTCGTGCCCGAAGCCCCCGTGGCGGCAGAGAAGGAATTCCGCAAATGGCGGCGGCAGTGGCTGCCGGGCTTCGCCCTGGTGGGGCGCGACGATCTGTTGGCCGAGCGCCTGCACGACCTGCGCACCACCCAGCCCGACGCCACGCTGCTGGATGCCTGGTTGCATGCGACTCGCTTCAACTACGTGCCCGTGGTACCTGACGGCGGAGCACCCGCACCCAATGGGCAGGTGAAGTGGGAAGACCCCCAGCGTAAAAAAGGCAGCGGCTGGGTGGTGCCCACCCCCGTGGGCTATGCCGCGCTCACGCGCCAAGCACATGCTGCCGGTACGGTGCGCAACGCGCGCGATACCAGCGTGCCGCTGCGCTTTGTGGAGTCGGTCTATGCGCTGGGCGAGTGGATCAGCCCGCACCGCTTGACGCATCTGGGCCAGTTGCTGTGGCACGCCGAAGCCGACGAAGCGCTGGGCCTGTACCGCTGCCGCAATGCCTACCTGCCCGCCAAGGCAGAAGACGCTGACGCAGCCGCTACAGCGTCCACCGACATGCTCGATGAAGGGGAGGACGACGAAGCCTATGCGTACACCTGAGCAACGCGTACGAGCTTCTCCGCACTCAACACACCCATTTTTGAAAGATTGACACCATGACCGACAAACTCACCACCGCTTCCGTCCTGGCCTTTGAACGCAAGTTGGACCCGTCTGACGCCGTCTTCCACGCAGGCCGCTGGGACGACCGTGCGCAATCGCACACTTGGCAGCCTGTGGCCGTACGGGCTAAGTCTGTGCGCGGTACAGCCTCCCACCGTAGTAAGACCAAAGGGGGCGCCGATCCAGCCAAGCTAGACATGAAGTTTGAGTCTCCTAATCCTCAAACTGTAGATGTGGCCGCCCTGCCCGCAGAGGCCGACACGCTCAAGGTGCAGTTCACGCTGCGCGCCCTGGGCGGCGCTGGCACACCATCGGCCTGCAACAGCGCCGCCTACCAGGCCAAGCTGCTGGCCACCGTGCAGGGCTATGTGCAGCAGCACGGCTTTGGCGAGCTGGCACGGCGCTACGCGGCCAACCTGGCCAACGGCCGCTTCCTGTGGCGCAACCGCGTCGGCGCCGAACAAGTCGAAGTGACCGTGGAGCAGATGCAAGGCGGGCAGGCCGCAGAATCATGGTCTTTTGACGCTCTGGCGCTGAATACACGGGCGGTGGCCGCTACCAATAGTGAAGTAAAGGGCCTGGAAGAGTTGGGCCAGGCGATGGCCGCTGGGCTGGCTGGGTCACAGCATGTACTGCTGCGGGTAACAGCCTATGTGCGCCAGGGCGCGGGCCAAGAAGTGTTCCCGTCGCAAGAGCTGATTCTGGACAAGGACAGTGCCGGCAAGAGCAAGACGCTGTACCACGTGGACGGCGTGGCCGCCATCCATTCGCAAAAGATCGGTAACGCCATCCGCACCATCGACACCTGGTACGAAAGCGCTCATGAACTGGGCCCCATCGCCGTAGAGCCCTACGGGTCCGTCACCACCCAGGGCAAAGCCTACCGCCAGCCCAAACAAAAGATGGACTTCTACACCCTGCTGGACAACTGGTTGCTGAAAGACCAGGTGCCCCCCGTGGAGCAGCAGCACTTTGTGATGGCCGTGTTGATCCGTGGCGGCGTGTTTGGTGATGCCAGCTGACGCGCGAGGCGCCTTCCATGACCACGCACTACATCAACATCACCCTGCTGCCAGACCCCGAGTTCACCCACGCGCACCTGTTGGGGGCGCTGGTGGCCAAGCTGCATCGTGCGTTAGCGCAGGGGCAAACCACCGACATTGGCGCGAGCTACCCGCAGCACATCGACCAGCCGCTGTCCAAGCGCACCCTGGGTGCCGTGATTCGCCTGCACGGCACTCCGGAGGCGCTGCAGCGCCTGATGGGGCAAGACTGGCTCCGAGGCATGCGCGACCACACGCAGTTGGGCGAGTTGCTACCGGTGCCCGCCCACGCCCAGCATCGCACCGTGCGCCGCCGCCAGTTCAAGACCAATGTGGACCGCCTGCGCCGCCGCCGCATGCAGCGCAAGGGCGAAACCGCCGAACAGGCCGCAGCCGCCATCCCCGATGCGGTGGAGCGCCGCCCCGACCTGCCGTTTGTGCAACTGCGCAGCAGTAGCACGGGTCAACCGTTTTGCCTGTGCGTGGAACACGGCCCATTGCAGCCACACGCGGTGGCCGGAGCCTTCAACGCCTACGGCTTAGCGCGCGAGAGCACCGTGCCCTGGTTTTAGCGGTTTGCCCCCTTTTTTGCGAGGCTGGGGATAGGGGCCTTGTAAATCAAGCACTTACGGAACACCCCAGAAATTGGGGTGTTCTGGCTTGAACGGGGAATATTCTTTAATAATCAAGTTGTTGGGAGGCTAGAGTTCTAGTTCACTGCCGCATAGGCAGCTCAGAAACCGAGAGATTGCCCGCGCCATCGTCGGCCAGCGCGTTCACTGCCGCATAGGCAGCTCAGAAAAGTAAGACTGTGCGGGGCTTTTTGGGACTGCCGTTCACTGCCGCATAGGCAGCTCAGAAACTCTCGTACAACGGCGATGCCGAACCCGAGTGGTTCACTGCCGCATAGGCAGCTCAGAAAAGATTTCAAAAAGCCGTTCGCAGGGTCGATTTCCGTTCACTGCCGCATAGGCAGCTCAGAAAAACCTGGTGCGCCGCTGGGGCGGGCTCATCTGGTTCACTGCCGCATAGGCAGCTCAGAAAAGGTCGGCCTGCTCAGCCTTGCTGAGCCAGCTGTTCACTGCCGCATAGGCAGCTCAGAAAAGACCCTCAGCGTCGAAACCCACCCGGAGGCCGTTCACTGCCGCATAGGCAGCTCAGAAATCCTGCTCAGGGGCAGGCTGTGGGGCTGGGTGGTTCACTGCCGCATAGGCAGCTCAGAAATAGCCGCCCGCAAAGGCTGCGCCCGTTCATGCGTTCACTGCCGCATAGGCAGCTCAGAAAGCGCGCCCGGTGCTCGCGGGGTGCCGCGCGCTGTTCACTGCCGCATAGGCAGCTCAGAAAGCCCCCTTACTGGAACAGCGCGAAAATCTTGTGTTCACTGCCGCATAGGCAGCTCAGAAAACCCGAAAAATTCTCGCGGACAACACCGAGACGTTCACTGCCGCATAGGCAGCTCAGAAAAGCGCATCTGCCGTTGCTGGCTGTCGGGCGGCGTTCACTGCCGCATAGGCAGCTCAGAAATCGAACACGTCGCTGCAGTAATGGCGCGTTTGGTTCACTGCCGCATAGGCAGCTCAGAAACAGTACCAGATGACGTGAGCGACCCGCCCGAAGGGTTCACTGCCGCATAGGCAGCTCAGAAAAGCCGTCGAGCTTGTCTGGGATGGGCTCGTAGGTTCACTGCCGCATAGGCAGCTCAGAAAATTGCGCGCAGACGACCAGCACGGCAAGGGGTGTTCACTGCCGCATAGGCAGCTCAGAAAGCAGCATCATTCAGCCCCAGATGCGGTAAACGGTTCACTGCCGCATAGGCAGCTCAGAAATTGCCCGCGGCCTGGCGCCCCGCGAGCGGGCCGTTCACTGCCGCATAGGCAGCTCAGAAATGTGCGCGATGCCATTGCTCGCGCTGATCTTGCGTTCACTGCCGCATAGGCAGCTCAGAAACATTTGGGGCGTGTAGTCGCCCGAAAACACGTGTTCACTGCCGCATAGGCAGCTCAGAAATGCACCGACTGCGGGTGCGGGACGGGCGCGGAGTTCACTGCCGCATAGGCAGCTCAGAAAACGTACATCGTTGCGCAGGAGGTGCTGGACGAGTTCACTGCCGCATAGGCAGCTCAGAAAACGAACCGCCGTGCCGCTGTCATGGTGACCCGGTTCACTGCCGCATAGGCAGCTCAGAAAAGGCGGCGGCCAGGGCTTTCGCGCTGTGGAACGTTCACTGCCGCATAGGCAGCTCAGAAATGCATTTCTGCGCTCGTAGTCGAGCATTTGCGGTTCACTGCCGCATAGGCAGCTCAGAAAGCCCCAGCATTTCAAGGGCTCGCATCGCGCCCGTTCACTGCCGCATAGGCAGCTCAGAAAATGGAGCCGCCGTAAGCGCGTTTGTCTGAGTGGTTCACTGCCGCATAGGCAGCTCAGAAACTCGGAGAGCCGCTGCCACAGCAACCGCCTTGGGTTCACTGCCGCATAGCCAGCTCAGAAAATTTTCGGGAGGCTCCCACGATGCGACTTTCTGTTCACTGCCGCATAGGCAGCTCAGAAAGGATCGGCCCGCGTTCCGTGCGTGTCGGCTGCGTTCACTGCCGCATAGGCAGCTCAGAAAGCCAGGAACTGCGTCAACTGGCTGACTTCCTGGTTCACTGCCGCATAGGCAGCTCAGAAATGAACAAAACCTTCGCGCTCGCGGCAAGCCCGGTTCACTGCCGCATAGGCAGCTCAGAAAACGCTGCTGAACACCCGGAACCCCGGGTAATCGTTCACTGCCGCATAGGCAGCTCAGAAAGACGCCCAGCTGCGTGACAGGACAACGCACACGTTCACTGCCGCATAGGCAGCTCAGAAATCTCCACCGAGGACTACAGCACAGCCGAGAAAGTTCACTGCCGCATAGGCAGCTCAGAAAACATCGCCGAGGACAACCGACAGAGAAGTCGGGTTCACTGCCGCATAGGCAGCTCAGAAAACATCGCCGAGGTCAACCGACAGAGAAGTCGGGTTCACTGCCGCATAGGCAGCTCAGAAACGCATGCAGATCAAGGACCGCGTGGGTGGCACGTTCACTGCCGCATAGGCAGCTCAGAAATGCAACTGGCCGGCCAGCACCCCGGATGGCAGGTTCACTGCCGCATAGGCAGCTCAGAAATCCGGTCGATGAAGAAGCCATGCGACGGATACGTTCACTGCCGCATAGGCAGCTCAGAAAAACTGTCTAGGCGGCTTTTGAATCCTTCCCCCGTTCACTGCCGCATAGGCAGCTCAGAAAACCGCCGCCTGCGGTGCAGCGAGCGCCGGCACGTTCACTGCCGCATAGGCAGCTGAATCGCCCCGGATTCCCTAGACACTTTTGAGCCGTTGGGAATGTTGCTGCTCGAACTCTACCGGTGATAGTCCTGCCGCCGACGAGTGACGGCGCTGTGAGTTGTAGAACATTTCGATGTAGTTGAAGACGTCCGCTCGCGCATCGCTGCGGGTCGTATAGATGCGGCGGCGGATGCGCTCGCGCTTGAGCAACTGGAAGAAGCTCTCGGCCACAGCGTTGTCGTGGCAGTTACCACGCCGGCTCATGCTGCTGACCAGGTTGTGGTTGCGCAGGAAGGCCTGCCACTCGTGGCCAGTGAACTGGCAGCCTTGATCGGAGTGAACCAGGACAGGCGCCTGCGGCTGGCGGCGCCATAGTGCCATCAGCAATGCATCGAGGGCCAGGCTCGTGTCAATGCGGCTGCCCATGGACCAGCCCACTACTTGACGCGAGAACAGATCGACCACAACCGCCAGGTACAACCAGCCTTCGTGGGTTCGGATGTAGGTGATGTCGGTGACCCAGGACTGATTGGGCTCGGCCACCTTGAACTGGCGTTCCAGGTGGTTGGGCGCGACCACTGCAGGCTTGCCACCTCGCATGGCAGGCCTGCGGCCGTAGCCCGTCTGCGAGCGCAGGCCTTCGAGCTTGAGCAAGCGCGCCACGCGATGCTTGCCGCAGCGTTCCCCCAGGTCGCGCATGTCCAGCGTTAGCTTGCGGTAGCCATAAACCCCGCCGCTCTCCAGCCACGCCTGCTTGAGCAAGCCCAGCAGCCGTTGATCGTCCTTGGCCCGCGGACTCTGCGGCGCTGCCTTCCACGCGTAGTAGCCACTGGGGTGGATCTGCATCACCTTGCACATGCGCCGCACGCTGTGTTCATGCTCGTGGCGCTGGATGAACGCGTACCTCACCCGGACTGCCTGGCAAAGTACGCGGCCTTGGATTCAACCCGTCGCTGCAACGGCTCGCTGAAGTCTACTTGCAGGCGTTTCATAGTCCAGCGTCTTTCGAGGTCTCGTGTTCAGCCGCATGGAGATAGCATCCAGATCCGCTTGACTGTAGACCGAGAGGTCAGCTCCCTTGGGCAAGTACTGACGCACCAGCCCGTTCGTGTTCTCGTTGGTGCCACGCTGCCATGGGCTTCGTGGATCACAGAAGAACACATCGACCTCAGTGGCCATCGAGAACATCCGATGCTGGGCCAGCTCCATGCCTCGGTCCCAGGTCAGCGATTTCATCGAGCCTTCTGGGAGTCGCTTGACTTCGCGCGTCAACGCCTGCACTACGCTGGCCGTGTCCTTGCCATCGACCTGGACCAGCAGCGCGAAACGTGAATGACGCTCCACCAGCGTTGCAATGTGGCTATTCTTTGCCCCCGTGACCAAGTCACCTTCCCAATGACCAGGAACGGCGCGGTCCTCGATCTGCGCGGGACGATCGAGGATGGACACCGCGTCAGGGATCTGCCCTCGAGGCGATGCCTTGCCCAGGCCTGCGCGCGTTCGCCGCATGGAGCGGCGAGTACGAAGATGAGCCATCAATTCCTTCTTCAGCACCCCACGGGCCTGTACGAAGAGGCTGCGATAGATCGTCTCGTGCGACACCTGCATGCGCTCAGTATCGGGGTGTTCTCGTCGCAGCCATCCAGCGATTTGCTGAGGAGACCACTGCAACGCCAGCTTCTGGGACACGAGCCGGGCCAGCTCAGGATTGAGCGCCAGGGCACAGGGCTGAGGTCGGCGCGCCTGCTCCCAGGCCCGCCCATCGGCCAGTGCTGCACGATATCGCTCGGCACCGCCATTGCGATGGATCTCTCGGCTGACCGTTGAAGGCGATCGACCAAGTTCCGCGGCGATCTGCCTGCATGAATGACCGGCCGCCAGACCGCGAGAGATCTGCTCGCGCTCGTGTGTCGTCAAGGCTGAGGCGGCCCGTTTGCGCGCCGGGCTGTAGATGCCGCCGCCCAACGCGAGCACCCCATGCACCGACCCAGGGTGCTTGAACAATGCACGACCGATGTCGCTGATGGAATCCCCTGCCTTCCATCGCTCCCACAACTCTCGCCGCTGCGCATCCGACAGTCCGGGACGTCCCAATCTCGCCATGAATATCTTCCTCGCTGCACACTTGTATCAAAGGTGTTGCAGCGACGGGTTGAATCCAAGGCGGCCTTTTTTAGGATGTCGCGCTCCTCGGTCACGCGCCTGAGCTCAGCCTTCAGGCGCCGCAGTTCCTCGGTCTGGGACGTCTGCAACTGTCGTTCTGGCGCGGGCACTGCATAGGCCTTGATCCACTTGTACAGGCTGTGCTGGCTCACGCCGATCCGGGCGGATACATCGGCCACCCGATGGCCTCGCTCGGTGATCTGCTTGACCGCTTCGATCTTGAATTCTTCGGGATATGGCTGCTTTGTCATGGCACCTCCTATTGGGCCTCAGGTTTGAGGCTCAGAGGTGTCTAGAAAACCCGGGGCGATTCACGGCGCGTTCTCGTTCTACGATCACAGTTCACCGCCGCATAGGCAGTTCAGAAACATCCACACCGCCGGCCGTGCCCAGCG
>ERZ778022.5268-NODE-5268-length-10580-cov-5.140143_pt1 | contig 10580 bp, 3 predicted proteins | sample MGYA00375752_ERZ778022 | MGnify/ENA primary metagenome ERZ778022 (study PRJEB29350, sample SAMN05389826) | bioreactor metagenome | isolation source: Thiocyanate bioreactor | place: South Africa: University of Cape Town | collected 2014-04-04 ...
CGGCGGCAGCGGCGGCGCTGGCAACCACCACCACCCGCGGCGTTGGTGCCGGCTACCACTTCCTGGCTGCCGACCTGGCGGACGGCGTGTCGGCCGTTTCGCCACGCCGGTATCGCGTGGACCACTACCGCGGCGCGCCGCCCGATGCCGCCGCCGCCACGCTGCGCGCGGTGGAGGCGCAGATGGCGGAGAAGAAGGCGGCAGCCGCCGCTGCTGCTGCCGCGGACGCTGCTGCCGCACGTGAGTCGGCGCGCCTCGCCGCTGTGGGCCGCGCCATGGAGCGCGCTGCCGTCGCCGAGCGCGCCGCGCGCGCCGCCGACATGCGCGCCACGCTGCAGGCGCAGGCCGCCGAGGCGGCAGCGCGGCGGAAGGCGGAGGCAGCGGAGCGGCACGGCGCCGTCGCGGGCGGCTCCTTCCTGGACCGGTTTGGCACCAGCGACCGGTAATTAGGTTGCCGCCGCCACTAGATGCTTTCAGTACGCACGCCTGCCTGCAATGCGCTGCTACGCCGCTGGGCCCGCGTACCCGCTGCGTCCCGCCCGCCGGCCATTGGCTCATCAGCTACCCCGCCCGCTCGCCTGCATGTACCAGCGTGCCCGTGATGACCTCGCCCTGCCTACCTGCCTGCATGTACGTGTCGGCCCTCCGTGCGCGCTTGTGCCCTCCTCTCCCGCTCCTCACACCTTGTGTACGGCCTGCGTGCGCGCTAATTCATTTGATGTGCGATTCACAATGCAAGAATGCAAATGGCAGCAAAAGCGTTTGGCTGTACTACCGGCATGGTACACATCACAGGAAGGGGGTGTGAGGAGGCGGCGCCACCGCGCCGGTGCCTGCTGCACCCTCCGGCGCGGCCGCCGCCGCGCCCTGTTGCAGGAACGAGCCGCCGCGCACTACCGATGACGGCCGGCTATCATCTACAGCGAGGGAGCCATCTGCACGTGGGCGCGGCGAGTGGGCGTTCATTGGCGCGAGGAGACGCAGACACACAGCAGGCGCGGCGTAGCTAGTGTCACACGCACCGACGGAGGCACCAGCACCGGGAGGGGCTGTGTCACCAGAGGCGGCAATGGCGTGGAACCCGGGGTCGTCGGTGGTGGATGGCACCGCAAAGGGCATGACATGCACGGTGCCGGGTGACGCAGGTGGCCACGACTGCTGCGGCGCCAGCGTGACGGCGGTAAGCGACGCACGGGGGTCGGGCGATGCCGACACTGGCACCGGCTCAACTGCTTCCGGCACCGGTACCACAACTGGTACGACCGCCGGTGCTGCGGGCGGCGGCAGCGCCAGGAGCGGCGCCCCGGCTGGTATCGGTTGTTCTGCAACTGGCGTGCTGGCACCGGGGCCGGGGCGGCCCGCGTCCAACACAACGCCAGTTGCAGTCACGGTCGTGGTGCGTGGCGAGCTGTGCGCGCCGCCCACATGCACGCCGGTAGCGCTGCTGCCGGGGTTGCCCGTCGCGCCGCCGACACTGCCGCTGGCGGGCGTCACAAAAATAGGTGGCACGACGGGGCGCTTGCTCCCACCTACGGGTCCCGGCCCTCTGCTGCTGCTACTGCCGTCGGCGGGACCACTACCACGACCAGACCCAAACGGCTTGTCCCGTGCTGAGCCACGCGCTGAGCCGGGGAGGACGCGCAGGGTGGCGGCGCGGAGGGCGGCGCCGCCGGAGCAGGTGCACCGGCACAGGAGGAAGTACAGGAAGCCGCGGCGCTGGCACATCTTCTCCGCCACGCCCAGCAGGAAGTTGTAGCCGCCCAACAAACCAGACAACAGACCCAGGATGCCGGTCACAATGGCCAGCGGGTCTACCGCGTCTTTCGTGGCAATGAGCGTGGTGTACGGCGTGGGCGAGAAGCTGAGCGTAACGGTGGTGCGGTCAATGTCAGGGTGCAGTGTCCCCGTGGACGGCACGGTGGTGACGTCAGAGTCCACCAGCACGACGTCATGCCCCGTACCCGGCACAATGTCGCTGCCGGCGTAGGATCCCGAGTAGGTGAACAGGACGGGCCGCACCTGCACACTGAGCGCCACGTCTGCCAGCAGGCTTTGCGGCGACACGGCGGAGTACAGGTGCACGAAGGTGGGGGTGCAGGACTTGTAGGCGGCCGCCGTCTGCAGCTTCACCACCACCGACTGGAAGGCGCGCGGCGCGGTGACGGTCACCACCGTCGGCGCTGTGATATAGCATGCAATGCACAGCGCCACGACGCGGCACGCCGTGGCGGCGCCGGCGGTGGGCAGGCTGTATAACCCTACCGAGTTCCACACCGACGCCGTCGCCAGCGGCTCGGCAAACGGCGGCAGCTGCACCCACGTCTGCTGCGGCCCACCGGCCGTGGCGGGCGCCGCGGTGACGGTGACGGCGGAGCAGGAGGCGGCGTCAGCGGGGCCCACCAGCAGCACATCCATGGCTAGCGGGCCGTAGTACAACGGCGGCTGCGCAACGGTGGGATCCGGCGGCGGCGTGTCCACAATGGACTGCGACACCAGGTAGGGGTGCAGGAACAGCGGCACCAGCAGCGCGATGGAGAGACCAATGCCGGCCACAAGGAACGAGATCGACCACACGCCGCCCGTCAGGTTCGGCTGGTTGCGCAGCACCTCGCCGTCCGGCACGTCATGCGTGGCACCAAACATGTCCATGCCGAGCATGCGCTTGATCAGCCACGGGTTGCGTGACACATACATCAGGAAAGCGAGGACGGCGGGCAGGCCCACCGCCAGCACCGCGGTGTCAATCAGGATGGTCTGCCGCGTTTCCTCCGCGTGCGCCGTCAGGCCGGTGTCCAACGTGCGTGCCGTGTACTCAGCGCACGTAGCGGCGTCCGCAAACGACACGTGCATGTTGCGGATGCCGGCGCCCGGCGCAAACATGGCGGCCGACACCAGGCCCTCCGCCGCAAACAGGCGCGACAGCAGCGGGATGGGGGCTGTGTCGCCCGCCTCACACACCGTCACAGCAGAGGACGAGCAGGCGGTGCACACGGCGGCCAACAGGTTGGCGGGCGGCATGGCGCACACGTCAGTGTACGGCGCTAGCGCGGTGGCGACAGCGGCCGAAATGCGGGTATCAGCGGGGCACAGGGCGGTGCAAGCGGTGGCGGTCGCGGTGCACACAGTGCCCAGCGGGCAGGCGCGGCATGTAGCGCTGCTGTTGGCGCCCAACGCACTGCTGTAGGTGCCCAGCGGGCACTGCGTGCACGCCGCCGCGCGCGTGGTGGCGCCAAACGTGCCAGCCGGGCACGGCGTGCAGACGCCCTGCGTGGAGTACTTGCCTGTCGGGCATGCCACGCACGCCCCGGTAGTGTTGCGTTCCAGCCCCGCGGCGCACGGCACCACAAAACACGCATCTGCCGACGACGCACCGGCGCTCAGCGTGTTGGTGCCGGACGGGCAAGGCGTGCACACAGCGCTGGAGTTGGCGCCCGCCACCAGCGAGTACGTGTCGGACGGACACGCAGTGCATGCCGCCGCCGACGCCGCGCCGGATCCCGCGTTGTAGGTGCCCGCCGGGCAGGCGTCGCACCCTGCCGCGCCTGAGGCAGCGCTGTAGAACCCCGGGCTGCATGGTGCGCACGCCGCCGTCATGTTGGCGCCCGCCGCCGCCGACGCTGTGCCGCGCGCGCACAGTGCGCAGCCAGCACGCGTCTGCCCAGTCAACGGGTTGGTAGTGCCAGGCGGGCATGCGGCGCAAGCCGTTGGCAGGTCTGCGCCGGCGGCGTCATTGTAGGTGCCGGCGGAGCATGCAATGCGCGTGCCGCCGACGCAGTAGGCGCCAGGCGGGCACACCGCGCAAACGGGTACCGACGCACCGCCCGCCAGCAGGCTCACATCGTTGTAGCTGCCAGCGGGGCAAGGCGGGCGGGCAGCACCGCCTGCCAGGCCTGTACCACCCACTGCCACTGACCGCAATGCCGGCGTGGCGGTGGTGGTCAGCGCCGCGGCGTCTAACAACGTGAGGTTCGCGTTGCCAGACAGGTCTAGCGTCGTCAGCGCGGTAAAGCCCGCCAGGTCGGCCGGGCGTACAGTTGTTAGCGCGTTGGCAGACATATCCAGGGTTGCCAGGCTGGCGGCCCACAGCGTCAGCACGCCGTGGTAGTTTGGCGTCAGCGACGTAATGCCATTGCTGCCAAGGTACGCCGCCGTCACGGCTGCGGCGGCGGTGGCATTTGGCGCCCACGCAGCTGGAATTGCCGTCGGCGCGTTGCAGCCGCGCATGTCCAGCACACCGCGCACCAGGCCCGCCGACGGTGCAAAGCCGCTGACAGCAGGGAATGCCGCAAACGCGCCAGACGACGTGAACAGCGTCGGCGCGCCAGGGTTGCCGCCGCCGCAGACGCGCAGCGCAACCAGGTCAGGCAGCGCCCACCCGGCGGTGGGTGGCGTAAATGTCGAGATGTTGTTGGCACCCAGGTCCACACCTGCACAGCCGGTCGCGCCGCGCAGTGCATCCAGCGCAAACACAGCGGCACCAGTGCCCGGCGCCAGTGAGGTGTGCGCGCCGGTGACCGACAGGTTGAGCAGGCCGGGCGTGGCGCCGCAGTTCAGGCACGACAGTGCCGGCAGAGTGTCAAACGCGCCGGCAGACAGCAGCAGGGGGGTGGCAGGTGGCGTCTGCAGCAACAAGGTGCGCAGGTGTGGCAGCGGGAGGGTGCCAGGCGCCAGTGCTGGCAGGGTGATCCCCAGGCTAGTCAGTACCGACGCCACGCTTCCGTTCGTGAACGTGCCGGCTGCTATGCCAGCGACGCCACTGCCGCGCGCATCCAGCGAGGTCACCGCCGGGTTCCAACCCAGCGTGTGTGCCGGCGCCAGCGCCGCGGGCATCGCGGAGCCGGTGGCGGGCAGCACAACACTGCCGTACGCCGCGCCACTTCCTAGCGACTGCATGCGCCACGACAGCAGCGCGTCGGTGGCAGTGTATGTCGGCAACGTGCTGCAGGCGGTGGACGTGGTAGTGGGCGTAACACTCAACACCTTGTGGCTGCCGCCGTCCGCAACTAGCACGACGCCGGTTGATACGACCACGGCCACGCCCTTCCCGGATGACACGCCGGACGACAGCAGCGTGGTGACGCCGCCGGCACGAGACACCTTCCGCAGCAGCGTGCCGGCAGCCGCGTCAATGACGTACAGGTCGCCCGCAGCGTCGAATGCAGCGGCGGCCGGGTAGTTGAACCGTGCGTTGCTGCCAACGCCGTCCGTCGACCCAGCCGTGCCGTCGCCTGCCAGCGTGGTAACGGCGCCACCGCGCGCTGCCACGAGGCGCAGCGCATGGTTGAACGTGTCCACCACCACCAACACGCCGTCGGACGCGGCAGCCACACCGGCGGGGAAAGCAAACGTAGCGTTGGTCGCCACGGCGGGTGCGTTTACAAACCCCCGCTGTCCCGACCCGGCGTACGTCGTAACAGCGCCGGTCGCAGGTGACAACGCGCGCACCTTGTGGTTGCCGGCATCTGCAATGTACACCGTGCCGCTGCCGTCCGTCGCCAGCGCCAGCCCACTGGGGTCCACGAACGACGCTGCCTTGCCCAGCCCGTCAGCAGCGCCCGGCACGCCGGCGCCCGCCACCGTCACCACAGTGGCGCCGTCAGCCGACAGCCACCGGATGGCATGGTTCCCGCGGTCTGCAATGTACACGCCGCCGCCTGGCACTGCAACAATGCCGGTGGGTGTGTTGAAGGCGGCGGTGGCGGCAGGTCCGTCCGTAAACCCGGCGCCCGGCGTACTCGAGCCTGCCGGCGTGGTGACGGCACCAGACCCGGCGCTTGCAATGCGGCGGATCTTGTGCGAGCCTGCGTCTGCCACCCACAGCGCCGATGTGGCGGTGTCCAGACTCAGGCCGGACGGCGTCACAAAGGTTGCAGCGCCCGCTGCACCGTCGCCCGATCCTGACACGCCCGTACCCGCCGCTGCTGCCACCGTCGGCTGCGCGCGCACGTTGTCCACGTTGCCGGTTACGTTAGCGGACGCGCCAGTGGGCCAGCACGTCAGCGCGCCGCCGCCGGTGCAGCAGTGCGCCGTGCCGCATGCCACTTCATTCCCAGCAGCAGCGGCCACACCCGCTGGCAACGCTGCGGTGGCACCCCAACACACCAGCGTGCCGGGCGCACGCGTCTCCACCGCGCACGCCACCGTGCCGCCCGCCGTTACCCACCGATAGCCGCCGGCCGGCTGCGCTGCACGCGGCGGTACGGCAGCCACCGCGGGCGAGCCTGCGCCCCAGCACGTCAAGCTGCCATTGGCAGACACGGCGCACGCGTGCGCGAGGCCGGCGGCAACATGCGCCAAGTCGCTGGCGGCGCCCACGCCCGCGGCTGCCACACCGGCCACCGCGGGGTTGGTTGCAGCGCCCCAGCATGCCACGCCGCCCACCCGTGTGACGCCGCACGTGAAGTTGCTGCCGGCACCAATGCCCTGGAACGACACGCCCGCCGGTGGGGTGGTGGCGCCCGCCGCACCGTCGCCGTAGCAGGCCACGGCGCCGCTGTGTGCCAGCACACACACGTGCCGGCGACCGGCAGAAACATCCAGAGCCGCAGGGCTCGACACCGAAAACACGGTGTTACCGGGGCCGCCGGTTGTGACGCCGGGCAACGCACCCCAGCACACCAGGCTGCCGTTAGTGCGCAGCCCGCACGTAAAGTCCTCGCCCGCCGACACCGCGTGCAGCAGGGCGCCAGCCGGAGGCGTCGACTGCCCGGTCTTGTCGTCGCCGTAGCACGCGACGGTGCCGCCAGGACGGATGGCGCATGTGTGTGTCTCGCCTACCGTCACGTGCCGCTCCGCCGACACGCCTGCGAGTGTTATCGCGACGGTGATGGCGGTGGCGACCGCCGCTGCCAGTGGCAGCAGGGTGCCGCGGCGGTGACAATGGTCCATGGTATGGTGGTCGTGCGACGTCTGACGACGGCCCGTGACAGCACGGCGGCGGTGGCTGTGTCGTCCGTTGGCTGTTGGTCACGGGCCGACCGACAGCAGCCGTTGCCCCGCCAGCGACGGTAGGATTCTTTCGCGTCCACGCGCCCACGCTGGACGCAGCAGCGGCCGGCTGGTAGCGCCCTGCACGTGATGGATGGGCCGCTGCCGTGTGGCGGTGTCGTGGCCGTGAGGGTCGTCCGGAGTGATATACACTCACGCAGCACCTGGGGTGCGCGGTGCGTGGACGACAGCCTGAGGTGCTGCCAACGCACCGCGTGGTTTGAAAAGATGGAGATACAAGTGGCGGTGTGGCGTGGACAATGGCACGCAACACTCGTGCGGCTTGCTTGCCTGCTTGGTGACGCGCTAGTAATTGCAGCGGCGCGCCGCCGGTATCCGCGAGTTGGAAAGTTGCGTGGCCACGTGCGCGGAGCTGCGATGCGCCTTTTGCCTGCTGGGTGTCCCACACCACCGCCTCCAACGGCCGCTTGTCCGCATGGAAACTTGTCAAGTTGAAGTTGGCAACTTGTCAACTTGGTCAAGTGACACTGTGACAAGTTGGCAACAACTTCATGCGGCAATCATGCCATCACTGTGGCACCACACTGTGACCACTGCCTAAAACCGGTTACCGATTGTGCCGGTAGTTGGCAAGTTGGCAAGTTACTAATTATACCGGTACTTCAAGTTCGCCGCCGGCTCGGGTCGCACGGCAGCGCGTCGCAGCCCCTCAACGGGCCCTCGTCGCCACCACCCCGCCGGTCACCCCGGTGACCACCCGGCGACGCTACTTGGGGTCGGTGCCGCGGTTTTGCGGCAGCGCCTTGCCGTAGCCGGACACGAAGCGGTTGCTGGCAAGGCCGCCGCCGCCGCCGACCGCCGCCGCCGCCGTCCTTCTTCTCCTTCTTCCACTCAATGTGCAGCCTCATGGAGCGGAAGCCGCAGCCGTTGAGTTCCTCCATGGCACGCTTGGCCTCCTCGTGCGTGGAGAAGGTGACAGTGGCGGTGTATACGTCGCTGGCGTGTTTGGGCTCCTTGAGGTAGCACTTAAACACCCTGCCATACGGCACGAAGATGGCACGCACCTCTTCCTCTTCCACACCCGGCGCAATATTGGTGACGTACAGCCGCCGCTTCTCCCCCTCCGGCACCTCCTTGTCAGGCACGTCCACGGGGGGTCCCGTGGGGCCGCCCGGTGGTACAGACACCACGTCGCGCAACGGGCACTTGAGTGAGAAGTGGCCCTCCATGCCGCAGCGGCTGCACTTGATGATGGAGTGCGGCTCCTTCGGCTCCACCTCTGCCTCCTCCGCCGCCGCCTCCGCCGCCTCCGCCACCACCACCTTCTCAAAGTGCAGGTCGTCCTCCGGCTTCATGGTGCAGCCCGCGTTGCTCTCCGCCGCCTTGCCGAATGGTGTTGAACCCGGCTTTACAGCAGACGGTACCCACTCGTTGTGCGCATGCACGCATTCCGGCACCGTCGCCACCACCGTGCGCTTAAACCGACGCGTGACCTGTGGGGTGTTGGTGGGCGGGGGAGGTGGGGCGGCGCTGGTGGTAGTGCCGTTGATGGTGGCGACTACGGTAGGGCCCCGGGGGTGCAACATCGTGGCGTCGCACAGCCATCCAACATTATTGATATTGCAAACGACGCACCTTCTCGCGGCGGCCTGTCTCGGTGTTGACACGGTACTGGATGACGGTGGTGACGCCGGCCTCGTCCGTGCCCACTACTTCCTCATGGCCGTCATACACCGGCTCCGCGGAGGCGGCGGCGGCGGCGGTGGCGGCAACGGCGGCGGTGGCGGCGGCGGTGGCGGTGGCGGCAGCGGCAGCGGCAGCGGCGGCAGTGGTTCCTGAGCCGGAGCCGGAGGTTACCATGTCGCCCCACTTCAACATGCTGGACATCTTGGCTGTGGGTGTGGTTGTAGCTTGTACCGGAAGCTTGTACCGGTAGGTTGGAGCTTGGAAGGAAGTTGGATGGTTAGATGGAAGGCGGAAGGCGGCGTGATATCTGCACGAGTGTGTGGGATGGTGGTGGTGGCTGTGGATATGGCGACGGCGGCTGCTGTGTGCGGCACGGTAGTATGGATGCTTCATTCCTCGACCTCGCCGCAGAGTCGCCACCCTTCTAAGACGGCCATGCAAACTCCCCGACCCTTCCTGTGATCCCAGCCCTCTCCCCGACCTCTCCTCTCCGCCACTCTTCACCAACTGCCGTCATCCTTCTCTGCCGCCCACGTACGGGGCCACAGTTGCCACCGTCCTTCTCATTGAAGTTTGCAACTCGGAACATGCAGGTACCGGTACCGGTACCATGCCGAAGGGCATACCAGTACAAGAAGCGACGCTCGCAGTGAACGTGTCACCGACCCACCGTCTGAACTACAACCAGCCTGGCGTGCCACCTATAATATTACGCCGCTCCTTGTCTCTCCCACACGGCACTGTAATCGCCGCCACAGTGCCACCAACTGCAGTGCGTGGCACACAGGGTGCAGAATTCGGGCCCGCCAAACACGCCAAATTCCTGCTTGGACCTGCTTCCGCCCGAAAAACGCGCAACGGACCTGATACCGGGATGCACACACGCCGGACAGGCAATTGCCACTAAAGTGCGTGTGACTGCGCGTTTTTGGAGGTGCGTGCGCGCAAATTGCGCCGTGTCCGTGTGCGTCACCCGGGGCCACGGTGGAGGGGGACGGCCACCCCCCACCCCCACCCCCCTTCCTTGTCTCCACCCCTCCACTGCGATGCGCCGTTGCCTGCTGGCCCTGGGTTGGTGGCACCACACCCTACCGGTACCAGCAACGCCAGTCGTGCCGGTACCACTTGGCATAGCATGATACTTTAAGACTGCGCCGCCGCCGCGGTTCGCCGCAGCAACTCGTCGCACCCAACTCAACCCCCGCGTCTACTTGGGGCCGGTGCCGCGGTTCTGCGGCAGCGCCTTGCCGTAGCCGGACACGAAGGCGTTGTTGGCGAGGCCACCGCCGCCGCCGCCGCCGGCGCCAAACGCGCCGCCCACCGTCTCCTTGGCCCACTCGATGTGCAGCACCAGGTAGCGGAAGCCGCAGCCGTCCAGCGCCTCCATGGCGCGCTTGGCCTCCTGGTGTGTGGAGAAGGTGACAAAGGCGGTGGAGTAGCCGCCGTCGCGCGTGCGCAGGAAGCACTTCTCCACCTTGCCGTACGGCACGAAGATGGAGCGCGGCTCCTCCACCTCCACGTCCTCCGCAATGTTGGGGACGCGCAGCCGCCGCTTCTCCTCCTCCGGCCCCCCCTCCACCTTCGCCTCGCCGCCGGTGCCGTCCGCGCGGCGGCCGGGCACAACGTAAGTGCCAGGCGCGGCGCCAGGGCCACCGGGTCCCGCGGGGCCACCCGGTGCGCCGGGCACGCCGCCCTCCTTCTTGAGGTCCACGCCGCGCCACGGGCACTTGAGCGTGTAGTGGTCGCCCTCCATGCCGCAGTGGCTGCCCTTGACGATGGCGCGCCGCTCCGCCGGCTCCACCTCTGCCGCCGCACCCGCTGCACCTGCGGCACCGCCATCCGCCGCCGACGCCGCCGCCACCTTCTCAAAGTGCAGGTCGTCCACCGACACCATGGTGCAGCCCGCGTTGCCTGCCACCGCCTTGCCGAACGGCGACCACTCCTTG
>ERZ778022.5273-NODE-5273-length-10571-cov-4.061145_pt1 | contig 10571 bp, 8 predicted proteins | sample MGYA00375752_ERZ778022 | MGnify/ENA primary metagenome ERZ778022 (study PRJEB29350, sample SAMN05389826) | bioreactor metagenome | isolation source: Thiocyanate bioreactor | place: South Africa: University of Cape Town | collected 2014-04-04 ...
CGGCGCCTCCAGCGGCGGCGCGGTGAAGGGCTATCTCGAGGAGCTTGGCAGCACGGAGAGCGACACCGAGACCTTCGTGGCGATCAAGGCCGAGATCGAGAACTGGCGCTGGGCTGGCGTGCCGTTCTACCTGCGCACCGGCAAGCGGCTGGCGCAGCGCGGCTCCGAGATCGTCATCGAGTTCAAGCCGATCCCGCATTCGATCTTCGATGAGAGCGCCGGCCCGGTCACGGCCAACCAGCTCGTCATCCGGCTCCAGCCCGACGAGGGCGTGCGCCAGTGGATCATGATCAAGGATCCCGGCCCGGGCGGCATGCGGCTGCGCCACGTGCCGCTCGACATGAGCTTCGCCGAATCCTTCAAGGTCAGGAACCCCGACGCCTACGAGCGGCTTCTCATGGACGTGATCCGCGGCAACCAGACGCTGTTCATGCGCCGCGACGAGGTCGAGGCGGCGTGGCGCTGGATCGACCCGATCCTCGCCGGCTGGGAGGAGAACGGCCAGAAGGTGCAAGGCTACACGGCCGGCACGTGGGGTCCGTCCAGCTCCATCGCGCTGATCGAGCGCGACGGCCGGACCTGGCACGAAAGCGACTGAGCCATGGGCGCGGCGGAGCCGGTGTGGAACGTCTTTGCGGCGCCGGTCGAGCTGGCCGAAGCCCTGGCCGACCGCATCGCCGAGGCGCTGTCGGAGGCGCTGCGCAAGCGCGGCCAGGCGACGCTGGCCGTCTCGGGCGGGCGCACGCCGGTCGGCCTGTTCAGGGCGCTGTCGCGCAAGCGGCTCGACTGGCCGAAGGTGATCGTGACGCTGGTCGACGAGCGCTTCGTGCCGCCGGACGACGAGCGCTCCAACGCAAGGCTGGTGCGCGAAAACCTGCGGACCGGGGAAGCCGCGCGGCTGACCTTCGTGCCGCTCTACCGGCCGACCGGGACGATCGGGGAGGCCGCGCAGGCGGCCGGCTTCTCGATCGCCGGCCTGCCGAAGCCGTTCGACGTCGTGGTGCTCGGCATGGGCGCCGACGGCCACACGGCCTCGTTCTTCCCCGACGCGCCCGACCTCGCGGCGCTGCTGGCGAACGAGGAGGGGCGGCACGTGCTGCCGGTTGTGGCGAAGAGCGCCGGGGAGCCGCGGCTGACGCTGCCGTTGCAGACGATCTGCGCGGCGCGGCTGCTCGTGCTGCACATCGAGGGGGAGGAGAAGAGACAGGTGCTGACGGCCGCGCTCGCGACGCGCGACAAGCCGGTCAGCGCCGTCTTCGACCATGCCAGCGACGGCGTCCAGATCTACTGGGCGCCGTGAAAGGACCGATCCGATGACAGTACGCAGAGACCTCGAAGCCGTCACGGCACGCATCCGCGAGCGCTCGAAGCCGACGCGCCAGGCCTATCTGGCGCGCATCGACGCGGCCGCCGGCCACGCGGTGAGCCGGGCGACGCTCGCCTGCGGCAACCTCGCGCACGGCTTCGCCGCCTGCGGCCCGGCCGACAAGGCCGCGCTCGCCGGCGAGCGCATCCCCAATCTCGGCATCGTCACCGCCTACAACGACATGCTGTCGGCGCACCAGCCCTACGAGACCTACCCGCAGGCGATCAAGCAGGCCGCGCACGAGGCTGGCTGCGTGGCGCAGGTGGCGGGCGGGGTGCCGGCCATGTGCGACGGCGTCACGCAGGGCATGCCGGGCATGGAGCTGTCGCTGTTCTCGCGCGACGTGATCGCCATGTCGGCGGCGATCGGGCTGTCGCACAATATGTTCGACGCGGCCGTCTTCCTCGGCGTCTGCGACAAGATCGTGCCGGGCCTGCTGATCGCCGCGCTCACCTTCGGCCACCTGCCGGCCGTCTTCATCCCGGCCGGGCCGATGACGTCCGGCCTGCCCAACGACGAGAAGGCCAAGACCCGCCAGCTCTACGCGGAAGGCAAGATCGGCCGCGCCGAGCTGCTGGAGGCGGAAGCGAAATCCTATCACGGGCCGGGCACCTGCACCTTCTACGGCACGGCCAACTCCAACCAGATGCTGATGGAGATCATGGGCCTGCATGCGCCGGGGGCGACCTTCGTCAACCCCGGCACGCCGCTGCGCGAAGCGCTGACCCGTGAGGCGGCCAAGCGCGCACTCGCCATCACCGCGCTCGGCAACGAATACACGCCGGTCGGCCGCATGATCGACGAGCGCTCGGAGGTCAACGGCATCGTGGGCCTGAACGCCACCGGCGGCTCGACCAACCACACGATCCACCTGATCGCGATGGCGGCGGCGGCCGGCATCGCCATCACCTGGCAGGACATCTCCGACATATCGGACATCGTGCCGCTCCTGGCGCGCGTCTACCCGAACGGGCTCGCCGACGTGAACCATTTCGCCGCCGCCGGCGGCATGGGCTTCCTGATCCGCGAACTGCTCGACGCGGGCCTGCTGCACGAGGACGTGCGCACCATCTGGGGCGATGGCTTGCGCGCCTACACGGTTGAGACGAAGCTCGGCGCCGACGGCACGGTGGCGCGGCAGCCGGCGCCGGCGAAGAGCGGCGACGAGCAGGTGCTGGCGCCCGCGGGACAAGCGTTCCAGCCGAGCGGCGGGCTGAAGGTGCTCAGGGGCAATCTCGGCAGGGCGATCGTCAAGGTCTCGGCGGTGAAGCCCGAAAAGCGCGTGGTCGAGGCGCCGGCGCGGGTGTTCCACTCGCAGGACGAGCTGCAGGCCGCCTTCAAGACCGGGCGGCTGACCGGCGACTTCGTCGCCGTCGTGCGCTTCCAGGGACCGAAGGCGAACGGCATGCCGGAGCTGCACAAGCTGACCACACCGCTCGGCATCCTGCAGGATCGCGGGCTGAAGGTGGCTCTGGTGACGGACGGGCGCATGTCGGGCGCTTCCGGCAAGGTGCCGGCGGCGATCCACGTCACGCCGGAGGCTGAGGACGGCGGCGCGATCGCCAGGGTGCGCGACGGCGACATGATCCGCCTCGACGCGGAGGCCGGCACGCTGGAGCTGCTGGTGACGGAAGCCGAGCTTGCCGCGCGCGCGCCGGCGACCGCCGACCTCGCAGCCAACGGCCACGGCTTCGGCCGCGAGCTGTTCCACGGCTTTCGCGCGTTGGCGCAGCGGGCCGACCAGGGCGCGGCGGTGTTCTGAGACACATTTGATCTCAACCGAATCTTGACCGTTGGCCCCTAGGGTGGGGGTCCTTGTTTTGCGCATGTCGTTGCCCCGAAACCGGTTTCCGCTTTCGGGCGACATGCTTCAGGTGTGCCGAGATCCATGCGCTGGCCAGTCATTGCGCGGACCGCCCTGTTCCTCGCCTCGCTCGCGGGCTTCCTCGCGGGCGGCGAGATCGCGGCCGACGTGCTGATCGGCTCGCAGCGCGACCGCCAGCTCGAGGAGCTGGCGCGGGTGGCGCTGCGCCGCTCCGAGACCTCGGTCGACTTCGGCGTGGCGACCCTCCAGGAGCTCGTCGCACAGGGCGGCCCCGGCTGCGAGGAAGGCGCGCTGCAGGCGGTGCGGCTGCACGTCTACCAGCGCGGCGCGGTGAAGGACATCCGGCTCGCCGACCACGACGCGGCGGTGCAGTGCTCGGCCTTCTCCGAGACGCTGGAGTTCGACAAGGGCTGGGTCGGCCGCAAGGACATGCTCGCAGGCGACGGCGGGGTGCTGCTGTTCCCGGTCGAGCAGTTCTTCGGCACCGCGCTCGGCGCGATGATCGACATCGACCCGCAGCGCAGCCTGATCGGCATCCTCGGCGTCGGCGGCGAGCTGTTCGACATCATGCCGGCCGAGCTGCGCGAGCGCAGCGACGTGGCGATCACGCTGTCCGACGGCCGGCCGATCGCGCGCGCCGCGCCGGCGGGCGATGCCGCGCTCACCGGCGACGTGGCGAGCATAAGCGCGGCTTCCGCGCACTACCCGCTGCGGGCGACGATCCGGGTCGAGCGCGCCGCCCTCGCGGCCTGGAACCGCGAGCCCTACTGGCCGATCATGGGGCTGGCCGGCCTGCTGGGCGCCGCCTTCGGCCTGCTGCTCGCGCGCAACCTGGTGCGTCCCCGCACGCCGCTTGAGGAGCTCGACCGGGCGATCGCGCATGGCGAGATCAAGCCCTACTACCAGCCGATCTTCGACCTGGAGACCGGCGCGATCTCGGGCGCCGAGATGCTGGCGCGCTGGGTCAAGGCGGACGGTACGGTGGTTCCGCCCGCCCGCTTCATCGAGCTCGCCGAGGAGAGCGGCCGCATCCGGGTAATGACATGGCAGCTCCTGCGCACGGCGCTGGCCGAGCTGCACGGGCTGATGAAGCAGGACAAGACGTTCCGGCTGTCGATCAACGTCTCGCCGCAGCATTTCGTGGCCGACGGCTTCGTCGACGAGCTGCGCGGCTGCGTCTCGCAGGCGGGCGTGGCGACGCGGCAGATCACGCTGGAGCTGACCGAGCGCGAGAGCTTCGCCGACCCGGAGCGGGCGGCGGCCGTCGTGGCGCGGGTGCGCGACCTCGGCTTCAAGGTCGCGATCGACGACGTCGGCATCGGCCACAGCGGCCTGTCGCAGATCCAGCTTCTGCGCGCCGATTCGCTCAAGATCGACAAGTTCTTCGTCGACACGGTCGGCCGCGACGAGGCGGGCGACATCATGATCGGCATGCTGGTGCGGCTCGCCCGCGAGATGCGCATGAGCGTGGTGGCCGAGGGCCTCGAGGAGCCCGCGCAGATCGCGGCGCTGATCGCCTGCGGCGTCGCCAGCGGACAGGGCTACGTGGTGTCGCCGCCGGTGGCGGCCAAGAGCTTCCTCGCCATCGTCGAGGAGCGGCGCCGGCAGCCCGACGCCGGGCAGGCGGTCGCGGCGGCCTGAGCTATCTGGTCAACTGGCCGCGGATCTCGCCGCCGGGATGCTCCTTGGTGTGGATGTTCACATAGGTCAGGCCGGCGAGGATGTCGCGCGCCTGCGCCTCGGTAATCTTCATCGAGCCGGCGATCGGATTGTCCGTGGTCGGGAAGGGAATCATGATGCCGGCATTGTTGCCGGCATGCACCGGGCCATGGATGTGGGCGCCGATCGCCGGGCCGCTGAGCCCGGAATAGCTGACGCTCCATGTGAAGGTCAGCGTTTCGGTGTCGAGCGTCATCTCGGCCTTGCCGGAGGCCGTGCCGTCATGCGGCGGCACCTCGTTCCTGCCGCTCAGGTCGGCGGCGAGCTTGACGGTCTCGGCGAGAGCGGCGGGGGCCGGGGCAAGAAGCGCCAGAGCGGCCAGAGCAAGCACGATGCGACGTCTCATGACTGTCCTCCCAAGCGGGAACGGGCGATTCGAGTGGCGCAGACTAGCCGTTTCGGGGCGGCTGCGCATGGGGCGGGGCGCGTTTCGCACGCGGCAAGCGCTCAAAACTGCGTGTTGACCGCTATTGCACCGTGATGGGCACGCGCGTGACGATGCGCCGGCCTCCTGCCGCCTCCAGCACGTAGCGGATGTCGTAGTTGCCGGCCTTGTCGGGAGCCGTCAGTGTCCCGCTCTTCCCGTCGGAAGCGCTCTCCACATAGAAATAGGACAGCTCGCCGCCGCCCGTGTCGGTATTGCCAGCGGGCACCAGATCCAGATAGTCGCCGGCCCCGGCGGGACCGGTGAACTCGACCGGGAACTGCGTGCCCGTCTCCACCGCCTCCGGCGCCTTTATGGTGGCCACGGCGGGTGTGATCTGGATCGGCTGCGATACCAGCACGCGCCGCCCGTCCGGAGCCTCCAGAACGTAACGGACCACATAACGCCCGGCATCGCCCGGCGCCTTCATGGTCCCGGTCTCGCCATCCTGCGAGGCGGCGACGTAGAAATAGGACAGCTCTCCGCCGAAATCCCTGGTGCCGTCGGGCACGATATCGACGTAGTCGCCATCCGCCGCGGGGCCGGTCCAGGCCACGTCGACGGCGGTGCCGGCCACGGCCGTGGGCGGGAAGGCGAGCGTGGCCTGCGCCTCGACCACCTGCAGCGGCACGGAGGCCAGCATCTTGCGGCCGTCGGGCGCATCGAGAACGTAGCGGAGCTGATAGTTTCCGACCCTGCCGGGCGCGCGGATACGCGCCGGATTCCCGCCCTCGACGTAGAAGTAGGAGAGTTCGCCGGAAAACTCCTTGTAGCCTTGCGGCACGACGTCGATGTAGTCGCCTGCGCGGCCGGGTCCCTTCCATTCCACGTCGAAGGCCCTGCCGACCGGCACGCTGGCCGGCGCCACCAGCGCCACCTCCGCGTCACCCACGTCGATCGTCGCGGTGGCCAGCACGTGGCGCTTGTCGGGCCCCTCCCAGACATAGCGCAGATCGTATTTGCCGGGCTTGCCCGGCGCGCGGATGTCCACCGGCGATCCGTGCTCGACATAGGCATAGGCGAGCTCGTCGCCGATCTCCTTGTCGCCCGCGGGCACGATGTCGACATAGTCGCCGGGGCTGGCCGGGCCGGTCCACGTCACCGGGAAGCTCTGCCCGATCGCCGGTTTGGCGGCGGTGGCGACACTCGCCTCCGGCAGCGTCACCGGTTCGGGCTTCTTCGCCGGCGCGGCGGCGACCGTTTCCTTCAGCGCCTCGCCGAGCTCGCCCGCATCCTTGGCCTGGATGTAGCGGCCGCCGGTGTTCTCGGCGAGGCAGGCGACCTGGCGGCCCTCCTCGCGCGACAGGCCGAAGCCGACGACATGCGCGGTGAAGTCGACGCCGTGCTCCTCCAGCTCGCGGCCGAGCGCGCACGGGTCCGCGTTGCAGGTCTCGATGCCGTCGGTGATGAGGATGACCGTCGCCTTGTCTTCGGTGTAGCGCAGCGCCTCGGCCGCCTGCCTCACAGCCTCGGTCAGCGGCGTCTTGCCGAGGAACTTCAGCTTCGCCGCGGCATCCGCTATCGCGCCGGCGGTGCCGGCGGCGGGTGGCACGACAAGCTCGATGTCGGAGCAGACCCCCTTCTGGCGATGGCCATAGGCCATCAGGCCGAGTTCCATGTCGGCGGGCAGCGTCGGCAACACCGAGGCGAGCGTCTCGCGCGCGATCTCCAGCTTCGGCTTGCCGTCGATCTGGCCCCACATGGAGCCGGAGGCGTCGAGCACGATGATGGCGCGGTCGGCGGCGAGGGAAGGCGCCGAGACCGCCACGCCCAACGCCACCGCCAGCGACCCAACGAACGAGCGCATCGCATCCTCCTCCCACCTTCCGCTGGGTCAGGCTAACCGCCGGCCGGCCGGGACGCAATGCGGCGGGCGGGCCTCCCCTGCGACAGCGCCGGCCCTTGCCTCCGCGGCGCGGCGCGCTAGGCTTTGATGCGGAAGCCGCGGGGCGCCCGCCCGCCCCGGCGGCGAAGCATGCCGGCTGACCGGCACAAGCGGCCGGGCGGGCTGGAGAGGACGATGGAACTCGACCCGGTCCTTCTGGCGCGCATCCAGTTCGCCTTCACGATCTCTTTCCACATCATCTTCCCCGCCTTCACCATCGGCCTCTCGGCCTTCATCGCCGTGCTGATGCTGCTGTGGCGGTGGAGCGGGCAGGAGAAATTCCGCACGCTGGCGCGCTTCTGGACCAAGATCTTCGCGGTCTCCTTCGCGATGGGCGTGGTCTCGGGGATCGTGCTCAGCTACCAGTTCGGCACCAACTGGAGCCGCTTCTCCGAATTCAGCGGCAACGTGATCGGCCCGCTGATCGGCTACGAGGTGCTGACGGCCTTCTACCTGGAGGCGACGTTCCTCGGCATCATGCTGTTCGGATGGAACCGCTTCCCGGCCTGGCTGGTGACGCTGTCGACGGTGCTGGTGGCGATCGGCACGGCGATCAGCGCGTTCTGGATCCTGTCGGCCAACAGCTGGATGCAGACGCCGGCCGGCTACGAGATCAAGGACGGCGTGGCGCATCCGCTCGACTGGATGGCGATCGTCTTCAACCCGAGCTTCCCCTACCGCTTCGCCCACATGGTCAACGCCGCCTACCTGACCACGGCGGTCGTGGTGCTGGCGGTGGGCGCGCGCTACCTGCTCGCCAGCCGACACGTCGAGGAAAGCCGCACCATGCTACGGATGGCGGTCGGCATGATCGCCATCTCGGCCATCGCGCAGCTCTTCATCGGCGACGCGCACGGCCTCAACACGCTGGAGCACCAGCCGGCCAAGGTGGCGGCGATGGAAGGCCACTGGGACAGCGACGAGCCGGGCGCGCTTGTGCTGTTCGGCATCCCCGACGAGGCGAGCCGCTCGAACCGGCTGGAGCTCGCCGTGCCCAATCTCGGCGGCCTGATCCTGACGCATGAATGGGGCGGCAAATATCCCGGCCTCGACACCGTCCCCGACGACGAGCTGCCGCCGGTCGCCAACGTCTTCTTCGCCTTCCGCATCATGGTCGGCATCGGGCTCGCCCTGATCGCGGTCGGGCTGGCCGGCCTCCTGTTGTGGTGGCGCGGCAAGCTTTTCGAGGCGCGGTGGTTCCTGCTGCCGGCAAGCTGGGCGTGGCCGCTCGGCTTCGTCGCCATCATCGCCGGCTGGTTCGTCACCGAGCAGGGGCGGCAGCCCTGGCTCGTCTACGGGCTGCTCAAGACCATGGACGGCATCTCGCCGGTGCCGGGCGCGAGCGTGGCGGGCACGCTGGCGCTGTTCGTCTTCGTCTACGGCATCGTGTTCGCGATGGGCATCTACTACATCAACCGGCTGATCAATGCCGGCCCGAAGGGCGAGGCGGCGGCCGCGCCCGCCGGCGTGCCGAGCCGGCCGCTGTCGGCCGCCGAGGAGGCGGCGCGCGAGGCGACCGGCCGGCCGCGCGGCGAAGGGCCGGGCCCGTCATTCGGCAAACCGGAGGGCTGACCGCATGGAATGGTATCTCCCCGTGATCTGGGCCGGGCTGATCGGCACGGCGGTCGCCATGTACGTCATCCTCGACGGCTTCGACCTCGGCATCGGCATCCTGTTCCCCTTCACCCGCAAGGAGGCCGAGCGCGACACGATGATGAACTCGGTCGCGCCGTTCTGGGACGGCAACGAGACCTGGCTGGTGCTGGGCGGCGGCGGGCTGTGGGTCGCCTTCCCGACCGCCTATGCGGTGATCATGCCGGCCTTCTACCTGCCGGTGATCGGCATGCTGCTCGGGCTCGTGCTGCGCGGCGTCTCGTTCGAGTTCCGGTGGGTGGCCAAGCCGGGCCACCGGCTTTGGGACGTCGCGTTCGCCGGCGGCTCGATCGTGGCGGCCTTCCTGCAGGGCACGATCCTCGGCGGCCTGCTGCAGGGCGTGGCGGTGGAGAACCGGCAATATGCCGGCGGGCCGCTCGACTGGCTGACGCCGTTCTCGCTGTTCGTGGGGCTGGCGGTGGTGGCGGGCTACGCGCTGCTCGGCGCCACATGGCTGGTGATGCGCACCTCCGGCCCGACCGCCGACTTCGCCCGCAGGGCGGCCTCGCCGCTGCTGGTCGCCGTGCTCGCGGCGATGGCGGTGGTCAGCCTGTGGACGCCGGTGGCGGTCGAGCGCATCGCCGAGCGCTGGTTCGGCACGCCCAACATCTACTTCCTGTGGCCGGTGCCGCTGCTGGCCGCGCTGACCGGTTTCGCCACCTGGCACTGGCTGCGCAGCGGCCGCCACGGCCTGCCCTTCGCAGGCGCGATCGTGCTGTTCCTGCTCGGCTATGCCGGGCTGGTGATCTCCAACGTGCCCTATCTCGTGCCGCCCACGCTGACCTTCTGGGACACGGCGGCGGCGCCCGCCTCGCAGGTCTTCTTCCTGGTCGGCACGGTGTTCCTGCTGCCGCTGGTGCTGGGCTACACCGCCTTCGTCTACTGGGTGTTCCGCGGCAAGATGGCGGAGGGCGAAGGCTACCACTGAGGCCGGCCGGGCGAGGCCCGGCCGGCCCGCAGGTGGCGGGATCCGACGCCCTCTTCCTTACGCGAACAGCGGCCGCAGGCCGGGCCGCTCCTCGACGAAGCGGCTGCGCGCGATCCAGCCGTCGAGGCCCCAGACATGGCCGGCCTGCCTGACGATCAGGAAGAACAGCACGCCGGCATAGACGATGTGGGAATCGACGATGAAGTTGTTGGTGTCGGAGATGTAGGGCCAGTCCATGTGGGCCATCCAGTAGACGAGCATCAGCAGGATGCCGAAGGCGGCGCTGACGCGGACCATCAGGCCGACGAGCAGCGACAGGCCGATGAGCAGGTGGCCGTAGGCGACGAGGAACGTGGTCACCGGCGCGATGCCCGGCCCGGTGAACAGCGAGAACAGCCCGCTGAACGTCTTGGTGTGGCTGAGGAAGCCGACCACGCTGAACTGCGGATTGAAGACCTGATGCGACGCGGCGTAGAGGAACGTCCACGCCATGGCGATGCGGAAGAAGAAGACGATGCCTTTTTCGGTGGCGGACATGATCACTGCCTCCTGTGAGAGTTCTATTCCCGATGTCGAAGCATAGCGGCCCGCCAGGGGCGCGCTTTGATCGGACGCAAAACGGGAACGGAACGGCAGGCGGCGGTCAGTAGGTGGTGCGCCGCTCCTCGCTGGGCGGGCGGCCGAACTGCAGGCGGTAGCTCTGCGCGAAATAGGAGTGCGAGGTGAAGCCGGTGGCGATCGCCACGTCGAGGATCGGCATGTTGGTCTGGC
>ERZ778022.5274-NODE-5274-length-10570-cov-4.560152_pt1 | contig 10570 bp, 4 predicted proteins | sample MGYA00375752_ERZ778022 | MGnify/ENA primary metagenome ERZ778022 (study PRJEB29350, sample SAMN05389826) | bioreactor metagenome | isolation source: Thiocyanate bioreactor | place: South Africa: University of Cape Town | collected 2014-04-04 ...
AGGGCATCGTGCTGTCGCCCGTGCTGCTGCTCAAGACGCGCGTCATGACCGACCCCGCCTTCCGCTCCTCCGGCGGCCTGATGCAGACGGCGGCGGCGTCGGCGGCGGTGGGCGCGCGGCTGGTGCGCACGGAGGGCCTGGCGGCGCTCATGAAGGGCTCCGGCGTGTTCTCGCTCAAGCGCGCCGCCGACTGGACCACGCGCTACCTGTTCGTGGTCATGGTGGAGGAGGCCATGCGCGGCCACCCTGACGAGAAGCTGACCGACACGCAGATGGGCATCGCCTCCCTCGCCGGCGGCTCCCTCTCCGCCCTCGCCACCATCCCCATGGACGTCCTGGTCGCCACCATGCAGCAGGCGTCCAAGGCGGGCAAGAAGGTGGGCGTGCTGGAGACCATCAAGGAGCAGCTGGCGGCGGGCGGTGTGCGCGGCTCCGTCGCGTTCGCCACGCGCGGCCTCATGGCGCGCGTCGCGCACGTCGCGCTCACCACCTTCATGATGAAGACCATGACCAGCAAGATTTACGACATGCTGTACCGCTAGGCAGCCTAGCTGCGATGGTTCGGCTAGGGCTGGCCTGCGCGCAAGGCGCGCCCGCCCTGCCCTCCCCTCGCAACCTCCCCATCCGCCCCTGCGTCGCGCACCCGGCAGGCGCGCCCCATCGGCGCGCCACCGGGCCCGCCCCGCAGGCGCGCACGCGCGTGCCCCTGCCACGCCCATGATGCGCATGCCGCCATCGCCCCGTTGTGCACTTCAAATATATATTTGGCACCGTAGTGATATGATGGTTAACACAGCCTACGACGCAGGCGCCCCCGCCTGCGCGCGCGCAAACGCCGCACGCAGCTCCGCCACGACGCGCGGGTGCGGCCCGCTGGCGGCATCCGAGTCGTCGTCGTCGTCCGCCGGCAGCTCCGGCGCAATGTCCACAAAGAAGGTGGTCGCCACGCACCCCGCGCGCGCCAGCGCGTCCAGGCAGGTGACGGTGTACGCTGCCAGCGGCGAGGTGGCGGACCGCTCGCGCACCACGCGCTCCACCACCTGCGTCAGGCCGCGCGTCAGGCGGTGCGGGCGCACGATGCGGCGGTGCGCGAGGGTGGCCAGCACGCTGGGCAGGCGCGACGCCGCCGCGCTGCCGTCCGCCGCCGCCGACGCCACCACGATGCCCGCCACCAGGTCGGGGTGCAGCTCGGAGCACTCAAAGTCGCACACGGCCTTGAGGAAGGCATCCAGCTCGCCGCCCGCCGGCAGCTCCATGTACGTCGCCACCATGCCCTCCACTGCCACGCGCAGCTCCCCCAGCGGTCGCCGGAAGCCCCAGATGCTGCGCAACACCGCCACGTCGCCCGCCGACAGCGGTGCGCCACCACCTGCGCCACCACCCGCGGCGCTCGCCGCCGGCAGCAGCGAGCTCACGACCGCCACCACGCGTGCCACGCCGTTGGCCACGCCACTGGCTGTGGCAGAGGCGGAGGAGGGCACGCGTGACACAGGCAGCGGCACGGTGGCGGACGTGCCACTGAGCGTGCGCGCGGGCGTGGAAGTGGAGGAGGAGGAGGAGGTGGCGCGGGACAGGGCGCGCGCCAGCGGTGCAGAGCCCGTGTCTGACGACGACACCCACGAGCCATCAGAGCTGCGCTCCGCCGTCTTGCGTGCCAGCCGGTTCATGGGCAGCGGCAGCGCACCGGCAGTGTCGCCACCCGGCGAGCCAGGCGACCCCGGCGGCGTTGCCTCCGATGAGCCGGCTGCCGCGGCCGCGGCAGCGGCGTCGGCATGTGCATGTGGCACCAGGAAGGCGGGCAGGGTGGCAATGAAATCGTGCGGCAGCGCGGCGTCCGCGATGGCACGCACAATGAACTTGCCCACCAGCCCCGGCGCGTCAGGTACGTCGAGGGCAAGGTCATCCAGGCCGCGCAGCAGGCGCAGGAAGCCCTCCGCCACCACCTCCTGCGTCGCCAAGCCAGATGCCACCAGGCGCGCCAGCAAGTCGGACGCCACCTCGCGCTGGAAGTTTGAGGGCGCGTGCACCGCCAGCGCCACCGCCTTGCGCACCACCTCGTAGCCCATGTGCCGCGCGTGCAGCGACGCCACGCCCGCCTGCAGCGCCTCAAAATCGCCGTGTGCCAGGTACGTCGCCACCAGGTCGGTGTACATGGCGCGCATCTGCGCCAGGTTGGTTGGCACGCCGTCATCCAGCAGCTCTGACGCCGCCTCCCGGATCTCATTTGCCACCGCCACTGCGCCGCGGGTACCCGCCGCGCCCGGCGACCAGCCGGCACCGCCGGCACCGCCGCCGCCGCCGCCGCCGCCGCCTGACGGTACACTCTCCTCCTCCAGGAACGACTCGCAGATGGCGTCGTCCTGCACCAGGTACGCCAGGAAGGCGCCAAACACGGTCACCAGGCCGGGCGCATCCAGCAGCATGTCAGGCGCGCGCGCCAGCAGCACGCGCAGGCCCGCCTCAATGTCACGGAAGTACAGCACGCCGCGCACCTGCAGCGACGACAGCAGGCCCGCCAGCATCTCACGTGCCGCGTCCGGCGCATCCACCGCGCGGTACGTCACCGCCTTCACCACCTCCACCCCCACGCCCTCCACCGCCGCCAGCTCCGCCACGCGCCGTGCCACCTCGCCCACATCCGCGCTGTCCAGATACTCGGCCACCGCCGCATCCACCACGCCCTTCACCTCCGACAGCGACCGCACCGCGGGCACCGTGGCGCCTGTGGCTGCTGCTGCTGCAGCTGTGGCAGCAGCGGTGGTGGTGGCGGCGCCCGGCGCGCGCGCATCCCGCCCCGCCGCGAAGGAGGCCATCATTCCCGTTGGATCAAGAAGCAGCAGAAGCAGCAGTAGGAAGCAGCAGAAGCACCGAGCAGCAGCAGCAGCAGCACACAAGACACGCAACAGCACCAACAGAAGCTCCAAGCACTCCGCAGCACCACGTCAAAGCACCAGCGCCCAGCAAAATCACCAATAGGCACCAGCACCGAGCAGAAGCACCAGAAGCACCAGTAGGCGTCAAGAGAGCGCCAGCAGCGTCAGTAGGAAGCAAGAGCAAGTAGTAGGAAGCGTGAGAAGCGTGACTAGGCGGCGAGAGAGTAGGGTGGAATCGTGGCGAAAAATAACAGATTCGTGGCCACCAACCACAAATACGAGCACCGGAGTATAACAGGGCGACCGGGATGCACTCACACCCGCCAAGCGGCTGCCGCGCGGCGTGCCAACAAAAATGCCGCGCACAGCAGCTTTTGGGGGTGTATCGCGAAAAAGATAGAAAAAGAAAGAAAAGAAAGAGAATGAGTAGGCGTGAAGAGAGAATGTATCCGAATCAGAATTTCATCGGTATTTGCACTCTTGGAACCAAGCACTGAGACGCGTGAGGGTTAAAATTAAATCATTGTACACCCTGTGTTTACGAAAAGAGAATAAAGATGGATAAAAGAAAGTTATTGACTCATATAGTTGAGTAGGCGTGAAGAGAGAAGAAAGATAGAGAAAAGAAAGAAAAGAAAGAGAACGATTTTTTCCACATGTGGGTGGCACAGAAAATTATACAATGTGCGCGTTCGGCGCGCGCCGGGGCGCGCAAATGCGCACCGTGTGTGCATCTCGCGTGTGCTGGTGGTTGTCGTCTTGTTGCCGAGTTTGCTACTCGTTGCACCTTTTTGTGATAAGTGAGTCAGTGGAGCAGTAGAGAGGAGAGGGAGAGGAGAGGAGAGGAGGAGAGTAGTGTGGTACTGTTGCCATTGGTATTCGAGAAGCACTGAAGCAGTAGCTGTAGCGCTGGAGAGGCATTGGAGTGGAGTAGCGCAGGAGTAGGAGCACTGGAGGAGTAGCACTGCTTGTTGAGCAGCAGCACTAAAGGAGCACAGGAGGAGTACCAAGAGGAGAAGCACTGAAGCTATAGTCTCGTCGCGAGGCAGCGCAGCAATCGACAACCATCCACCACCATTCAAGATGGCGACCAAGAAGGAGGCGAGTAAGGGCGCGGGTGCGGGTGCGGCGGCGGCAGCGGCGGCAGCCCCCGCCCCCGCCCCCGCGCCGCCGGTGGCGCCGGCGGCGGTGCCGGGTGTGGAGCTGGCGCCCAGCCTGCGCGGCCCGTTCCGGGACCTGTTCAAGCTGATTGAGGACCGCGAGTACCGGCGCGCGTTTCGCACGGCGGACACCATCTTGAAGGCGGTACCGGGGCACGGCGAGACGCTGGCGCTGAAGGGCTTGGCGCAGCTGAACAGCGGGCGGAAGGAGGAGGCGGGCGAGTCGGCGCGCGCGGCGCTGAAGGCCACCACCAAGAGCTACATCGTGTGGCACATCTACGGCCTGGTGTGCAGCCGGGAGAACCAGATGGCGGAGGCCATCCGCGCGTACTACTCGGCGCTGGCATTCGACGCGGAGAACGCGCAGATCCTGCGCGACCTGTCGCTGGCGCAGCTGGCGGTGCGCGACTACCGCGGGCACCACGACACGCGGCGGCGCATGGTGGCGTCCAAGTCGGGCGCGAGCAACAAGGCCGCCACCGCGTCCAACTGGGTGGGCCTGGCGGTGGCGCACCAGCTGGCGGGCAACGCGGACCTGGCGCTGGCGGTGCTGGACCAGTACGAGACGATGCTGGAGCCGGACGCGGGCGTGACGTACGAGAGCAGCGAGCTGCAGCTGTACCGCGTGCGCATCCTGGAGCAGAAGGGCGACCTGGCGGGCGCGCTGAGCGCGCTGACGGCGGCGGTGGCAGGCGGGCGCATCATGGACCGGCTGGGCGCGACGGAGAAGACGGGCCAGCTGCTGTTTGCGCTGGGGCAGGTGGGCGCCGCGCGCGACACCTTCCTCTCCCTCCTGCGCATCAACCCGGAGCACTACGGCTACCACCGCGGCCTGCAGGCGTGCTTGCTGGGCGCGCCGTCCTCCGCGCTCTCCCTCGCCGGCCTTGACCTCCCCTGCGGCGACGGCACCTCCCTCACGCCCGCCGCCGTGGACGCCCTGCTCTCGGCCTACCTGGCGCTCGCCGCCGAGGCGCCGCGCTCGCGCACCATCCGCCGCATCCCGCTCACCTTCCTGCCCGCCGACCACCCCATGTTCCGCCCCGCCCTCGCCGCCTACTTGCGCAACGCGCTGCGCAAGGGCATCCCGTCGGCGTGGACGGACCTGAAGCACCTGGCGCGCAGCCGCGCCGACGCCGGCACGTCGTGGCACGCGCGCGTTGCCGCCCGCGCTGTGAATCACCGCGCTGGCCCAGCGCCCACCGCCAAGGCTGCCGTGCTGGCAGAGGTGCTGGCGGAGCTGGTGGGCGCCGCGCGCACCGGCGCCGCCATGCCCGTGCCGCCGCTGGACGCCGCCGCTGTGGTGGCGCGGCTGGGCCCTGCGCCTGGTCTGGCGGCGCCCACCGCTGCGGCTGCCACGGCAGCGGGGACCGCGTCCGGTGATGCCGCGCCCAGCACGCCGCCCGACGTGCTGCCGTGGGCGCTGCTGGCGCAGGCGCGGCTGGCGGACGAGTGCGGCGACACGGGCGCGGCGCTGGCGGCGCTGGACGCCGCGCTGGCGCACACGCCCACCGCGCTGGACCTGTACCTGGCGCGCGCGCGCGTGCTGAAGCACGCCGGCCGGCTGCACGAGGCGGCGGAGGCGGCGGAGTACGGGCGCAGCCTGGACCTGGCGGACCGCTACCTGAACAACAAGGCGGTCAAGTACCTGCTGCGCGCCGGCCGCGTGGAGCAGGCCAACCGCACCATGGCGCTGTTCAGCCACATGGACACGAAGGACGTGAGCGGCGACCCGCTGGGCAACATCCGCACGCTGCAGGTGCTGTGGTTTGAGCTGGAGAAGGCGGCGGCGTACGAGCGGCACGGCAACCTGGGCCTCGCGCTCAAGCACTACGGCCGCGTGGACAAGCACATCCACGACATGGTGGAGGACCACAACGACTTCCACTCCTACGTGCTGCGCAAGGGCCCACTGCGCGCGTACGCCGACCTGATGGCCACCACCGACAAGATGCGCAGCCACGCCGCCTTCCTGCGCGCCATGGCGGGCATGGTGCGCTGCCACCTGGCGCTGGCGGTGGACGCCGGCGCGCGCGCCGGCACCGACCGGTGGGCCACCGACGCCGGCGCCTCTGCTGACGCCGCGAGCTTGGCGGCGGGTGCGGCGGGTGCGGGTGCGTCCGTGCCAGCGCTGGTGCTGAACCACCACCTGACGCAGGCGCGCACCCAGGTGAGCGACGCCACGGCGGCGGCGGCGTCCATCGCTGCGGCAGCTGCCAAGGCGGCCAAGGCGGCTGAGGACGCGGATGCGGCGCCGACGGCTGCGGCGGACGGCGACCAGGTGGGCAACAAGGTGGCGGGCGGCGCCAAGCCGCTGGAGGAGGCGGCGCGCTACCTCGCCATCCTGCTCACCAACATGCCCGCTTACAAGCTGCCCGCCACCGCGGTGGCGGCGGAGCTGCTGGCTGCCTCCCTGAATCGCATGACGACGCCCACGGCGGGCGGCACGGTGGAGGCACCCACCTCCTCCTCCGACGCGCGCCTGCGCGCATGGAACATCACGCCCGACTTTGTGGCGGAGGTGCACGCGCTGGCTGCCGACGTGTACCTGGCGCGCGGCAAGCTGCTGCCGGCGGTGGCGCACGCCACTGCCGCCGCCACGGCTGCCGCTGCCACCAAGACGGCGGGCGTCGTGGCAGCGCTGGCGGGCGGCGTGGCTGGCGCGGCTGGCCTTGCGCCCGGCCTCCTGCACCCCGCCACCCTGGCGGCGCAGGTGCGCGTGGCCGCCGGCGTGACGGCGGAGCTGGCGGGCGGCGCTGGCAGCGCCCTGGCACCCGCACACGCTTCCCTGCGCGCCTTCCTGGCTGGCGCTGGCGCGGGTGCCGACCGCCTGCTTGCGGTCGCCACCGCCGCCGCTGCCACCTGCCCCGACCTGGCAGTCGCTGCCGTGTGGGCGACGCTGACGACTGGCGCACGCACGCCGCTGCCGCGTGAGTCCGCAGCGCCGTTCCTGTTGGCGGCGCCCGCCGCTGTGACTGCCGCCGCGCCCGCCCCCCTGCCGGCGTCGCTGGCAGCAGCTGCGGTGGCGTCTGCTGGCTCGCCGGCTGGCACCGCACTCACCGCCGCCAGCGTGCGGGACGTGGTGGAGGTGCTGACGCTGGCTGGCCGCGCTGGCGCAATAGATGCGGATGCGGTGCTGGCGCCCCTGGGTGACGCCACGCGCGCTCTGCTGCCGCCGCCGGTTGCCACCCTGCCGCCCCCGCCGCCGCCGTCTGCGCCGGCTGCGGCCGCCGCGGCGGCGGGCGCCGGTGGCGGCGCGGGTGGGCGGTAATTGCGGTGTTTGAACGTGTAGGGGACGCGTGTGGGTGTCAGGATGGGCTATTTTAGAGGTGGCGTGGGGGTGGTTCTGTGGTTGAAATGCGGTGACTACCGGTACTAATTACTATCACACAGGGACTACGAGCCGTCATCCACGCAAACATCGTCGTTGTCGTCGTCCTCCGCCGGCGGCACAAAGTCATCCAGCAGGATGTCTGCGGGTGGGAACGTGGGTGAGGTTTGGTGTGTTGTGGTGCGGCAGCGTGGTGAGTTTGTACGCAAGCAGGCGCAGGTGTGCACGTACCAGGTGCGCCGCCAGGGCGCGCCGGCATCTTGGCGATGCCCTCCTCCAGCTTCCGCGTCTCGGCCTCCAGCGTGGCTATGAACGCGGTGGCGCGCGGCGAGCCCAGCTTCTCGACTGCGAGGATGGAGTCGTCGGTTGGCGGCAGGTCGACCACCGCCGCCATGGCGGCCTCCAGCCGCGTCTGCAGGCGCTGGAAGTATTGGCGCGCAGGCTCCAGCCACTGCCGCGCCGCGCGCTCCTGAATCAGCAGGTGCACCAGCGCGCGCCGCAGCCGCCACCGGTTAATGCCGGTGGTCCAGCGCGGGCGCTCATGGAACTCGCGGATGGCGGCGCCGCGCGGGCGGCGCACGCGTAGGAGGCACTCGGTGGGGCAGGCGAGCATCGCCTCCACCACCACGTCTCTGGCGTTGCACTTACCAAACGGCGAGCTGAAGGCGCGATCCCGCAGGTCAATGGCAGACACGCACACCACCTGGTCCCCCACCCGCAGGCTGCCGTACGGCGCCAGCGCGCGGTTGTCGTACGGCGACGGCGCCGTGCCTAGTGGCGCCGCCGCGGTGGCGGCGGCAGCGGCAGCAGCAGCAGACGGCGGTGGCGGCGGCGGTGGCGGCAGTGCTGCGGCGCCACCCCGACCCTTGCCCTTGCTGCCCTTTGTGCCAGCTCCGCGTCCAGCCGGGGCGGTGGCGCCACCGGCACCGCCAGCGCCACCACCAACGCCACCACCGCCAGCCCATGCCACCAGCGTGGACTGCGGCCGCCCGCCGCCGCCACCACCCAGCGCGGCGGTCGTGACAGATTGCGGCCACACCGGGCGGTGCAGCGACAGGCGCGCCAGCGGGTGCATGCGTGGGTCGCCGTACAGCGTGGCGTCGCCCACGGCGCTCACCGTGATGTACGGTGCCGAGAGCGCGGCGCGGGACAGCTGCAGCCCAAACGTGCCGGCAGCGTTGCGCCGTACAATAATGCTGAACTCGGACGCCGGCTCCTCCACGGCGGTGCAGTCATCCAGCCACGCCACAAAGGCGGCAATGGCGGGGAAGTGCAGCAGGAAGCCGTGGCGGAAGGCAGGCACGCTGCCGATCGCGCCGGTGTGCACGAAGGAGCGCAGCTCCGCCACCTCGCGCCCCCGCTCCGCCCGCGCCTCCGCCAGCGTCCGCGCCTGCGTCGCCTCCAGCGTCTCGTTAAAGTTCACTTCGTCGGTGTACTCCTGCATCGCCCGCATGTACGCCGCCACCTCGCTGGCTGGTGCACCCGGCGGCGGCGCAGTTGGCTTCTTTCGCCGCGCACCCAAGTCCTTTGCCTCAGCCAGCGCCGCCAGGTACGCCGGGTTGGGGCGCTTGGGGAACGGCGGCTCCTCGTCGTCGTAGTCGTCGTCGTCGTCGTCATCGTCATCGCTGCTGGCCGCCGCCGCCGCCGCCGCTGCCGACGCTGCGCCGCGCCCATTGCTGCCTGGAGTAGCACGGGCTGCCGCCGCAGCAGGCGGTGCGGGCGGTGCGGGTGGCGCAGGTGGCGCAGGCGGCGGCTGTGGTGTTGGGTTGCCACGTGCCGAGCCTGCCGCCACACCGCCGGTTGTACGCGAGGCCGTCCTGGCAGGGGTGGCAGCACTAGCACCACTACCACCACCACCGCCTATGCCGCCGCTTGCACTGCCACTACCACCACCGCTGCTGCCACCGCCACCACCGCCGCTGCCACCGCCACCGCCGCTACCACTGACGCCGCTGAGGCTGCGGTGGCTGCTTGGCGCGGCGGCTGCTGCTGACGCTGCGCTGCGGCCCGTCATGGGTGTGACCGCCGCAGTCACCGCGGACGCAGCGCCGCTGGGCGTGCTGTTGCTGCGCACGCTGCTCACAGATGGCAGGCGGGGCGGCGCAGGCGGCGGCGACCGCACTGCTGCTGCCGCTGCTGACGTGGCTGACGCTGCGCCTGTCGCTGGCTTGGCCACGCTCCGCGGCGCCTCCACCACCTCCACCTCCAGCACGTCATCGTCGCTGTCGGTGCTGGGGCGCGCGGCGGCGGCAAAGCGCTTGGGGAACGGCGGCCGCCAGCGCCGCGCGTCGTCGTCCGAGCTGTCATCCACCACCACCACGTCCATTGTGGGGGTGGGGGTGGATGGAAAGGGGGAAGGGGGTCTGGGGATACGATGTGGGATGGATGTGGGTCGAGCTGCCACAACACAGACAGAGGGTGAGAAAAGGCAAGCGAGCGTGCGAGGGAAAGAGGGAGTAAGGAGAGAGCAACAAGAGAGAGGGAGAGACAAGAGAGCAGCCGAGAGGGACAGAGGGACAACAAGAGCAAGGAGTGAGGGTAGCAGAGGAGGAGTAGCAGAGGAGGAGGATAGGAGAGAGAGAGAGAAGAAGAGAGTAGGGAATAGGAGGAGGAGAGATGACACGGTGTCAACAAAATGGTGTGCGGTGGTAACCGCTCCCAACCACACGGAGGGCACACCCCGCTAATTGGTGCATGCCGGCGCATACACCCGGCGTGCCTACCCGTCCGTGCACCCCACAACGCACTGTACCATGTATGGGGTACCATTGCCCGCCCAAAAAGATAGAGAAAAGAAAGAAAAGAAAGAAGGCGTAAAGAGAATCAAAATTTAATCGGTATGCGCCCTGTGTTCACGCAGGGAGACGCGGGAGTGTCACGCCCGCTAACGCGAGTATGCACCGAGGGCGGAGTTGTCTCAGCAAGGGCTGTCTGGATAGAGGAAAGAAAAGAAAGAGGTTAAGTAGGCGTGAAGAGAGAAAAAAGATAGAGAAAATAAAAGAAAAATAGAGGCGGATTTGATGGCACTTTGCGGTGTAATTTAAAATGGAAGGGGCTTCATCAGTGGTAGTATTTTGTGGGAGTGAGGTTTAATCGATCGTTGCTACGTGGTTGATAGGATTTCTTGTGCCGAGACCACCTTGATTGTGTATGTGATTATTGACATTTTGACTCTCTAGTCTCCTAGTCTCCTACTCACCTCTCCTACT
>ERZ778022.5275-NODE-5275-length-10569-cov-3.777820_pt1 | contig 10569 bp, 9 predicted proteins | sample MGYA00375752_ERZ778022 | MGnify/ENA primary metagenome ERZ778022 (study PRJEB29350, sample SAMN05389826) | bioreactor metagenome | isolation source: Thiocyanate bioreactor | place: South Africa: University of Cape Town | collected 2014-04-04 ...
AGACCGCCATGGTGACGACGCCGACCGCCAGCGGAATCCAGGCGGGAAGGGCGCCATCGACCGCATGCTCGCCCAGCCCGCTCAGGCCGTAGACGATGCCGCCGAAAGCGATGGCTGAAAGGATGACCGAGAGCACATCGAGCGGGGCGTAGCGCGGCGTGGTGACGTTCAGCATCATGCGCCAGCCAATGGCGAGGGCGCCGAGCGAGATCGGCAGCATGACGAAGAACAGCGTGCGCCACTCGAAATAGTTGAGGATGAAGCCGGCGAGGACGGGACCTATCGCCGGGGCCACCGACATGACGATGGAGATGTTGCCCATCATCTTGCCCCGCTCATTGTGGGGCACGAGGGTCATCACGGTGGTCATCAGCAGCGGCATCATGATGGCGGTGCCGGAGGCCTGCACCACACGGCCGACGATCAGCAGCTCGATGCCGGGCGAGACCGCGGCAATGAGCGTGCCGGCCGAGAACAGCAGCATGGCCAGCATGAAGACCGGCCGGGTGTTCAGCCGCTGCAGCAGGAAGCCGGTCACCGGAATGACGATGGCCATGGTCAGCAGGAACGCCGTGGTCAGCCATTGCGCGGCGCTGGCGGTGACGTTCAGCGCCTCCATGAGCCGCGGAATGGCCACGGTCATCGCCGTCTCGTTGAGCATGACCACGAAGGTCGAAACGAGCAGGACGTTGATGACGAGCCGGTTGCGCGCGGCAAAGCTCTGATCGTGCGGGGCAAGCTGGGGGGCCGCTTCCGGCGCATCCGATGGGTTCAAGGCCTCGGAAGTCATGAGCGGCTCCTCTCTGAGCGGGTGCCCGGAAATCGGGCCGTGCTGGATGCCACAGCGCGGCGGCCGGGGCTACCCGGAAAATGTGCATGGCAAAAATGCCCTGGTCGGGTGGCCGGGCGAGGGCCAGAGGTGGGCGCGGATTCGGGCATTTCAACCCCTCCTGAAATGACGTTTCATCGATACGACGAACGATGCCCGCCGGATTCGACAGAACGTGTCAGGAGAAACTCGGTCGTTGCGTCCGCCGACGCGCCGGATGGCGTGATCGGGCCCGCCATCCCGGGATTTTTGTCAGGCGGCGCGCGGAAAATCGTCGAGCGCGCCGACCATGTACTGGACCAGCTCGGCGGCATTGGTGTCCGCCGCCCGCTTGTCGGTGACCTTGCGGCCGCGATGCATGACGACGACCCGGTCGGCGACGGCGAACACATCGGGCAGGGTGTGGGTGATGAGGATCACCGGGACATTCTGCTCGCGCAGCTTGCGGATCAGCTCGAGCACCTTCTGCTGCTCGGGGACGCCGAGGTTGTTGGTCGGCTCGTCCATGATCATCAGCCGGGCGTTCCAGTAGATGGCGCGCGCAATGGCGACCGCCTGCCGTTGCCCGCCGGACAACGATTCGATCGGCTGGGTGAGGGTGGGGAACTGGATGTCGAGCGAGGCGAGACCGGCCGCGGATTCGCGCAGCATGGTCCTTTCGTCGAGCGTGGTGACGAGGCCGCCGAGATAACGGTTCTTCAGCTCGCGGCCGAGGAAGATATTGGCCGGCACATCGAGATTATTGGCGAGCGCGAGATCCTGGTAGATGGTCTCGATGCCGGCCGAGCGCGCGTCGATGGGCTTGTCGAAGCTCACCGGCCGGCCCTCGAAGCGCAGGTCGCCCTCGTCGGCGTGATGGACGCCCGACACGCATTTGATGAGCGTCGACTTGCCGGCGCCGTTGTCACCGAGCAAGGCCACGACCTCGCCAGGAAAGACCTCGAGGTCGACCCGGTCGACGGCAGTGAGGCCGCCGAAGCGTTTGACCATGCCGCGGACGGAAAGAACCGGATCGGCCATCAGGCGCCTCCTCGAGAACGCCCGCGACCCAAGACCAGGTCGCGCGACTGGTCGATCAGCACGGCGAGAATGACCACCACGCCGACGACGATGAACTGCACGAAGGCCTGGACGCCCAGCATGACGAGACCGGTGGTGAGAACCGCGATGATCAGGGCGCCGATGATGGTACCGACGATGCTGCCGGCGCCGCCGAACAGGCTGACGCCACCGATGATCACGGCCGCGATCGAGGACAGCAGCAGTGGATCGCCGATGACGGCCGAGCCGGCGTTGAAGCGCAGGGTCGACAGGAACCCGGCAATGCCGGCGGTGACCGACGAGAGCATGTAGAGCTTGGTGATGTGGCGCTCGACCGGAATGCCGGTCCGCAGCGCCGCCTGCATATTGCCGCCGATGGCATAGGTGTGCCGGCCGAACTGGGTCTTGTGCAGCAGAAACATGCAGATGAGGACGACGATGGCGGTGATGACCACCGGCCAGGCAAGGATGCGATCCATGCCGCGCAGCAACTCGCCGGTCACATCGGGGCGTTCGAGGAAGTAGAAGCCGCCGCCTTCTCCGCGCACCCAGTAGAACAGCGATTCATTGCCGTAGTCGCGCATGCCGTTGGGCAGACCGATGACGGTGGTGTTCTCGCTCAGCAGCAAGCCGACGCCGCGCACGATGAAGCTCGACCCCAGCGTGACGATGAAGGCCGGCACCTTGAGGCGCGCGATGATGGTGCCGTTGATGCCGCCGACGACGGCGCTGGCCGCGACGGCCGCAAGAAAGCCGGAGAACACCGCCAGCGGCAGTGGAAAGCCCCACGCGAAGGTGGCCCGAATGGCGTGCGCCGAGACCACCGAGGCGAGGCTCATCACCCAGCCGACGCTCAGATCGATACCGGCCGAGATGATGACGAAGGTCTGCCCCAGCCCGAGCAGCAGCACCGGCGTGATGGCGACCAGGATGTTCTGGCTGTTGCGGACGGAAAAGAACGTCGCGCCCGAAAAGATCGGCACTGTGATGATGAAGAAGGCGATCATCAGGCCGAGGAAAACCCAGGCCCAAAGCCGGCTGGTGAGCAGAAGAAGGCGCTTGCCCCGCGTCAGCTGGGGGCCGGAGGAGGTGTGTCTGTCGGTCACGTTCAGCCCCGCGTGATCGGCGAAGGGGAGGGAGCGCCGTTCAGGCGCTCCCGGGGTTCTCGCTCAGCCCAGATCCTCAGGGAGTCTGGTAGATGAAGCGGGCGTATTCGGGATCGGAGACGTTGTCCTTGTCGATGATCGCGAAGCCGGTCTCGACGCGGCGCGGCAGGCTGGTCACCCCCGCATCGTCGGCGACGGCGAACTGCACGGCGAGGTAGCCCATGTCGAACGGCTTCTGGGCCAGCACCAGCGATACGACGCCGTTACCCATCAGCTCGATGGCTTCCTTGGTCGCGTCATAGGCGACGACCTGGACGACGCCGCCGAGGCCGGCGTTGACCACGGCATTGCCGGCGCCGCCCGCCGAGAACACGTTGGTGCCGAACACGCCGGCGAGATCCTGGTTCTGCTCGATGATGGCAGCGGTCTGCTGCTGAGCGGTATTCTGATCATCGAGGTTGTAGTCGGGACCGAGCACGGTGATGTCGGGGAACTCGGCCTTCATCACCTCGATGAAGCCCTGCTCGCGGCCCTGGACGGACGAAACGTTCGGGTTGGTCGAGTTGATATAGACCTTGCCCTTGCCACCGATCGCGGCGGCGAGGCCACGGGCGGAAATGCGGCCGCCCTCGACGTTGTCCGAGCCGATATAGGAGACCGGGAAGTGGACCGGGCCGTTGGCATAGTCGCCATCGCCCAGGAAGGTATCGACGGTGATGATCTTGATGCCGGCATCCACCGCGTGCTGCAGCGGCGTGATCATCTGGTCCTTCTCGACCGGGGCGGTGATGATGTAGTCGAGATCGCCGCGGGCGATCAGCGCGTCCAGCAGCGGGGTCTGGGCCTCGACACCCCAGGTCGGCGGAATCTGCGTCACGACTTCGACGCCCAGATCCTCGGCCGCCTGCTCAACGCCCAGCTGCATCACCTGGTAGAACGGATCGACCACGCCCGGCAGGAAGCCGATGCGGATGGTGTCGTCGTCCTGGGCGAAACCGGCGCCAGCCGTCAGCGCCAGAGTGGAAGCAGCCAGTGCAATGCTTAGTAGCGACGCTTTGCGCATCGTTGTCCTCCCATTTGTGCTTATTCCATCGCGGGATAAGCCTCTCCCTCACCCGCTGGAGCACGACGATACGCCTACCGGAGGAAGTTTGCCAAGCCGGGTCGATCCCCGCCGCAGGCGACCGGTCGGGGCGGACGGGATCAAGGCGGCATGGCTGGGTTGCGGGCACGGCGGATTCACCTTGCGGCCCGGGCCTGTTAGCGAGGAGTCACGGGAATCTGCCATCATCCCGAATCCCGGCAGCAGAGGATCGAGCAATTGCCCAGCAAAGCGACGAGCCAACCGACCCCCAGCGACGACGCCATCCGCACGCGTGCCTATTTGATGTGGGAGGCCGACGGGCAGCCCTGGGGCCGCGACGAACACTACTGGAACCGCGCGCGAACCGAACTCGCCGCCCTCGTGCCGTCCCGCTCCACGCGAGCTGCGGCCAGCGCGCCTGTGACCGGAAAGGTCAAGAAGGCTCCCGCCGGCAAACCGGGGAAAGCCGCTGCGAAGGGCCTGAAATCAGCAGCAGCAAATGCGTCCAAGGCGCCGCGAAAGGCGAAGACGCCCAAGGTCTAGCGGGCTGCGTGAAGGCCGACGGCGCGATCCGCTCATCCGGCCTGGCCCGCCTTCTCCCTCTGAGGGAGAAGGCTTGACCGAGAGTTTGCTGCTTCGTGGTTCAGTCGCAGGCAGCGATAGCGGTCATCTCGACGCGCAGATTCGGGCTTGCGAGGCGCGACTCGATGGTGGCGCGGGTAGCAAGGTTCGCCGTGTCGATCCACGCATCGTAGACGCTGTTCATGGCGGCGAAATCGGCGATGTTGCTCAGATAGACGTTGATCGACAATAGCTTGGCCTTGCTCGAGCCGCCCTCGGCCAGCAGTGCGTCGATCTTGGCAAGGACCTCCCGGGTCTGCTCCTCGACGGTGCCGGCCTCGTTGTCGGCGGTCTGGCCGGCGACGTAGAGCGTGTCGTTGTGCCGGACGGCGGCGGAAAAACGCTTGCCGGGTTTGATACGAGAGATGGTCATCAGCGTTCCTTGCTGCCGAGTGAGTTCAGGCGGCAACAATCGCCGAGTTTGTCTGGCGAAGCAAATGCCGGGGCTTGAAGCCGGTGCGGCGGCGGATTACTGGCCTTGGAGACGGTCCCTCGCATCTCATCCGTCCAGGAGCAAGCATGCGGTTGTCGAAATGGCTGGGCGCGTTGATCGCCTGCGCAGGCGTGTCATCTGCCGGCGCCCAGGAGTTCAATATCGTTACCGAGGTTCGGGGCGGCATCACCATGTCGGGCCTCGAGCTCTACCCGTGGGATCCCAATGCGATCTGGAACGTGGTCACGCCCGTGCCGGGATCATTCAACCTCAGCAATATCGACAGCGTGCAGTTCAACGTCCTGTTCGGGGCGCCCGATGTCGGCGCGTTCGAATGGCTCGGCACGCTCCGGCCGGCACTCGGCGGCGTGATCAGCCTGAGCGGCCGGGAAAGCCTCGTCCATGCGGGGCTCAACTGGCAGATCCCGCTGGGCGACGTCTTCTACCTCGAGGCCGAGGGCGGCGTGGCGATCCACAATGGCGCGCTGCAGGGGGCGACGGCGCCGCTACGCAACCTCGGCTGCCCGGTGCTGTTCCACTGGGCGTACGGCGTTGGCGCCAATCTGACCGAGAACTGGACCGTCACCGCAACCTTCCAGCACGCCTCCAACATCATCTTCGGCTGCTATCCCAACCAGGGGATCAACCATCTGGGCGTGTCGCTGGGCTACAAGTTCTAGCCGCTAGATGGTGATGCCACCGTCGACGACGAAATTGGCGCCGGTCGCGTAGTCGGATTCGTCGCTCGCAAGGTAGACGCAGATGTGGGCCATCTCGTCGGCGCTGGCCATGCGGCCGATGGGCTGGCGGGCGACAAAGGTCTTCCAGACCTCGTCGTGGTCACCCAGGGCTTTTGCGCGTTCGTGGAGCGAGGGGCTGTCGACGCTGCCGGGGCAGAGCGCGTTGGCGCGGACATGGTCCTTCATGTAGTCGAAGGCGATCGATTTGGTGAAGCCGATCACCGCGGCCTTCGACGACATGTAGCTGATACGATTGGTGACGCCCTTCAGCGAAGAGGCGACCGAGGCGACGTTGATGATCGAGGCGCCGCCCTGCGCGATGAAGGCGGGCAGGAAGGCCTTGGTCAAAACGAACATCGGCGTGACGTTGATATCGAAGGAGCGCTGCCAATCCTCGAGCTCGGTGGTCAGCAGCATGCCCTGATGCACCCATCCGGCGCCGTTGTAGAGGACGTTGATGCCGGCATGTCGCGCCGCCGCAGCGCGCAGGGCGCCATGATCGGTCACGTCGAGCGCATAGGTTTCGTGTCCGGCGTCGGGATAGAGGCGGCGCGCCGAGGGCGACAGGATCGCGGTCGGTGGCGATGACCCGGGCGCCTTCACGGGCGAAGGCGCGCGCCGCGCCGCCGCCGATCCCTGCCGCCGCCGCGGTCATGAACGCTACCTTGCCCTCGAGTCTTCCCAATTGATCCTCCCCTTCGTCCTGCCTGCAATTGGCAGATTTCGACGCCTCTGGTATGACAACGTTATCTGGACCGCAAGGCGATCCGGCCGGCTGAGCATACCTCAGGGCGGGCGGGGAGAAACATGGGATCCGAAGGTTGGGAATCGCTGGTGCCGCGGCTCTTGTCGGCCGCCGGGCTCGATCCGCGTGCCGCCTTCGAGGTGAGCCCGCTGACCGGCGGCGTCTCGTCCGACATCGTGCGCATCCGCCTCGCCGATGGCCGCGACCTCTGCGCCAAGCGCGCCCTGCCGCAGCTGAAGGTGGCGGCCCACTGGTCGGCGCCGCTCGAGCGCAACCGCTACGAGGCGGCCTGGCTGCGACTTGCGGGCGAGATCGTCCCCGGCGCCGCGCCGCAGGTGCTGGCCGAGGAGCGCGCGCAGGGCGCCGTGCTGCTCGAATATTTCGCTGCCGATGCGCATCTGCTGTGGAAAGACGAACTGCTGGCCGGCCGGGTCGACCCCAGAATTGCAATCGCGGTTGCATCGGTGCTGGGCCGCATTCACGCGGCGACGCTGGGCAACGCCGCGGTCGCAGCGGCTTTCCCGACCGACCACCTCATCGAAGCGCTCCGGCTCGACCCCTATCTGCGCCACACCGCCAGCCGACACCCCGATTGCGCCGAGGCTATCCTGGAGGTTCTGCGAGCCACGGCGACCAACAAGTTGGCACTGGTGCACGGCGATGTCAGCCCCAAAAATATCCTCATCTCGAAACGAGATTATCATCCCATCCTTCTCGATGCCGAGTGTGCGTGGTATGGCGATCCGGCTTTTGATGCCGCCTTCTGTCTCAACCACCTGCTGCTCAAATCGGTGCACATGCCTGTTCTCAAGGACGACCTGCTGAACCAGGCCATCGCCTTCGCCGCCGAATGGCTGTCACATTTCCCGCCGGCGCTGCGTCCGGCGCTGGATGGCCGGGCGGCGGCGCTTCTGCCCTGCCTCATGCTGGCGCGCGTCGATGGCAAGTCGCCGGTCGAGTATCTCGATGAGGGAAGCCGACAGATGGTGCGCACCCTCTCCATCCCGATGATCCGGCGGCCGCTGATTTCCATCGAGGCCGTCATCGCGGCTGTGGCATGAGCGCCATGGCCCGGGTGCGGGGCCGGCAGGTCGGGGACTCCCGGGGCCGTCGGACCATCGAAGTCGAGGTGACACTGGCGGATGGAGCGAGCGGCCGCGCCATCGCGCCGTCCGGCGCCTCCACGGGCCGCCGCGAAGCGCTCGACCGCCGCGATGGCGGCCAGCGGCTGGGCGGATACGGGGTGGACGGTGCCATCGCCGCAGTGAACGGGCCGATCGCGACCGCTCTTCACGGCCTCGAGGCGGGCGATCAGGCGGCCATCGATGCGACGCTGCTTGCGCTCGACGGCACGCCGCAGAAGACGGCGCTGGGCGGCAACGCGATCGTCGCCACATCGCTGGCGGTCGCGTGGGCCGCCGCCGCGTCGGCCGGGGTGCCGCTGTGGCAGCATCTGCGCCAGTTGGCCGGGCTCACGGATCCCGTGGTCGTGCCGCTGCCGATGATCCAGATTTTCGGTGGCGGGCGGCATGCCGGCAACCGTATCGACGTGCAGGACTATCTGGTTCTCGCGCTGTCCGCCCGGAGCTTCGCGGAAGCCGTCGAAATGACGGCCGAAGTCTACATGGCGGCGGCAAGTGCCATGCAGCAGCGCGGCCGGCTCCATGGAGTGGCCGACGAGGGCGGGGTGTGGCCGGATTTCTCCGCCAACGATGAGGGGCTGTCCCTGCTCACCCGTGCCATCGAAGCTGCCGGCCTGAAGCCGGGCACCGATATCGGCATTGCCCTCGATGTGGCGGCGAGCTCGTTCGTCAACGACGATCACTACGTGCTGGCGCTGGAGGGTAAGCGCTACTCCACCGGGCAGATGATCGACATGCTCGAGGGCTGGGTGCGCGACTATGCCATCGTGTCGCTGGAGGACCCGCTGGCCGAGGACGACGATGCGGGTTTCGTCGAGATCACCCGGCGGCTGGGCGGCAGGGTGCAGATCATCGGCGACGACTATTTCGCGACCAATGCGGCGCGGGTCGAACACGGCGCTGCGATCGGCGCCTGCAACTCGGTGCTGCTCAAGGCCAACCAGTGCGGAACCGTGAGCGAACTCATCGCGGCCGCGGCGACGACCCGTTCGCTGGGCTGGAACGCCATCCAGTCGGGCCGCTCGGGCGAGAGCGAAGACGTCAGTCTCAGCCACCTCGCCGTCGGACTCGGCTCGCAGCAGATCAAGGTCGGCTCGATGACTCGTTCCGAGCGGACGGCGAAGTGGAACGAGGTCATCCGGATCGAGGAAAAACACGGACTGGCCCCTTGGCAATTCACCCTCCCGCGGTCATAGCTGTACCGCGGCTGGGGAGGGGACATGGCCGAAGGCGGCGGCAGACGCGACCGCACCCGCGCGGTGCGCGTGGAAGATGTGGCGCGCGAAGCCGGCGTTTCGCCGATCACCGTGTCGCGCGCTCTCTCGCATCCTGAAAAGGTCAAGGACGAGACGCGCCAGCGCGTCGCCGATGCCGTCCAGAAGACCGGCTATGTGCTCAACCGCTTCGCCTCGTCCCTGCGCTCTGGGCGCTCGACGATCATCTCGGCGTTCGTCTCGAACCTCGCCAATCCGCATTTCGCCAACGCCATTCAGGGCTGTGCCGATGCGCTCGAGGGCAGCCGCTATCACCTGCTGATGGCGCAGACCGGATACTCGGACAAGCTGCAGGGGCAGGTGGTGGACGAAATCCTGCCGTTCCGCCCGGCCGCTGCGATGTTCACCGGCATCGTGCAATCGCGGCGGACGCGCAGCACGCTCAAGAAGCTCGGTATCCCGGTGATGGAGATGTGGGACTACCGGCCCGATCCCATCGACATGCTGGTGGGCTTTTCCAACGCCGAGGGTGGCCGGCTGGTGGGCGCGCATTTCGCCGAGCGCGGCTTCCGGCGGGTGGCCTATGCCGGCCGCACGCAGGACCGTGGCGCGCAGCGGCTCGACGGCTTCACCGAGGGATATGGCCGGGCACCGGATTTCGTGCTGCCGCTGGAAGGGAGCCGGACCTTGGAGGACGGGATGACTGCGCTCGAGACCATCCTGGCCGAAAAGCCGAAATGCGACGCCATCTTCTTCGGTACCGATCTCCTCGCCGTGGGCGCCATCTATCGCGCCCGGCAGCTCGGCATCCCGATCCCGGAGCGGGTGGCAATCGCCGGCTACGGCGATCTCGACCAGGCCAAGCAGATGGCGACGCCGCTGACGACGGTGCACGTCAACAGCTACGAAATGGGCAACCTGGCCGGTGCCATGCTGCGCAAGCGCCTGCAGCACGAGGCGGTGGCGGAGCGGATCATCCTGTCGCCGGTCCGGCTCGAGGCGCGCGACAGCACCGCGGCCCGCTGACCATGCCTCCTTCGGGAAACGCGCGGAAAATCGCAAAGTACCGATGAAAGCCCTGCCCAAGGCTCCGGTTTGGAGCTATGACAACGTGCAACAATACTACCGCCTAGTGAGGAGAGGACGATGACTACGGGGAAGCCGGCGCGGAAACTGCGCTCGCAGCAGTGGTTCGACAATCCGGACAACCCGGGGATGACCGCGCTCTACATGGAGCGTTACCTCAATTTCGGCCTCACCCGTGGCGAACTGCAATCCGGCAAGCCGATCATCGGCATCGCCCAGACCGGCTCGGACCTGTCGCCCTGCAACCGCCATCACCTGACGCTGGCGCATCGCGTGCGCGAAGGCATCCGTGAGGCCGGCGGCATCGCCATGGAGTTCCCGGTCCACCCGATCCAGGAGACCGGCAAGCGTCCGGGGGCCGCACTCGACCGCAACCTTGCCTATCTCGGGCTCGTGGAACTGCTCTACGGCTATCCGCTCGACGGCGTGGTGCTGACCATCGGCTGCGACAAGACCACGCCGGCGCTGCTGATGGCGGCGGCGACGGTGAACCTGCCGGCAATCGCCTTCTCGGTCGGGCCGATGCTG
>ERZ778022.5282-NODE-5282-length-10560-cov-4.124417_pt1 | contig 10560 bp, 10 predicted proteins | sample MGYA00375752_ERZ778022 | MGnify/ENA primary metagenome ERZ778022 (study PRJEB29350, sample SAMN05389826) | bioreactor metagenome | isolation source: Thiocyanate bioreactor | place: South Africa: University of Cape Town | collected 2014-04-04 ...
TGAAGCCGCCCTGGAACATGGCCATGTTCTCGGCATAGCTGGCGAACAGCTCGTGCCCGGGCGCGACCTGCCAGTGCACGCCGACTTCCGGCAGGAAATTGTCCTTGGCCACCAGCGTGCCGCTGGCGAACTGGCTGGAGGCCGGCGGCGCCCCGACGGCGATGCCGCGGATCGCGCGGGCATCCGATTTGGAATAGGTGCTCTTGAAGCCGAAATCGATGCTGAGCGCATCGTCGAACAGGCGCACCGTGTCCTGCACATAGAATTGATGCGTCTTCCAGTGCGTCTCCTGCACCCACTGGGCGGTGTTGGGCTGGCCGACCAGATACTGGGCCAGGCTGAACGGGCCGGTGACGTTGGTCCAGATGTAGCGCGCGGCGCTGCTGGTATTGTCCTCCACCCACAGGCCGGCCTGGAACTCGTTGAAGGCGACCTTCCAGCTCAGGCTGGCGAGCACGCCGGTGCGATCGATCGTGTAGCGCGTGTCGCGGATCTGGACCGGCACGTCGTCCGCCGTGGTCGTGGTGCCCTGGTTGGAAAGGCCGGTGATGAAGTTGTTGCCGGCGCCCTTGTCGTTGTGATGATAGACCTGGGTGTGGACACTCAGGTTCCTGGCCAGCTCGAAGTCGCCGGCCAGGTAGAAGAGATTGTCGTTGCGCAGGATCTGGCCGTTGGTGAAGGTGACGTCGGCATTCTTCTGCGGCGCCGGGGCCGCGGCGCACTTGTACGGCGTGGTGGTCACGGTGCAGGCGGCGACGCCGACATAGGCCTGCCAGTTCGGCGCATAGCCGCCCCAGTCCCAGCCGAGGCGGTTCAGCATGTCCTTCGACAGATAGGCGTCGTCGGCCTGATTGGTGCGCGAGACATCGGCAAAGGCAGTGATCCGGATGCCGTCGGCCCGGTATTGCAGCTTGGCGTTGAGCTGCTTGCCGGTGGACTTGTTGTAGGCCGGCTGGTTCACGAACAGGTCCTGCTCGACATATTGGCCGGAGACATAGGCCGAGAAGCCGCCATGCTCGCCGGTGTCGAGCCGCACGAAGGTGCGCACGCTGTTCTCGCTGCCCACGGTCTGGCTGACCGCCAGCGCCGCGTCCTTGCTCGGGTCGCGGCTGACATAGGTGAGCGCGCCGCCCAGGTTGCTGGTCGAGGGGATGGCGAGGCCGGCGATGCCCGTCGCGAGATCGGCCCGGCCGAGATTCTCCGAGATCAGCGCGCGGCTGATCGTGAGGCCGTTGTAATTGTTGTAGGCGCCGTCGCCGAGCGGCATGCCGTCGAGCGTGTAGCCGAGATGGGTGGTGTTGAAGCCGCGGACCTGGAGCGACAGCGACTGCTCGTTCACGCCAAGCGCGTCGATCGACTGGGCCATCACGCCCGGCAGGAAGTTCAGCGCCTTCTGCACGCTGGTGCCGGGCGGCAGCAGGTCGAGATTCTGCGGCACCAGGGTCGAGACCGAGCGGGTCTGGCCGCTGCCGATGACGACGATCTCGTCGCCGCCATCGCCGTCATTGGCGTCGACGACGGCGGCGGCGCTGTCCTGCGCATGTGCGGCCGGCGCGAGCGTGACGAGGGCGGCCGAGGCCATCAGAAATGCGTAGGCGTGGCCGTGGCGCAGCCGGCGCGAAAAATCGGTCATGATCATTCCCATCCCAGCGACCGGAGGGCCGCTCCCATGAGAGCCGCTAGGCAGGGTTCGCGTCGGTACCGTTACGAGTGTGCGACGTTTCAGTGACGATCCACGAAGCTCGGTTTGTGTTGCCGATCGGCAACGATCGTGCAGGATGCCGGCCTGAACAGGGAGGAAGCGGGATGCGTCGTTCGGTACGATATGGGCTGGCCGGCCTGCTGGCGCTCGGTGGCGCGGCACCGGCTGCGGCGGATACGCCGCCGGTGGATCTGGAGCCGGCGGTTCGCGCGGCGATGGCCGAGACCGGCGCCAGGGGAGTGGCGATCGCGCAGATCGCGGACGGCAAGGTGGTCATGGTGCGGGCCTATGGCGCGCGCAACGCGAAGGGCGATCCGCTGACCGCCGACACCATAATGTACGGTGCGTCGCTGACCAAGGCGGTGTTCGGCTATCTGGTGACCGAACTCGCGGCGGAGGGGAGGCTCGACCTCGATGCGCCGATCGCGACGATGCTGCCGAAGCCGCTGCCCGATTATGGCAATCTCGACGCCTATGGGCATTGGGGCGACCTGGCCGGCGATGCGCGCTGGCGCCGGGTGACGCCGCGCCACGCGCTCAACCATGCGACCGGCTTCGCCAATTTCGCCTTCCTCGAGCCCGGCGGGAAGCTGCGCTTCCATTTCGATCCGGGCACCGGCTACGCCTATTCCGGCGAGGGTATCTCGCTGCTCCAATTCGGCATCGAGCAGGGGCTGGGGCTGAGCGTGGAGAAGGAATTGCAGCGCCGCTTTTTCGCGCCGCTCGGCATGACGCGGACGAGCCTGATCTGGCAGGACGGCTTCGGAACCAATCTGGCGGATGGCTGGGACGCGCAGGGCAAGCCCGAGCCGCATGACGACCGCAGCCGGGTGCGCGCGGCGGGATCGATGGACACCACGATCCACGACCTCGCCGAAATGACGGCGGCGATGGTGCGCGGCTATGGCCTGCCCAAGCGGTGGCGCGTGGCATATGCGCGGGGGACCCAGGCGATCGCGAGCAGGACGCAGTTCCCGACCCTGGACAATCCGGCCGGGCCGGGCGAGGGGACCGATGCGAAGGCGGCGCTCGGCGTGGTCGCCTTCACCGGGCCGCAGGGGCCGGGCTGGTTCAAGGGCGGCCATAACGACGTGACCGCCAACACGATGGTCTGTCTCGAGCGGGGTCGGCGCTGCGTGCTGATCCTGGGCAACGACGTGCGGATCGAAAGGGCGTTTCCGAAGCTGGTCCGCGCCGCGCTGGGCGAGACCGGCGTCCCCTATCGCTGGGAATATGGGTTCGGGGAATAGGGCCGGCTAGTTCGCACCCGGCGCTTCCCTGGCGAAGGCCAGCGCGGCCATGCGCCAGCCCTGCGAGGTCCGGATCATCAGCGCGCGATCGGTCCATTCGCTGCCGTCGGTGCCGCGGAAGGACCATCGCGCCGTGCCGATGCCGCCGCGGGCGTCGATCACCATCGACGTCGGCGTCGCGGGGCTGCCGCCGGAGGCCGATCTTCGGGCGACATAGCGTGCCTGCCATTCTCCAAGCGTCGCCGCGACGAATTCGCCGCCGTCGACCGTCATCACCAATGCCCTGGAGTCGATGCTCTCCGCGAGGAGCTTGGCGTCCCAGGCGCGATCCGCGGCGAGCTTGGTGCCGACAACCTGCCGCACGCCCGCCTCGCCGGCCTCGTCCGGGCGCGCGCCCGCCTCGCAGACCTTGCCGACGATGCGCCAGCCCTCCGCGAGCCGGGCAAGCAGGAGGTAGTCGACATATTCCTTGTCGCCACGCACCGAGACCGTGCGCGCGACCGACGTGGTGGCGCCGCTGTCGATCCAGGCGATCCTGGTGGAGATCGGGCCGGCGGGCATCCCGGCGGTGCGCATGCGCTGCTTCCATTCCCCCTGGCTGGTCGCGCGGATTGCCGCGCCGTCGGTGCAATACATGATCGCGCTCGGCTGGAACGCGGCCGCCAGCTGCGCCGGGTCGTTCGCCGCAACTGCGGCGCCATAGGCTTCGACTGCGGCGCCCGGCGTCGCGAAGCCCGATGCCAGCATCGCCAGCAAAGCGGACATATTCGTCAGCATCATCTTGTCCCTCACCGATGAACGACGGCATAGCCCTCGCTCGATCATTCCGATATTCGTAAGATCGATCATCGTTATTCGGAAAAATGGAATGAAGATCGACCTGCGTCGTGCCGCTGCCTTTCATGCCGTCGCCCGCGCGGGCGGGATCAACGCGGCGGCGCGGAACGAGGGCAGGTCGCCGCCGTCGATCCATGCCGATTTCCGACGGTTCGAGCGGGATGCGGGCGTGCCGCTTGCCGAACGCGTCGGTCGCCGGCTGCGCCTCACCCCGGAGGGGCGGGCCCTGTACGAAGCGATCGACCGGGCGCTCGCCGAGGTCGCGCATGCCGCCGAGCAGGTCCGCAGCGAGGCTCCGGCGGCCGTGCCGCTGCGCATCGGCTGCGTCACCGGCTTCGGCCGCTATCGCCTGGCCCCCCGGGTCTTCCGCGAGGCCGAGCGGACGCGCCGCATCGTTCTCCGCATGGGCTCGCACGATCAGATCCTCGACTGGCTCAGCGCCGGCGTGATCGACCTGGGGATCACCTATCGCGGCGTGGTGGCCGCTCCGATCGAGAGCGTCGCGGTGGCCGAGGAAACGCTCTGGCTGGTCGGGGCGCCGGACGGCCCGCCGACGCGCGACAACCTCTCCCGGGCCCCGTGCATCGCCTATGACGAATATGAATATGTGTTCGGGCACTGGTTCGGCCAGGAGCTGGCGGCGCAGCCGCCCGGCCTGGCGGTCCGCGATCACTGCAACGAGCTGGAAGAGGCGCTGATCGGCGTGCGCGCGGGGCGGGGCTTCACCATCGCGCCCGAGGATGCCGCCCGCGCCTTCGGCTTCGAACCCTGCGGGCCGGTGGCGCGCAATACCCTTATCCTATGCGGCATGGGCAACCGCCTGGCCTCGGAAGATGCCCGCTGGATCGCCGGGCTGGCCGGGGCGCCTGCCTAGGCCCCTGCCGCCGTCAGCCGGTCGAGCTGCGCGCGGTCGAGCGCCAGGTTCCAGCTCCCCACCAGCTCCTCGACCTGGGCGAGCGAAGTCGCGCTGGCGATGGGTGCCGTCACGCCCGGTTGCGCCGCGACCCAGGCCAGGGCGATCCGGGCGAGCGTGGCGCCGGTCTCCGCCGCGATCTCGTCCATCGCGGCCAGAACGGCGGGGCCCTTGCCCTGCATGAACGCCGTCATCCGCCCGCCGCGCACGCTCTTCCCGAGATCCGCCTCGGAGCGGTACTTGCCGGTGAGATAGCCCGAGGCGAGCCCGTAATAGGGCACGCAGCCGATATTATGCTCGACGCACAGATCCTGCAGCTCGCCTTCGAACTTGTGGCGGCTGACGAGGTTGTACTCGTTCTGCAGCGCCCGGTAGTGCGGCAGGCCGTCGCGCGTCGCGATGTCGAGCGCGGACTTGAGGCGTGCGGCGTGGAAGTTGGACGCGCCGATCGCCTGGACCTTGCCGGCCCGGATCAACCCGTCAAAGGCGGCGAGCACGTCTTCCTGCGGCACGGCGTCATCGTCCTGATGCGCGAAATAAAGGTCGATCGTCTCGACGCCGAGGCGGGCAAGGCTGGCGTCGCAGGCGGCGGCGATGCGCGCGGGCGCGAGCTTGGAGCCGCCTTCGCCGTCGAGCATGCCGACCTTGGTCGCGACCTTCACCTTGCCGCGCTTGCCCGAGACGCGGAGCCATTCGCCGATGATCGCCTCGGATTCGCCGCCCCGATGCCCGGGGACCCAGGCCGAATAGACGTCGGCGGTGTCGATCAGCGTGCCGCCGGCTTCCGCGAAGCGATCGAGCACGGCGAAGCTGGTCGCCTTGTCGGCGGTCCAGCCGAAGACGTTGCCGCCCAGGATCAATGGCGGCGTCTCGATGCCGCTCGCGCCCAGTTCCCGCCGGATCATTCCGCTGCTCCGTTCGACTGGCTCGCATTCGCGTCGATCGCGGCCGCCGCCGCATCGAGCTGGCGGGACTCGCCGGCGCTCAGCCCGCCCTGCGCGTCATCGGATCCGCCGCGGCCGCAGGCGGCGAGGGCGAGCAGGAGGAGGAGAGGGGCGAGCCGCATGGATCAGTCGGTGATCTCGTCGCCCGAGCCCTCGCCGGCGGCGTTGCCGACCGGCACGGCCTGGTCGTAATTGCTCTCGGCGGCGCCGAACGCCGCATTCTCGGCGGCGTTCACGTCGCTCACTGCCTCGCCCATCGTGTTGCTGTCGCCCGTGACTGCTTCATTGGCCTCGGCCGCTTCGTTCTTCGCCTTGTTGCCGCAGGCCGAGAGCCCGAGCAGCGCGACGGCCGCGAGCGGGAGGATGAGCGCGTTGCGCATGGATGCGTCCCCTTTTCCGGAATGGTTCGGGCAAGGGCTAACCGAGGGAGCGACTCGCGCGCAAGGCGCATGCGGTGCGTTGACCGCATATAAAGATATCTTTATATCTATAACCGCCGTGCAGAACGCCCTCGCCATCTTCCGTGCCCTTGCCGATTCGACGCGGTTGCGCATCCTCGCGCTGGTCCGCTCGATGGAGCTGAGCGTGGGCGAGCTGGCCCAGGTGCTGGGCCAGAGCCAGCCGCGCGTCTCGCGCCATGTGAAGATATTGTGCGATGCCGGGCTGCTCGAGCGGCGCAAGGAAGGCAGCTGGGTGTTCGTCGGCCTGGGCGATGCGGCCAGGGTGGAGCCGATGCTCGCCGCGCTCGATGCCTGGAACGAAGTCGATCACTGGATGGTCGCCGACGAGGCGCGGCTCGCCGCGGTGCGCGCCGACCGGGCGAGCGCGGCGGCGGACTGGTTCGAGAGCAATGCCGGCGAATGGGATGCGATCCGCTCGCTCCATGTCGCCGAGAGCGAAGTCGAGGCGGCGATGGCCGCGGCGCTGGGCGATGGGCCGGTCGGCCATCTCATCGATATCGGCACCGGCACGGGCCGCATGCTCGAGCTGTTCGCGCCGCGTGCCGAGCGCGCGCTGGGGATCGACCGGTCGAGCGAGATGCTGCGCCTTGCGCGTGCCAAGCTTTCCGAGCAGGGGCTGGCCAATGCCGAGCTGCGGCAGGCGGACCTCTATGCGCTGCCGCTGCAGGATGGCGGGGCGGACCTCGCGATCCTGCACCATGTGCTCCATTTCGCGCAGCAGCCCGGCGCGGCGATCGGCGAGGCGGCGCGGGTGCTGGCGCCGGGCGGCCGGCTGCTCATCGCCGATTTCGCGCCGCACGAGCGCGAGGAACTGCGGCAGAAGGACGCGCACACGCGCCTCGGCTTCTCCGACGAGCAGGTGCTCGGCTGGTTCGAGGCGCATGGGCTCGCGCCGGTGAAGGTGGAGACGCTGGAAGGCGGCGAGCTGACGGTGAAATTATGGCTCGGTCGCAAGACCGGCGAAGCGAAGCAAGGGGTGAAGGCCGCATGACTATATTGGACCCGCTGGCGGCGCCGCTGTTCGCGGACGTGGCGGGCGATATCGATGTGAGCTTCGAATTCTTCCCGCCCAAGACGGAGAAGATGGAGGAGACGCTGTGGGAGTCGATCGAGACGCTCGGCCCGCTTGGGCCGCGTTTCGTGAGCGTGACCTATGGCGCCGGCGGCTCGACTCGCGAGCGGACGCACAACACGGTGGCGCGGATCGCGCGCGAGACGGCGATCCCGGCGGCGGCGCACCTCACCTGCGTCGAGGCGACACGGGAAGAGATCGATCAGGTCGCGCGCGAATATTGGGCGGCCGGCGTGCGCCACATCGTCGCGCTGCGCGGCGATCCGCCCCGGGCGGGCGAGAAATACGGCACCCATCCCGGCGGCTATGAGAATGCCGCGGACCTGGTGGCGGGGCTGCGCCGGCTCCATCCGTTCGAGATTTCGGTCGCGGCCTATCCCGAATGCCACCCGGATTCGCCGAACCAGGCGGCGGACCTCGACAATCTGAAGCGCAAGATCGACGCGGGCGCCACGCGGGCGATCACCCAGTTCTTCTTCGAGCCCGAGACGTTCCTGCGTTTCCGCGACGATGCGGCCAAGGCGGGGATCGACGCGGAGATCGTGCCGGGCATCATGCCGGTGATGAGCTTCGCCAGCGTGGTGCGCATGGCGGGCATGTGCGGAACCCAGGTGCCGGGCTGGATGGAGCGGCTGTTCGAAGGGCTGGACGAGCATCCCGCCGCGCGCCAGCTGGTGGCGGCGACGCTGGCGGCGGAGCTGTGCCGCAAGCTCTATGCCGGCGGCGTGCGCCAGTTCCATTTCTACACGCTCAACCGGGCCGAGCTGAGCTATGCGATCTGCCACTTGCTGGGCGTGCGGCCGAAGGTGGCGGCGCTGGCGGCGGCATGAATTTGACCCTCCCCGGCGCGGGGAGGGGAAGCGCGCCGCGCGGCGGCGTGGTGGAGGGGGCTCTCCACCAGCGGATCGGAATGCGGAGAGCCCCCTCCACCATGTTTCGCATGGTCTCCCTCCCCGTGCCGGGGCGGATCGAGGAACGATATGACTGTACGCGAGAAACTGCTGGCCGAAGCCGCCAAGCGCATCCTGATCACCGACGGGGCGTTCGGCACCGAGATCCAGAACTGGAAGCTCGACGAGGCCGCCTATGCCGGCGATCTGGGGCTGAGCCATGACCAGAAGGGCAACAACGACATTCTCGCGCTGACCATGCCCGAGGTGCCGGCGTCGATCCACCGCGCCTATTTCGAGGCGGGGGCGGACATCGCCGAGACCAACACCTTCTCGGCCAACCGGATCAGCCAGGCCGATTATGGCGCCGAGCATCTGGTGCGCGAGATCAATGTGGAGAGCGCGAAGCTCGCCCGCTCGATCGCCGACGAGTTCGAAGCGAAGGATGGGCGCCCGCGCTTCGTGGCAGGCGCGCTGGGCCCGACCAACAAGACGCTCTCGCTCAGCCCCGACGTCAACGATCCCGGCTATCGCGAGATCGACTTCGACTATCTCAAGGACGTGTATCGCGAGCAGATCGACGCGCTCGTCGAGGGCGGGATCGACTTCGTGCTGATCGAGACGGTGTTCGACACGCTCAACGCCAAGGCCGGCATCATGGCGGCGATCGAAGCGGGCGAGGCGCTGGGCCGCGACTTGCCGATCATGCTGTCGATGACGCTGACCGACCTGAGCGGCCGCAACCTTTCGGGCCATACGGTGGAGGCCTTCTGGCACGCGGTGCGCCATGCGAAGCCGGTGACGATCGGGCTCAACTGCTCGTTCGGCGCCGAGCAGCTGCGCCCGCACGTCAAGACGCTGTCGGCGCTCTGCGACACGCTGATCATGGTCTATCCGAACGCCGGCCTGCCCAACGAGCTGGGCGCCTATGACGAGGCGCCGGCAACCACGGCCGGGCTGGTCAAGGAATGGGCCGATGCCGGCCAGGTCAACGTGCTCGGCGGCTGCTGCGGCTCGACCCCGGAGCATATCAAGGCGATCGCGGACGCAGTGGCGAGCCTTCCCCCCCGCCCGATCCCGACCCCGGAGGTGCGGACGCGGCTGGCCGGGCTCGAGCCCTTCGTCATGGGGGCGTGAGCATGGCGGAACCACAGCCCTGGAGCATCCGCGAGGCGGGCGCCGGCGACATCGCCGCGCTCTCTCTCGTGGCGAGCGCCACCTTTCTCGAGACCTTCGCGGGCGTGCTGCCCGGCGCGGCGATCGTCGTGCATTGCGCCACTGCCTATGCGCCCGATCGGTTCGCCGATTATTTCGCCAGGGGCAGCCGCGCCTGGATCCTGGAGGCGACGCCGGGCGGCGCGCCCGTCGGTTTCGCGCAACTGGCCGTGCCGGACCTGCCCGGCGCCGGGCCGGGGGATGTCGAGCTGAAGCGCATCTATCTGCTTTCCCGCTTCCACGGTTCCGGGGCGGGCGGGGCGCTGATGGCGGCGGCGGCGGCCGGGGCGGCCGGGCATGCGCGGCTGCTGCTCGGGGTCTATGCGCGCAATGCCCCCGCGCTCGCCTTCTACGGGAAACAGGGCTTCGTGCCGGTGGGCGAGCGCCGTTTCGACGTGGGCGGGCAGCTTTTCGACGACGTCGTGCTGGCCCGTCCGCTCGCGGCCTGAACCTTTGAACAAGAACAGAGAAATGACGAACACTCCCTCCTCCACCAACTTCGTCAATGTCGGCGAGCGTACCAACGTCACCGGTTCGGCGGCGTTCAAGAAGCTCATCATGGGCGGCGACTATGCCAGGGCCGTGGAGGTCGCGCGCCAGCAGGTCGAGAATGGCGCGCAGGTGATCGACGTCAACATGGACGAGGGCCTGCTCGACGCGCACGAGGCGATGACCACCTTCCTCAAGCTCATCGCCGCCGAGCCCGACATCGCGCGCGTGCCGGTGATGATCGACAGCTCGAAATGGGACGTGATCGAGGCGGGGCTGAAATGCGTCTCGGGCAAGCCGATCGTCAATTCGATCAGCATGAAGGAAGGCGTCGACCAGTTCCTCGAGCATGCGCGCAAGTGCATGGCCTATGGCGCCGCGGTGGTCGTGATGGCGTTCGACGAGACCGGCCAGGCCGACACCCAGGCGCGCAAGATCGAGATCTGCGAGCGCGCCTACAAGCTGCTGGTCGGCATCGGCTTCCCGCCCGAGGACATCATCTTCGATCCCAACGTGTTCGCGGTGGCGACTGGCATCGAGGAGCACAACAATTACGGCGTCGACTTCATCGAGGCGACGCGCGAGATCAAGAAGCGCTGCCCGCATTGCCATATCTCGGGCGGCCTCTCGAACCTGAGCTTCTCGTTCCGCGGCAACGAGCCGGTGCGCAAGGCGATGCACTCGGTGTTCCTCTACCACGCCATCGCGGCGGGCATGGACATGGGCATCGTCAACGCCGGCGACCTGCCCGTCTACGACGACCTCGAGCCCGAGCCGCGCGAGCTGG
>ERZ778022.5284-NODE-5284-length-10557-cov-4.207770_pt1 | contig 10557 bp, 8 predicted proteins | sample MGYA00375752_ERZ778022 | MGnify/ENA primary metagenome ERZ778022 (study PRJEB29350, sample SAMN05389826) | bioreactor metagenome | isolation source: Thiocyanate bioreactor | place: South Africa: University of Cape Town | collected 2014-04-04 ...
CCGCCCTTGGATGGCAGCAGCGGCAACACGACGATGGTGGCGGCGGCGGCGACAGGCGGCGGCATTGGCGGTGCTGCCCGATGGCCGGCTGGCGAGTGGGTCACCTTATGACGATACCGGTACTGTGCGTCTGTGGGATGTTGGCATGCGCGCCTGTGTGGGCGTGCTGAGCGGGCACGCAGGCGGGGAGTCTGCACTGCCCGACGGCCGGCTTGCCATGGGGTGTTGGGATGGCATCCGAGTGTGGGACACGCGGCCGGCAGCAGCTGCTGGCGCCAGCCGCGCAGCGGTTGCCGTGCCGGTGGAGGTTGTGGGAGCGCTGAGCAGTCGTGTTGAGGCGCTGTTGCCGCTGCCTGATGGCCGCCTCGTTTGTGGCGGTGGTGACGATGGCAGGTCCGACGGCTCTTTGTGCCTCCTGGATCTTCCGCCGCCTGCCGCGTATGCATAGGTCGCTCGGCAGTGCCGGCTGTCGTGACTGCCGGCCAGTGGCAGTGCCGACGGCACATCGGCGTATTCGGCGCGCTGTGTTGCTGCCGTCACGCAGACTCTGATTGTGTCGGCGTCCCTCTGACTTCCGCGGCCCCGCCGCTTAGCGTGTGGCGTCACTGGCGTACGTGGCGTACAGCTAGTGCGATGGCTGAAGGTGATTTGAAGGTCAAGTGCTGCTGCCACTTCTCAACAGCTGCTGCTCCACCATGACACAGCAGACGCAGGTCACAGTTGGATTCAAGCAAGGCAAGTATGCGGTAATGAATCAGGAGGGCAGCCAGCAGACAAGCAAAGCAGAACCACAAATGGGGAATCACAATACGTGCCAATATCTGTTTGCAACGCCGCCGTCTATGTCACGCTCAGCTATGTGCCAGCGGCGACGTAAGAGTCGTCAGCGTCAGGCTCACCGCCGCCGCCACCGCCACCGCCGCCGCCGCCGCCGCCGCGCGTACTGTATGCGCCACCGCCCACGCGCATTTGCAGCACGCTCTCGTCGTCTGCCGCAAAGGAGATGCCGTCGTCGGCAAGGAAGAGGGGCGCGCCGCTGCCAGTGGCGGCCAGTGCGCCGGGCGGCAGCGCCAGCGTGACGGCGACACGGCGGCGCAGAATCTCGACGATGGGCGCGCCGTACTTTTGGCGCATGGTGGCGATGCGCGCCACCACGTCCTCCACCTCCGTGTACGCCTCATTGCGCGCGTAGCAGCGCGCGCAGGCGCGCACGCCAGGCTTGGTGGGGTCCAGGCGCAGCTTGATGGGGCTGCAGTCGTTGCACACGCACACGCCGCACACGCGGCAGTGGTGCCGGCGGCGCGCCACCGTGAACCGGCGGTCACAGATCTGGCAGGTGGGCGTGTCGGCGGTCCATTCCGAGGCGGGCAGGGGGGAGGTGGGGGCGGCATTCAGCGTGGGCGCAGTGGGGCTGCTATTGGAGGCCGGTGACGCCGTCGGCGCCGCGCCGCCGTCTCGGCCCACCGCCACAGAGGCTGGCCGCCCGCCACGACGCGCAACGCTACCGCCACTGCTCATCACGGGCGCGGCGCTGGCAATGGGCGGCCGCGCGCCTACGCCACCCCGCCCGCCGCCCCCGCCACCGGCAGACGGCGTGAGGGCCTCTGACATCGGGCGAGCCAGCGCCGGCTCCGACGCGGGCGCCAAGGGAGACCGCACCACCGCAGCCGACGACGATGCACGCCAGGCAGTGGAGGGTGCCAGGTGCGGTGCAGCTGAAGAGCTGGCGGCACAGGCGGCACCGCCTCAATTCCACCGCCCCCGCTGCCGCCGCCACCGCCCCCACTCCCACCCGCAAGGGGCGATGACACGGCGGGTTGCGTGCGTGGCCGCATGCCGCTGGAGCTGACGGGCGGTGCAATGAAGGCGTTGGCAATGGCAATGGCGGCGCCGGCGGGCGGCAATGATGCCGGCAGCGGCGGCGGCGGTGGCGGTGGTGCGGTGAGCGGCGATACGCCTGACGCAGGCGCCGGTGCAACAAGCGGTGGAGGCGGGGCTATGACGGATGGTGCAGCACCAACAGGCGGGGCGCCGCGGGCGTCGCCATACTGCACCATGAGCGGCGCTGATGCGCCGGCTGGCGTGGGCACAACGACGGCGCGCGCCTCGCCGGGCGCCGCGGTGAGCGGGCGCGGCGGCATGCGGCAGGTAAGGCGGCGGCCGCCCGCCGTCACCACGACGGCCTCTGCCTCCACGCCGTGGTCCAGCAGCGCCACCTGCACGTCGTCGCCCTGCAGGCGCAGGCCGTCAATGACCAGCTCCAGGTCCGATGACCCCGGCGCAGCAGTCGTCGCAGGTGGGAAGCGCGTCGGTGCAGCGCGTGCTACCACCGGCGGCCCCGCGGCGCAGTCAAACGGCGCGCTAGCCACGCCGCCCGCCGCCACCGTCACGCTCTGCAGCGTGACGCCCGCCGGCAGGTCCACCAGCAGCAGCGCAGAGTGCGGCGCGTCGGCAGCGTGGCGCACGCAGGGCGACGGCAGCGGCACGCCGTCCACCCGTACCACGGCGCCCGCCCGCCCAAAGTTGACGCCCTCCACCGCATACCACACGTTGCCGGCGCCGTCTGCGCGCGCCACCACGTCGGTCACGACGGGCGGCGCGTAGGCAAACGGCAGCTGCTGCGACGTGCGTGGCGGCGCCCCGCCGCCGCGGTACGCAAACTGCAGCGTGTGCCCGCCGCCCACGCCGGGCGGGATGAGAAACGCAACGTCGCCCGCCCCTCGCTCCCCCACCGCCTCCACCCCGCCCTCCACCACGACGCCATCCACCAGCAGCTCCACGTCATACGCGTCAGCGGCGGGCGGCAGGCCCGCCACCTTCAGCCGCGCCTCCGCGCCGCCCGTCGGCACGCCGCCGCCCGCCACCACCAGCACGCCCTCCACCGTCAGCGCCGCCATTGGTTGGTGTGGGGGTGGGTGGGGGGTGGGGGGTGGGAAGGTGAGGGAGGAGAGGAGGAGAGGGAGAGAGGAGGGTGGTGGGGGGTGGTGGTATCAATGCGTAAATCAAATATAGTATGTGAAAGAAAAGCAATGAACCAATGAGCTGGTGCAATGCTACATAACAGATGCTTGCGTTTACGCCTTCCTCCCACCAAATTGCTGCCGCCACCACTTGCACACCTTTGCAACATCTCGCTAGTACCGATAGTAGTAGTAGAGGAGGAGAGGAGAGGAGGTGAGAAGAAGAACGACGCGATGATACCATCAGGGTACCACCTCCTACGATACGCAGTAATAACGATATAGTGGAGCGGCGGTGGGCGCAAAAACAACACGCGGCAGTAGAAAGAGGCATGACCAATGCACCGTATGCCACCTTGTAGATAGCATTTTCAAGGGCGGGTGTCATCGAATATCCGACGCAAAGTGTCGCCTCTTACCGTCCACGAACACAACACGGCACCATGGCAGCCACGACGACGCTGCTCATCCTGACAGGCGCGTCACGCGGCTACGGCCGTGCGCTGGCTGTCGCGTTTGCAAATTCCTTTGCTGGGCCGCCGGTGGCAGCTGGCGACGGTGCGGCAGCAGGGGCGGCGGCCACGGCGGCGGCAGCTCGTGGGCGGTTGGGCATGGTACGCTGCGGTGGTGGCTGGCAAGCGGCAGTGTGGTGGTGATGATAATGGGCCAGCTAACAGCATACTCAATCCATCCACCACCTCACTTGCAGGTGTTCATGTCGCGGGATGCAGCGGGCATGGCGGAGTCGGTGGCAGCAGTGAAGGCGGTGCGTGGGTGCAGTCATTCTGACCATCCAGCACCACCCACCACTTGCATGCCGCCAAACCATCTCACCCCCACCCCAAATCCCCAACGCGCAGGCGGCGTCAGGCGTGGAGGTGGCGACGGTGGAATGCGACTTTGAGGCGGTGGACCGGCTGGCGGGCGTGTGGGAGGGCGGCGTGGTGCCAGCACTGGCGCGCACCGCCAGCCTGCTGGCGCCCGCCGCGGCGCCCGTGCGCGCGCTGCTGATCAACAATGCGGGCAGCCTGGGTGAGCTGGCGGCTGTGGCAGATTTGAGTGGCGCCGCTGCCATCGCCTCCTCCATCGCCGTCAACTACACCTCCACCGTGGTGCTCAACTCCCTGTTCCTGCGGTGGGTGCGCACCCTGCCGCCTACAGCTGCCCCTGCCGCCGGCGCCGGCGGCGGCAGCCTGCCGCACACCATCATCAACGTGTCGTCGCTGTGCGCCATCAAGCCGTTTGCCACGCAGGCGCTGTACTGCTCCAACAAGGCGGCGCGCGACATGCTGCATGCCGTCATTGCGGCGGAGGAGAGTGCCCACCCCACGCATGCCGTCACCACGCTGAACTACTCGCCGGGCCCCATGGACACCGCCATGCAGGCGGAGCTGCGCACGTCGGACGGCCTGGCGCCCTCCTTGCGCACCCTGTTCCGCGGCCTCAAGGACGACGGTAAGCTGGTGGATGTGCATGCCTCCGCCGCCGCGTGCGCCGCCCTCGTCGCCGCCAACTCCTTCACGCCGGGCGCGCACGTGGACTACTACGACGTGGCTGGGAGTGGCCGGACATAGCTGTTTGCTATAGGGCAGGTGATGCGAGCGATTCAATGAAAAACCGGCACGCGCCAATATCCGTTGTAACTAAGTAATCATTAGGTTAGGGGGGTCCGGTGGAAGTCAGTACTCGCACACACTCCTTTTGTTGGTGACAGACTGGGGAGGGACACAGCGTCAAAAATGTTTGCGGAGGGGGGCACAAGGCGCGCCGGCATCGGCACAACGGGCGCTATGAAAAGAACATGTCGGGGTCGCTCACCGCGCCCGAGGGCGGCACCACGGGAAGGAGCACGGTCGGCAGACTAGCGGCAGGCAGGGTATCTAATCCGGTCATCGCCGACGGGTGCGGCTGGGACAGCAGCAGGGAGGCAGCAGACGCAGAGGTGGCGGAAGCGGTGGCGGAGGGCGGCACATCCCATGCCGACCCCAGCGACGGGATGGCAGCCAGCGTGGCGGGTGGCGCAAATGCGGCGCGCATGGCGGGCGAGATGTGCACAAAGGTGGAGAAGCCGGGCGTGGCGCGACAGCCGGGCGCGGCGGCAGGCGGCGGGAAGGCAATGGCGGAACGGGCGCCGGCGCCATCGCTGCCGCCGCAGCTGGTGAGGCTATTGAAACTGGACAGTCCGCCGCCGCCGCCTCCGCAACTGCTGGCAGCCGCCACTGGGAAGGCGGCATCGATGGCGCGACCGGGTGGCGCGGCAAGGTGGGAGAGCGCGGAGGCGGGCGCGGTGGTGGCACTGCCGCCCAGCTCGCCCGCGTCGTACCCCTCTGACGGCGCTGCCAAGCCTGCCAGGGAGGCCAGCGACGACGCTGACGTCTCAAATGCGTCTAGCGTGATGGCCCGCATGCTACCGCCGCCGCCACCACCACCACCGCCACCACCGCCGTCGCCGCCAGAAAACAGCTGCGGGGAGTACTGCGGGTGCACGCCGGCGCCCTCGCCATCCGAGTCGCTATCCAGCGCAGACAGCGTGGAGGGGAGGCGACTGCGGTTACCCCGCCGCGCCGTGCTGTGCGCACTGCCGCCCGCCACACCACCGCCGCTGCCGCCGCCGCCCACTGACAGGGAGATGGCACGCAGGGCGGGCGTGACAGAGGTGCTGCCGTACCCGCCGCCGCCGACGTCGGGGTCCAGCTCGTGCCGGATGGCGGCGCCTACCGGCGTCCCATACTTGCTGCTGGGCGGCGCCAGGGTGGGGAACACGCCGGGCGGCGGCTGCATGAGCGACGCAAGGTCAATGGTGAGGTGGCCAGGTGCACCGCCACCCACCGACGCTGCGCCAACCACGCGCGCGGCACTGGGTGGCACGCCGCGTCCGTTCATGCTGCGCCATGCCGGTCCGCCGGGCGCCGCGCCGCCCGCTGGTGGCGGCAGCACCGTGGCGCTCGCGCCAGCCGGCCCATTGGCAACCGAGTAGCTGCGCTTCCGCCCCGCACTGCCGCCCGGACTGCCCTCTGCCAGCGTCGCCCCCGTGTCACTGTAGCTGCGGCTGGCGCGCCCGCTCACACCGCCGCCGCGTGCCGCCGCGCGGCCCGCCACCGACGGCGACTGCGGCACGTGCAGGGCGGCGGGTGGCAGCACCATCGTCAGCACCGGCCCGCCAACCGCCATGCCGCCCCCCTCGTCGTCGCTGCCCGTTCCAGCGCCGGCACCGCCGGCGGCGGCGGCTGACACACTGCCATCACGGCGCCGCGGCGCCGCGCCAGGGATCACTGCCACCGTGTCGTGCATGACGTCGCCATCGCTGCCGCCGTCGTCATCATCCGCATCAAACTCATCGTCGCCACCGCCGCCACCGCCGCCAGTACCGTCATCATCATCCACCACCACGTCGTCGCTGTCGGCGCTGCCGCCCGTCACTGCCGCCGCTGCCGCCGCCGCCGCGGTTGCACGCCGCGTGTTATGCAGCCGCACGCGCATCACGACGCCCGAAGGCCCGGTATACCGTGCCGCCACCCGGCGGCCGTCTGGGCCGGCGTCACCTCCTGCCGACGCTGCTGCGCCCTCCCCCTCCCCGCCCATGTCGGACTCCACCGCCGGCGAGTCGCTGCTGGCTTCACCCACCGTCAGCACCGAGCCGTTGTTCGACCCGCTGCCCGACGCGCCACCACTGCTGCACACAGATGGCGCGCCTTCGCCGCTGCCCCCACCGCCAGTGGCTGTCGCGCCAGCACCACCACCGCCACCGCCACCATGTGTAGATGCTGACGCAAACGACCGTGTTGACGCCAGGCCACCACTGCCGCTCACTGGCCGCCGCCGTGCCGCCGCAGTTGTAGCATGTACCGGAGTTGTTGCAGTCGTCGCCGTGGAAGGCGCGGCCACAACTGCAGGTGTTGCGGTTGCGCCGGCACCCGCCGCAGCCGCTGCGGCGACGGTACCATCCTCGCATGCGCCGCCGCCGGCACCGGCACCACCGCCGCCGCCGCCACTGGCGCCGCCGTCCTCATGCTGCGCGCCGTCCGCCGTCCACTTGAACCCCGCCTTGTTCAGCTTCTGGAAGTACTTTTGGGCGTGCGTTCGGATCTGCACCACGGTGCGCGTCGGGATCATGGTGGCAATGCGCTTCCACTCCTTGCCGTGCACCTTCAGACCCTGCACAAACAGGGCGTGCTCTGCGGTTTTGGGGGCGGGGGTGGGCGGGTGGATGGGGGTGGGTGGGCAGGAGGGTGGGGGCAGCAAACACCGTCTCCGCCGCCACAGCAGCAACAGCAGCGAACCTTGTGCCGTCCATCGCCCGATGGCGCCGTCGCCCTCCAGCGTCCACGCCTCATCCTGCACGTGAATGTTTGGGTGTTTGAGCGTGTGACACCGCGTGTGACCACAACCAGACACACCATCACGTGGCGTGTCGTCCATGCCACTGAGCACACACACGCTGCCGCCGCCACACGACGGCCGTGTATTTGTTTGCGGCAGCCCGTCTGGCTGTTGAAAGTTGCAACCGCAGGACCGCAGGGCAAGTGCAGGTGCAGTATGGTACTTGCGGCGGTACAGTGTACTCTGTTAGTACACACAGCCACGCTGCTGCAGCAGCGGCAGCACCCGCAGCAGCAGCACCCAACCACCAAGCAACAACCAACCGCGGTGGCTGCAGCAGCCGTCGCAGGTTGTTGCAGTTCGTGCAACAGCAACACCAGTCTCTGCACGAGCCTGACGCGCGTCAGCAGTCTCCTTCTCTCCTTCTCTCCTTCTCTCCTTCTCTGCACTCCTCCCACTCTGGCCTACCCGCAACCCGACGACAACAGCAGGCATACGTACCGCAACGATGCGCGGGTCCAGCTCCATGGTGGGCATGCCGGCACGGCCAGGACGGGGGGACCCGCCTCCCCTGCCGTTTGCAGCGGGCGTCGGGGGGCGCGCAGCCCAGGGTTTCAGCAGCAGCACCTAGCAGCAGTAGGGGGAGAGAGAGAGAAGGGCAGTAGAGAGAGAGAGAGAGAGGGAGAGGAGAGGAGAGAGAGAGAGAGTGACACGCGAGGGGGAGAGGAGGGAGGAGGCAAAAAAATAGATACTCGTGTGAATGCAGCGGGCGTGTCGCGCACCCACACACACAGGTCGAACCGCCGTAACATGGGGAGCAGGGCTGTGAGTGTACTTTTACCGCCGCGCCCTCCTGGCGTGCGGGAACGCCGCCGATACGGCGTCCGACCAGGTGAGTAGAGGCGAGAGAGAGGGGGCAGAGAGGAGAGGAGAGGAGAAGAGAGGGGAGAGAGGAGAGGAGAACGGCAGCTTGAAAGGGCAGGCACCAGCCTGCACACAAAATACGACAGCGCGCACGAAGAAAACGCGTGCGCATGCATGTGTGTGCGAAACAGGCAGGCGCGGCGCAAAAGGAACGGGTGTCACTGCCGTCGCCACAGGGTGTTGTGCGCAGCAGTGTACCTGGTACCATACGAGTGGCACAATCATGGCGGCGGCGCGGGTGAATTGTTGCAAGAAGCATCGCTGCCACCCGCGCGCCGCAGCCATCGCACAAACTCCCGCGACTCCGCCGCCGCCGCCTCCGCCGCCGCGTCATCCGTGCCCTGCCTTACGCGCGCGCGAGCACCGGCCCTCTCCACGCCACGCCAGGCAGCCAATTTAAACACGCCGCGCCACACGCAATAATATTGAATTTGCGACCACCACCATCATGGCACCAGCACTCGCCCACCCACACTGTACAACAACGGTGGTGGTCGCGGTGGTCTGGCGCACCCACACACACTTGTCACACAACTGCGCGGAGTGGGTTCGCCCCAGCCCGCAATTATCGTCGTGCTCGCACGCCACACACGCCACACCCTTGGACCCCTGCTGCCAGTTGTTTGCATGACGGTTGTGCGCAAGGCGCGACATGGTACAACATCTAGACACCGTTTGCGCAGAGAGAGAGTGAGAGGTCAGAGACAGAAAGCTGACGCTTGATGCGTCCGCAGCAGCTGTTGGCGCGCGGACCCACCCGGCTGGCGGCCGACGGCACGCGAAAACACGACGGTGGCGCGCGCCAATTTCCACGCGGCACAGCACCCGTACGTACATGGGCGGTGGGGGCATGCGTGTGAGGCGTGTGGCGTCGCTGCATTATTGTGTGCAGGGGCGGGAGTGTGGGTTGGGGGCAGGGGAGGGGGGCCAGCGAAGAAACAGTGATGATGTCCCGCACCGGGTCGCCGCCTCTCCAAGGGCAACGGTATCATATCTTGTCCCGCACGCACCACGGTGTGCTGTCGCCACAGCGGTGAGTGGCAGCGCGGCGGGGACGTGGTGAGTGTGGTGAAGTTGACACTGTTGTGGCGTGCCGCGTGACGAGGGTGGCGGCAGGCGCAGCGAGGTTGTGAAGCGGCGGCGGGGGGGAGGGGTACCAGTGTGTGCTGCTGCTGGAGGCAGAGGGGTGGGGGCCAACCTGCGCCTACTGCCACACTGCAACCACGCCACACAGCGGCCGGGGCGCAGGCGGGCGTGGCACGGTGTGTCCGGGTGTGCCTGCCGCGGAAGGGTTGGCGTTGGCAGCCGGAAAGTGAGACGGCTGTCACTGTCATGATAGCACCCAGGTAGCGGCAGCGAAGGTGGTGTGGAAGAGGGGCAAAGCGGATGCCGGCAATTGCACTACGGGACCATAACACACGACACTGCGCATGGTGGCACGCAGGTTGGTGATGGGCGGGCCCAGCCACGGCGTGTGCGTTTGAGTGCATCGGTGTTTAACATGTTATTTGGTGCGGTGAAGCCACCTCCTCTTGCTCCCCCCTGCCTGCGGACGTGAATCTACTTCTGCTGCTGCCCGTGCTGTCGCTGCTGCCTGGTCACAGCTGTGCTGCAACGGTGTTGCTGCTACTAGTACCTGTCTCAGTTGCTGCTGCTGCTAGCGCCAGTGCGGTCTGTTGCTTGTTGCGTCTGTGGCTGCGTCTGCATCTGCTGCCGCCGCTGCAGCTGCACGTTAGCTGTCAACTGAAGCAGCAGCCGCGGCAGCAGCACGCTGCAGAGCAGCACTGTGTCCCCATCGCTGCGTAGGAGGAACTCTCTGGCGGAGCGAGGCGGCTGGACGAGCTTATGACGGCTTGCGAGCGTGCAGCACGCCAGGCGCTGTGGTCGAATCTTTGCATACCCACTCCCACCCTCCCACCCCCTTGCAGGTCACCACCGTCACCTCCACCGTGTATCAACCGTAGCCAAGCTCAAGGAGTAGGCAGCCACTGCCGCCGCCGTCGCTGCCACCATCGTTTTGATAGCCACTGGCGTCGCTGCCTCGCCCCGGAATGGCGGCGCCTCGCGCCTACGTCAGCTACGCGCTGGGGCGCGTAGAGTTCCTGGTTCGTGCAGCGCGCCGCCATGCCGCCTGCTGCTGTCGTGTGATGGCGCCACGCTACAACCACCTCCCCCTCCCCTCCTCCCCTCCTCGTGCAGGTTGACAGCCGCTATGTGAACCTGCGCGCCATTGGCCGCGGCGCGTACGGCCTGGTAGTGTCCGCCGATGACGTGATCACCGGCAAGCGGGTGCGTGCCGTGCGCGCTGTGCTATCGGGGGCCCCCCCCCCCCCCCCCCCCCCCCCCCCCCCCC
>ERZ778022.5286-NODE-5286-length-10549-cov-4.369830_pt1 | contig 10549 bp, 12 predicted proteins | sample MGYA00375752_ERZ778022 | MGnify/ENA primary metagenome ERZ778022 (study PRJEB29350, sample SAMN05389826) | bioreactor metagenome | isolation source: Thiocyanate bioreactor | place: South Africa: University of Cape Town | collected 2014-04-04 ...
AACAAGTCGCTTAATTATAGGTGAATAAGCGAGTGATTATTTGATCGACTCAAGCTTTATAAAAAATGTATCATCCCTTTCTAAATAATTAGTCCTACTTGGGTCACTTTCTTAAAAAATCACATCTTGACAAAGTTTATCCTATCACATCAAACTAATGGATTAAATTCAAAAGCGCAGGAAAATATATGGCAGACAAATTACGTGGCAAGGTAAAATGGTTTAACGAAAGTAAGGGCTTTGGTTTTATTGAAAACAGCGGCAAAGATTACTTTGTTCACTTTAGCGCCATTCAAAGTAGTGGCTTTAAGACCCTTCCTGAAGGTGCCAATGTACTGTTTAAAGCGGGTAAGGGACAGAAAGGACCTCAAGCAGAAGAAGTTGAGCTCATTTAGGATAAATGAACGTCTAGTAGTTTGCCATAACTAACACATTTGATTGCAAGCATTATCCCTATCTTTTGCTTCACTCAACCCCGAATATTATAACCACCATCTACATAGATGACTTGACCCGTGATGTATTGGGCCTTTGGGGATACAAGAAAAGTGGTCATTTCGCCAATTGCATCAATGGTCACTAACTGATGAAGAGGCGCTTCATTAGCTGCTTTTTCCATCAATTGGTCAAAGTCAGACAAGCCTGATGCTGCGCGCGTATTAATAGGGCCTGGCGAGATGGCATTGACCCTAATTTTTTTACTACCCAACTCCATAGCTAAATAACGCACGGTTGTTTCTAATGCAGCTTTGACCGGCCCCATTAGGTTATAATTTTTTACCACCTTTTCTGCCCCATAGTAACTCATGGTGATTAGACTGCCTCCATCGCGCATCAGTGACTCAGCAGCTTTTGCTAATCGGATAAAGGAATGGCAGGAGATATCCATTGCTGTTATGAACCCATCGCGCGAGCAATCCACCACGCGGCCTTGTAAATCACTTTTTGGTGCAAAGGCAATCGCATGAATGATAAAGTCCATTTTTCCCCAATGGGTTTTGATGCGGTGAAATAAATCTTCCAGTTGTGCATCATCCCTCACATCAAGCGGCATAAATATGGGGCAAGAAATACTATTCACCAGGGGTTGTACATATTCTTTTGTTTTTTCATTCTGATAAGTAATAGCAAGTTCGTTACCTGCTTCATGCAAGATTTTGGCACATCCCCAGGCAATAGAGTCTTTATTAGCCACCCCAACAATCAGTCCTTTTAAATGAGTCATCTGTGTTTCTCCTTATGATTTTCAAGAGCTGATATCGTGTGCATTGCCATCATTCGCTCTTCATTTGCCTGAATAACGTGTACTTCAAAAGGTTTTAAAAAATCAAGGTGTCGGAGAATCGTATCGCGTATGAGATTTGAGTTTTCGCCAATTCCACCAGTAAACACAACGCCATCAACACCGCCCAACGCTACCACCATCATACCTGCCAATTGCGCTGTTCTCATGCAAAAATAATCAAGTGCAAATCGTGCATTGGGTTCATTACTATCCTGCAAAAGACGAACATCGTGTGTCCAGTCTGATAACCCAAGAAGTCCTGATTCATGATAGAGGATAGACTCTGCATCATCAGGAGATAAGTTAAGCTCACGAATCATATATATGACAGCCCCTGGGTCAAGTGCTCCACAGCGGGTACCCATCGGTAAACCGTCAAGTGCCGTCATACCCATGGTGGTATCCATGCTGATGCCATTGTGCATGGCGCATAAACTGGCGCCATTACCAAGATGGGCCGCGACAATGCGCCCTCTTGCCAAGTCCGGTTCATGCCTACGTAAAAAATGAGCTATCCATTCATAAGAAAGACCATGAAAACCATAACGGCGAATCCCTTTATCACGGATGGTTTGCGGCAAGGCATATTCGGTGAATAAAGGGTCATGATTGGCATGAAAAGCCGTATCAAAACAAGCTATTTGCATTAAATCAGGCTTAAGCGTGCTAAACATATCAATTGCAATAAGATTATGCGGTTGGTGTAAGGGCGCTAAAGGACACAACTCCCGCAAATAGGTCATCACTTCAGGAGTTATAATGACACTCGAGGTAAATCTTGTGCCACCATGAACGATTCGATGTGTTACCGTGTCTACCTGCCAATGTTGGTTTTGTGCTTCAATCCAATGCAGGATGAAGTGCAACGCTTTTTCATGGTCATAATCAGCAGGGAGCTCTATTTTTTCAGATTGATTAACTGCAAACTCTTGCCTTTCATTGACTGCTGAAAATAAAGGGCTACTTCCTAAATCAGATACTTTGCCTTGCGCCAAAAGTTCTAATGAAGGCGTTCTTGAAAAGACTTGAAATTTTACACTTGATGAGCCGGTATTAATCACCAGGATGCTGTTTTCTATTTTGTTTGTCATTTTATCTTCCCAGCCTTGCGCGCTGCAGCCATTTTAACTGCTAAGGCGCAGGATAGGAGTCGAGTTCGCAATGAATCAGCGCGACTCGTCAAAATAATGGGTACACGGACACCTAAAACAATACCCCCAGCATCAGCATGCCCGAGAAAAGTCAACTGCTTCGCTAGAATGTTACCCGACTCAATGTCAGGGACCAGTAAAATATCAGCATCGCCCGCGACCGGTGATATAATTCCTTTATCGTCTGCGGCCTGCTTGTTAATCGCATTATCAAATGCTAAAGGTCCATCAAGAATACCGTCGGTGATTTGTCCGCGGTCGGCCATTTTACACAAGGTGGCCGCATCGACTGTCGCTTCCATCTTGGGGTTCACCAGCTCTGTGGCCGCAAGAACAGCTACTTTGGGTTTTTTATTTTCTCCGAACAAGACACGCCAAAGATTAATCGCATTTTGACAGATATCCGCCTTCTCAGCAGCATTAGGCGCGATATTAATGGCAGCATCTGTGATAATAAGCGGTTTATGATAAGACGGGGCATCCATGAGGTAGGCATGACTGATACGATATTTTGTACGTAAATTGGAGGCGATAGGTACAATGGCAGCTAATAACTCCTGGCTACTCAAAGAGCCTTTCATGATAGCATCAATTTTTGCTGTTGCTGCCAACTCCACGGCCTTGCTTGCTGCCGCATCACTATGCTCTGTATCAATGAGCTCCCAGTGGGTGATATCAATCTCTGCCTCAAGAGCTGCTGCCTTAATCTTTGCCATTGGACCAATTAAAATAGGAATAATTAGTTTAGCCTTGGCGGAATCAGCTACTGCGGTGAGCACATTGGCTTTTACCGGATGAACAATCGCTGTGCGGATGGCCTCCATATCTTGGCATGATTGAATGATAGCCTGAAAGCGGTCGTGGTTATGAATTTCAATATGTGGCAAATCAGCTCTTGCCACACGTATTTTTTGAGTCGGTGCAAGTACCGTTGCCAACCCTTCAATAACAATGTCTCCACGCTGATTCACACCTTTGCAGTCAAAGGTTACGATTGGCTTATCAGAACGTTTATCGCGTACGATAAGCGTGATGGTGATGTTATCTCCAATACGTACCGGTTTTCTAAATTTAATATCTTGCTCAAGATAAATGGTCCCTGGACCAGGCAAAACAGTCCCAAGCAATGCAGAAATTAATGAACCAGACCACATTCCATGACCAACAATGCCACGAAAAATATCGCTTTTGGCAAATACAGGATCCATATGAGCAGGGTTTACATCACCAGACATTACCGCAAATAGCGAAATGTCTTCTTGCTTTAGTGTTTTATTTAAACTGGCCTGTTGACCAAGAGCTAACTCATCAAAGGTAATATTTTCCAAAAACTCCTTATCCATTCATTCGTTCCTTTTAATTTAAATCATATCAAGACATGAATTTTTCGAATAATTATACAATAGGATTGTACATAGCGCTTGATTAATAGTTTTTTTGAAATATTTGATGTTGGTAATATATGCTTTGTCATCAATAATGTTGTAAATAAGCTAAATCATATTCTAGTATTGTTGATGTTCGTCATGAAGCATTCCTTGAAACTTAAGTTAATTTCGTGCGATATGGTAATCAAAGTTGAATAAAGTTAACAGTTTATTCTTAATTCATGTGTTACTAATTGAGTTAATTCTCTAATACTCTCTTTGACTTGAATAATAGTAGGCAAAACTTGAAGAACCTGCTCAATACCAATATCCTGCTGCTCTTTATCAGAGCTAAAAGAACGCTCTATATTATACACCAACCAATTGATCCAATTGCCCAGAACACCATAAAAGGCCGCTTCCAAATGATCGTGATTTATTGTTATTCCAGAAGATGCGTATGTCTTTAACATTTTTATAAATAAAGGCTGATGAAACAGTTGAGTAGTAATTCCACTCCAATCAAGAGCACAATTGACTATTTCATAAGTGGGATTAAGTTTTCGCGCAGATTCCCAATCGATAAGAAACGGAGCATCATTTTTATCCCATAGAACATTTTTCTGATCGAGATCACCATGGCTTACTACACTGCTACTTTGTAGAATAGGTATTGCTTTTTGATAGAGATTGTTAAGCTCAATTATAACTCTTTGATTACTTTTTAATTGCTCCTTAAACATCAAATTTTGGTTAGCTGATTGGTCTATTAACACACTAATTTTTTCATTGGGATGAATATCAAATTCTTGAGCGCTCAGTTCAGGAACATTAAGATTAATGCGATGAATTTTAGCCAAGAAAGTGGCTATTTTAAGCGAATGCACTTCAGATATAGCGTCTTTATCCAATGCTTTTGCTGTTATCCAAGGATAAACAAGAAAAGCCTCATCTTCTGAAAGGATTAAGTAATTATTTTCTAATTTTAGAGCATGAACTGCGGGAATAGTACGCTGGGAAAATTGGAAGGCTATATCTTCGGTCAATTCATATTGGGATTTAACTTCTTCAGTTAACTGAATCCTTTTATTGAGCTGTTTTATAGCAAATTGCGAGCCATTGCATTCCAAATACCACATTTTATGTAAAAGACCGCCGTAAACTCTTTGAGGCAAGTCGCAAGGTTGCTTCATCTTTAATTTTTTACAGATTGTTTCCAGTTGATTTTTATTCACTATGAGCTGCCTTAAGAATGCCTTGTGTTTCTAATTCTTCGTTAAAAAATTTAACAAAAAATGTCTTGCTTAACTTGGGATTTTTTTTATTGATTCTCGTAAATTCTGCCATGAAACCACACTTTTTATAAAACTCTGGAGCTTGAAAAGCACTGGTCACTAAATTGATATTATTAAAGCCCTGCCCTTTGAAGTGATGCTCTAGAGCAAGCAATAGCTGCTTGCCATACCCTTTACCACGATGAGCACTGTCTACCCAAATATCATCCACATAAATTTCTGAAAACGCAGTAAAGGCATTAATCACACCAAAAACTTCCCCTTGGGCAGAAGAAATGGTCACTGAAAAACGTCGATAATTAACGTCGATACCATGCTGAGCCTCATAGGCAATAAGTCCTTTTGTCATGCGTTTTTCCGTAGCTTCATCAAGTTCATCAACAAATTGGATTTGATATTCTTTCGTGCTTTCTAAGGGTTCCCCTGAATTCTGTACATTACTATCAAAACGAAAAATAACTCGTTGCGGTTGATGCGGATCATAATTGACTGTTTTGATTTCTTCCTGGTAATTACCCAGTGTAATTTTTGAAATAGTATTGCGCCAAAAGCTAAGCCCTCGCTTGTTTTCCGGAATCACAGAAACTTCCCATAAGCCGGGATGCATTTTCCAAAGTTCAGAGGAAACCAAATATCCTAAACTTTTGCCTTGAAACTTAGCAGTAATGAAAAACTCGCCCATATTCCACGCAGTATCAGGATAAATTCCTTCTTGATTTAATAAGGCAAAACCTGCCAATTCATTGCCTACTTTAATCAGAAAGGCTTTTCTTGTCGGTTCTTCAAAGTAATTTTTAAAGTCAAAGCTTTCATACAAGCCATCGGAAGGTAAAACCCAATCATCTGAAATAAAACCACAGTCACGCGAGAGTTCATATACATAAAAGCGAGCCATGTTTTGGATGATAGGATAATCATCTAATGTTGCTGTCTCAACTTTTAAAGCAGATTGTAATTCTTTGATGTTCACAGCACTTTCCTTAAATACAGTTTCGCCATATGACCTTCATTCTGATATCCAAGCGATTTGTAAAAATCATGGGAGCCCTCTTTCGCTCGCCTAAGTCCCGATGTCAAGTCAATGATACAGGGACTAAACTTTCTGGCAAATTCCTCAACAGTAATCATAAGCTTTTTACCTATTCCTTGATTACGATATCCTTGGTCGACCACAAGGCCTTCAATATGAAATCTTGTTGTGTCGGAAACAAAAAGAGTGCTTTTAGACCAAGCAACCCAACCAACAACTTTTCCAGCAATTTCCGCAAGAAGAACACCGTAATGCGGTTCATTAGTAAATAGCTCAAGTCGTCTTTGCAATTCATCAGGCGATTGCGGATAGCCCAATTGTTCCATTAAAGGGTGAAGATGTTGAGCATCATCAATTAATGCTTTGCGGATAATCAATTCAACAGACATTTTAGAACTCCAGATTCACTCTATCCCCTGATAGATTAGGAGATGAAATCACCAAAAAAGAAACCAAATTTCCGGAACAGTTTTTCACTTGATGGGCTACCCTTGCTTTAATATTTATTCCTTCCTGTTCATGCAACACTTGTTCATAATCTTCAAACTCAATAACCAATTGTCCCTGTAAACAATAAAAAAATTGCTCTGTTTCCTGATGATAATGCTTTATCTCACAACTTCCTGCGGGCATCGTTTCATAAATAACACTAAACTGACCATTATTTTTTAACCACCACCCATCACAATCTTGTCCCCACTTAAAATGAGAGGCATTGTTTATTGAGACAACCTCTTCGCTCACCACAGACGCTGATACAGGTAATTTTGGTTTTTGACTTAAGCTTGAGACTGAATCACCATTAAAGAGTCCGATATCTCTTGTTTCCTGAAATTCTTTGCGCAAAAAATAAAAAATAGAATTTTTTTGAAACCCGTGCCGCTCAAACTCAAGTTTAAATCCTAATTTTTTATAAAATTCTATTGCCTCCAAATCAATAGTATTAACTGTTGCAAAAGCGCAGCCTTTCTCATTACCATACTTCAATGCCGCTTGCATGAGCTTTGTTCCCCATCCTTGATGTCTGATGGACTCACTCCCCCAAAGATTATCAACATGAAGACCTCCATAGAGAGTTCCGCCACTACAACCACCCACAACGCTATTGTCTGCATCACGAATAAAGCATGCAAAGAAATCTAAGGATTCGAAGCCTCTTTGTTGTTTGGCGTACTCCTTAATCCCATTCGTTAATATTTGAACATCATCAGGGTTTGGATTTTCTAAAAACGATAATTTTAAAGTCATCTCATTTATTCCACTGTAGGAAGCCAAGCATCATGCTCTACATAACTTGCCTCATCACTTCCTGACCATGGTGGCATAGTAATGCAAATAAACACCAAATCTGCTGCATCACTTCGATATTGAAAATGTGTTCCCAAGGGAATATCAATGCTGACTCCAGGTGTTAAAGGAGTAATGCTCTCTTCATCGTTCAACTTACGCCAAATTGCACCCTCACCAGAAAGGACATGCCAAAATTCAGATACAGTTTTATGCCGAACCTCTTTGGAAATCATTCCCGCCTTTAAAGTACAGTGAGCCATTCCACCTAAATGGTTATTCATCAGCAATCGAACTTCAGCTCCTGCGGGTGAAGTGTGTTGATACTCTTTGGGTATTTCTTGTGTATTCATTTATACCTCTACTTTATTAAAACAATGCACTCATCTGTTCCTCAAATGGCTGCTTCTATTTTTTAATTTTGAATAGTAACGCAAGTAGTATCTGCATCTAAAGTAACCACTTTGCCAATCGGGAGAATGCAATTTTGCTTACCGTGTCCATAAGGAAATTCTTTAATACAGGGGACTTTTAATTTTGACGCCCATTCATTGATTACATCTTCTACCGTACCATCGCTCTGATTCGATTTCTTACTTTTACAATGTTCAAATGTACCAAAAATAACGCCAGAAACTTCATCAAAAATTCCTGCTAAATCTAATTGTGAGAACATACCATCAATATTATAGGGCTCGACACCAACATCTTCTACCAACAAAATACTTCCTTTAAAACTAGGCAGATAGGGCGTGCCCATTAAATTAGTCATCAGAGTTAAATTTCCACCAAGCAAAGGACCTCGACTAACACCTGCATGAACCTTTATTCCTTTGGAAATGGTGTACTCTTCGCCTAATAAAGAGGAAAGTAATGTTCTTTTAACCTGGGTACTCAAATGAATAGTCAAAGTAAATCCTGTATAACTTACTAAGCCACTGTTTTTAAATAGGCCTAATTGTAACGCGGTGGTATCACTAAACCCGAATAATTGTTTTGGGTTTCTCTTAATTAATTCATAGTCTAAAAAAGGTAAAAGGCGTTGTGAACCTTGTCCACCTCGGGTTGCAATAATTGCTTTCACTTCAGAATCTTTAAAGAAATCCATCACATCATTTGCACGATCACAGTCTTTTCCCGCTAAAAATCGTTCTGATGCAAACATATGCTTTGCATACTTTACCTTAAATCCATTCAACTTTAATAAATGAACTCCCGCTTCTATATCCTGTTCCATAATAGGGCTCGACGGTGAAATAAGCCCTACGATATCTCCTTTTTGCAGTGGTACTGGACATAGAATCTTCATTTATTACCTCAATTATTTTCTGCATTCAAAAACAATACTTGCGTCTTTTTCATCAGGTGACGCGTTTCGGTCAAATCCTTTAACCATCCGTACATTGCTAAAACCAACTTCAGTAAGCAAATTGCACAAGAAAGAAGGGTCTTGATAAATGCGAATTTTGTATTCCTCAACCTCTGTTTGCACTACACAGTTGTTATCAACCAAGTCATATTTGCCAATAGAGTAACAAACATCATTATCAAGCGTGGCTAATTGGCTTAAGACTATAAGTGTTCCATCTTCTTTAGGCCATCTTGAGCCTCTCCATATACCTAATTCTTTAGGAACTGCTTGACGTGTTTCTACTTCAAATACAAATAGTCCTTTATCTTCTAGGTGCTCATAAATGATTTTTAAGGCTTTTTGGATATCCGCCTTTTCTGTGATGAGACCAAATGAACCACTGGGTATAAAAATTAAAGAATATTGATTGGATTGATTTAAATCTTCAATAAAACCATGCCAGACTTTTGGCTTAAGGTTTTTGCTAATAGATTTTGCATGCAATCGTTCTAGCATCGGCTGACTTGCGTCAAAGCCATGAACATCAAATCCTTCTGCAACCAAAGGTAATAAAAATCGACCTGTGCCGCACATGGGTTCTAACATCAAACCCTTAGCTTCTACAGCATAGCTTCGATAGAATGAGTACTCATTTTGTGGTGCATTAGGTTTACTTAAATCATATACTTCAGTACACAGGCTCTGATAGGTATCTAGTTTTTTCATGGGTTCCTCTTTAAAATCCAATACCATTAAATATTCATCATAGAAGGTATCATTAATTTTAAGCGCTTTAGGTTCAGTGCCATAAATTCGAAACCCTTGCTTTTGATAAAAAGCGCGAGCCACAAAATTACTTACTACACAGGTCAGGTGCAATTGAGTGACACAGGTTCTTGCATGCTGAATCAGGGTTTGAATTAATGCTGTTGCAATTCCTTTCCCTCTGTAATCAGGACGTGTATATATACCCCAAAGTACGCCTCGATGTTTGGTTTTAAGTGAATTAAGCGTATAGAATCCAGCACAAGACACTAATAAATCATCAACAAAGGCACCTAATACATACCCTTTACTTAATCCATTTTGAAAATCAGTATCGGACATAAACACTTCCTCTTCATAAGAAGAGCCAAAGCTTTCTGGTGAGTTGGCCAGAGCTTCTAAACGTATTTCTTTCCATAGATGCCAATCCGCATCAAACAATTGTCTAATCTTCACAGCATTATCTCCATGACTGTTACAGGACGTCCTTTAAATTCGTCCATGCCAATCGTGCGCCAACCAAAACGACTGTAATATTCTGGAATGGTAGGGTCAAAAGCAAAAAGATAAAGATTTTTAAATTCTAATGCTTGGGCCTCTTCTTTGACTCGATGAATAAGCTGTTTTGCAATGCCTTGTTTTTGATGGCTTGGCGATACCACTAACGAACCTAGCCATGGGGTTAATTCAGGACGGATCCCGTCATTCGCGCGTAAAGAGCACATCCCAACAGGTTTGTCTTCATCAAAAGCAACAACAGTGAGCGGTAACTGCTTGATGTTTAAATGACTTCGCAAATTTTCTTCTACACGAGAGGTGGGCACATCAGGAACCCAAATTTTTCCTAATACTTCATGCCAAATCTTAGCAAGCTCTGGAATGCAATCGGAGTGATGTTTTAGATAGGCTATTGTTATCATCTTAATACCTGTAAAAATGAATTATTCTTCTTGGCAAGGCGTGCCTTGATGAAACACCATTTGCCAACGATTGTGTTTGTATTGCCAGAGCGAAGAAC
>ERZ778022.5288-NODE-5288-length-10546-cov-5.463350_pt1 | contig 10546 bp, 4 predicted proteins | sample MGYA00375752_ERZ778022 | MGnify/ENA primary metagenome ERZ778022 (study PRJEB29350, sample SAMN05389826) | bioreactor metagenome | isolation source: Thiocyanate bioreactor | place: South Africa: University of Cape Town | collected 2014-04-04 ...
ATGACAACCGGCCAGATGCACCCGTACTGTGATACGGTTGCGTTTGGACTATTGCGTTGGTGTGCGCGCCCGGACCGCGTGATTCCATACCTGCGCGCACCACGTGTGGGTATCACTCACCCCCTCTCTCAACGCCTACTGACACTTTGGCACGCCCGTTCTCCCCCTACACCCCACTTTACACTAAACCCACGACACTCCCAAATGCACCAACATAATACCTATTAGACGCGCGGGGGTGGCGGGTCGTGCGCACACAGGCATGCCACCAAAACACGGCCCAAAGTGGGCGCCCGCCAAACTGCAAAAACGCGACTCGGACGCTTGGCGGGCTTGGCGGGCAACTTCTGTGAGAGGAGGGGAGTGGAGTGGCGAAACCGTTGGGGGTGAGGGGGGGGGGGGGGTAGTTAAATAGTCAGCTAGTACGCAATCCCCACGCGCGGCAGTTGTGCCCCTCGCACCGTATGGTGGTGGTGTGCGTATTTGGAGGCTGCGCGGGTCATTCCCACGGTGGGAGGCGTTTGTTGGTTCCCCTGACGCGGCACCACTAGTGGCCGTAGACAGAGGTAGTGGGGCAGAGGAGCAGTGGGTGTGGAGTGGTTCAGTTGCAGTGGCAGTTGAGTAGCGGCGGCAGTGGAGGAGCGGCGACGGCAGCGGGGAGATGGCAGCGACAGCGGAGGCAGAGGCGGCGGCAGCGCCAAGGCCAGCGCGCGGCAAGGGCGCAGGAGGTTCAGATGTCACTGCCACCGTCGCCGCTGCCGCTGCTGACACTGCCGCCGCCCCCAGCGGCGTGGTGTACTCCTGGTGCGACGCGGCGGTGGTGTCGTCGGCAGAGGCGCTGAAGACGCTGACGCAGCAGAGCTTCCAGCTGGGCGGCCAGATTGTGGATGGCGCCGCCAGCTGGCTGATGGGCGCCACCTTTGAGCCGGGGTACGCGTCAGCGCGGCGGGGGCGCATTGCGGCAGATACGGCGGACCGCACCAGCAGCGAGGATAGTGCAAGTAGTAGTTCCAGCAGCGGCAGGGGTGCCAGCCGCACAGTCAGTAGTGCGGCTCGATTTGCAGGGATTGCAGCGGCGGCGAGCGGCGACGGCGGCGCGGTGGCGGCAGACACGGGCGGGTCTGCGTCGACGCCCCCAAGCGGCGGGGCAACAGATGGCGGTGGGGAGGCCGGCAGCCTGCCGCCCCTCACCCTCCCGCTTGCCTCCACCCGGCCAACCTCACTGGAGCATGCAAACGACCTGCTGCGACATACGGACCAGCCGACGGGCGCAAACCGCGCTGCGCCGGGTGTAGTGGAGGAGGTGCGGTTGGGCACGCTGGTTGCCATTGATGCCGCTGCCGGCGCGCTGCGTCGCGCGCTGGCACGGATGTGTGCGCCGTCGCGGTCGCCCGGTGCGGCACCGGCCACCACACCGGTTGACGGGGCGGAAGACGACGCGTTGCATGGCACCAGAGTGTGGGGTTGCTGCCGCCGGCGCCACGTGGGCGGTGTCACGCTGCCGCCTGCAAGTGGGGAAGATGTCCGCCCCGCGCCTGGTGTCGCCGGCGCCACGGGCACACCCGCCGATGCGCCACCACCCGGTGCCACCGGCGCACTCGCCCCCACTGCCATTGCGCCCGTCCGGTTACGAATTGCGGCGCGGCGGCCGTGGCTGGTGGAAGACCCCCTGGCGCCGTCACCCTCGCTGGTGTCCGGCGGCCACAGTCGTGCACCACGGGCTGCTGGTGCGGGCGGCCTGCGCCGCCGCGCGCTGCGTGCTTCCACGCCGCAGTCACGTAGTGGCGGTGGCGGCGGCGGCGGCAGCGGCGGCTCGTCGCCGGTGGATGACGGTGAGGTACCAGGCGGGCGGAGTCACTCGTTAGGTGGTGGGCGGGGGTCGGCGTCGGCGCGGCAGAGTGGTGGGGATGGCGGCGACGTGTCGCCCGCCTACTGGCCCATGCCGCACATTGCGCGGGTGAGCGTGGCGTGCCGGCTCATTGACACAGTGTGCGGCTACCCGGTGCAGGTGTATGGCGTGCGCACGGTGGATGGCTACATCCTCACGCTGGTGCGCATCCCGCGGCCAGAGAGTCGGCGCGCGGTGCTGTTCATGCACGGCCTGCTGGACTCGGCGTCCGCCTGGGTGTCCACCGGCAATGTGCACTCGTTGGGTGCGCGCGCGTACGCGGAGGGGTACGACGTGTTCCTGGGCAACATGCGCGGCAGCAACGACGCGCTGGGTGTGAATGGCCTGGGGTCCAACCCGGTGGACCGCGCCGCGGCAGCCACGGCGGCGGCGCCGTCACACGCTGCTCCTGCTGGTGGCGGTGGTAGCGGTGGTGGTGCTGCCCGCGATGGCGCGTTTGTGGGCACGTCGTCGGACGGCGTGCCGGTGCATGAGACGCTGCACCCGCGGCAGACCGAATTTTGGAACTACGGCGTGGACGACCACGCGCTGGATGTCATGGCGTTCATGCGGCAGATCCGCCTTATCAAGGCGGTGGAGGCGCCCGAGCGGCGTGGAAGGAGTAGTGGTGGTGTTGGGGCGGCTGCGGCGGCCACGGCAGCGGCGGCCACAGCTGCAGCTGCCACAGCAGCGTCAGGGGGTGGCGACGGCGTGCCGCCGCGGCGCGCGGTGGAAGCGACGGCGACGGCGGCAGACGACTGCACCATTGCAGCGGTGGGGCACAGCATGGGCGGGTGCGTGCTGCTGCTGTACATCATGATTGCAAACGCGCTGGGGCGGCCGCACTGGCTGGACAAGGTCATCCTGCTGTCGCCCGCCGGCCTGCACCGCTACCTGCCGTGGGTGTTCCGGGTGGCGCTCAACGTGGCGTACCGCGGTGGGCTGTTTGGTGCACAGGGCCCCTTCCCCGCACGCTCCTCTACCTTCCAGCGCTTTGCAGCGCGCCTGCTGCAAGACGCTAAGCGGCTGCCCGCCGTGGGTGACCTGATGGGCGTGCTGGGGTCGTACTTCTTTGGCGGCCAGCGCCACCGCTTCGTGTTCAGCTTTGTGTCGTTCACGGAGTACCCGGTGGGCGGCACCAACTTCAAGGTGCTGCGGCACGGCGCGCAGTGTGCACTGGGCTCCGAGTTCCAGCCGTACGACTACGCGGCTGGCGAGAACCAGGACCGGTACCACGCGCCCACACCGCCCTCCTACCGCGCTGACTACGGCCTGCTGGACGCGCCCATCCACATCGTGGCAGGCGGCCGCGACTTCCTGGTGCCGCCCGCCAACCTGGAGGAGCAGTACGCGCTGTTCAACATGGTACGCCCCGGCATCGCCACGCTGCGCGAATTCACGCAGGCGGGGCACCTGGACTTCACGCTCACGCTGGCGGACGACATCATCTCACACGTGCTGGAGGAGCTGGCCGCCACTGTGCCGCGCGTTGCCGCTGGCCTGCCGCCCGTCCCACCCGCGCCGCGTGATTTTAGCACACTGTATGCAGCGGCGGCGGCGGCTGCCACTACCGCTGCCACGGTGCCTGACCGCGCGCGTGGCGGCGGCGCCACGGTGCAGCGTGACTTTGGCGTGCGGGAGTGGGGCGACGCCATCCTGGCGGCGCCACCCATTCAGCACCAGCTGCACCGCCTCGCCACCGTGGCGTGCGCGCGCGCCCACAGCCTGCCATCCAATGCGGTGGTGACGGCGCCGCCGCCGCCGCCGATACCACCGGCTGCATCGCACCTCGCCCACGCGCCGCCGGCCAGTCGGTGGGCGGTGGGCGTGCCGTGGCGGCCGGCAGCCGTCGCTGCTGTTGACTACCCCTGGCTGGCGGGCTTTACCAAGTGGGAGGCAGCGTGGCAGGGGATGGACGCGGAGGCGCGGGAGCTGGGGCTGGCGCCACCGCGCCCGCCGGCGCACCACGCGTGAAACTTGGCAACAATTGAAGACATTACAATAATGTTGATTACGGCAACGGCACGGATGCCGTCATGAAGGTGACGGAGGAAGGGGAGCGCCGAAGGGTGGGGGGTGATGACAGGGGCGTGTCGTCCCCGTCGTCGCCCGCGCCCGCAGCACCACCTGGCCGCCGGCTGGGCGTGCGTACAAAACCGAAGGCAGCCAGGGTTGCAGGCGGCGAGGGCGCGGGTGGCGGCGCGGCGGGCAAGACGGCAAGCTCGCGCGTGACGGGGTGGTCATGCCGGCGGGCAGGCGTGATGGTCATCGCGGCACGGTGCACGGCGGCGTGGTATTCGGGCGTGGCGGCGACGTCGTGCGGCGGGTCTGCTAGAAGGGCCAGCGCAGCGCGCACGGGGCAGCGCGCCACCCACGCCGCATAGGTAAGGGTAGTTCGGCCGCCAGTTGCCAGTGCGGCGCCCTCGCCTGCACCGCCGGCTGCTGGCTGCCACAACCAGACGGCGGCTGCTACCGGGTGGTGCGTTGCCACGCCCCACGCGCCGCTGCCCACGCCGCCGCCGCACCACGCCACCAGCGGCGTCGTGCCGCCTGCTGGTAGCACCCAGCCGGGGTACGTCAGCGGAGTAGTGGCTTGCCCCGCAGCACGTGGGCTGCGTGGCAGGCGCCAGATGTATGCCGCGTGGTCGTCACTGCCGCCAGCAATATACTGCCCACACCCGCTGAAGACGGCATTCAACCGCGAACGCCCACCCGCGTGCCCCACCAGCTGCTGCACCGGTACGGTGGTGTTATCCCCGTCGCCGCCGCCGCCGCCTGCTGCCGGCGGCACGCAGGTGCAGAGCGGCGACACATCCACGGCCGTGCCGGCAGCTGGCGGCGACACAGCAGGTGCACAACAGGCGGCACAGCGGCCACTGGTTCCACCCGCCCGCAGTACGTCCTCCGTGCGGTATAGCAGGATGCGGCCAACCCGTGACGGGAGGAGCAGGTGGCGGCTGTCATGTGACAGCTGCAGGTCACAGAGTGCCAGATCGTGCCACCGCTTGTGTGCCGCGTCACCCGGCGCTGTAACACGGTGACACACCTGCGCCACGCAGCCGGCACTGCCCGCGCCACTTCGTCGTCGTTTCACACCGCTGGTGCAATCGCTGCCGCCGCCACCCACCACTCGGCCATCCCACATGCGTAGTGCGCCATCCGTGCTGCCGCAGCTGGCAAGCAGGTGGCAGCCAGGCGCCACGACGCCCACGCCAGCAACAGCGCCGCTCGGTCCCATCCCTGCCACATGTGCACGCCTAATCCGCGCAGCTGGCCGCCCGCCGCCAGCGCGGGTGTCCCACACCTCCAAGTCTCCACTAGCGCAGCCAACCGCCAGCATGCCTGCGTGGGGGGATGGGATTGAGTGGGGTGGTGAGGGACAATCTTCAGCTAGCTGCCTCCGCCATAATGCAACAGATATGATACGCACCCGACGCGCCAGGGCACCAGGCCAGGCTGGATGGTGAAGTTGGGATGGTGGCAACAACTGTGGCGGCGCGGGGGTCCACAACCCGCACCCCATCCATGCGCGCCGCTGCCACGCCACCGTCGTCATCGCGCCACGCCAGTGCCCGCACGGGTGGCTTCCCTCCATCTGCGTCGTCCTCCAGTCGCACATTCGTCGGCGCCCCTTCCACCGGCGGCCCCAGCACCACGTCACCCACATACGTTGCCGCTGCCGCCACGTGCTGGCCGCCCGCCACCGCGCCGTGGGAGAACGCCACGGCACAGTGTGCCCCCGCCGCTGCCAGGCAGCCGCCACCACCGCCGTCCACCATTGCCAGCGACGCTACCGCCGCCGCCTCTGCGCGGGCCGCCACCGCCGCCCGCGCAGTTGCTGCGTCCCGGTGCCACATCCTACGACGATGGGTGACGGTAGCTGTCAAAAATGGGTCAGTTAAGCCAGTCGACTTGGAGGGCAAAATACCCCCACACCCACTCAAAATGGGCTAAAAATGCAAACGCCGGCTGTACCTTAATCGCACACCGCGGCGTTGGTGATATCCGACATATGGTGTGCGGTGCTACCCCCTGCGGGTGTCGGAGACTCGGACGCACTTCTCTCTCGCTCCCTACTCAACCCGACTCACTCTCATCTCACAGCTGGTACTGCCTGTCTCACCACCGCACTCGCTGCCGCCATCTCTGGCTCGGTGATCGCAATTCCGGCGCTCACGAGCGCGTAAAAGCAAGGCAGTAGAAGATGTGTGGCATTGGCGTCATTGTGACGGCTGGCGGCAGCGTCATCGCTGGCGGTGGTGGTGCTGGCGCTGCCACCACAACCACCACATCGACCGCGACAGCGACCGCATCGACCGCCGAATTGACCGCCACATCGACTACCGCTGCCGCAAGCACGGAGGCATCGCCGCTGGCGGCGGTGGCGCGGGAGGTGGTAGCAGATGCGCTGGCTGGCGCGCTAGCGCGGCGGGGGCCAGATGGCAGCGGGCGGGTCGATCGCGCGGGCGGGGAGGTGACGCTGCTAGCCGCCGTGCTGCACATGCGGGGCGCCGCCATGACGGCGCAGCCGGTGGTGCTGGAGGGAGGTGACGTATTTTGCTGGAACGGCGAGGTGTTTGGCGGCGTGGATGTGGCGGTGGAGGGCAGCGACACGGACGTGGTGGCGGGCATCCTGGCAGGTGCACACGGCGACCCAGTGGCAGCCGCGCGTGCCTGTGGCAGCCTGCTTGGCCCTTGGGCATTCCTATATTGGCACGCAGCATCCGACACACTCCTGTTTGCGCGCGACCCCGTCGGCCGTCGGCCGCTGGTCATGCACCTGCCGGACGACGGCGGCATGGCGCCGCACCTCGTCATCGCCTCCACCGCCGTGCCGCTGGTCCAGCGCCTCCCCGACGGCAGCGACGAGGACACAGAACCCGTACCCCTTGCCACCGCCCTGCCATTCGTGGAGGTGGTGCCGTCGGGCGTGTACGCGCTGCGTCGTGGTGGCGGCGGCGGTGGCGGCGAGGTGGCTGTGTGGGACGGGGTGGGGCAGTGGGCAGGGTGGCGGCTGACGTGCGCACCGTGGGCGGTTACCATCCCTGCGTATGCGGGCCGGCTGCAGCCAGATGGCACGAGTGTGGCACCTGGGTGTGCGGTGCCTGCCCACCCTCCTGCTATTGATACCACCCCGCCCATTTCAGACGCCGAGGAAGGTGTGGTGGCGCTAGAGCTGCTGCACCGACTTGCCCAGTCCGTCCGGCTGCGCGTGGCCAACCTGCCGACGCCGCTAGCACTTCCCGGTGCTGCTGCTGCTACCTCTGCTGCTGCTTCTATTATTATACGGGACACGTCTCATGGTGCCACACCTGACGTTACCGAGGCACTGTCCGCATGTGCTGCGGCTGGGCTGCCACTCACAGGCCTCCCCGCGCTAGCCACGGCGGCCGTTGACGCCGCGTCTAGCGCCCCGCCGCGTGCCACGGGCGCCAGTGTGGCGATCATGTACTCGGGCGGCATCGACTCACAGCTGCTGGCGGCGCTGGCGCACCGCTACGTGCCGCCAGACGAGCCCATTGATCTGCTTAACGTATGTTTTGCGCCGACGCACAACTCGCCGGACCGCCTGGGTGCGCTGCGTGGCGTGCGTGAGCTGGCGGCCGCCTTCCCCAGTCGCACCTGGCAGCTGATTTGCATTGACGAGGCGTTTGACGCGGCGCTGCGGAACCAAGAGCCGCTGGCGCACCTGATGGCGCCAGCGCTCACGCACATGGACTTTAGTATTGGCAGCTGCCTGTGGTTTACGGCACGCGGCATCGGGTGGGTTGATGTGGCGGCACCGCCAGACGGCAGCGGCGCCGTGCTGTGCCCGGGCGGTGCCGCTGCGGGCGGAGATGTCCAAACCAAGCAGTTGCGCTACGCGCGCAGTGACGCCCCAGCAGCCTCCGGCTCGCACACGCTGTCCATTCACGATACACGTGGCAGTGCGCCGCCAACAGCAGCATTGGCTGCAAACCCGCACGCTGCAACGGCAGCCACAGTGGACGATGCGGCGTTGGCTGCCGCCTTCGCCCCACCACCTTCAGCGGCTGGCCGGACGTCGGCTGCCGACACGCTGGGTACGGTGTCGGTACTGCCGCCCGCCGTGGCAGCCTGTCTGGCGGCATGGGAGGCCGCCGTGCCGCCCACGCCTGCCGGAAGTGCGCTCCCTGTGTTGCCTACCCGGCCAGAACGCGAGATTGCGGCGGCAGTATCACCAGCAGCAGCAGCTGCTGCTGCAGCGGCACCGGCACCGGTCCCGCCTGCCGCGCTGCCAGAAGGCGCGGCGCCTGACGCCGTATCGGCAGTTGCGACGGCAGGGCCGCGTAAGCCCACGCGCCCCTGCAGCGGCTGGGTGGAGGCTGGACTGCCCTGCACCGCCGTGGCACACCGCCGGTGCAAGCACCACATGTGCCGCCCCTGTTGTATTGAAGCGGCGCGCGGCGGCGGGAGGGCAGCATGCGCCGTGCATCAGGTGCCCGTTGGCGGCGGAGCCCCCGCCTCGGGCTCTGTTCCTGCTGCTGCCGCCGTTGCCTCTGCCTCGGTCGCCGCTGCCGCCGCACCTGCCGCCGCCGCCACCGCCACCGAAACAGCAACTCACTATTACCGCGTGTTGGTGCGGTCGTCCGCGCGTGTGCTACTGTCAGGCATTGGTGCTGATGAGCAGGCGGGTGGCTATTCGCGGCACCGCACTGCATTTGCGCACGGTGGCTGGCGGCGGCTGGCCGCGGAGCTGGCAAACGATTCCAGCCGCATCTGGCGGCGCAACCTGGGGCGTGACGACCGCGTGTGTGCCTCCCACGGCCGGGAGGTGCGCCTGCCGTTCTTGGATGAAGCCGTATCTGCCTACCTGCGCCGCCTGCCAATGCCGTTTGTGGCGGACCTGCGCCTGCCGCATGGCGTCGGCGACAAGCGCATCGTGCGTGTGGCTGCCGCGCTGGCGGGCCTGCGCGACTCCACATGCCTCGTCAAGCGCGCCATCCACTTTGGCTCGCGGCTTGCCAAGCAGAGCAACCTGCACTCCTTTGGCAGCAACCGCGCCGGCCGCGGCGACGCGGCATACCTATTTTCCGCCGCCGGCCGCGGCGCAGGTGGCGACAGTGGCAGCGACGGCGAGTAGGCATTGTAGGGCACAACTTCAAGTAGACGGATATGTCGCCAGCACGGTGCGCGCCGCAACCTGGATTGCCTCCCACGCCGCCGCCACGTGCTCCTCGCGCGTGAGGCTGCCGCCCACCGCCAGCCGCAACACCGTGCGGCCGTCCAACACGGTGGACACCAGGAAGGTGGTGCCGCTGGCATTCACGGCCGCCAGCAGCGCGTCGTTGGCGGCGTTGGAGGCGCGCAGGCGGAAGCACACGAGGGCGAGGGAGGGCGGCGCAACCACCTCAAATGCGGGGTCATTCCGCACCCACGCCGCAAAGGCACCTGCCAGCGCCACATGCGCACGGATGTGCGCCCGCAGCGCCGCCGCGCCGTACATGCGCAGCGTGAACCACAGCTTGAGGGCGCGGAAGCGGCGGCCGAGCGGCACCTGCCAGTCACGGTAGTCCGTCACCAACCCGGAGTCGTACTCAGGTGACCGCAGGTACGCGGGCGTGAGGGACAGCGCCGCAGCCAGCCACCGGCGCTCGCGCACAAACATGGCGCTGCAGTCAAAATTCACGCGCAGCCACTTGTGCGGGTTGAAGGCGTACGAGTGCGCGCCCTCCACGCCGTCCAGCCACGCGCGGTGCTCCTCACACATGCCTGCCGCACCCGCCCACGCGGCATCCACGTGCACCCAGGCACCGTGGCGGCTCGCCGCCGCCGTCACACCGCGCAGCGGGTCAAATGCACCTGATGACGTGGTGCCCAGCGTTGCAACCACTGCAATCGGCTGCGCACCGGACGCGGCATCCGCCGCCATCGCCGTCTCCAGCGCCGCGACATCCATGGCGTACGTGGGGCCGGGCGCGGGGATGGCACGGAAGGCGTCGTCGCCCAGGCCCATCACGCTTGCTGCCTTGCGCACGCTGCTGTGTGCATGCTCGGACGCGTACACCACGTAGCGTGGCGGTGTGGTGCCGCTTGCGGCGGCAGCGGCAGCGGCACGGGCGCGCGCTGCCAGTAGCGCCACCAGTGTAGCATCGCTGGCGCTGCTTTGAATGACGCCGCCCCCCGTGCCTGCGGACGCAAAGGTGGCAGGCAAGCCAATGAGCGGCACAAGCCAGTCGAGAACGATGGTCTCCAGCTCGGTGCACGCAGGTGACGCCACCCAGCTGAAGCCGATGCAGTTAATGGCGTCGCTGAGCATGTCGCCCAGCAGCGCCGGTGGCGACGAGTTGGCAGGGAAGAAAGCAAAGAAGCCGGGCGCCTGCCAGTGTGTGATACCTGGCATGATCTTGGCGTGCACGTCGGCCAGGATGGCATCCAAGCTCTCACCCGCCGCGGGCGCCGCGGCCGGCAGCAAGGGTCGCAGGTAGCCGGGCGACACGCGCGCCTTCACCGGGTACTCCCCCGCTGCCAGCGCCGCGTAGTAGTCTGCAATCTCATCCACCATGCGCTTGCCCTGCTCTCGGAAGGCCTCCCACTCTGCGGTGGTTGATGGCGTGCTCCCTGTTTGCGGCAAGAGTGGCGGTGGCGGCAGTGACGGCGACGACGGCGGCGACACCCCAGTCGCTGACGATGCTGTCG
>ERZ778022.5292-NODE-5292-length-10536-cov-5.697357_pt1 | contig 10536 bp, 5 predicted proteins | sample MGYA00375752_ERZ778022 | MGnify/ENA primary metagenome ERZ778022 (study PRJEB29350, sample SAMN05389826) | bioreactor metagenome | isolation source: Thiocyanate bioreactor | place: South Africa: University of Cape Town | collected 2014-04-04 ...
ATCACATATCCAACACCCGCCACTCAGAATTGTGGCAGAGCGCGCCGCTGCGGCTGCCGTGTGTGTACAGTCGCTGCGCGGCAGTTAGTAGACTCGGATTTCAAACCACTAGGCGGCGAGAGAGAGGCGGCGGCGGGGATTTCACACTAACCACGGACCATAGAAGACATATATCAGGTGTTACCGATAGGATTGTTGAGTGGCTACGTGGCGGTATAAGTGGGTGTGTCGGAGGTGACGGGTTGATGGAGAAATCGGTGTGGGAAGTGGTTGTGGTATGCGAGGGGGAGGCGAGAGGGAGTACTCAGAGGGCGAAAATGGGCGATGTACGCCTGGTGAGGCATTCTTGTGATATGTGGGTGACTGAATCGGTGTGGGGTTGTGGTTAGTTGGTACGCTGCTATGTTGATTTGATTCTGACCGGTCAAATATTAGGGGCTAATAGGGACCTAGTAGGCGACTAGAGAGAGAGAGAGCGAGGGGAGAGAGCAGAGCAGAGAGGAGAGGAGTGGTAGGTGGAGGAAGGGTGACGTGGCTAGAGTGCTAGTGTGATCGTAGTACAAGAGGGAAAGATAGCTGAGGGAGGCGAAGGAAGGCAGCGAGGTTGTCAGTCAGTCGCCTCATCGTCACTACTGCCCAACACCACCCACCAACAACGACCATGGCTGCTGCCCCGCCACCACAGCAGTCGCCACCACCGCAGCAGGGAGGAGCAGCGTCACCACCACCGCAGCCACCACAGTCCTCGCTGGGGCCGCCGCCGCCGGCAGCAGCCAGTGCCGCCGCCCTCGTGGCACGCGCCGCCCACCCCGCCACCCTGCTGCGAGACTTTGGCGGCTATGCCGCCTGGGTTGCCACCTCCCTGCCGCTGTTGCGCCCGCACCTGCTGCAGCTTGCCTTCCCGCTGTGGGTCGCCACCTTCCTAGACGTGCTGGCCTGCACCGACGCGGACGCCGCCGCGGTGGCCACCGCCGACCTGCCGGCACCCGACCTGGCAGCTGCCGCTGCCGCCGCCGCCACGTCGTCGACGTCAGCGCACCCACGCGGCGCGGCGGGGTTTAGCAACAGCCTGGCGGCGGCGCGGTATGTGGTGGAGGCGTATGCGCCGCAATTTGGGGGCGGCGTGGGCAGCTCCGAGGTGACGAGCGCACTGGCGCTCATCACGCTGCCAGAGCAGCTGCTGGGTGCGCCGGTGCCGGCCACCGCCGCCGATCGCCGCGCCGCCCTGTCCACCCTGCCGTCGCGCGTGGCGGCGGCGGGGCGGGTGGTGGGTGGGCCGGGAGAGAGTGGCGGCACGGGCGCGCTGTCAGATGCGTTTAGCGGCGTCTCTGGCGGCGGCGGCTCTTCTGGAGTAGCCACCACCACGGCGGCTACCACGCCGGCACCCGCACCAGCGGCCGCTGCCGCCGTGCTGGCGCGCTTCCTAGACCCCCGCACGCGGTACCATGTGGCGGTACCGGCGGTGGCACTTACAATGACGCTGGATGCGCTGGCGCGCGCCGGCGCGCTGTCGCTGCTGGCAGCCCTCAATGAGCGCGTGGTGGTGGATGTGGCGGATACGCCGCTTACCGCCGCTGCCGCCACCACTGGTGCCCTGGCGCCCGGCGCGCGCCCTGGCTTCCTGCCGTCATTTGTGGGGCCGGAGGTGCTGGCGGGCGTGGCGCGCACGGCAGAGGTGGCGACGGCACGCGGCGTGGCGCCACCTGCCGGCGGCCCGGACACGGTGCGGTGGGGCGTGCCCAGCTTGCTGGTGCGCAGCGGCAGTGGCGCGTCTGCCACCGCCCACCTGCGCTCGTTTGCGGGTGGCGGGGATGTGGGTACCATCCCCTGGCCAGACTACTTCTCTACTGCGTACGGCCGCGCGCTGTTGACGGGCGCGCCAGCGAGCGTACCACCAACGGCGGCGGCGGCGGCGGCGGCGGCGGCGAGCGATGACGGCGGAAGCGGCAGCACGAGTGCGTGGTCGTCTGGCTCGCTGTCTACCGTCAGTGCGCGGGTGCCAGGCGACGTCGTGACGGCCGCCGCTGGTCGCGAGCTTGTGCCCAGCGGCGCAAACGGTGGTGCTGCCCGCATTGTGGCTGCCGCGACGGACGCCGGCGCGCTGTTGGCGTGGGTGACGCTGTCGGCTGCCGCCGTGTGCGCACCCGCACCGCCGCCGCCGCACGCCGACGCTGACGCCCTTACCCTCACCCTGATGGCGCCACGCTTGGCGCGTGCCGGCGCCGGCTACACCTGCGTCGCTGTGTCGCAGTGCGGTCAGTTCTTGCTGGCGGGCACCACAGGCGGCGAGGTTGCGTTGTTTAGTGTGGCGGCGCAGGTAGCAGGCGCCGCGGCGGCGGCGCGCGCAGCACTAGGGGTAGGGGGCGCTGCGCCACCTGCCCGCCCACCCCCGCGCCCCTCCACCACCATGGAGCCGCTGGCGGTGTACCCGCATGCGTCTGGCGCGGCGCCGGTGTGGAGCGTGGCGTTCTGCCCGCTCACGCCCAAGGTGTTTGCCTCCGCCGGCCGCGACGGCACCGCCAAGCTGTGGTCCACCGCCGCCGCCGCGCCGCAGCTCGTGTTTGCAGGCCACAGCGGCGACGTGGAGGTCGTGGCATTCCACCCCAATGGCATGTACCTGGTCACCGGCGGCGCCGACGGCGGCGTGCGGGTGTGGGACGCCGTGACGTCTGACCTGTTGCGCCTGTGCGTGGGCCACGCCACCCGCGTGACGGCGGTGGCGGTGGTACCGTCTGGCCGCTTCCTGGTGAGCGGCGACGCGGGCGGCGACGTGCGTGTGTGGGACGTGCCCACCGGCGCGCCGTGCGCCATCCTGCGCGGCCACGCACGCGGCGCGCGCCTCACCAGCCTGACGCTGCACCCCGCTGGCCGCCTGCTTGCCACCGGCGACGCCACCGGCCGCGTGTGCGTGTGGAACATGCTGCTCGCCGTGCGCGACGCCGGCAGCGTGGACGCCGCCGTTGCGCTGGTGCAGTCCCGCGTGGCACCGGCGCTGTCCACGCTCACGCAGCCCGTCGCCGTAGCAGCGCTGGACTCCGGCGCCGTGCTGGTGCTGCTGCCTGGCACGCCCGTACCGGCGGCGGCGCCTGATCCACACCCTCACAAGTCTGCGCTCGGCCTCGTCGCCGCTGCCGCGATCACGCCCCTGCTGTGCATCACTGCGGCTGCGACATGACGACGCGCTGTAACGTAATTAGTATTATAACAAAATCGGCCGTTGAAATAATTCGATGAAACACAAGTAGCGCCACGCCCTACTTAATAACAGGCGGGGCACCGGTACGCCGAAGCATCCTCATAATCGCGGTAGTTGGGCGGCAGGCCCAGGCAATTTGAGTGGAATGACACGCGGCACGCGGCACAGGCAATGGTAAAGCTGCCAGGCTGGCTGGTAGACAGCGCGCCGGCACACTCGCCGCACGACGCACCACGGCGCGCACCTCCCCCTGCGGCGCGGCCACCCCCCTCCGTACCCACCAGCTGCAGCGGCGCCATGGTGCTACGAGGCAGGCTGCTGCCACCAAACGCAGACATCAGGTTACCCGCAGCGCCACCAAAGTCCAACACCGTGGCATCCAGCTCCACGGATGTGTCAACACCACCACCGGCGCCGCCCCCCGCCCCAGCCCCACTGCTGGAGTAGCGGCGCGTACGGCCAGCGGGCGCTGGCGGTTGCCGTTGCAGGAGCGGCGCCCCGAGGCGACCACCACCGCCGCCACCGCCGCCACCGCCACCGCCGCTGCTGCCACCGCCGCCGGTGCGGGCGGCAGGTGGTGCAGTGGTGGACAGCGTCAAGCTGAAGCCGGCAGAGAACCCGGCCGCGGTGGAGGGCGCAATCGGAACGGCGTGCGCCGTCGGGCGAATCAGCGGCACGGAAAGCAGGGGCGCGGACAGCGGCGCGAGCGGCGCCGGCACACAGGGTACGCTGCCGTCGTATGCATCACGCCAACCCGCGCTGCACGCTTGCACGCGCAGCGTCGGGTACACAAACCGCGTGCCCGCCTCAAACACGTCAGCAAACGCCAGGATGTCAAACCCGGCGGGGAAGGTGTTCGCGGCGGCAGCGGCAGTTGCGGCGGCGGTGGCGGCCGCGTTGCCACCCGCGGCGTCCAGTGATGCCGTCAGCGACACCGCCACGCCATCTGTGTCGGTGATGTCACGCAGCGCCAGGCCGTCCAGCGTGCTCACCAGGGGGGACAGACCCGCCAGCGGTGTGCCGGCGGGGCTGGCGGGCGACGCCACCGGGAGGCGGCGGCCAGGCGCCGGCGAGGGCGACGGAAGCAGGAACGCGGGGCGCTGCTTGGCGCAGGGGGACGCACCATCCATCGCAAAGGGCGGCGGCGACAGGCGGTCGATTCCGTTGCCGCCGCCGCCGCCACCACCACCACCGCCGCCACCACCGTAGCCACGAGGGAAGCCCTCCCCCTCGCGCCGGCGCGGTGCCAACCGGCTCTCCGTCGTGTGCCCCTTCTTTGGCCGCTTGGCGCCCGCGCGCCCGTCCCGGCTGCCCACGCTGCTGTCGTCGTCGTCGCCGCCACCCACGCGGCTGCACGCCAGCAGCATGCCCGTCGTGGAAGCGGCCTTGAACATGTTCTCATACCGCGTGTAGGTGCCCGTGACGGCCGTGTGCATGACCTCCACCACGTCCGCCTCCAGCTCCAGCGTGAGGTGCAGGGCGCGCACGTCCGCCAGCGGCGCCAGGTACGCCTCCCCCTCGCACCCGTACGTGCGTACCATGCGCGCGTACACGCGCAGCCACTTCCACGCGTCACCGTCCGCTGCCAGCGCGTCTGCCACTGCGCGCGTGCCAAACAGCGCGCGCAAGAAGCGGTGCGCGCCCACAAACTCCGCCGCCTCCAGCACCACCTCCAGCGGCGACGCGTCCACCGCCTGCATCACCGTGCGCGGCCGCTCGCCGCGCTGCACCGCCGCCTCAAACGCCGCCGCCGCGCTGCCGTCCTCGTCATACAGCACATGTGGCGCAATGGCGGCGGCGGCAGCGGTGCGGCCGGCGTGCAGGTGGTACAGCGCGCGGTGCAGCACGGAGGCGATGTCGTCCGAGTTGTACTTCAGGCTGCTGTTTTGCAGGTCCATACGCAGGAACCCGCGCGGGATGCCGCCGCCGCCGCGGCCCACGCCGCCGCTGCGTGTGGACACCTCCAGCAGCGCTGCCAGTGATGGCGTGGCATTCACCATGGAGCTGCCGGCGTGGTGGTGGGCGTGCCCCGGCCCCGGCGCGGGGCCATCCACAGCAGCACCCGCCAGCACGGACGACAAGTGCGGCCGCACGCCGCCCTGCACGGCGTGGTCGTCCTCCGTAGCCATCACAGCTGCCGCGTGTGGCGGCGGCGTGGGGGGCCCACCCGCCGGCGGCGCGCCGCCCCCGCTGCCGTCAAAGTGCGTGTCGTACAGGTGCGGGTTGAAAGCGCGGCGCAGCTGGTAGCGCAGCGCGGACGACAGGCAGTCGCCCAGCCGCGCCACAAACGGCATGGCGGGCGGTGCAGTGGCAGAGCGTGGGAGCCCGCCACGTCGTCTGCCATGCACGTTGCCACGGCGCGCAGCGACACGGCGGTGGCCCGCGCGGTTATCGACATGTCCTGCCACGCAGCCGCCAGCGTGGCCTCCGCAGCGCGCGACGCGGGTGCGTCGGAGCCCAGCACCGCGCGCAGCACCTCCAGCCCGGTGCCCACCGCCGGGCAGTCGCCAATCACCTCCAGTGCGCGGGCGGCGGCGTCCACCAGCGCCACCGCGGTGGCGTCCGTGCCCGCGGCGGCGCGCAGCGCGTTGGCGCGCGAGCACACGTCGGCCAGCGCATACGCCAGCTCGCCGCTCTCGCTGCCGTCCGCTTGCGGCGCCAGCGGCGCGGGCAGGCGCGGCGTCAGCCCGCTGCTGCCGTGCCCGGAGCTGCCGCCTGCGCACGTGACGGCGGCCAGCAGGTCAGCCGGCGGCGCCTCAATGGCAGACCAGTCAGCCACCGCAAACCGCACCGACTTGGTCTTTGCCACCTTGCGCTCCGGCGTCGCCTCCTCCTCCATGGACAGCGCCAGCGCGGAGCAGATGGAGATCTGGCGCTGCGGCGTGTGCGGGCAGCCTGCGCCGCCCAGGCGGCGGGAGGCGCGTGCAAAGGAGCCACACAGCGCATCTGCCGCCTCGCACGTCAGGTCACCGCGCTCCACCAGCTGCCGGTTGGCGGACTCGTTGCGCGTGATGTTGCGCGAGTTGGCGCACGACACCGCGCTGCACGACCGCGCCTCTGCAGCAACCATCGCCTCCAGCAGGCCCGCCAGCGCTGCCGCCGCAGCAGGTTCCGCTGAAGCAAAGGCGGCAGTGGCAGTGGCGGCACCGGAAGGCAGGCCGCGCGCGGGGGTGCCAGCCAGCACCGCCAGCGCATAGAACGCAGCCTGCCCCACCATCGTGTCGCTGCCGCCACCCCTGCCGTGACTGCGTGCCACACGCGCCGCAACGGCAGCAACGCTTGCATGCAGCGCCGGCTCTGCGACGCTGCGCGCCTGCAGGGCACGCAGCGTGCTGGTCAGTGCCGCGGCCGCCACGCGGTCAGACGCGCACAAGCTGGTCCGCCGCTGCCCGCCGCCGCCGCGGCGGCCACCGCCGCTGCCCAACGTGCTGCCGCTGCCCCACACCGCCCGCTCGCGGCGCGCCTGGCTGGCGTCCGGCGTCGCCTCGAGGTCACCCATGGTGAGCGGCGGCGTAGCGTGGTGCGGCGCCTGCGGTGAGGCCGAGGAAGTGGAAGCGGCGGCAGCAACGGCAGCAACCACGGCACCAGCCCCCGCCACCAGCGCTGCGCAGCGCGCGGGTGGCAGCGGTGGCAGCAACGCAGCTGACACGGGCGAGCCGCTTGCAATGCCAAACACGGTAGGGATCAGGACGGGTGCCGCCGGCGCACTCGGCACCGTGACATCATCGCAATCGGCAGCTGCAGCCGCAGGCGCGCCGCTGCCAATCGGGTTGCTCACCGTGTGGATGCGCTGGCCAACGCTGCCGCGCCGGCGCAGGGTGCGCGCTGGCGGTGGTGGCGGCGGCGGCGGTGTGCAAGGTGGTGGTGACGCGGTGGTGGCGGCGGGCGCAGGTACGCCACCCGCGGCAGCCGCAAGGCGCTGCTGTAGCATGGGGGCAAGCGGCAAGGGAACAGTGGGCAACGCCGTCGTCGCCAGTGCCGCGGCGGCGGCGGCAGCGGGTGGCGACAGGGGCGGAAACTGGTCATTGGGTGTGGCTGGCGGCACACACGCCATGCGGTCAAAGAAATCATCATCCTCTGTCCACGCCGCCACCGGGCTGGCGGCAGGCAGCGGTGCCTGTGCCGGTGCATGCACCGGCGTGTGCTCCACAGCTGACGGCGGCACGCTGTACCGCGGCAGCGCAGGTGGCGACGGCATCGGTGCCAATAGCACCGGTGCCGGCTCGCTGGCGGCGGGGGCGGCGGCGGCGGCGGCTGCATATGCATCCACCATTGCCACCTCTGCCGCCGCCGCCTCCTCCACTGTCGCCACCTCCGCGCCCACCGCCACCGCCGACGCTCGCGTGCGCGGCCGCTTACTGCATGGCGCACGGGCAGCGCCCTCGCCATCCATGCTGCTGTACCCCTCGCCCGCCACGCTGCCCTCCGTCTCGCTGTCGCCCAGGTACGTTCCCGACGACGACGACGAGCCGCCGAGCGATGCACGAATACGCCGGCTGCGGCGCGTCGGCACGAGCGGCGTGGGTTCCGACGCAGGTGTTAGACTTGGCAGCACGCTGGCCACCGTGGCGGCAACGGCAGTAGGCACCGGCGCTGCCAGCGGTGGCGCAGATGGCGGGGCTACCTGCACAGGTACCGGCGGCAGCGCACTGGCAGCCACGCTTGCCACCACGCGGCGCGCGCGCCCTGACGCAATACCACCACCACCCGCGTCGGACGCCAAAGTTGGCGGCGGGGCGGCGGCAGCTGGGGGCGCGGGTGACGGCGCCGCCGGGGATGGTGCACGTGCCAGCGGGCTGGCATCGCCGGCCGCCGCTGGCGGCGCCGTTGCCGAGGGCGGCAAGCGAGACACGCTACTGCGGCGGCGGACCAGCGTGCGCGCCACCACTCGGTGCTCCGTCGCCGGTGTGGCGTCTCCCAGATCCAGCGGCGCCTCGTCGTCAGACAGTGCCATCGGCGTTGTCATGCCGGCGCGCGTGGCAGCGTCTGGTAGTGTGGGGGTGGCGGGCACTGGCACAGGTGGTGCTGCAGCGCGCAACGACGGCGACGCGGCACCCGCGCTGGCCCCACCCAGCAGCGGCGACGGGCCACGCGCCGCTGGCGGTGCAAATGCCGCCACTACGGCAGCGGCAGCGGCGGCGGGTGCGGTGCCAGCGTTGGCAGCCTCCACGACGCGTGGTGCCAGCGGCGCACGGCGGGCTGGTCCGCTCGCCAACGGCGACGGCGTGTGTGCTGCTCCCGCCGCCGTGGTGCTAGGCGGCGGCGCCAGCGCAAAGGCAAAGCCGGCGGGCGAGGTGAGTGTGATGGTGGATGCGGCGGCGGCATCCACGGTCGCGCCGGTCTTGATAGCGGCTGGCGCAACTGCTGGCGGCCGCGCTGCCACGCCCGCGGTTGCGGCGGCCGGGGACGGCGTAGACATCAGCGCGGCCTTGGCGGCGCTTGTGGGCATGGCTGCGGTGCGGCGTTGGGTATGTGGGGTGTGGGGGTTTGTGTGTGTGTGGCAGGGTGGATGCGTGTGTCTGTGGATGTGTAGTGTGTGAACAACCAACGTACCATTCTCGCCCTCAGTGGACACGGGCGTCGGCAGCGGCGCCGCCGTCTTAAGCTTGGGCACTGCAAAGCGCAGGCCACCGCCCATGGGCGGCAGCGGCAGCGGCGGCGCGTGTACACCCCACGTCGCCATGGCGGCGGCGGGCCGTTCGACCAGGTGGCAGGTTGGTGGTGGTGGTGTTTTCCTCTCTGGTGGGGTGGTTGCTGGAGGTGAGAGAGGCGAGGCGCCAACGACGGGGCTGTCCACACTGAGAGAGTAGCGTGTGGCACGCGCCCGGAGATGGAGGTTGGACGACAGATCGCGTTGGCGGTTGAGCTGCAGCCTCTCACTCCCTCTCTCTTCGCTCCACCTCCTAGCACGACACAGACTCGCCCCCCCTGCTTCGCTCTCTCTCTCCCTCTCAGCTTCGTACACACTCCCTCCCTCCTCCCTGCCCTCTCTCTCCCTCTCTCCCTCTCTCTCCTACCCCTCTGCTTTGCTCAGCTTCGCAGCTGCTCCCACTCCTTCGCACTCCCTGCTCATCCACACCCTCTCACCCTCTCACCCTCTCCTCTCCTCTCTCTCTCTCTCTCTTCCCCTCTCCTCTCGAAGGGGGTGGATCCACGGTGGGAGGCACAAAACGGGTAATGAAAAATAAATGGCGGCGGGGGAGGACGCAGCGCGGCGGCGAGTACGCAATGCAGGTACCCGCGCACAAATGTGCGGAGGCGCGTGCGCGCGGCGTGCGTCGGAATCGCGAACTGCGCATGATGGCGGTCCCTCCGACAAGTTTTCGACAGTAAGATTTTTTCCAAGTGACATTCGCCCGCCAAACACTTGAAACGTGCCACGGTTGTGGTACAGTGGTTACTGAGTGGTAGCCTGGTAGGGCGCCGCGGCAGGGCGCGGCAGGGCGCCGCTGAGGGCGCGGCGCAGCGACGGCAGGCCGGGCAGGGTGCAGGGCGGCAGGGCGCAGGGCGCAGGGCGGCAGGGTACACACACGGTTAATTCGTACAAGTCTGACTCTGCCAGTGGCCTACCAGGGCCAGGCCCACCAGTGACGACACTGACGACTGTGACGAGGCGGGGCCGCGCCCCCGCGGCCGCGCGGCGGCCGCGGGGGCGGCGGGGCGCGCGGCTGCGGCGCTGCGTCACCGGACCAGGCGGTGCGCCGGGGCCCGCCGCCGGGCGCACTGGCGCACCGCAGCAACGCGGAAGTACGCACGGCTACGCAGCGGTAGCTGCGGTCCTGGTACCCGGGTACCGCGCTGCTGCTGACCACGCGCGGCGAGGCCGCCACAATGCGAACGCGGCCACGCCTCAAGTGGCGCTCCCGCCGCCGCCGCGCCATCCTGGCCCATCCAGTGGTGCATCCGCCGTCACCGTACCGGTACGGTGGCGGGCGAGTCTGTGGCGGGGATGGCGGCCGGCGGCGGGAGCGCCAGCAGGAGCACAGCGTCATAATCCCTGCTGCGCCACTGGCTGCTCGCAAGGCGGCCATCTGGCAGGACCACCAAGCCGGACACACCACGCTCCATGCTCAGAACTACCACCGGTCCAGACACAGTGGCTGCGGCACGACTGCTGGCGCCAGCGGCTGCCGGGCGCGTGTCCCACACCCGGATGGTGGCATCGTCACCCCCGGTGGCTAGACGGCCATCTGGCAGCGCGGCGAGCGACCGCACAATGGCCGTGTGCCCGGAAAGGACACCCACACAGGCGCGCGCGCCCACATCCCACAGCTGCACGGTGTTATCACTAGTCGCACACGCCAGCCGGCCGTCGGCCAGCACCGCCAAACCCCATACAA